>Ga0209341_10001959_pt1 | contig 19952 bp, 7 predicted proteins | sample RifCSP13_2_FD_184020 | JGI IMG/M metagenome (GOLD analysis project Ga0209341, IMG submission 184020) | Soil microbial communities from Rifle, Colorado - Rifle CSP2_sed 13_2 (SPAdes) (version 2) | ecosystem: Environmental > Terrestrial > Deep subsurface > Rock core/Sediment | place: Rifle... | reverse complement strand
ATCGCGCGAGCTGGGAGTGGGACTCGACAGCTTCATTTATATCGACGACGATCCGGTGGAATGCGCCGCGATCCGCGAACGCTGCCCGGAAATCTTGACGCTGCAACTGCCCAAGGCCCCGGAGCGCATCCCCGGCTTCTTGCGCCACGTCTGGCCGTTCGATCGCAGGAAGATCACGCGGGAGGACAACGAGCGAGCGGCGCTCTACCGGCAGCACATCATGCGCGAACATGTCCGGCAGCAGTCCCCTACCTTGAGCCACTTTCTCGCCAACCTGGGCTTACAGATCGATATCGCGCCGCTAACCACGGAGGCGGTTGGGCGAGTGTCGGAGCTCACCCTACGGACGAACCAGTTCAATCTAACGACCGTGCGGAGGACGGAGGCGGAAATCCGGCAGCTGTGTCGGCCGGGAGGCGCCGAGTGTCTGGTCGTCCATGTGAAGGATCGCTTCGGAGACTATGGCCTCGTCGGCGTCCTGATCTTCGAGGCCCGCGCGGATTCGCTCATCGTAGATACATTCTTGCTTAGTTGTCGCGCGCTGGGAAGGGGCGTCGAGCATCAAATGCTGGCGCGGCTCGGACAGATGGCCAAACAGCGCGGCCTGAGCCATGTTGGACTGCGCTGTATTCCATCCAAGAAGAATAGGCCGGCGCTCGATTTTGTCGAGGGAGTGGCCGAAGGAGTCAAGGAATCGGCGGAAAATGGATTTCTTGTCAGATTGACGGCCGACTTCGCGTGCTCGGTCCGTTACGACCCGGAGGCAGGCAACCGCGCTCTTGAATCGACGCCCCCCTCGGCCTTCGCTCCGACGGCGGATGCCCGAGCAAGAATATCTCTGCTGAGCTCCATCCCGGCAGCTCTGTACGACTCGGAACTTATTCACAAGTGGATTTCCGATGCTCGCCCGCGGCCGGATTCGGATAATCCATTTACCGCGCCTCACACGCCGGTGGAGAAAAAAATCGCCGAAATTTACTCCGAGTTTCTGGGCATCGAGGAAATCGGTATCCATGATAGTTTTTTCGATCTGGGCGGCCACTCACTTTTGGCCATGCAAGTGCTTTCACGAGTGAACAAAGCGTTTCAGATAGAGCTCGAGCCCACGATCCTCTTTACCAGCAACTTCACGGTCGCCGAGCTTGCCGATGGAGTTTTGAAGGAGCAGGTCAGACGGGCCGATCCTCTGGATGTGGCGACGCTGCTGCAGAAGTTATCGGAGCTTACCGACGACGAGGTGCAGACCCTCCTGGACAATCCGGCGCCGTCCGAGCCAACCAAGATGAAGTAGGATTCTTCCCTCGTGAGACCGACATGCCGATACATGTGATCTTTACCTCCTCGGGATCGGGCGGAGATGTGCTTCCATTCCTTCGTTTCGGCAAAGGATTGCGGGAACGCGGCCACGATGTCACGCTGATCAGCCATTGCTGCTATCAGGATAGGGCCGCGCGCGCCGGAATGGATTTTGCTCCGCTCGACAGTCCCGAGGAGTACAACCGATTCATCGAGGACGGCCCGCTGCTAAACACGCCCCGCGGAACACTCGAATCGCTCCGGCGCCACTCTTTACCGAAAGTTCTTCGTGAAGTTGAATTGATCCAACAGCGATACCGGGCGGGCGATACCGTCCTAGTGACTCGGGATCTCTTCGATCTGGCGTGCCGGATGGCTTCGGAGAAGCTCGGAATCCCCGCGCTTTGGGTATTTACAGGTCCGAGCCAGCTCGCCACGTCGAAGCTGCGCCTGCCGTTGTTCCGTGATCTTCTTGCATCCGATCTGAATCGGCTGCGGGCAGAGTTGGGTCTCTCCCCGGTACAGGACTGGGCTTCTTGGCTGGGATATCCGGAACGGAGTATCGCCCTTTGGCCGGACTGGTTTGCGCCGGCCGAGCCCGATTGGCCGGCGGGAGTCGTACCCGTCGGATTCCTCCCGGACGACGGCGCCGAACCCGACCATCTCCCGGCAGAGGTTAGCGAAGTCTTGGCCGGGGAGGAACGGCCCATCCTGATCTCCGGCGGCACAGGCATGTATCTTGCCGCCGACTTCTACGAGGCCAGCGCCGCCGCCTGCTGGCTGCTCGATCGCCCGGCCATGCTGATCACACAGTATGAAAAAGTGTTGCCGTCGCGCCTGCCGCCAAAGGTCGAGTGGTTCAAGTACCTCCCCTTCGCGAGCCTGATGGCGCGCATGGCCGCGGTCATTCATCACGGGGGAATTGGCACGATCGCATGCTCGACGGCTGCCGGCGTGCCTCAACTGGTGCTGGCGCACGGTGCCGATCGGCCGGACAATGCTCTCCGGCTCCAGCGCCTCGGGGTGGCCGAATACCTGCCGCGGCCCGCATGGCGGCCCGGCACCGTGGCCGAGAAGCTGAGCGCGCTCACCGGCTCGCAGTCCGTGCGGGAACGCTGCAGGGAGTTGGCCGTTCGGATAGCCGTCACGGATCCTGTTGCCGCTGCGTGCTGGGTCATCGAAAGCGCCGTCCGTAATTAATGAGCGATATCCCCATGTGCGAACCTTTGCTCTTACTTGAAAATCTTCCCGAGGAGCAGCAGGCAATTCGGGCGAAGTGCTTTCATCCGAGCGGCTCGTTTGTCGAGTTCGGCAGGGACGAGATCGAACAGTCGATTCCCGAAAGGTTCGAAAAGATTGTACGGAACTATCCAGAGCGGATTGCGGTCAAGGAGGGTGGCCGCATAATGACCTACGCTGAGCTTAACGCAACGGCCAATCGTTTAGCCCAAGCGATTCTGGCGCGGCAAGGAAATAAAGCCGAACCCATCGGTCTTTTGTTTGAGAAAAGCGCTGCGCTGATGGCGGCCATGCTTGGGGTTTTGAAGGCGGGAAAATTCTTTATTCTTCTGGATTCTTCATTCCCGAAGGCAAGGAATGTCGATTTGCTGGAAGATTCTCAGGCGGATCTGGTGATTGCGAACCGGGAGAATGTCTTAATGGCACAAGACATGGTCACCGGCCCCAGGCGCGTGCTGGAATTTGAATCTATAGATTTGAGCATCTCCGGTGACGATCTAGATCTCCAGATCCTGTCGGGAGCATTTGCGACGATCCTTTACACGTCGGGTTCCACAGGAAAGCCAAAGGGGATTCTTTGTGATCATCGGGACCTGCTGCACCGAGTCATGCTGCGAAGTAAAGAAAATCAAGCGTGCGAACACGATCGGATCGCACTTCTACCTACAGGTACTGCGAATGCGGTGACAAACAGTTTGTTTGCCTTGTTGAATGGCGCAACGCTTTGTCCCTTTGATACTCAAAAGGAAGGGGTTATTCGCCTGGCGAACTGGCTTTCGAAAGAAAGGATAACGATCTGCCCATTTAGCGCATCACTGTTTCGAAGTTTTGCAGCAGCCCTGACAGGGAAAGAGATATTTCCCGACCTTCGCATCATACGCTTAAGAAGCGAGACGGTGTACAAAGGGGATATTGCGCTGTACAAGAAATGTTTTCCGGCTAATTGCACATTCGTGACCGGGCTCTCTACTAGCGAAACTGGACAGCTGACGACGTATCTCTTGAATGACAATATCGACATCACGGGCGATGGAGTACCCGTCGGATATCCTGTTGAGGACAAAGAAATTTTTCTGCTGGACGATGCGGGCAATGAGGTTGGAGTAAATCAGGTTGGTGAGATTGTTGTGAGGAGTCGATATCTTGCTATCGGCTATTGGCGAAGGCCGGAACTTACCGAAGCGAAATTCAGAGCCGATCCGGAATGTGATGGGCGACGGTTTTGTTTTACCGGCGATCTGGGCCTTCGACTGCTAGACGGATGTCTCGTACATAAAGGGCGTAAGGACTTTCGAGTCAAGATACGAGGTTACGCAGTCGAACTCGCGGAGGTTGAGCAGCGCCTTTTTGGCCACGGTAGCATCAAAGAAGCTGTCGTCGTGGCTCGTCAGACCGACTCGGGCGATGCTCATTTAGTGGCTTACTTTACTGTCCACAGCCATTCGACCTCGAGCGCTGGTGAGTTACGAAAGTTTCTGGAAAAGAAGCTCCCCCGCTATATGATCCCCTCCGCTTTTGTGTTGCTGGAAGTGATGCCATTGACGCCGAACGGCAAGATAGACCGATCGGCGCTTCCCCTACCAGAGAATCGGAGGCGCGACGTAGATTCGGTATATATGCCTCCTAGAACACACAACGAGGAGAAGTTGGTAAAGATTCTGGCCGGGCTGTTGGATATTGATCAAATAGGAACTGATGACAATTTCTTCGATCTGGGTGGCCATTCCCTCTTAGCCGGTCGACTCATATCGCGGATTCGGGATGTGTTCCAGGTTGAGATACCGCTAACTACATTCCTAGAAACTCCAACAATCGCTGCTTTGGGCAAGGTCATTGAGCAGGCTGATCCAGATAATAGGGGAGCCAAGGATCTTTCCATAAGACCCGCGGCGAGGACAGAGGCGCTCCCACTTTCTTTTTCACAGCAGCGACTATGGTTCCTGGACCAATTATTTCCGCAAAGTTTCGCCTACAATATGCTTTCGGCTTATAAGCTGACGGGCAAACTAAATGTGCCCATCTTGGCGAAAAGTATCAACGAAATTATCAGGCGCCACGAGGTTTGGCGCACAGTCTTTACCGCCGTCGATGGGGAGCCACGGCAGGTTGTCCTTTCCCATTTATTACTCGATCTGCCACTCGTGGATCTGCGAGAGACCGTTTCTGATGTAGATCGGGACGCTGAAGTGAGCCGTCGTTTCAAAACAGAAGCTCAGGCGCCCTTCGATCTAGCCCGGGGTTCGCTAGTGCGGGTTCTGTTGTTGCGGCTTAGAGAAGACGAGTATGTATTACTTCTGACCAAACACCACATTGTTTATGACGGTTGGAGTAGAGGGATCATCGCACGCGAGCTAACCGCTCTCTACGAAGCTTTTCTCAACTCGCAACCATCGCCATTGATAGACTTGCCCATGCAGTATGCGGATTATGCCGTATGGCAGCGGCATTGGTATCCGGGGGAGGTACTCGAAGAGCAGGTTTCGTTTTGGAAAAAACAGCTGGAAAAGTTTCAACCTCTGCAACTTCCGACAGATCGCCCTAGACCCTCTGTTCAGACGAATCGTGGCGCGCGACGTTACTTTGCGCTTTCCGCAACGCTATCCGCGGCGCTGAAGGAACTGAGCAGGGAGCACGATGTTACTCTCTTTATTACGTTACTTGCGGCATTCAAAACGTTACTGCACCGCTATACGGGGCAAACGGATATTCTGGTTGGGTCTCCTGTTGCCGGGCGAAATCGTAGCGAGCTAGAAAACCTCATCGGTTTTTTCCTTAACATGCTGCCGCTGCGCACTGACTTGTCAGGCAATCCGACGTTTAGGCATGTCCTGGCTCGGGTGCGGGAAGTTTGCTTCGGCGCTTATTCACACCAGGACTTACCATTCGAAAAATTGATCGAGGAAATGCGTCCGGAGCGAAGTTTAAGCCGCAATCCAGTATTTCAAGTGATATTTACCCTTCAGAATACTCCAAGGCTTTCGCTGGAACTGGCCGGCCTTAGGACCGAAGAGCTGGAGATATTTACGGGAATCACAAGATTCGATCTCGAGCTGTTCATGGAGGAAAGAGATAATGAGCTACAAGGTTATTTGAACTACAGTACCGATTTATTTGATGAATCGAAGATAATTCGGATGTTAGGGCATTTTGAAACGCTACTAACAGAGATTGTCACCGATCCTGACCAGCGAATTTTCGAGTTTCCTTTACTTACTGAAGCGGAGCGACAGAAAATCTTAGTTGAGTGGAACGACACCGCAACCGAGTATCCTCAAAACAATTGCATCCATCAACTATTTGAGAGCCAGGTGGAGCGGACGCCGGATGCCGTGGCAGTTGTGTTTGAGGACAAAGTGTTAACCTACCGGGAACTCAATAGCCGGGCTAACCAATTGGGGCATTGTCTACGAAAGCATGGGGTTAAGCCGGAGGTGCTGGTCGGGATATGTGTGGAGCGATCGGTGGAGATGGTGGTGGGGATACTGGGTGTTCTCAAAGCTGGTGGAGCCTACGTGCCACTCGATCCGGAATGCCCCAAAGAGCGCTTGGCCTTCCAGTTGGAGGACACTAAGGCTCCCGTAATTTTGACTCAGGAGCGGTTGCTAGGTGATCTCCCTGAGCACGACGGGCGGGTGATTTGTTTGGACCGGGACTGGGCTGAGATTGCGCGAGAGAGTGAAGCGAATCCGGAAAGTGGGGAAACGGCGGAAAACCTGGCCTATGTGATCTACACTTCTGGGTCCACGGGCCAGCCCAATGGTGCGATGAACACGCACAGAGGGATCTGCAACCGGCTGCTCTGGATGCAGGAGGCGTACAAGTTAACAGAAGAAGACCGGGTTTTGCAGAAAACACCGTTCAGTTTTGACGTGTCGGTGTGGGAGTTTTTCTGGCCGCTGCTTACGGGGGCTCGACTGGTTGTGGCGCAACCGGGTGGACATCGGGATAGCGCCTATCTGGTCAATCTGATCGCTGATCAGCAAATCACCACCCTCCACTTTGTCCCGTCCATGCTGCAAGTTTTTCTGGAAGATCTTGGAGTGGAGACTTGCATTTCGCTGAAGCGTGTCATTTGTAGCGGCGAGGCGTTGCCCACTGCACTTCAGGAGCGCTTTTTCGCTCGCCTGGGCGCTGAATTGTACAACCTTTACGGTCCGACCGAAGCCGCGGTGGACGTGACTTTCTGGGCCTGTGAGCGAGACAGCAGCCGGCAGACGGTTCCCATTGGCCGCCCCATTGCGAACACGCAAATCTATATCCTTGACGCTCACTTAGAGCCGATTCCGATTGGTGTGCCAGGTGAACTATGCATTGGAGGGGTGGGAGTGGCCCGTGGCTATTTGAACCGTCCTGAGTTGACGGCGGAGAAATTTATTCGCGATCCCTTTAGGAGCGAACCAGACGCTCGCCTTTACAAGACCGGAGACCTGGCGCGCTATCTGCCCGACGGCAACATTGAGTTCCTCGGGCGCGTCGACCATCAGGTCAAGATTCGCGGCTTCCGCGTCGAGTTGGGCGAGATCGAGGCGGTTCTCTGTCAACATCCGGCGATACGAGAAGCTATTGCAACGGTTCTGGAAGACAATCGTCGAGACACTCGGTTGGTGGGATATGTAGTAGCGCGATCGGAAGAGTCGTTCGACGCTTCGGAAGTAAGAAAGTATCTCAAGCAGAAACTACCTGAGTACATGATTCCCTCCGCTTTGGTGCTGTTGGATGAATTGCCGTTGACACTGAATGGCAAGGTAGACCGCAACGCGTTGCCGGCACCGGATCAAGATAGACCCCAATTGGAGGATGTCTACCAACCGCCGCGCACACGGGGCGAAGAAACGCTCGTTGCTATTTGGGGCGAAGTACTCAAGCTCGACAAAATCGGCATCCACGACAACTTCTTCGAGCTGGGAGGGCATTCGTTACTTGCCACGCAAATCATATCTCGAATACGCAATTCTTTTTCTATTGAATTACCGCTACGGCACATGTTCGAATCGCCGACGGTGGCTGCGATGGCAGTCGTGATAACCGAACACCGGGGAAAGAAGCTAGGAGAAAAAAAGCTAAATCGCATCTTGACCGAACTGGAATCGCTATCGGACGAGGATGCACAACGCCTTCTGGTCGGAGAAAAAACCAAAGGGAACTGACGAAGCATACAGCCCTATTCTCGCTTTTCGTTAAGCAAGATTCTCCGAGATCTGCTAGTCAAAGATTCATAGGATTTAGTCGAACGCAAGGCGTTCGAGCAGATTCTCTCACTGGTAAAAGTAAGTAGCACGGGCTATTTAGATGAGCCACTATTCTGAGACCACAGCAGGCCATCCGGGCCAAGTGCTTCCATCCGAGCGGCTCGTTTGTCGAGTTCAAGAAGGAGGAGGTCGAGCAATCGATCCCGGATCGTTTCGAGCAGCAGGTCGCCAGGCATCCTCAACGAATTGCAGTCAGGACCAAGCGCTACACTTTCACCTATGATGAGTTAAATCGAGCGGCCAATCGAGTGGCACATGCCATCCTGGATCAGTCTGAGCTGAGGCGTCCTGATCAAACCCATTCGGATTAAAACGCACAACAGGAGAAATCGTTATGGACGAGAAAGAAGACACCACCATCTATAAGGTCGTCCTCAATCATGAGGAGCAGTACTCGATCTGGCCGGCCGATAAAGAAAATGCGCTCGGCTGGAAGGACGCGGGCAAGAGCGGGACCAAGGCGGAATGCCTGGCGTACATTAAAGAGGTTTGGACGGACATGCGGCCGCTCAGCCTGAGGAAGAAAATGGAAGAGGCAGCGCGCAAGGCGTGCGCTTGGATCAGAGAAGAAACGCAGCGGCTCGTTGGCGACGAGAGCAAGTTACATAGAAGACAGACATGAGTGATTTCTCAAGACTTCTTACAAACCCACCGCCGGAGCAGGAGGCGATACGGGCGAAGTGTTTTCACCCGGGCGGCGTGCTCCCAGATTTCCCGAAGGATGAAGTCGAAAGCTCTATTCCCGAAAGATTTGAAACAATCGTTCGGCGTCATCCGGACCGGCCTGCCGTAAAGGTTGGCAATCAAGTTCTGACTTACGCGTTGATCAACGACATGGCGAATCGCATTGCCCGCTCGATCTTGCGGCGTCGTAGCGAACAGTCCGAACCGATCGCCCTGATGTTTAGAAAGGGGGCTGAACAGATTGCTGCCATGCTGGGCGTTTTGAAGGCAGGAAAGATTCTTGTCGTCGTCGATCCGTTATTTCCGGAAAAGCGAATCCGGACGATGATATGCGACTCCCAAGCCCCATGGCTCGTCTGCGATGCCCAGTCTATCGGGCTGGCTCAATGTGTCGCAGGCAGCGCCTGTGACGTAGTCGAATTTGCGATGTTGGATCAAGACATTACCGGTGTGGATCTTCCACTGCAAATGTCACCGGCGGCATTTGCTTGTCTTATTTACAGCTCCGGCTCGACCGGACAGCCGAAAGGAATTATCCAGAATCATCGTAACATTTTGCATACCACCTGGATCCGTGTTCACGATAGCAACGCCTGCTACAATGACCGGGTTGCGGACCTTACTTCAGGTACTGCTAATTCTATCTTCGACATGTTGCTCGCCTTACTGAGCGGCGCGACTTTACTTCCTTTCGATGTTCGAACCGAAGGCGCTAATCAACTGGCGAGTTGGATGGTAGAGGAGGGAGTATCGCTTTGTTGGATTAGCTCTCGGCTGTTTCGGACATTCTGTCAATCACTCACCGGGACAGAATGGTTTCCGTCTCTCCGTTTTCTTCGACTCAGAAGCGAAGCCGGACAGAGAGAAGATATCGAGTTGTTTAAGAATCATTTTTCGCGCCACTGTATATTTGGTAATGGTTTGTCATCCAGCGAAACGGGATATCTCGCACTGTATGCGATAGATCACGAATGTACCGGTGTTGGCGAAGACTTGCCGGTAGGCTACCCCGTGCTGGACAAAGAGATACGGCTCTTGGACGATTGCGGAAACGACGTAGGACGCAACGTTGTTGGCGAGATAGTGGTGCGCAGCCGTTATCTCTCTCCCGGCTACTGGCGCCGGCCTGAGCTCACTGAAGCGAAGTTTAAGCCCGATCCGCGAGACCCAGCCAAGCGTCTTTATTACACGGGTGATTTAGGCATGATGCTTCCGGACGGTTGTTTAATCCACAAGGGGCGCAAGGACTTTCGGGTCAAGATAAGAGGTTATGGTGTCGACCTGATCGAAGTCGAGAAAGTCTTGCTTCGTCACCATGGTGTCAGAGAAGCGGTCGTGGTCGCATCCAAGAGCAAATCAGACGAAACGCGGTTGATTGGTTACTTTACCTCCTCGACCCAGCAAGTGCCCAGTGTCAACGAGTTGCGTGGCTTTTTGCAAAAGACTTTAGCGGACTACATGATTCCATCAGTTTTTGTAAATATCGATAAAATCCCTTTGACATCCAATGGCAAAGTTGATCGAAAAGTGCTTCCTGCTGCCGACAACTTAAGGCCAGAGCTGGATACGCAGTTCGTTGAACCGAGGACAATGATTGAAAGGGAACTCGTCTCGATTTGGGCCGAGATTTTGTCGCTGCAAGAAGTAGGAATCCACGATAGTTTTTTCGACCTAGGTGGCCATTCTCTGGCGGCTATGCGCGTTGTTTCTCAGGTAATCCAAAAATTTCAGTTGGAACTGCCGTTTCAATCTTTGTTTCAAACTCCCACGGTTGCCGAGATGGCCACTGTGATTATGGAGCATCAGGGAAAGAGGTTAGGGGAGGAAGAGCTGGAGCGCATGTTGGGCGAATTGGAGTCGCTGTCGGACGAAGAGGCACAGCGTATCCTGGCTGAAGAAACCACGTCAACGAGCGGAGGAGCGCGACATGAGTGAACTCTCGGCATCCCCCTCCAAGCTACCGCCGGAGCAGGAGGCGATACGGGCGAAGTGTTTCCATCCGACGGGGACGTTTGTTGAGTTCCCGAAAGAAGAAGTCGAGCAGTCAATCCCGGTGCGGTTCGAGAAGATCGTTGCGCGGTGCTCCGATCGGGTCGCCGTAAAAGACAAAAGCCAGCAATTGACTTACGAGCTCCTGAACAAGACCGCCAATCGCATGGCCCGCTCCCTATTGGCACAGCGCGGGAAAGGAGAAGAGCCGATAGCAGTCCTATTCGAGCAGGGGCCACTTGGGATCGCTGCGGTCTTGGGCGTTCTGAAAGCGGGAAAGATGGTCGTGCCTTTGGATCCTTGTTATCCCCGTGCGAGCATCCGTTACACGATCGAGGATTCACAGGCGGCTCTAATCGTCACCAATAGTCAGAATTTTTCGCTCGCGAGCGACCTGGCGAAAAATGCAGCCCGGATACTCAACGTTGATGACATCGATAGTAATTTCTCGACTGAGGACCTTGAAACAGCAATTTCACCGGACGCCCTCGCCTATATTCTTTACACGTCCGGATCAACCGGGCAGCCCAAAGGACTGGTGCAGAAACATCGCAACGTGCTTCATCAAATCAGGAATAATACCAACACCCTCCATATCTGCGCGGATGATCGTTTGACCCTTTTTACTTCGGTTACCGGTCAGGCCATTAACACGATGCTCGTGGCGCTGCTCAACGGCGCATCCGTCTGTTCTTTCAACATCAAAGAGGAAGGACCAACCTATCTGCCAGCGTGGCTGCGCCAACAAGAAATTACCGTATACAGCTCTGTCGCAACTGTATACCGCAGCTTTGTCGCCGGGTTACTAGCTGGCTCACAGTTCCCCAGCTTAAGGATAATTTATCTGGGCGGAGAACCGGTCTACAAGGCGGATATAGAGCTGTACAAAAATTTTTCCCCCCCAGGCTGCGTATACATTAGTAGGTTTGGAATTAGTGAAGCCGGATCGGTGAGTTACTACTTTATTAACAAGAAAACAATTATCGCCGGCGATTCTGTGCCTGTCGGTTATGCGGCGGAGGACATGCAGCTTCTCTTGCTCGACGACGACGGGCAGGAGCTTGGCGGTAACCGGACAGGACAAATAGCAGTGAAGAGCCGTTTTCTCTCTCCGGGGTATTGGAGAAGGCCGGAAGCTACCCGAGCAGCCTTTCTCAACGACCCAAGGGGAGGAGACGATCGCGTTTACCTAACCGGTGACCTTGGCCGCATGTTGCCTGACGGCTGCCTCATTCACTGCGGGCGGAAGGACTTTCGCGTCAAAGTGAGGGGCTACGGCGTGGAGCCTGCTGAAATCGAGAGAGCGTTGTTGGGTATAGATACGGTTAAGGAGGCGGTCGTGGTTGGACAAGATTTTATACCGGGCGAGCAACGCCTCGTCGCCTATCTCGTGGCGAAGCGTGACACCGCCCCAACGATCAGTACAGTGCGACGCGCCCTCGCACAGAAACTGCCGAGTTACAAAATTCCATCCGCCTTTATCATGGTCGAGGCTTTACCGCGCACGCCGAATGGCAAGATCGATCGCCAGGCCCTTCCCACGGCTGACACGTCGAGGCCAAACCTGGACGCTCCCTACGTAGCGCCAAGAACACCCCTGGAGGCAAAGCTTGTATCGATATGGGCAGAAGTTCTTTCACTCGATCAAGTAGGAATTCACGACGATTTTTTCGACCTAGGCGGCCATTCGTTGGCGGTTATGCGGGTAGCTTCCCGGGTCATTGAACAGGGTCAGGTGAAAATACCGCTTCAAGCTCTTTTTCGGTCACCGACGGTTGCTGAGATGGCCAAGGTGATTACCGAGTGTCAAGGTAGACGGCTCGGCGAGACAGAGCTGGAACGCGTCCTAACAGAACTTGAATCGTTGTCGGAAGAGGAAGCACAGCGGTTACTGGCTGAAGTCGGCGGAATGGAGCAAGTCAGAGACTGAGATGAGCGATGGCACACTTGGGATAACGAACCCACCGCCGGAGCAGGAGGCGATACGGGTGAAGTGTTTTCATCCGTCGGGGACGTTTGTGGAGTTTCCGAACGCGGATGTGGAAACTTCGATTCCCGCGCGGTTCGACAAGATGGTGCAGCAGTACCGCGACAGGATCGCGGTCAGAACAGAAACTCAGGTTGTTACTTACGGGGAGCTCGACACCCTGGCCCATCGGTTCGCCCGAGCGTTGCTGCAACGGCAAGGGCCAAAGGTTCAACTGGTGGCACTGTTATTAGAGAAGGATGTCGCCCAGATTGCCGCCATGCTGGGAGTGATGAGGGCGGGAAAGTTCTTCTTGATTCTGGATCCCTCCTTTCCGAAGGCTAGGCTCACCGCCATGTTGCAGGACTCCCGCGCAAAGCTGATCGTGACCAACCGGCAAAATGCTTGGTTGGCCAATGAAATGGTAACCGGGGACCGCCAGTTGATGAAATGGGAAACCATCGATGACGCGATTGCCGACGATCATCTTTGTCTCTCGATCGCGCCGAAAGCGCTGGCCTTTATCAATTACACTTCAGGCTCGACGGGAGAACCCAAAGGATTACTTCGGACCCACAGAATGATTCTGCACAACATCATGTCGCGCACCAATCTACTTCACGTGTGCGAGCATGATCGCATCAGCCTTCTTTCCTCGGGCACCTCCAATGCAATCACGAATTCACTGCTGGCCTTGCTAAACGGCGCAGGGCTTTATTCACTGGAGGTCAAAAAGGAAGGGGTGGCGCGTCTCGCCCGGTGGCTAGTGGAGGAAAAAATTACCATCGCGCCAATGAGTTCGCCGCTTTTCCGCAGTCTTTGCGGAACTTTGTCTGGAAAAAACAAATTTCCGGACTTGCGCGTAGTCCGGTTGAGAAGTGAAGCCGTTTACAAAGAGGATGCCGATCTATACAAAACCCACTTCTCGCCGGGTTGTGTTTTCGTGACCGGCCTATCTTCCAATGAAACCGGACCGTTGAGAGATTTCTTAATCGATCACCAAACTGAAGTGTCCGGCAGTGCGGTTCCCGTCGGTTACGCGGTGTCCGGGAAGGACATATTTCTCCTTGGTGATTTGGGCAATGAAGTGAGTTTGGGCGAAGTAGGCGAAATCGCCGTCCGGAGTCGCTATCTCTCCCCGGGGTATTTGCGCAGGCCTCAATTGACAAAAGCGAAATTCAGGCCCGATCCGAAGGGAGAGGGAAACCGTCTCTATCTGACGGGTGATTTAGGCGTGATGTTGCCAGACGGGTGCCTAGTTTACAAAGGACGCAAAGATTTTCGTATCAAGATTCGCGGCTACGGAGTCGACCTGAAGGAGGTCGAACTGGCGTTACGTAATCATCCCACGGTAGCGGATGCGGTGGTTGTCGCCCGAGAGAATGAGCGAAGAGAAAAGAAAATCATAGGCTACTTTACTTCTACGTTCCGGACTAGCCCGTCGGAGAGTGAGTTGCGGAGTTTCTTGGGACAGACGCTGGCCGACTACATGATCCCATCAGCTTTTGTGAGGCTGGACAGCATACCTCTGACTCCTCACAACAAAGTCGATCGCACAGCTCTCCCGCTACCTGGCGAGACGCGCCCCAATCTTGACAGCCCCTTCATGGCGCCGCGCTGCGAAGCAGAGCGGCAATTGGCTGAAATTTGGGCGGAGGTTCTTGGCATTGACCGTGTCGGCATTCACGACAATTTTTTTGACCTTGGGGGACATTCACTAGCGGCCACGAGGGTCGTTTCGCGAATAACCGAAACATTTCAGCTGGAGCTGCCCATACAGTCCCTCTTTGACCGCCCCACTGTTGCAGCCATTGCGGCAGTCATTGGCAATAAACAAACTTTCAATCGGCTGTCTGTTGCGCTTGACGCTCCCCGGTCCGCGCAGGCGACAAACGCGCGATTTATCGGACCGACAAGTGACTGCACGCCTTTTCCGAAGGAGGAAGTTGAGCGATCCGTTCCCGAGCGCTTTGAGAAAATCGTGCGCATGTATCCCGACCGGATCGCGGTAAAGACGGGCAACGAAGTTGTTACTTATTCGCAACTAAACGCCATGGCCAATAGCTTGGCTCACACAATCGTTGCCCGGCGGGGACCCGAAGCGGAAGCCGTTGCTATTTTGCTTGATAAGGGTGCACGACTCACGGCCGTCATGCTTGCGGTCTTGAAGGCAGGTAAATTCTTTGTGTTGCTGGACAGATCATCTCCTAAGGCAAGACTGGCTGCCGTATTAGAAGACTCTCAAGCTGGCCTGATCATTTCCGAACGACAATACGGTGAAGTAACGCGACACTTTAATAGTGCCGATTCTAATCTGCTTGAATTCGACTCGATCGCTTCTCATGTTGCTGAAGAAAACCTTAGGTGGAACATCTCGCCGAACTCACTTGCGGCCATTAACTATACCTCAGGCTCTACAGGAGAACCCAAGGGGGTCATTTGGGCTCACCGAAACCTATTGCATCAGGTCATGCTGTTCACGAACGCCTACAAATTTTCCGAATGCGACAGGCTGTTATTGACTACGTCCGGCACCGCGAACGCCATGACGATCGGATTTTCAGCTCTGCTTAACGGCGCTGCGCTTCTCCCCTTCGACGTACAAATTCATGGGGTCAACCGGCTGGTCAACTGGCTTCTAGATGAGAAAATTTCGATCTGCTGGATTGGCTCGCCGCTTTTCCGCAATATCTGCCAGGTCCTGACCGGCGACGAAAAATTTCCCGATGTCCGTATTCTCAGATTGGCGAGCGAGGCTACGTATAAAAGTGACATTGAACTATATAAACAGCACTTCTCACCTGAGTGCATATTGATCAACGGACTATCCAACACAGAATCGGGATTGATATGCCTGTACCCGGTCGATTTCAAGACAGAAATCGCAGGCCAAGAAGTCCCAGTAGGCTATCCTGTTGAGGATAAAGAATTTCTTTTATTGGATGATGGCGGGAAAGAAGTTGGCGTCAATGAGGTGGGTGAGATAGCCGTCAGGAGCCACTATCTTTCCCCGGGTTACTGGCATAGGCCAGAACTCACCGCAAACAAATTCAAACCCGACCCAAATGGCGGTCACCAGCGTATATATCTCAGTGGCGACCTAGGTCTCATGCTTCCCGACGGAAGCCTGATCCATAAGGGACGAAAGGACTTTCGAGTTAAGATCCGGGGATATGGAGTCGAGATCGCGGAGATTGAAAAAGTCTTGAATACTCATGCCGCCGTTGGGCAGGCGGTTGTGGTAGCGCGAGAGAAAGAATCCGGGGAGGCTCGACTGGTTGCGTACTACACTTGCACTGGGTTACCGACCCCGACCGTCAGTGAATTGCGCGGTTTCTTAAAAAAACAACTCCCTGATTTCATGATCCCTTCAACCTTTGTGATGCTGGACGCGATACCGCTAACCCATAGCGGCAAAGTAGATCGTCGCGCGTTTCCTGACCCGGACAATTTAAGACCAGAGCTCGCTACCCCGTATCTTTCATCACGAAACGAGATCGAGCAGAAGCTGGTTGCAATATGGGAGGATGTGCTCGATGTTCGTCCCGTCGGTGTCAACGACGGATTCTTCGATTTGGGTGGAGACTCCCTGTCAGCCACTCGAGTCATATCCCAAGTTATCAAGCATTTTCAGCTGGAAATTCCCCTACAATTGCTGTTTCAATCTCCTACAATAGCCAACATGGCTGCGGTGGTCGCGCAGCGCCAAGGCAAGCTGTCGGGAAACGATAAACAGGATCATTTCGCCGCCCCTCCCTTAGGTCGTGGATCGCGAGAGGGCTTACTTCCGCTCTCTTACTCGCAGCAGCGCTTGTGGTTTCTCGACCAGCTTGATCCCGGCAGTTTTACCTATAACCTCTTTTCCGCCTACCGGCTCAAAGGCGAGCTCAATGTAGCGGCATTAGAGCAGAGTTTTAACGAGATCCTTAGGCGCCACGAAGTCCTGCGAACGGTGTTCAAATCAGAGGGCGGTAACCCGGTACAGGTCGTCCTTCCTATTTTTGCGATCAGGATTCCAATATTCGAATTAAGAGCAACGGTCTCGGAAGAGGACAGATGGACCGAAGTCCGCCGAAGGCTGAAAGAAGAAGCTCAACGGCCTTTCGACTTATCGAACGGCCCGTTGCTACGAATCACGCTACTTCAATTAGCCGACGATGAGTATGTGTTACTTCGAGCTATGCATCATATTGTTTCTGACGGCTGGTCCGAGGGAGTTCTGTTTCACGAGCTTTCGGAAATCTACGAGGCCTTATCGACTGGAAAACCTTCACCGCTGGCCGATCCGCCGGTCCAATACGCAGACTATGCCGTGTGGCAGAGGCAGTGGTTCCTACGTGAGAGACTAGAGTCCCAATTATTATATTGGAAAAAACAGCTCGAAAATATCGCAACTCTGCAATTACCTACCGATCGGCCTAGGCGGGCGCTTCAGATCTCACGCGGGGCACGACAGTACTTCGCGCTCTCCCACGCACTGTCCTCCGAGCTTAAAGAGTTAAGTAATCAACACGGCGCGACTCTCTTCATGACTCTGTTGGCGGCGTTTCAGACGTTGCTCCATCGTTATAGCGGGCAGACTGACATTGTGATCGGGTCTCCGGTGGCCGGGCGGAGCCGCAGAGAGTTTGAAGAACTGATCGGGTTCTTTTTAAACACGTTAGTGCTGAGTCTCGACCTGTCCGGCAATCCAACGTTTGCTGAGGCGATTCGTCGAGTGCGGGAGGTGTGTTTAGGGGCTTTAAGCCATCAAGATTTACCTTTTGAGAAGCTTGTGGAAGAGCTGCATCCGGATCGTAACCTAGGCCACAATCCTTTGTTTCAGGTGAGCTTCGCTTTTCAAAATACGCCTCGGCGCTCGCCGCAGTTGTCCGCTATCGATGTGCACGAATTAGAAGTTGAAACCGGCATCGCAAGGTTTGATCTGCATTGTTTTATGGAAGAGATAGACGGACATCTAAAAGGATATTGCGACTACGATACCAACCTGTTCAATGCGGACACCATCGAAAGGATGATCGGCCATTTTCGGACCTTGCTGGAAGGGATCGTGGCCAATCCCGAGCAGCCGATAAGCGAACTGCCATTGCTCACCGAGCCGGAGAGACACCAGTTGTTGGTCGAGTGGAACGACACTACGACCGACTACCCCAAGGACCAGTGCATCCACCAGTTGTTTGAAGAGCAGGTTGAGAAATCCCCGGACGCCATCGCCGTGGTCTTCGAAGAGCAACAGATCACCTACCGAGAACTAAACGAAAGAGCCAATCAGTTAGCGCATTATCTCATGAAGCTTGGCGTCGGCGCCGAGACGCTGGTCGGCATCTGCGTGGAACGTTCCATCGAAATGATCGTCGGGTTACTCGGGATTCTCAAAGCCGGCGGGGCTTACCTCCCCCTAGACCCAGCCTATCCCAAAGAACGGCTCGCTTTCATGCTCGAAGATGCCCAGACCCACGTCTTGTTGACCCAGGTCCGATTGCACAACAATCGGCCCGAGCACCGAGCCCATGTACTTTGCTTGGATCGAGATGGGTTCAAATTTGAGCAGGAGAGCACAGAGAACCCGCAGAGACTTGTTCCAGCGGAGGGTCTAGCCTACGTAATCTACACCTCCGGCTCCACCGGTCGCCCCAAAGGAGTCATGATCCCTCACGGCGCGATCTGCAACCACATGTTCTGGATGCAACGTGAGTTTCCCGTAGGCGAGACGGATCGAGTCATCCAGAAGACGCCATTTAGCTTCGACGCCTCGGTCTGGGAGTTCTTCGCGCCCCTGTTTGCGGGAGCGCAACTAATCATGGCCCGACCGGGGGGGCATCAGGACAGCTCTTACCTCGTCAAGCTCATCGCCAAGAAAAAAATCACTGTCCTTCAACTCGTCCCCTCCCTGCTGCAGATGCTCTTGGAGGAGAAAGAGATCGAGAGCTGCACGCACCTAAAGCGCGTCTTCTGCGGCGGAGAGGCCCTATCTCGGGAACTGGTGGAGCGCTTCTTTGAGAAACTGCCCGTGGACTTACACAATCTTTACGGCCCCACCGAGGCCTCCATTGACTCCACCTTCTGGAGCTGCACGGGGGAGAGCAAAGAGCGGAGTGTCCCAATCGGTCGCCCGATTGCCAACACTGAAATCTATTTACTGGACTGCCATCTGCAACCTGTCCCCATAGGGGTCTCGGGTGAATTACACATCGGCGGTGCCGGCCTGGCGCGGGGATACCTCAATTGCACCGACGTGACTGCCGAGAAATTCCTTCCCAATCCCTTCAGTTCCGCGCCGGGGTCGCGCCTCTATAAAACCGGAGACCTGGCGCGTTATCTGCCGGACGGCAACATCGAGTTCCTGGGCCGTATCGACCACCAGGTCAAGATCCGCGGCTTCAGAGTTGAGCTAGGAGAGATCGAGGCCGTACTCACTCAATATCCGGCTATCCAGCAGGCGATTGCTGTCGTGCGTGAGGATGTACCCGGGAACAATCGGCTGGTCGCCTATATAATCCCAAACAAAGATCAGGCACTCACACCTAATGATCTACTGAATTTTCTCAAATCGAAGCTGCCCGATTATATGATCCCCTCGGCCTTTGTAGCGCTTGACGCACTGCCGCTAAACTCCAACGGCAAGGTAGATCGCAGCGCCCTTCCGCCACCGGACGGCGGCAGACCCGAGCTAGAGGAAGCCTTTGTTGCCCCTCGAACTTCTGTTGAGAAGGTTCTGGCGGGGATTTGGACTGAAGTGCTGAAACTGGAAAAGGTCGGCATCCACGACAACTTCTTCGAACTGGGCGGCCATTCTCTTCTAGCCACTCAGGTTGTATCTCGCATCCGCGCCGCCTTCCAAGTCGAGCTGCCCCTGCGCAGCCTCTTTGAGAAACCCACTATTGCGGAGCTGGCCTTTGCGATTACCCAGAGTCGAGGCGGAACAGCAAGGGCTGAAGAAATAGACCGTATCTTAGCCGATATCGAATCGCTCTCCGACGAAGAGGCGTAGCAACTTCTTTCCAACGAAGACACCTAGAACGGAACGCTGCAAATTGTTCTTCCTCCCATTATGAGATCAATCACGAATAACCCTTCGCAAGAGGCGATTCGGGCGAAGTGCGTGCATCCCAGCGGCGTCTTCGTCGAGTTCAAGAAGGAAGAGGTCGAGCAATCGATCGCGGAGCGTTTCGAGCAGATCGTCGCCAAGCATCCTGACCGGATCACCGTCAAAACGAAAGCCGACGCCTTAACCTATGCGGAGTTGAATCAAGCGGCCAATCGAGTGGCACATGCCATTCTGGATCAGTCTGAGCTAAGGCGTCCTGATCAAACCCATTTGGATTAAAGCGCGCAACAGGAAAACCCGTTCTGGACGAGAAAGAAGACACCACCATCTATAAGGTCGTCGCGAATCATGAGGAGCAGTACTCGATCTGGCCGGCCGATAAAGAAAATGCGCTCGGCTGGAAGGACGCGGGCAAGAGCGGGACCAAAGCCGAATGCCTGGCGTACATCAAAGAGGTGTGGACTGACATGCGCCCGCTCAG
>Ga0209341_10001958_pt1 | contig 19962 bp, 14 predicted proteins | sample RifCSP13_2_FD_184020 | JGI IMG/M metagenome (GOLD analysis project Ga0209341, IMG submission 184020) | Soil microbial communities from Rifle, Colorado - Rifle CSP2_sed 13_2 (SPAdes) (version 2) | ecosystem: Environmental > Terrestrial > Deep subsurface > Rock core/Sediment | place: Rifle... | reverse complement strand
TGCCGACCTCGATCGTGCCGGTCAAATGGTCGAGATGATCGACCCAGGCGCTGCCGATCGTGAAGGCGGCGAGCGCTTCGGGCAGGTCCAGGGCCTCCTCGGGCAGGAACGGCGCCGCGCTCCGCTTCTCGGGCGAGACGCGGTTGACGGCGGTCTCGATCTCCGCCATGACGTTCGGCGTGCTGACCGACCAGTCGCTCCCGCCGGCGAGCACGGCGCCGGACCGGTGGATCGTGCGGAACGGATACTGCAGGGCGGCTCGATCCGGGGGCAGGAAGGGGAGCGTGAGGTCGACCATCTGGGCGTCGAGGCAGGCCCAGTACGGCTGCATGTTCGCCGCCACGCCCAGCTCCCGGAAGCGCGGGATGTCGGCCCGGTCGACGACCTGGAGGTGGGCCAGGTGATGCCGTCCGTCCGACGCTCCGTTCGTCTGCCTCGCCGCCGCGATCGCGTCGAGGGCCTCGCGGACGGCCCGGTCGCCGAGGGCGTGGAAATGGACCTGGAATCCCTCGGCGTCGAGCCGCGTCACGTAGCCCCGCAGGAGTCCCGGGTCGACGAAGCTGATCCCGCGGTTGGCCGTCGACCGGCCCTCCGCGTCGAGGTACGGAGCGAGCATCGCCGCGGTGTAGTTCTCGGCGACCCCGTCCTGCATGATCTTCACCGTGGTGGCGCGGAGCCGCCCGATGGCAGCGGTCCTCCGCCGCTCGATCATCTCATCGATCTGCTCGCCGCCGCGGTCGCGCTCCCACCACTGGCAGGCGATGACCCGTGCCGAGAGTCTTCCGCGCTCGGCGACCAGCCGGTACGCATCCAGGTCCTCGGGCGTGACCCACGCGTCTTGCCAGGCGGTGATCCCGAAGCGGTGCAGGTGAGCCTGGGCGAGCTCGATCCCGCTTGCCCGCTCCTCGAGGGTCGGGGCCGGGATGAGTCGGCGGACGATCTCCATCGCCCCCTCGTGGAGCGTGCCGCTCGGCTCGCCCGTAGCGTCGCGCTCGATCCGGCCGTCGGGGGGATCCGGCGTGTCGCGGCCGATCCCGGCCAGGGCGAGCGCGCGGCTGTTCACCCAGGCGCCGTGCGCATCGCGATTCACGAAGAAGGCCGGACGGTCCGGCGCGGCCGCGTCGAGGTCGTTCCGCGACGGGGTCCCGCCGGGGAACGCCTCCATGTACCAGCCATCGCCCAGGATCCACGGCCGGTCGGGCTGGGCGGTCGCATAGGCGCGGATCGCGTCGAGGTAGCTGTCGAGCTGGCGCGGCAGTTCGTGGAGCGGGCAGCGGCTCAGGTTCAGCCCCGCCATCGACGGGTGGACGTGGGCGTCCTGGAAGCCCGGCACGAGCGTCCGGCCGGCGAGATCGATGCGCCGCGTGCGAGGTCCGACGTGGGACTCGACGTCAGCCACGGAGCCGACCGCGACGATCCGTCCGCCACGAACGGCGACCGCGGAGGACGTCCGCCGGACGGCGTCCATCGTGACCACCGGGCCGCCGGCCAGGACCAGGTCGGCGGCCGACTCGCTCGGGTTCATCGCTGCGTCCCCTGGTTCATGACGTGGCCGCGGGCCTCCAGACCTCATCATCGGTCGCCGAGTCTACGCCCGCCCTGGCCGCGACGGTCACGAGCCGGCGACCCGTGGATCGCCGTACCCGCCGCCCCCGCCCGTCACGATCGTGACCGTGGAACCGGGTTCGAGGATCACGGTCGCCTTCGATGCCACCACGATCCGCCGGCCTGCCGGGTCACGGACGATCAGACGCGTCGGGCGGCCGTCACCGCCGCCGGCCGCGCCCCACGGTCGCCAGCGCTGATCCGTCTGCTCGCAATACAGCACGACCGGTTGCGCTGCCGCGAGCACCTCGTACGTTCGGCGGAGCCCAAGGCCGCCCGACCAGCGGCCCCGACCCGCTGACCCGGGCACCAGCTCGGAGCGGACGAGCCGCCAGGGGTACTCCAGCTCGCACACCTCGGCCGACAGCAGGCCGACGTTTGACATGTGGGTGTCGACGGCGTCGAGGCCGTCTCCGCCGGGCATCGTCATGCCCCCCGGGCCGCCGCCCGGACCCGCCGTCCCCTGCGCATGGAGGCGTCGTGGACCGTGCGCCCCGGTCCCGCCACCAACGACATCCTGGAGCACGACCGATCGTCCCGTGCGGGGTGACGGTCCCTCCGCCATGAGCGAGAAGAAGCCGACGAAGTGACCCGCGACCGGCAAGTCGGGCCACAGGCGCGCCGCCGCGCGGATCATCGTGTCGGCCAGCCGCTGGCAGGTCAGATGCCGCACGCTGACGGCGGCCGGTCGGCGCGGATGGAGGATCGAGCCCTCCGGGCAGACGATCGTGACCGGGCGCAGCGCCCCATCGTTGGCCGGGATGTCGGATCCGGCGACGGCGCGCACCAGATATGCCACGCAGGCCCGCGTGCTTGCCCAGGGGTTGTTCAGGCCGCCGGGGACCTGGCCGGCCGAGCCCGAAAGGTCGACCGTCAGTCGGTCGCCGGTCTTTGTCAACCGCGCCTGAAACCGGGTCGGCGGACCGCCGGCGCCGTCGTCGTCGAGGAAGCCTTCAGCCTCGGCCTCCCCGTCGGGCAGCGCCGCGAGCGCCGCCCGGGTCCGCCGCTCAGCGTGGTCCAGGAGCGCCGCGAAGGCCCGCCGCACGGTCGCCGGCCCATGGTGCTCGGCGATCTCGAGCAGCCGCGCCTCGCCGATCCGGCAGGCCGCGAGCTGTGCCCGCAGATCGGCGAGCGTGGAGACGGGATCGCGGACGTTGGCGCCGATCAGCGCCACCAGGTCGGCCTGCGGGCCACGCGCCGTGGCAAGGCGGACCGGCGGCAGGATCAGGCCCTCGCCGAAGACCTGCCGGTTGTCGGCGCCCTCGGTGCCCGGGTTTGGCCCGCCGAAGTCGACCTGGTGGGCGACGGTCCCGACCCACCCCAGGAGTGCGGGCGGACCGCCACGGGGGGCTCCGCGGGCCACGAAGACGGGCCGGATGACGTTGACGTCGGGCGTGTGGGCGCCCCCCTCGTACGGATCGTTGGAGACGAACACGTCGCCGGGGGCGATCGAAGGGCCGTGACGCCGCAGCGTCGCCTGCACCACGAGCGACATCGCGCCGAGCTGTGCCGGGATGAACTCACCCTGCGCCACGAGCTGTCCGGCGGCATCGAACACCGCGCAGCTGTAGTCGAGCATCTCGCGGATGATCGGGCTGTAGCTGGCGTGGCGGAGTGCCGCTCCCATCTCGACGCTCGTCGCCCGGAGGGCCGCTTCGAGCAGCGCGAAGGTGACCGGATCGAGGCCGTCAGCGGGGCTGCCCCCCCGACGAGGCCGTGCGGATGCGAGACGGCGCCGTTCGGCACCGGCCTCGGTCCGTGTCACGTCCGCGCCTCCCGGATGCGGATCTCGCCCCAGGCGCCGACCCGTCCGACCATGCCGGTCGGGATGATCGTCGTCGCATCGAGTTGCTCGACGATCGCCGGGCCGATCAATCGGTCCCCGGCTCGCAGGTCGTCGCGGCGCCACAGTCGGGCCCTCACCCGCTCCTGGCGACTCACCGCCACGAGCGTCCGGAGGCCGAGGTCCGCCGCCGCATCCGGGCGACCGCCACGGGCGCCGCGCGCCACCCGAGCGGGCTCCGCGTGCGGGAGCACGCCGATGGCGACGAGACGCGCCGTCACCGCCTCGACGGGTTCGTCGGGTGCATCGTGGCCATAGGCTTCGCGATGGGCGCGATGGAACGCCTGGGGCAGCTCTCGGACGGCGCGCCGCGAGATCGCCGGGACGGGCACCGACAGCTCATAGCCCTGGCCGAGGTACCGGCAGTCGACGACCGCGGCCAGGCGCCGGTTGCCGGGCGCGACTCCCTCGGCGCTCAGCCGACGCTCGAGGTCGGCGGCCGCGGTCCGCAGCCACGCCAAGAGGCGGTCCTCGTCGCGGCTGCCGAAACGCAGCAGCAGCGTCTGCGATTCGTCGAACCGCAGATCCGCGCCGACGAGCCCGGCCGCCGACAAGAGCCCCGGCGTGGGCGGGACGACGACCTCGGCAAGCCGCAGGTCTCGCATCAGCGTGGGCGCAAGGAGCGGGCCGGCGCCGCCAAAGGCGACGAGCGGCAGCCCACGCGGGTCGATGCCTCGTTCGATGGAGACGCGTCGGATGGCACCCGCGATGTGGGCGGTGGCGATGGCGAGGATGCCGCGCGCCGTCTCCTCGAGCGACAGACCGAGCGGCCCGGCCAGCGTCGCGATGGCCCCCTCGGCCGCGGACCGGTCCATCCGGACGCTCCCCGCCAGTGGGGTCGACTCGTCCAGGCCGCCCGTGATGAGGTGAGCGTCGGTGATCGTGGGTTCCGTCCCGCCGCGTCCGTAGGCCGCCGGTCCGGGGTCCGCGCCGGCGCTGCGCGGTCCGACGCGCAGGGCACCGGCCGGATCGAGCCAGGCCACGCTGCCACCACCGGCGCCGGCGGTCGCGATGTCCAGGGCCGGCGCGAGGACCGGCACGCCGTCGTGGGCCTGCGTGGCGCGCCTGGGCGCGTGCCCACCGCGGACGAGGCAGACATCGACGCTCGTACCGCCCATGTCGAGCGTCAGGAGGTCGGTCAGGCCCAAGCGCTGCCCGATCTCGATCGCTCCGCCGACGCCGCCGGCGGGCCCGGACAAGAGGAGCCGATGCGGTTCTCGGGCGGCGCGGTCCGCGACCACGAGCCCTCCCCCCGACTCCATGATCAGGAGGCTGCCCGGCACCCCGAGGGCCGCCACCCCGGCCGCGGCCCGGTCAAGGTAGCGACCGACCACCGGACCGAGCCCTGCCGCGATGACCGTCGTCGCTGTGCGTGGGTACTCACGGAACTCCCGGGCAACCTCGCTCGAGACGACGACCGGGACCCCGGGCAGCGCGCGTCGAAGCGCCTCGCCGAGGGCCCGCTCATGGGCAGGCTCGATGAAGCTGAAGAGGAGCGAGATGGCGACGGCCGCGGGACGGCGGCGACGCACGGCCGCCACGACCCGCTCGATCTCGGCCGCCGCGAGCGGCTCCAGGATCGTCCCGTCCCCGGCGATGCGCTCCTGGACGACGAGCCGGTCGCGCCGCACGACCAGCTCGCGCGGACGCGGCTGGAAGAGGTCGTACATCGCCGGGCGCTGGCCATCTCGGATGGCCAGGACGTCGCGGAACCCGTCCGTGGCACACAGCACGACGCGCGTCAGCGACCCGGTCAACAGCGCGTTCGTCGCGACGGTCGTGCCGTGAACGACGCGCGTCACCGCGCCCGGCGTGACCCCGGCCAGCGTCAGGGCAGCCATGGCGTCGAGCAGCCCCCGCGCGGGATCGTCGGGGGTCGAAGGGACCTTGGCCGTCCGCACCAGGCCGTCGGCGCGCACGGCGACCGCGTCCGTGAAGGTGCCCCCGACGTCGATCCCGACCGCCCAGGTCGTATCAGCCACGCCGGGTCACGGCCTCGGTCGGCCGCCAGTGGGGTCGATCCGGGCCGAGCCTTCCTAGTCCGGCGGCAGCTCCTTGAACATCAGGCTCGTGTCGACCCCTCGGGCCCGGTTGCGTGCCGCCTGGACAAGGTAGAGGACGATCCCGACCACGAAGATCAGGACGGTCATCGTGACCCCGGTCCGGTTGAGGTAGTCGAGCTGGCTCTCGCTCTCGCCGATGCCCACGAAACCGAGGATCGGGCTGACGCCGGCGTACCAGTAGAGGACGATCGCGAAGACGAGCCAGACCGCGCCCAGGATCGGGAGCGACGACGCGTAGGGGGCATCGCGGACGAGGTCCGGCCGGGTCCAGCGCACGAGCAGGGCGTTGACGCCGGGCATGATCCAGGTGAGCGCGGCGGCCAGGATGCTGAACCAGAGCGTCGATACGAGGTTCAGCTTGCCGTCCACCGGAGCCAGGAAGCCCAGGCCGATCGACGACAGGATCGGGAAGTTCTGCAGCAGGGCGAAGATCGCCGCCACGAACAGTGCCGCGAAGATCGCGTTCGCCGGCGCCCGTAGCCGCTCCGACACCTGACCGAACCACTCCGGCACCTGGCGATCCAGGCTCCAGGCCAGCTGCATCCGGCTCAGGAAGTTCACGTAGACCGGGCAGAGAAGGAATGGGAAGAGCGTCACCGACACGCTGACAAGCGTCCAGATCGGCCATAGCCCTGGCGTCGCGATAACGGCCGACAGAGGCATCGAGTTCGGCTGACCGAGCGGCAGCGCCGGGTCCGTGAAGAAGCCCCAGTACAGGGCGCCCCAGCCGACCTGCCCGTCGAGGCCGAGGCGGAAGCTGATCCAGTCGGTGTAGACGGAGTTCATCAGGACGGCGATGAGCAGCGCGCCGAGGAGCGCGATCAGGGTCCCCCGCCGGACGTTGCCCCGGATCTCCCCGGAGATGTAGGCTGAGTACTGGAAGCCGATGTAGTTGAGCAGGACGATCCCGGCGATGAAGGCGAAGGAATCGGGCGCGAGGTTCAGGCCGTCCGCCTTGAGGCCCCCGTCGGCAGCGACCGCCGCAAGCTGGTCTACCGTCACCCCGTTGGCGTAGATCGGCAGATTGGCCGCGAAGTTCTCCGGCGTGATGGTCAGCATGCCCAGTACGAACATCACGACGGTGCCCAGGAGCCCCAGCACGGCGAGGCCGGTGATGATGCGGTGGAAGCGCCTGGTCGGCTGGAAGGCGATGACCGCGATGAGGGCGAGGACGATGAGCGCGGCCACGAAGCCGGGGACCCCGGTCACGGCGCCGGACTCCGCTTCCGTGAACCAGGCGTTCGCCCCCACGAAGAACTCATTGCCCGTTCCGATGCCGATGATCCGGCCCGTCACCTGGAGGTTGCGGACCACGATCGGGACCTCGAAGGCGATGATCGCGACGGACGCGAAAGCGAGCGTCCAGCCCTCGAGCCAGCCGAGGAACGGACCGACCCGCGGCACGATCCGGCTGGTGAAGACGTAGTCGCCGCCGGAGCGGGGCATGACGGTCGTCAGCGAGGCGAAGATGAGGGCAAGCAGGACGGCCGCGCCACCGACGATGATCGCTCCCCAGCCGTAGGTCGTGAACCAGGCGAACGTCCCGATGGGCACGAAGGCCAGCGAGTAGAAGACGGGATACCAGCCGACGCCCCCACCGATGAACGCGGCGGTGTTGAAGAAGAGCGCGTTGACGACGCTCACCTCGCGCACCAGCCCCGATGACTGGCGCGTGAAGAGTGCCCTGCCCGTGGTCTCGGCGGCCATGGTCGTGAACCCTCCCTCGGTTCGAGTCGACCGCGGACGCTCGGTCACAGCCGCGCGGTCGCCGTGCCTGCCAGGCCCCTCCTGCCTGTTCCGGTGCCTCCGTTCGCGAAAGCGGCGTCAGTATACTGACCGCCACCGTGACCAGGAACCCCCTTTCCTCACCGCGCGATGCCACCGGGGAGACGGCGACGACGCTCGAGGACCCTCTGGCTGAGGCGCTCCGGCTGATCAGCCTGGCCGATGCGCGCGGTCTCCAGGTCCGGCTCATGGGCGGCCTGGCCTTCCACGCCCGGATGCCCACCTGGACGGCCCGGATCGGCCGGGACGGCCGGGACATCGATCTGGCCACCCGGAATCGCGACCGGCGCGCCGTGGCGGATCTGCTCGCGGCGTCCGGGTACGTGCCGGACAAGCAGTACAACGCCCTCTACGGCCACAAGCAGCTCTATTTCGCGGACTTGCGCGACGGGCGACCGGTGGACGTCCTCGTGGACCGCCTAGAGATGTGCCATCGCTTCGAGTTCGCGGATCGCCTGACGGCCGATCATCCGACCCTGCCGCTGGCGGAGCTGCTCCTGTCGAAGCTGCAGGTCGTCAAGATCAACCGCAAGGACATCCTCGACGCCCTCATCCTCCTCCGGGGACATGCCCTGTCGGAGACCGATGCCGCCGGGGTCAACGTGCCCCGCATCCTCGAGCACACGTCCGTCGACTGGGGCTGGTGGCGGACGGTGACGGGCAATCTCGACCGACTGGTCGCATTCGTCGGTTCCGAGATGGTCCCCGCCGACCTCGATACCGGGACCGCCGCGGCGTACGACCCCGCGGCCCAGATCGTCGAGCTGCGAGCGCGGATCGACGCCGCTCCGAAGTCCACCCGCTGGAGGCTTCGCGCCCGGATCGGGGATCGGACCCGCTGGTACGAGGAACCCGAGGAGGTCGGGCACTACCGCTGAGAACGGGTTCAGGGGGGCGGTCGAACGGGCGTGGCCAGGTCGGCGCTGAGGAGCCCCCCGTAGGTCTCGGGGCGGCGGTCACGGAAGAACGGGCCGAGATCGCGCGCAAGGCGCAGGCGCTCGAAGTCGAGTTCCGCCCGCAGGATCCCCTCCTCCCGTCCCAGCTCGGCGATGACCTCGCCCAGGGGGTCAGAGACGAAGCTGCCGCCGTAGAAGTCGATGCCATCTTCGCGGCCGCAGCGGTTGACCGCCATCACGAAGCAGGCGTTGGCGATCGCATGGCCGCGCATGACGGTGCGCCATGCGTCGTGGGTGTCGATGGCTGCGAAGGCGGGGTCCGGCTCCGACCCGATGGCGGTGGGATAGGCGATCAGCTCGGCGCCCTTCAGGGCCAGCAGCCGGGCGACCTCCGGGAACCACTGGTCCCAGCAGGTGGGCAGGCCGAGGGTGGTCGGGCGCGCCGAACGCGAGATCAGCGGGAAGACAGGGTAGTCGCTGTCGCCGGGCGCGAAGTAGAACTTCTCGGCGTACCCGGGCCCATCGGGGATGTGGGCCTTGCGACTGCGACCGACGAGCGACCCATCCGCCCCCAGGAGGACTGCCGTGTTGTAGCGCAGGCCCGTCCGCGCCTGCTCGTAGATCGATCCCACGATCGACACGCCCAGCTCCGCGGCCAGCCCACCCAGGCGCTCTGTCAGCGGGCCCGGGATCGGTTCGGCCCAGGCCATGAAGGCTGGCTCCTCGGCCGACTGCGGGAAGTAGCGGCCGCTGAAGAGTTCGGGGAGGACGACCAGGTCGGCGCCCCCCGCAGCGGCCTCCCGGGCGAGCGCGACCGCCCGTTCGACGTTGGCGGCGCGGTCCCCGGACATCGCCATCTGCGCGCCCGCCACGCACAGCGTCCGAACCTGGCTCACGCGTGACCCGGGCCCAGTCCCCGGGTGTCGATAGCCAGCGAGCACCACCCACCGACCAGCCCCCGCAACCGATCATCTCCTCGGCCTGGCGGGCCGCTCTCCAACTTGGGCGCCCGAGTCATCGCGCGTTCCTCGGTCGGGATGTGTGTCTGGCGCGCTCGGCGGGACTCGAACCCACGGCCTTCTGCTCCGGAGGCAGACGCTCTATCCGCTGAGCTACGAGCGCGCGGTGTCGCGGGAGCGCGACGGGCGACGATGGCTGGCGCCGGGCGCCCAGTCTAGCATCGGGGCAAACGAAACGGCCCCTCCGAAGAGGGGCCGTTTCCACTGTCCCGGTGAAGCCGACGACGAGTCGCCGGACTTCTGCCGCGTCACAAGGGCATCTATCACGCCGGCTGCACCGGCTACCCTAACCCGACCTACCCATGACCTTGTGCCTGGGGCAGCAGTGCTGAGTGATCAGCGCTGCCTAGTGTACGCGCAGCGGCCGCGTATCTCAAGGGTTTTCTCGGGCCCGTTTGTTAATAAACCGCAACCGACCACAGGAACCTGGGGGGTTACGCGTCAGGGTCGCGCGATGGTCACCTTCGTCATCGGCACCGGGTCCAGCGCCTGGTTCGCCGGCTCGCCGCTGTTGGGCATGGCGGCGATGGTATCGACGACCTCCATGCCGGAGACGACCTGCCCGAAGATGACGTAGCCGCCGGCCTTGTCGAGACGGCCGGTCAGGTCGTCGAGGCAGATGAAGAACTGCGAGCCCTGCGAGTCGGGCGCCGCCGTGCGCGCCATGGCCACCGCGCCACGGACGTAGTCGCCGACGACCGGCTCGTCCTTGATCGTGTAGCCCGGCCCGCCCTGGCCGACGCGCTGCGCGTCGTACGCGTCGGCCTTCCCGTACTGCCCGTCGCCGCCTTGGATGACGAAACCCGGCACGAGGCGGTGGAAGACGACGCCGTCGTAGTAGCCGGACTGCGCGAGCTTGACGAAGTTCGCGGTGGCGATGGGCGCCGTGTCCGGCTCGAGGGCGATGACGATGGTGCCCTGGGGCGTGTCGATCGTCGCGCTCAGCGGGCCGCCCGTGGCCGTGCCGGGGGTCGCGGCGCCGCTGGGGGACAGGCTCGGCCCGCCGCCCGTACAGGCGGCGAAGAGGACGGCGACGAGAGCCAGGGCGGCGAGTCGGTGGCGGGTCATGGAGGTCTCCAGCTGAGGTATCAGGCTGCGGCGGCCACGGCCGCCGTGTAGTCGATGGCGCCGGCGAGGAGCGCCTCGCCGAGGATGACGGCCGCCACGCCAGCGTCCCGGAGGCGGGCCAGGACGGCCAGGTCGGTGACGCCGCCCGCGACCATGAACCCGGCGTCGTAGGCGGTCGTGAGGCGGGCGAGGAGGGCCGTGTCCGGCTCGGCGCCGCCGTGCGAGAGCACGAACCGATGGACGCCCGCGGCCACGAGGCGCGCCACGAGCTCCTCGAGGGTCGGCGGGCGGGCGGTCTTCCAGCGGGCTTCGGCGAAGCGCTCTGGACGCGGGTCGAGCCCGACAGCGAGCCAGTCGCCGGCCACGCGCAGGCAGGCGGCCAGGCGCTCCGGCTCCTCGGCCACCGCGAGCAGCGGCAGCACGACGCGCGTCGCGCCGGCCGCGAAGGCCAGCTCGATCTGCTCCGGACCGTCGATGCCGCCGGCCACCTGGAGCGGCGTGGCCACGGCCCGCGCCACGTCGCCGATGGCGGCCGTGTTGACCGGCCGGCCGGCGGCCGCGCCGTCGAGATCGACGAGATGGATCACCGGAGCGCCAAGCTCGACGAAGTGGCGCGCGATCCGCTCCGGCCGGTCGGTGGGCGTGCCCGTCCCCGTCGAGGCGCCGGGCCAGAAGACGAGCCGCGAGCGCCCGGCCCGCAGATCCAGGCTGGGGATGACCTGCATCAGCGCCCGGGCAGCGGCCGGGGCGTGGCGGGACCGGGGCCCTCTCCGGCCAGCAGGCGCCGGTGGAAGCTGACGGGCAGGCTGCCGGCGTAGATGAGCGCGTCGTGGAAGCGCTTCAGCGAGAAGTCCGCACCCAGCCGCCGCCGCTCGTCCTCGCGCAGGCGGAGGAGCATGACCTTGCCCAGCAGGTAGCTCAGCTGGTAGGTGGGCGTGGAGGTGTAGCGCTCCACCTCGGCGGTCGCGTTGGGCCGCTCGAAGCCCGTGTGCCGGACGAGGAATTCGATGGCCTCGGGGACCGAGATCTCGCCGCGGTGCAGGCGGATGTCGAGGACGATGCGGCAGGCCCGCCAGATGGCGTCGGTGTGGAGCATGAGCCGGAAGCGTGGCTCGGCGTCGAAGCCCTCCTCGCGCATCATCTGCTCGCTGTACATGCCCCAGCCCTCGGTGAACTCGGGGGCGTCCACGAGCGCGCGCACCAGGCTGGGATGGGTGATCGCCGCGCTCAGCTGCAGGTGGTGGCCGGGGTACGCCTCGTGGATGCTGGTGTTGCTGATCGAGGCGCGGTTGTGCTCGCGCATGGCGGCCGGGTCGCCGTTCACGGACGGCGTGACGATGTAGACGCCGGTCGGCTCACGGTCGAACTTGGGTGGCTCGAAGTAGGCCGCGAAGGGCATCACGTTGCGCAGGTACTCGGGGGTGGGCACGACCCGCAGATGCTCGCCATCGGGGATCGTCACCAGGTCCCGCTCGACGAGGTGTGCGCGAGCCCGGAGCATCGCCGTGCGGTACTCCTCCAGGGCCTGCTCGAAGGTCGCCGGGTGGTCGTTCTTGACGCGGTCGAGTACCTCGGCCTCGCCGGCGTGCGGGTCGATCTCGCGGGCCACGGTCACGCGGGCAGCCTTCTGCTCGGCGAGCTGCTGCTCGCCGATCTCCAGGATCTCTTCGCTGGTCAGGCCGTCGAAGGCGCGCAGGGCGACCAGCTCGTCGTAGCGCTCGCGGCCGAGCGCGAAGTCGTCGTCGGCCGAACCAAGCCCCTCTCGCAGCCAGCCGCGGTAGTCCTCGAGCGCCGCGTTCGCGCGGCCGATGGCGTTCCGCAGCCGGTCGAGGCCCGGGTCGTCGTCGGCCCACACGCCGCGCCCGGAGGCCTCGATCTCGGCGAAGAAGGTGGGTAGCTCCTCGGCCTGGCGCAGCTCGACCTGGTGCCACACCGCGACCGGGCGACGCGTGAGCCGCCGCTGTTGCTCGGCCATCACGCGGGGCGCGTCCTCCAGCCGCCCGGAGATCGACTCGAGGCGCGCCCTGAGCGGCGCGAAGTCGCGGGCGAAGAGGCCGAAGAGGCCGTCGCCCACTTCGTCGACGGCCGTCGCGCGTCGCTCCCAGTGGCGGATCTCCTCGCTCGTGAAACGCTCCTTGCGGGCCGTCCAGAGCGCCAGCTCGCGCTCGAAGCAGGCGCTGGCCGACAGGCCGGCGGGGTCGAGCGCCTCGAGGTCCGCGATGTATGTGCGCACCTCGGCCAGGTCCCGCTCCACGCCCTCCGGGGAGAGGTCGCCGAGCCGGTCGTCGGCCGCGTGCCGGCCCATGAAGGTCGCCAGCACGGGGTTGCGGCGCAGGACCGACTCGAAGCGCGCCGCGGCGAGCGCCTCGAGGCGGGCGTCGAGCGGCGCGGGCGTCATCTCGTCGGGCACGGCAGGCTCCATCTCGGGTGATGTGGGGCGCGCCTATGGTCGGTCAAGCGCCGATCGTCTGCAGGGGCGCCGCGCCCACGGCCGCCAGGGCCCGTCGGGTCGCCGCGATGACGCGGTCGATGTGGGCGCCGTCGACGCCATGGTGTGTGACGGCGCGGACGTGGTCGTGGGGGTACTCCACCATGAGCACGCCGTCGGCCGCGAGCGCCTCCAGGAAGCGGGCGCGCAGTTCGCGCACGGGCACGGCTGCGGCCGGCAAATCCGGCGCCGGCGCAAGGCCGAAGATGACGAAGTTCGTGCGCACCCGCGTCGGGTCGAGGGCACCGATGCCCGGCATCGCGGCCAGCGCGTGGGCCAGGCGCCGGGCGTTGGCGTGATCCTCGGCGAGGCGCTCGATCATGCCCGCCGGGCCGTCGCGGAGCGCGACGAGGCCCGGCGCGGCCAGCACGCCCACCTGGCGCATCCCGCCGCCCAGCAGCTTGCGCGCCCGCCAGGCCCGCCAGATGAAGTCGCGGCTGCCGACCACGACCGAGCCGACCGGGCAGGCCAGCCCCTTCGACAGGCAGAAGCTCGCCGAGTCGGCGTCTCGCAGCAGTTCCCGGGCCGGCGTGCCGAGGGCCACCGCGGCGTTGAAGATGCGTGCCCCGTCCACGTGGAGCGGCACTCCGTGCTCGTGGGCGATCGCGGCCACCTCGCTCGTGTAGGCCGCCGTCAGCGGCTGGCCCATCGAGTGGGCGTGGGTGTTCTCCAGCACCACGAGGCTGGTGATCGGCTCGTGCGCATCGGAGGGGTCGCGCCAGGCTGCCCGGATCTCCTCCGGGTCGAGCGTCCCGTCGTCTCGCGCGACCAGCGTGCGCACCGACGCGCCAACGACCACGGCATGGCTGGCTGCCTCGTCGTAGACGATGTGGGACTCGACCTCGGCGATGATCTCGCCGCCGCGCGGCACGTGGGCCATCAGGCTCACCAGGTTGCCCATCGCGCCGCTGGCCACGAAGAGGCCGGCCTCCTTGCCGGTGAGTTCTGCGGCGCGCTCCTGGAGCGCGATGACGGTGGGGTCGTCGCCGAAGACGTCGTCGCCCAGCTCGGCTTCGGCCATCGCGCGCCGCATCTCCGGCGTGGGGTGCGTGACGGTGTCGGAGCGGAGGTCGATGAGGTCGTGGGGCATGCGTCGCTCATCGTACCGCCGGAGGCGTCGCGAGGGCGGCTCGCCGGTTCGTCCCCGAACCCGGGATCCCTCATTCGAACGCCGTCGGAACGTTAGAAGCGGCGAGCGGCTCGATCCCCCTCATGCGCACGGGCGGCGGGCGTTTGAGTGGCATCGGGCCCCGATCGAGGCTTCCACGGCTTCTTCCGCTCCAGTCGCGTGCGTATGAGGCCCAGGGCGTGCGGCGACCGCGGGCGGGCCTGCGTGGACGAGCACGGGCGCACGACAACCCTGCCGGCACCTGCTATCGTCCCCATTCGCCGCACGGACCCGTGGTGTAGCGGCCCAACATGCCAGCCTGTCACGCTGGAGATCGCCGGTTCGAATCCGGTCGGGTCCGCCATCCCTCCTCCCCATCCGCGTCGCACGAGGCCGTTGCCGCGCTGATGGCACAATCCGCGGGATGACCCGCGATCCCCGCCGCTCCACTCAGCACGGAGCCCCCCGCCGGCCCCGCGACATCCTCGCCACCGCCGGGCTCGTCGTGGTCCTCGCCGCCACTTCGGCGCTCGTGGTCGGTGCCATCGTCAACGGCGCAAACCAGCCCGTGCTGCCTATCGATGCGGCGCAGGTGTCATCGGGCGCCTCGGCGTCGCTCGACCCCGGGGTCTCCGGGGGCGCGGTGGCCTCGGCGAGCATCGACCCCTCATCGACGCCCGCGGCCGACGAGGTCGCCTGGGTGCCGGTCGTCGGCTTCTGGTCCACGGCGACGACCATCGCCCCCGCCGCCCTTGCGGCGACGCTCCAGGACACGGACGACGCGTACGACGTGGTGATCGTGCCCGCCGGGGACCGGGAGGCGATCGCCGCGGCCCTCGACATCGAGATCGCCGCCTCGGTGAAGAGCGGCACGCCGGGGCAGGTCCGCGAGGCGGTGCGCAAGGGAGCGTTCGGGCTCCTGCGCGCTTCGGACGTCGCGCCCGACGTGCGCGCGCTGGGCATCGGCAAGGCGCAGCTCTTCGGTGCGGCGCGCCTCAAGACCCTGGCGGCGTGGCCGTTGCGCGGCGTGGTGGACGACCCGGGCGCCTGGGACCAGGGCCGGACGTGGACGCTCGTGGCAGGCGGCGACATCCTGCTCGACCGCGGCGTCGCCGTGCAGGTGACGGAGGAGGGCAAGGGCGTGGACTTCCCCTACGACGGCGGCACGGCCGAGATCGTCAAGGAGGTCTGCTGCTCGCAGTTCAACCAGAAGACGCCCGTCACGAAGCGCACCGGCGAGGCAGGCGCCGTCCGCGCGCTCCTCACCTCGGCGGACCTGGCGCTCGCCAACCTCGAGAGCCCCGTGGATGACAAGTGGCGCTTCCATCTGCGCGGCACCGTCTTCTCGGGCGACCCGAGGCTCCTCGACGGCGTGAAGAACGCCGGCATCGACTTCGTCTCGCTGGCCAATAACCACATCCGGGACTCCGGCGCCGATGGGGTCCTGGACACGGTCAAGGCGCTCGACGCGCGCGGCATCGCCCACTCGGGCGCGGGTGACGGCTTCGCCGAGGCGCGCAGGCCGGCGATCTTCGAGACCCACGGCGTGACCGTTGCGATCTTCGGCTGCGACGCCATCGCCGCCAGCTACTGGACGAGCGGCGATGCGATCGGCTCGCGCAGATGCGACACGAAGACGCTCGTGCCCGACATCAAGGCGGCCCGCAAGACCGCTGATGTGGTCGTCGTCTACCCCCATTGGGGGGTCGAGTACCGGGCCACCCCCGCGTCCTCGCAGCGCAAGCTGGCGGCCGCCTGGGCGAAGGCGGGCGCGGCCCTCGTCATCGGCAACCACGCCCACTGGGCGGCGGGCATGGAGGCGATCGACGGCACGCTGGTCTGGTACGCCCTGGGCAACTTCGTCTTCGACCAGACCTGGTCGACGCGGACGATGGAGGGACTGCTCGTGGAGATGACCTTCGAGGGTCCGACGCTGCGCCAGGTCCGTCTGCGGCCGCACGTCATCCTCGACCAGGCGCAGCCGAACTTCCTCGACCCGGCCGGGGACGGCGCCGCCGTCCTCAAGCAGGTACGGGCCGCCTCGAAGGGGCTGCTGCCCTACTGATCGCGGGGCCCGCCCACGAGCCGGCTCAGCGCAGGCCCGCGAACAGGTCGTCCTCGGGCAGCCGGACCTCGGCCAGACCGCGGGCGGCGCGCAGGCTGAAGTCCTCGGTCGGCGCAAGCTCGCGCCAGTCGTCCAGCGTGAGGCCCAGGAACACGCCGTCGCGATGGATCTGCGTGGCATGCTCCTCGATCGCGGCGCGCTTGCGCTCCAGGAAGGCGGCCACGTCCACGCTCGTGGTGACCGGGCCGCTGGCCGCGGCCATGCGGGCCATGAACGCCTCGCGTTCGGCGCGCCGCTCGGGGGGTTCGTCCGGGTCGGGCAGCCACCAGGCCTTGATGCCCCGCTCGCTGACACGCTGCAGGATCCCGGGACGTCCGGCGAAGTTCAGCACGGTCTCGTACAGCTTGGCCGGCGCCCACGGCGCGAGACCGTCCGCCAGCTGTTCGGGATGGGCCGACGGGTCCCCGGCGCGCTCATAGGCGGCCACGGCGACCTGCGCCGCGCGGATGTGGTCGGGATGCCCGTAGCCCCCGAAGTCGTTGTAGGAGATGACGACGTCGGGCCGCACCTCGCGCACCACCCGCACCGTGCGCCCGATCGCCTCCTCCAGGTCGGCGTTCCAGAAGGCGTTGGGGTCGGCGTTGTCGGCCGAGTCCATCATCCCCGAGTCCTCGTAGCCCAGGAGGCGGCTCTCGATCGGGCCCAGCCGCGCGAGCGCCCGTCGCAGCTCCTCGCCCCGGATCTCCGCCAGCCGGGCCCGGTTCTCGGGCGTGTCCAGCTCGGGTACGACGATCTCGCCGTGCTCGCCGAGGTTCGAGGTGAGGCAGACGACGCGCACGCCCTCGGCGGCATAGCGGGCCATCACGCCGCCCGTCGAGATCGTCTCGTCGTCGGGGTGGGCGTGGATGGTCAGGAGGGTCAGGGGACGCGACATCGCGGACGCATGATAGGCCGCCCCGCGTCGCACGCTGTCATTGGTCCGTCATGCGGAGGAGCCAGGATCTACACCATGAACGATCGAAGCGCTCGCCCGCTCCGCCTCCCCGCCCTGCTCTGGGTCGTCGCCGTCATCGCCGCGGCCTGCGCGACGGGCACCGGCTCGGCGACGACCCACGAGCCGACCGAGAACCCGACCGAGAACCCGACCGCGGCCCCGACCGCGGCGCCGAGCGGCGCGCCCGCGACGACCAACGCGCCGGCGCCCTCGACGAGTGGTGCCCCGGAGCCCTCGGCAGACACGGGTCCGACGCTCGAGCAGGCCTGGGCCCAGGTACCGCTGGTGAACGTCCGCGACGGCTCGACCTTCCGTGTCGCCGACTTCGTTGGAAAGACGGTCTTCCTCGAGAACATGGCCATCTGGTGCGGCAATTGCCGGACGCAGCAGCGGGAGGCCACGAAGGCCGTCGGGCGGCTGGGCGACGACGTCGTCTTCATCGTCCTCGACGTGGAGCCGAGCGAGGACGGCGCAGCCCTCGCCGCCTACGCGGAGCAGAACGGCTTCCCCTTCATCTACGCGGTGGCGCCCCGTGAGTACAGCCGGGCCATCGCCGCCGAGTTCGGCGACCTCGTCCTCGCGCCGCCCACGACGCCCGTCTGGGTGATCGGCAAGGACGGGCGAGTCACGTTCACGCCGAGCGGCGTGAAGAGCGCCGACGAGCTGGTCGCGCTGGCCCGCGAGCACGGCGCCTCCTAGCTCCGTCGGGCACCGACGCCGCCGCGATGAACGAGCTCGCCCTCGCCTTCACGCTCGGGCTGGGCAGCGCGGCCAGTCCCTGCCTGCTGCCCCTGTACCCGGGCTTCATCGCCTACCTGGCCGGAAACAGCCGAAGCATCGCCGGCACCCGGGCGTCGGGGCTGCTGGGGCTGCTCGTGCTGCTCGGCGTCCTGAGCGCGATGGTGGTCGTGGCCGTCGTCCTCGGGCTCCTCTCGCGCTCGATCGGCTCGATCCTCGCCTACCTCATCCCCGTCGTGGACGGGATCCTCATCCTGCTGGGCCTGCTGCTGGTCGCCGGTCGCAACCCGTTCGCGCGCCTGCCCGGCGCGCGCGTGCCGGTGCTCGCGAACCCGTACGGCCAGGCCTACGTCTACGGGCTCATGCTCGGCCCCCTCGCGCTGCCCTGCGCCGGGCCATTCCTGGCCACGCTGCTGCTCATCTCCGTGGACGCGGTCGAGGCCGCCCAGGGCATCGTCACCTTCCTCGTCTTCGGGCTCGGCTTCGGGCTGCCGCTGGTCCTCCTCTCGCTGCTGGCGGCCGCCCGCAGCCAGGTCCTGGTGCGCTGGGTCGTGGCGCGCCATCGGGCCATCGAGGCCGGCGCAGGCATCATCCTTGTCGGGGCGGGTATCCTCGACCTCGCCTCGAACTGGGACAACCTGCGGCTCGCCTTCGGGGTCTGAGGGCGGACGGGACGAGGGGGCCGTCCGCGGCGTCGAAAGGGGAGATGACGGAACAGCCACCGCGGCGTCGTTCGGCGACGCTCGCGGCCACGCTCTCCTTCGTCGTGCCGGGCCTCGGGCAGCTGGCGCTGGGCAGCGTCCGGCGCGGTCTCCTCTACCTCCTGCCGGTCGCCGCGCTGGTCGCGTTCGCGGCGGCCGTCGCGGCCGCCGACCCGGTCCGTTTCCTCGCCAGCCTCGTCCGCCCGGATGTCCTGGTCGGCGTATTCATCCTCAACCTGTGCCTGTTCGCCTGGCGGAGCCTGGCCAGCGTCGATGCCTGGCGGACCGTCGCCGAGGGCACGCCCCGTGGAGCGCTGACGACGGTCGTCGTCGTCGCCCTCCTGCTCGCAACCGCGGCCACGCACGTCGTCATCGGCGCGACCACGTACCTGGCCTACGACGCGGTGACCGCGATCACCGGCGACGAGGGCTTCGGCGCCCTCCCCGCGGGATCGCCGGCCTCCACGCTCGAGCCGAGCCCCGGCGCCACCCCGACGCCCACGCCGGAGCCCACGCCATCCCCCACGCCGGCCCCGCCGCCGCTCGCCGATGGGCGGCTGGACATCCTGCTCATCGGCGCCGATGCGGGGCCCTATCGCTGGAGCCTGCGCGCGGACACGCTCATCGTCCTGAGCGTGGATGTGGGGACCGGGCGGGCCGCCTTCTTCGGCATCCCCCGCAATCTGCTCAACGTCCCCCTGCCCGAGGAGAGTCGCGGGGCCTTCGAGTGCGGCTGCTTCCCCGGTCTCATCAACGCGCTGTACGTCTACGCCTCCGGCCACCCCGACGACTTCCCCGGCCAGGACGAGACGCGCGGCCTGCGGGCCGTCCAGGGCGCCATCGGCGAGCTGACGGGCCTCCAGCTCGATGGCATGGTCGTGGTGAAGTTGCAGGGCTTCGTCCATCTCGTGGACGCCATCGGCGGCCTCGACATCGACGTTCCCGAGGGCGTCTACGACGCGAACTATCCGCTCGAGGACGGGCGCGGCAAGATCGTCCTGCACATCCGGCCCGGGCGGCAGCACTTCGACGGGCGGACCGCACTCGCCTACGCCCGCTCCCGGCACCAGGACTCCGATCACGGGCGCATGAAGCGCCAGCAGATCACGCTCGTAGCCCTCGGCCGGCAGCTCATGGGACAGCCGCTCCTCACGAAGGTGCCCGAGCTCCTCGCCATCGCCAGGGAGAACCTCTGGACCAACCTCGACATCGAGGACCTGCCGGCCTTCATCGAGCTGGCGCAGCGCGTGGACGTCGCGCAGATCGGCCGCTTCGCCTTCATCCCGCCGAAGTACCCGGAGTTCCTCGACACGGCGGCGATCGAGGGCATCCGCGCCGAGGTGGCCGGCGTCTTCCAGCCCATCGGGTCGCCGGTCCCGACGCCGCAGCCGACCGAGCGCCCCGGGGTCCTCTGAGGGCCGGCTTGGCCCCGGGACACGGCTCGGGCCCGTCACACGGGTAGCATGGGCGGGTGACCGAGCACCCAGTCCCTGTCCCCGTCGTCGAGCGGGCGGCCGCCGAGCTGCCGCAGCTCACCTGGCGGCCGCTGCGGCTCGCCGACCTGCCGGCGCTGCACGTCCTGGTCGCCG
>Ga0209341_10001956_pt1 | contig 19966 bp, 24 predicted proteins | sample RifCSP13_2_FD_184020 | JGI IMG/M metagenome (GOLD analysis project Ga0209341, IMG submission 184020) | Soil microbial communities from Rifle, Colorado - Rifle CSP2_sed 13_2 (SPAdes) (version 2) | ecosystem: Environmental > Terrestrial > Deep subsurface > Rock core/Sediment | place: Rifle... | reverse complement strand
TTCAGAACAGAAACAGTGTGGAAAGAATCATCTTTGCCATATTCAACAGGCAGAATAGGATTTGGGAGAATTGATCCTATGGAGAGTATAGCCCTAAATAAAATTACACATAAAGATTGACATTACCTAGACATTCCGCATTCTTGACTCGCTTTACTTTTTATGATAAAAGTAAAGCAACATCCAAGGAGGTTTAAATATGCAAACCGTAACGCTCAGTTCTAAAAACCAAATAGTCATTCCTAAAGAAGCCAGGAAGGCAATGCACATAAAGGCAAATGACAAGCTTTTGGTTGTGGTAAAAGACAATATCACCATAATCCTTCCCAAGCCTAAAAAATACAGCGAAACCCTTGCCGGCATCGGCAAAGGGATTTATAAGAGAGGGCATATAAAAGAGGAGCGCCGTTCTTGGTAACAATATCATCCCTTGACAAATTCCTCAAAGAGCATCGTAATGTTTTCATAGATACCAGCCTATTTATCTATCATGTTGAAAAACACCCCCGTTATCATATTTTGTGCGACAAGATATTTAAAGATATTGAGACTGGTCGCATCAGGGCGTCAACCTCAACCCTGTCGCTATTGGAAATTCTTCTTCAGCCGTACCGCCTGAAGAATGAAAGCCTTATATTCAACTTTTATTCACTCCTGACTACCTATCCAAATCTCATGTGGATTGATTTGACGCTGAATATTGCCGACCTTGCAGCAAGGCTTCGCGCCGAATATAATCTCAAAACCCCTGACTCAATACAGGCAGCATCAGCCATTGCCTCCGGCGCTGCCGGTTTCATATGCAATGACAGTGTCTTCAAAAAGCTGAAAGAAATTAAGTGTCTTATTCTTGACGATTGCGTATGAAGGCATTGGTATTCTCGGTAGGGCATCTCGCAAAAGGGATTGTGAACACCGGTTGACTTATACAACATTGTTTGGTAATATAATTGTAAGGATATTTGGATGGCAATTCTTGTTAAAAAGATAGGCGGCAGAAAGTATGCGTATCTTGCATATCGGCATGGTAAGAAGGTGGTGCATAAGTATCTGGGTACTGCTTCAAATCCAGAGGTAATGCAAAAGATGCAGGAGATGGCTAAAGAAAAAGAAATCCCTGATAAATTTTCAACGCTATTTTGGGATACTGCTCCATCTCGCATTGACCTCAAGAAAAATTCCAGATATGTCATAGAAAGGGTTTTAGAGATAGGTGGATTGAATGCTGTCCAGTGGATACAGAGAATATATCCGACAAGGCTCATCATAGAAGTATGCGAATCCAGCAGAAAGGTATCCGAGAGGTCTAAGAACTTTTGGAGAATATGGCTTGGCTATTAATATGCATACTGAATGCTTATTGCCTCAGGGACAAAAACTTTTGGGTATTCTAAAGGGAATTGTCCATAAGCATAACTTTACATTGGCAGGCGGCACTGCGCTTGCATTGCAAATTGGGCACAGGGTATCTGTAGATTTTGATTTCTTCTCAGAGAAACAATTTTCAACCGATGCATTATACAGAGAACTTCAAGAAGCAGGATTAAAGCCCATTGTTCAGCAGGAAACAGAAGGCACATTAACAGCAATGGTTCATGGAGTAAAGGTTTCCATGTTGTATTATCCCTATCCATTCCTTGATAAAGAACTCAATTGGAAAGGGATTGATATTGCCGGAATAATAGACATTGCAGCCATGAAGGTAATGGCTATCACACAGAGAGGCGCTAAAAGAGATTTTGTTGACCTCTATTTTATTCTCAAAGATATTCCCTTCCGAAAGATTGCCGAGAATATGATTGAAAGATATGGTGCCGACAGGCTCAATGCTATTAATATCGGAAAGGCAATCGTATATTTCAGTGACGCTGATATAGACCCTGACCCGCAATATTGCGGAAAGGAAAGGCCTGACTGGAAGGATATTAAAAAGTTTTTTGTGAAAAATGTGAGACAGATGGTGATTGATATGCAGGAGGCTGTAGGAGAGTAACAACAAGTATACTTTTCAATATAAAATATATTGAAGCAGTATATTTCAAAAAAGGATTATAGATGAAAACATCTAAATGTTACATTTGTGATTCAGAGATTATAAAAGAAATTGAAACTGATGAGCATATTATTTTAAATGCTTGTGGTGGGAGGTTAAAATCCAAAAAAATAATGTGCGCAAAATGTAATACAGAATATGGTAGTGAAATGGATGCCGAACTTGCTTCCCAATTAAATTTTTATTCTAACGCATTAAATGTAAAACGGCATCGTGGAAAAGCACAAGCAATAAAAGGGGAATTATCCGCCACTGGAGAAAAATACCATTTACAATCTGACGGTAAACCTGTTATCTCAAAGCCTGTTGTTAAAGAAGAAGTAGAAGGAGAAAAGTTAAAATAGAGATTATTGCAAGAAGCAAAGAAGAATTTCAGAAAATTTTACATGGCTTCCAGCAAAAATATCCACAATTAGATATTGGAGAGGCGTTAAAACATGCAAAAATGGAAAAAAGTATTTAGAGAACCCGATTCACCAAAAAAATTGAGAGATTTTTGAATGTTGTTTTAAATAAACAAAGTTCTGAAGATGTGGGAGAACTTATAGACTTGGCAATGAAAAATTCGTTAATGAAACATCCCGAGGGAACTCTTATAACTCAAGAAATGATAAATGAACTAGTTAATGAAGTAATGAATCAGATTACCCCCTTTCTACTTCGCAATTTGAAAGTGAAAAAAATAGTATAACCCATGACCCTTTCCCCTTTGCCCAAACATAACTTCATCCCAATTCTTCAGCACGCCATTTCTTACCTCAAGAAAAAAGATGTTGAATATGCGGACATTCGTCTTGAGGAAAATGTTTCAGAAGGAGTGATGGCGAGAGGTGTATAAAAATAGGGACGAACACATTATCTGGATGCCAGAAGGCAGGAGATTGCAATTGTGGAGGGGAAAGAGTAATAATTCTGGTGCAATAAGAGGGATAATCAGATATAATTGGATTCAAATATATATAAATAGGGAGGGTAAAATGTCAATAAAAGAAATGATAAAAAATGAAGTTGATAAACTGCCAGAAGGCCTTCTTGCAGAGGTTTTTGACTTTATTCAGTTTTTAGAAATCAAAAGAAATAAAAACATTTTTGCAAAAGCCTCTCAAGAGTTATCAACGGCATCATTTAAAAAGATTTGGGATAATAAAGAGGATGCTGTATATGACAGTTTATGAAAAAGGCGATGTAGTTCTTGTCCCTTTCCCTTTCAGCAACCGGACCACCGCTAAAAAACGTCCTGCAGTAATTATAAGTTCTAATGCCTATAACGAGATTTCTGCCGACATTATCATAATGGCTATTACAAGCCAAACAGCAAAAACCACTGGGACAGTAGAATGCTTAATACAAGATTGGCAAAACGCTGGTTTGTTAAAACCTTCTGCAATAAAAGCTGCCATATCAACTATTGAACAGGCTTTGGTTTTGAAGAAATTAGGCAAACTTTCTCGCCAAGATTTAACCTCAATGGATACAGTATTAGAAGAACTTTTGGACTTGAAAGCAAAATAAAGGGTATTTGTGCCACACGAACCCTTCAGCACCCTCGTTGACCATATTCTTGAATGATTATTGACACTTTATCAAAACACAACTTCATCCCCATCCTTCAACACACCATTTCTTATCTCAAAAAAAAAGGTGTTGAATATGCAGACATACGTCTTGAGGAATGTGTGTCAGAAGGGGTGATGGCAAGAGATGGGGAGATTGACAGGCTATGGGATAATATAGACACAGGATTTGGTATACGAGTTTTATATAGAGGCGCTTGGGGCTTTGCTGCCAGTTCTCTTTTAACAGAGACAGAGGCGCGAAAGATGGCGGATGAGGCGCTTTCGCAGGCAAAGGCGATAGCGCAAATACAGGGGGCAAGGGTCAAGGGTCAGGGGTCAATAGAAAAAAACCCCCCTATTAAATTCAAATACAAAGCACCCTGTCAGATTGACCCCTTTAGCATGCCGATTGAAGAACGGCTCCTGCCAATGTTTAAGGCAACAGCGCTTCATAAGAATTCAAAAAAATATAAAAAAATTCACACTATCGAAAGTTTTCTTGATTTTCAGAAAACGCATAAAATATTTTTGAACACAGAGGGGAGTTTTATAGAGCAGGAAGTTTTTACAAGCGGTGCGGGTGTAAAGGTCATAGCAGTTGACGGTAATGAGGTTCAGGTCAGGTCATTCCCTGATTCACATCAGGGCATTTTCAGGCAGGGCGGTTATGAGCAGATAATTGAAATGGATATATTAAAAAATACGCCTCGCATTATTGAAGAGGCTCTTATGCTCTTAAAGGCAGATAATTGTCCGTCAGGGAAAAAGACAGTTATCCTCGGCGGCTCGCAGGTTGCCTTGCAGATACACGAATCCATAGGCCATGCAGTTGAGCTTGACAGGGCAATGGGCATGGAGATAAGCCTTGCCGGCGGAACATTCCTTACTCCTGATAAACTTGGCAAACAGATATGTTCTAAAATCGTAAATATTTATGCAGACCCTACGATTGAAGGCGGCGCAGGAAGTTATGTTTATGATGATGAAGGGACAAAAGCAAGAAGGATTGATATAGTAAAGAACGGCAGATTTGTAAATTTCCTTACATCAAGGGATACAGCGAAAAGATTAGGTGTGGAAGGTAGGAAGTGGGGCGTAGAAAAAAAATCCAACGGCAGTGTCAGGGCAAATGGTTGGGGCAACATCCCGATTATACGAATGAGCAATATAAATATTGAACCATCTGAAAGCGGAAGCCTCAATGATCTCGTAGCAGATACAAAAGACGGCATCTTCCTTCAGACAAATAAAAGTTGGAGCATTGATACATTGAGGCTTAATTTTCAGTTTGGAATGGAAATTGGATGGGAAATCAAAAAAGGCAGAATCACAAGACCATTTAAAAATCCTGTTTATTCCGGCACAACCCCAGAGTTCTGGAAATCATGCGATGCGATATGCGGCAAAGAAGAATGGCAGATGTATGGGCTTAATAGTTGCGGAAAGGGAGACCCTGTTCAATCTATATCAGTTGGGCATGGGGCAGCGCCTGCAAGATTTAATAAGGTAAGAGTCGGAGCAGTTAAATGTTAACGTGGTATATGTTCAAAAGACGCCCATCTAAAAACTTTATATCAGGTGACATTTTTCGGGCTTGAGATTATTGTTCACAATGTTGACTTCTTCTCGTCTGTTTCGCTCTCAAAAATAATACCTCGCCCTGAATTCCACCCTATAATCATTCTGCTTTTCACCGAATTCGCTGAAACGTTCTCCGTCGAAAAATGTCACCTTCAGCCGCAACTCGAGATTGGTAACCCTTGTATAGAGCGCTTCGGGTGAAATTGAATAACTTTTGTCGTCTATGTTCACAATACCTGTTATCGCAGGAGTGAAATATAGGATGTCAAACGGCTCTTTCTGACTTATTCTGAGATAAAGATATTCCCTGGCCGGGTTCATCCGCCCGTAATTTCCTTCGGTGATGCTCAATCCCTTTTTAAGCAGCGCGTCGCTCCCTGACAAGAGATAAGAATCATAGGCCGCATTTATGAAAGAGAAATAATCCCTCATCTCGTCCGTGGTAAAGCCTGCCTCGTTTCTGTAATATTCCAGGATATACGTCGCCTCCCTTTCCGTGAGATACCTTATCCCGGCAAGCCAGCTCTCCGCATCTAACTCCTTTTCAAATATATTCCCGCTCTCGTCTATAAACCGTTTCTTGTAATCATCAATAACTGCAAACTCCCCGTGTATCTCAAAGTTGGTGGTGATGTTCCTTGAAAAGTCCACTCCGTATCTTGTAGTCTTGCTTCCGCCTGAGAGGATCATGACGTCTATGTCCGTATCGTAAAACAAAAGGTAGAGCTTCCCTGCAAGGTTAACCTTATCAACCTCCCCAAAGGTATCATTTATATCCTCATAGACAGGGATGATCACGGGTGTTATGGAAAACGTCTTCAGTGGGCCGTCAAAACTCTTTATATAGTCCGCCGATGCGACTATAAATCCTTCAAGGTTCAGTTCCGGGTCGTCGGGGTCTTTGGGCCTGTCAATAAATGCAATAGGGTTCCATGTATAGCCCTTTCCCCATCTCAGGGTCTTTTTGCCGACATCAATTGACAGGGAGGACGAAGGCTTTACAGAGAGGAATCCCTTATAAATTGTTGTCTGCTGGTCTTCTCCAAGATAAGATTTTTTGTAGTCGGTGTTCGTTTTTACGAAGAGTTTTGTAATGCCCTTTTCAAGACTGCCTTCCAGTTGCAGTTTGGCATCGTATTCTTCGATGGTATTTCCTTCAGCACGGTTGTAGAATTTAAGCTTGTAAAGGGATGCGTTTTTATCCAGCCCGAAAAGGATGGGTTTGAGTTCTATATTGCCCCCGATATGATACGGCTTTTTTTCTATCTCGGAGATGTCAAAGGTGTATTCCTCCGCGTAAAGTATACATGGGAATAAAACAGTCGCAATAACACCAAACAGTATTGTTAGTGACTGAATGAATTTCATGCCGACTTGATTTTCGTCTTTACATGATAGTCTGTTCATACATTACATCACGATTATTGATATGACAGCGCCGATCAGCACAACATAAAGGACATCGGCCTTTTTCAACAACGCGGTCAATGCCGCCAGTCCCAATAAGACCCTGATGATGTCCCATGGAACATTGAGAAGAAATTTTACGGTAACAAAGAAAAACAGGCCGACAAAGGATGCAAGTATCCCTTTTGTCGCCCTCAAAAAATATGCGAATGTCTTTAATTTGTCGAACAGGGGTGTAACCGTTATCAGTATCAAAAAAGAAGGCGTGAAGATTGCCGTGGTTGCCACTATGGCTCCGGCGAAGCCGTATGCCAGATATCCTACAAAGGTCGCCGTAATAACAATGTGGCCGGGGGTGACCTGTCCGAGGGCTATGCCATCCATGAACGTCCGGTAGTCCATCCATCCTCTCACATTTACGATTTCATGGAGCATGAGCGGCAGTGATGCAAAACCGCCTCCAAAAGCAAATAGGTCTATTCTGAGCATCATCGTTGCCAGTTTGAAGAGGTTCGTATTTGCAAAATACAGCATCGTAAGTCCCGCCAGCAAGATCAATAAGAGTGTGGCTATTTGTTTCACTATCTGTCCGTTCTTTTCATGGTTAGTGGTTGACGGGATTAGGGATTCGGCATCTCTGAAAAGAACGATGCCTGTCAGTGCCGCGCCTATAATCACCATAAATGGGCTTACTCCTGACCAGAAGAGTGCTGCTGACAGGGCAGAGAGAACAGATTCCCTATAGCTCTTTATGGTGCTTTTGCCGAACATATAGAATGCATTGGCGACGATCGCAACTACAATTACATGGAGACCATTGAACAGTGAAATGATTTGCGAGATGTTCTGGGAACGATCATACAATGCCGCGAGCATCAGCATCAGAATAAAGGCAGGCAACCCGAATCCGATATATGACAGCAATGCGCCGCCTATCCCTTGTGAGCGCAGCCCCACATATGCCGCTGTCTGCATGGCTGTTGCGCCGGGGATGGATTGGCAGAGGGCAACGCCGTCTTTAAATGTATCTTCATCAAGCCATTTATGGCGGGTCACGGACATCTTTTTGATATATGCAACCATGGCAGGACCGCCAAAAGCTGTCAAGCCGAGCATCAGGAATGAGAAAAACAGCTTTGATTTTGATGGCGCGGCTTTTGGCATAAGTTCCAACTTTTCGCCTATCTCAGCGACTCAAGATTTGGCATAAATGTCAGGGTGAAGACCTCGTCTTTAAACTCCCTTTTTTTAATCTTTGCGAGGATCATAACGGACTTATACCCTTTGTAGAGCGGGCTGTCGGTCTCTATGACGGACGGGCGCACTATTCCGCCGCCCAGGTCCTTTATCTCTTTGAAGTAGAGTGTTTTTATAAGCATGGATGCCTCCGTCAGGCACTCTATCTTTGTCGGGACTTTTTTATTCCTGTCAACCCACATTTTCACCCTGTCGTAGGCTACTGTCTTTGTCTTTGCCTTCAGATGCAGCAGATATTCACCTCCTGTTTCCTCTATCTGTTCAGCATTGTATTCAGCGGCATAATCCAGTTGTAGGATATCGGCGTTGTTGAATACCCCTCCGACTATGGACTGGAGGCTTGTTGTGCGGATCGGCTTGCCCACGTTCGGGATATAAAGCCACATGTTGTCCCCTATCCGTAATGAACTCCTTCCCTTTTCGCTGGCAGGGGCGAGAAAGAGGAAGGCGACCTTATCCACTCCCTTCTTGACGGTAAACAGGGTGAACTCCTTCTTCCTGCCGTCAGGCTCTATGTTTATGAGCTTTCTGTAAGACTCGTATGACTCCGGGTTCAGGTTTCTGTCAACCTGTTTTAAAAGCTCCGAGCCGTCTATGGCGTGGGCCGGAGTTGATAAAAACAGAAAAATAAAGGTGATGATGATTTTATACATGTCTCAGCGCCTCTATCGGCTCCATCCTGGATGCCTTGAAGGCAGGCTGAAGACTGGCGATTACAGATACGATTATTACAGTTACCGATATGGCGACAATATCGGCAGGGTTTACATTTGCCTGAAGGATTAATCCCTGTTGCTGCCCAAAATTGAAGGTTATTTTCAGCATGTTGAGTATAAGGATTAAGGTAATCCCGACAATGTTACCGATGACTGCGCCTGCGATGCCGAGGCAGAAACCCTCTATCACAAACATGGAAAGTATCTTTCCGGGGAGAGTGCCTATGGCGGCGATGGTCCCTATCTCCCGTATCCTTTCATAAACGGCCATTATCATGACGTTCATTATGCTTATCAGGACAATGGCTATGAGCATAAGCTTGATAAAGAATGTCATTACATCTATCATCCTTGCGATATTATAGAAGGGAGAGAGGGCTTCCCATGTATGAACCTCGAATGCGGGCTTCCCCTGGGAATTCATCTCTTTTGAAAGCAGTCCGCTGAGCTTTTGGTTAAACCTGTTCAGACCGCCGAACTCTTTAAGCCTGACAGCTATCTCGCTTATCTCCATTTCATCCATCCTGAGAAGTTCACGGGCGTCCTCGATATGTATGTATCCGTCCCGCCCTCCAGGCCCGACGGCGCTTTCAAGTATTCCCGCAACCTTGAACTGTTTTCCGTTTACGGAGCCGTCCTTATTTGTCGCAACGACCACTACCGTATCCCCGATATTGACATTCATCCCCTTTGCGAGGAGCACGGGAACAATTATCTCTCCCTTCTCTATCCGTTTCTTTCCCTCGATAATCCTTGATGAGAGAAGGGGGACGGTTTTAAACTCCCTTTCAGGATAAACGCCGTTAAGTCGTATGTTTGTCGTCTCGGCGAAATTGCTGAACCCTCCTCCGAACTTTATCCTCGGCGAATAGGCCTCGACCTTGGACTGAACATCGAGCACAGCCTCCAGCCTTTTAACCTCTTCAGGTTTTAAATTCAGGGTCAGGGGGAGGTTTTCCAGGGATGCCACATACCCTTTCTTGTGTACCTGCATGTGACCGAGCATCGAATCGGTTATCTGCCCTATCATCATATTTTTGAACGACCCTGATATGGAAATAAATACAAGGACGAAAACAACCCCGACGGTTATCAGCGAGGCTGTCAGAATTGTTCTCCTTTTGTAGCGCAGAAGGTTCCTTACGGCTATCTTAAAGAGATTACGCATTTCCGACACCCTTTTTTACGTCCGTCCCCTTCAACTCTCCGTCCTCAAGCATGTAAATAATCTCCGCCTCACCAACTATCTTCTGGTCATGGGTCGAGAATATGAAGGTGGTCTTGAACTCGTCCCTCATCTTTTTCATAAGGTCTATCACCATGTATGCTGTCTTGTGGTCAAGATTGGCGGTAGGCTCATCGGCAAGGACGAGCTTGGGGTTTGTAACCAGCGCCCTCGCAACCGCAACCCTCTGCTTCTGACCCCCTGATATCTGGTCGGGATATTTGTCTCTCTGCTCGATCATTCCCACTGCCTCAAGTAGGACATTCACCCTTTTATTCCTCTCCGATGCGGGGACTGACTGAACCATCAAAAGCGGATATTCGATGTTTTCGTAAACGGTGAGGACAGGGAGCAGGTTGAAGTCCTGAAATATGAACCCTATATTATTGCCTCTGAATGATGCGCTCTCTTTCCTGTCGAGATGCAAGACGTCAGTATCAGCAACCTTTAGACTACCAGAGGTGGGCTTATCAAGGCATCCTATGAGGTTTAAAAGGGTGGTCTTCCCGCTCCCCGACGGCCCCACAAAAGAGACAAAGGAGGCAGGCTCGATCTCAAAGCTCAAACCCTTTAACGCCTTAACCGTTACCTCGCCTGTCTTATAATCTTTTTGAATATTCTCAGCCGATATCAATGACATATACTTTCCCCGCCCGCATCAGTGCCTGTACTTCTCGTGGCAGGCATTACACTTTTTAATCAACTCGGAAAGCTCTGCAAGCGCCTTGCCCCTTTTTCCTGCCTTTGCCGCATTGGCCAGATCATCGGCCTTTGTATGCATCGCCTTGCCGAGAGATAAAAAATCCTTGCCTCCGGTCGATTCTCCGAACATCGAACACATTTTTTCCTGCGAGTCGTTCCATCCGAGAGTTTCTTTTGAGATTTTAGCAGCCTTTTTCAAGTCATTTGCCGCAAGGGCGGCGGTAATCTCGCTTACAGCATCCAGGTGGCTCCGCATTATTCCCTTATGCATAACCTTCATAGGTTCGGGTATCTTTAACTCTGTCCTGGTATCCTGTTTTGGTCCGCCCTGCTTCATCATCATCTCATGCATCTGTTCATGATCCGCGGCAAAAGAAATTCCCGCTGCCAAAAATATAAATGCTGCTGTGATTAATACCTTTTTCATTTTGTTCCTCCTTTTTTATTATTCTTTGAAATAGCCATATTTTGTTAATTATACACACCATGTCCAAACTCTGCAAGCCTCCCTTGAATAAAACTCTTGACAACCCGCCCCAATAAAGTATATTAGCATATACTTAAATAAATTAAATTTAGGGATGAGCCATGAAAGAAGCAGCGGAATTATTTAAAATACTCTCGGTAGATAAGAGAATAGAGATTATTGAACTTCTTAAAAAAGGAGATACGAGCGTTAATGCCATGGCCGAGGCTTTGGGAATAACACAGTCAGCGGTTTCTCAGCATCTGAGGGTGCTTAAAGCAGCCGGCCTTGTAAAAGACAAACGGCAAGGATATTGGATATATTATTCTTTAAATAAAGATATATTGGAAAAATGCAGACAGAGGCTTAATCGTATCTGTACCTGCGGATGTTTAGGCGGGCAGGGCAGCAGTGGTTCAAAGATAAAATAAGGAATTTTTTTACCCATCTATATAAGTTAATAAGCAATAACTTAATCAGAAAGGAGGTGAGAGCCATGACAAAAGACACCACGGAACAAAAAGAAAAACCCGAAGAAAAGAAGCCCGATGTCAAGACACAGACAAAAAGCTCCTGCGGGTGTGGTTGCATGCCTATTAAGACAAAATAGGCAATATCAAGGTAGCGGGTTGTATTCAATCCGCTCCCTAACTTAAATTACATGGGGGGAAAGATGAAAGAGTTAATATTGATAACATTTTATTGGCTGCATCTCCTTGCAACCGTTGTATGGATTGGAGGAATTATCTTTATCCTTTTTATAGCAATACCATCATCCAAGCAAGTTTTGGGAGCAGAGGCGGGCAAACTCATGGGAGAGATTTCTAAAAGATTTACTCCGTTGGCAAACTATAGTATATTTCTTCTGGTTATAACAGGGGTTGCATTAGCAGGATTCAATAAGCAGTTTTCGGGAATCAGATTGTTTGAGAACAATTGGATAAATGTTCTATCGCTGAAGTGTATTTTGGTTTTTGGAATGGTTATTATCCATTTTTATAGAGGGTTAATACTCACACCCAGGATTGGAAAGACCGAATCTGCTTCAGAAAAGGTGAGTTTGCAAAAATTATCTCTGAATCTGGTTAAAGTGAATTTTGGATTTGGGATGCTGGTTTTGCTGTTCAGCGGGATTTTATACCTTTTTAACACATAGCAGAACATGCTAGGTAGAGACAAAATAATAGAATTACTCAAGAGTCTGACGCGAGAGGCAAGAAAACATGGCGCTGGGCAGGCTGAGGTGCTTTACATTGGTAGCCACGCATCAACTACAAGATTTGCAAATTCAGAAATAATTCAGAATGTAAAAGAGTCAAACAGAACAATCTATTTCAGGGTTTTGTTGGATAAAAGATTGGGTATGACATCCACAAACTCACTGCATATAGATGACTTAAGAAGATGCCAGAAAAAAGCCATTGATATGGCAAAACAAGCAAAACCATTAAAGTTTTTTAACAGTCTGCCTGGGCCTTCCGAATATCCAGAGGTAAGAACATATTTTCCTGAAACTGCAAATCTCACAGCAGACGATAAGATAAAAATGCTTGATGAAATGTTCAAGCAACTACAATCAGAAACCAAAGGCCCCCTCACCTTAATCCTCTCCCCCAAGTGGAGAGGGAAGGGTGAGGGGAAATATGAAATGAAGGCAGGCGGCGCCTTTTTAACTTCGGAGACCGAGGTAGGCATTGTAAATTCAAATGGTTTAATAGCATATCAGCCATTCACATCTGCAAATATAAACCTCATAATATCGTCTGCTTCTGCATCAGGTTTTGCAAGTCAGTTTGAGAGAAATATAAAAAATCTGGATACAGATAAACTTCTTTCAACAGCAATAAGAAAGACAGTGGCAAGTTGCAAGATGCAAGTTGCAGGTAAAAAACCGAAGAGACTGAAGCCAGGTAAATATGCAGTTCTCCTTGAACCGCCTGCTGTAAATGAAATACTTGAATGGCTTGTCTATATAGGCTTTGGCGCTGAGGTATTTACTGACGGCACAAGTTTTATGGCTGGGAATATCGGGAAAAATATTATGAGCAAAAAAATGACAATATATGATGACGGTGCTGATATATCCGGTTTTCCTGTACCATTCGATTTTGAAGGTACAAAGAAGCGAAGACTGGATATTATACAAGATGGTATGGCAAAAAATGTTGCTTACGATACACTCCTTGCAAAAAAGCGCGGGAAAAAAACAACAGGCCATGCACTGATATCAGAGGACATAGAAGGGCCGTTCCCAACTAATGTCTTTATAAAAGAAGGAGATGTTACTATCGAAGAAATGGTATCAATGATTGAACGAGGAATCCTTGTAACAAGATTTCACTATGTAAATGGTCTTCTGGATACAAAGACTGCTTCAATGACAGGTATGACAAGGGATGGGACATTTTATATTGAAGACGGGAAGATAAAATATCCGGTTGAGGATATGAGGTTTACAGAGTCAATACTTGAGGCATTTTCAAGGATTGAGGCTATATCCAACGAGAGGCAGGCATTTCCAACACCATGGAGTGATGTGGGGGCAAGTGTAGTGCCTGCGCTGCTCATAAATGAGTTTAAGTTTTCGGATTGAAGATATAGGCCTTTCGTATCCTTTCAATTACATTCCACTTACACTTTAATCCCTTGGGAAAGGTAACGAGGTCGCCCTTTTTAATCTCTACCTCTTCATCTTTTGTTTTTACCTTTACCCTTCCTTCAAATACATAAGCTGTTTCGTCAGCAGGATATTCCCAATCAAATGTTGATGGCTCGCATTCCCATGGACTCCATTTATCTATGCCAAGCTCCTTAAGCATCTTTTCAGTTGGTCTCTCAATTTTTATCCTGGACATACTCCACCTCCTTAAAGTATCTCGGATAGGTTATAAAGAAAGTAATGGTTGAAATTTACCCCTGCACCCCGCAAAGCGGGGACACCCAAAATTTTGGAGTGGGGGTTTACTTCCCAATAATACTATGATAAAAACTCACTATCAATTAAATTTTTAACCCCAAAAGAGACTTTGATTTTTGGGGAAACCTGCAAGTTGTCCCCGATAGATTCAGTCGGGGACAGAGGCCATCCCTGATAAAAGCACTCAGGGACATGTTTTTGCGACGAGCCCTCCCCCTTTATCCCCCTCATGGAGGGGGACAGGGGGAGGATACGGTGAGCCCCGCTGAGCGGGGTGAGGAGTAAAAATGTGCCGATAACGAAGTATGGCAGGCAAATCGCAAGTTTGTAAAATAGCGAGGTTTTTAATCGCTATTTTACAGTTAAAGGAGAGTTATGTCATTAAAGGTCTATAATTCCCTCACTCGCCAAAAAGAAGAGTTCAAACCACAGAAAGGCAATGAAGTGACGATGTATGTATGTGGACCGACTGTTTATGACCTGAGCCATATCGGACATGCGAGGAGCGCTGTGGCGTTTGATGTAATTTACCGTTATCTGAAATACAGAGGCTATGATGTCAAATATACCAGAAATTATACAGATATTGATGACAAGATAATAAATAGGGCAAATAAGGATGCCGTGCCCTGGAACGAAATCTCTGAAAGGTATATAACGGCGTTTGATGAGGATATGGCTGCGCTTGGCGTTGAACTTCCCACATTCAGGCCAAAGGCAACAGCGACGATAAAAGAGATGCTAAATGTAATACAGACATTAATTAACAAGGGCTTTGCCTATGTGCTCGACGGCGATGTCTATTATTCTGTCAGAAAATTTAAGGACTACGGCAAATTATCCGGAAAAAATATAGAAGAGCTTGAGGCAGGGGCGAGGGTTGAGGTGGATGAGAGGAAAGAAGACCCTCTGGACTTTGCCCTATGGAAGGCGAGCAAGCCTGGTGAGCCGTGGTGGGAAAGCCCGTGGGGAAAAGGCCGCCCTGGCTGGCACATAGAATGCTCTGCCATGAGCCAAAAATTTTTGGGCGAAACAATAGATATTCACGGAGGGGGAAAAGACCTGATATTCCCGCACCATGAAAATGAGATCGCCCAGTCAGAGGGCGCAACAGGAAGGCCTTTTGTGAGATACTGGTTCCACAACGGCTTTGTAAATATTGAGAAGGAGAAGATGAGCAAATCCCTCGGCAATATATTAACAATAAGAGATGCGTTGGGGGATTACTCTGCTGAGGTCATAAGGCTTTTCCTGTTATCAAGCCACTATAGGTCGCCGATAGATTATTCAGAGGAATCGCTAAGGGATGCAGAAACAGCGCTGGATAGATTCTATAAAACCGTGGAAAGGATAGAGAGCAATTGGCCAGATATTAAAAATGCACCCCTTGACAAAAATAGGGGGAGTCTTCAGCTGTTTATTGATGCGATGGATGATGACTTTAATACAGCTTATACAATAGGCCGCATATTTGATGAGGTAAATAACGCAAATCGCCTGATGGATGATGCTATAAAAAGCGGTGTTGACAGGAAGCTTAAGGAGGTTCTGCCAGTAATTATGGCAATATTCAGGGAGATGGGTAAGATACTTGGCGTCTTTAATAAGACAACAGAAGAATATTTTCAGGAGAAGAAGATGTATCTTAATATCCCGCCTGAAGAGATAGACAAAATTATTGCCACAAGGACTGAGGCAAGGAAGAATAAAGACTTTAAAAAGGCAGATGAGATAAGAAAGTCATTGGAAGAAAAAGGGATTCTCCTCGAAGATACAGCAAAGGGGACAATCTGGCGGGTAAAGATTAAATGACTTGCAAATTTAATTTAACATTAATGCAGCCCGTATTTCTCGTTGATTAGCCTTTTAAACCTTGCTCCATATACCATATCAAAGACCTCTCCTTTCTCAGGAAAGAGCCGCACAGCAAATTCTTTCACTGAAGAAACTATCTTATGGGCTTCTTCAATTGGCATATGGGTTTGAGCAATAACAGCCATATTAAAGTCAACCATAAGTTTTAGGTATCTCAGTTTTTTATCTTCCTGTTTTATTTCATCTGTTGTCGGCATAAGTTTTTCCCCTTAGGTGCTAAAAATCGTGGTTCTTATCATTGCGAGCCATTTGCATGTCATTCTGAGCTGAGCGAAGAATCTTATTTTTTTCTGCTCAGGGGTAAACTGCGCGAAGCAATCTCTATTAATACGAACAAATTAGAATCCGAGATTCTTTGGTTGATGCCTCAGAATGACAACTGTCAGATAGGATATTGCTACAGAATGGTTCACTCTCAAACCCGCGCGACTATTTGGTTTTGCTTTATTTTTGCTCCCTGATAAGTATTCCTCTCTTCAAAAATCCTGTGAATCTTTTCCAATATAACGAATTTATTTACACTCCAATCAGGGGCAACAAGAAACCTTCTTGAAGTATCGCCGCACAGTCGATGTATTATAACATCTTTTGGCATCTCCTGTAAAAAATCCACTGCCAATTCAGCATATTCCTCAAGTGCCAAAGGCCTGAATTCGCCTTTTCTATACATCTCCTCAAGCTTTGTGTCTTTGTGGATATGTGTGTGATGGAGTTTTATGCCCCAAATTCCAAGATCAGCTAAAAATCTTGCGGTATTGAGTATATCTTCTTTTTTTTCTCCCGGAAGGCCGAGGATTACATGGGCACAGACAGGTATATCCCTTTTCTTTGCCCTTTCCACAGCGCCAGTAAAGTCTTCAACAGTATGGCACCTATTTATGAGTTTAAGGGTCTTATTGTGAGAAGACTGAAGCCCGAGTTCAAGCCAGAGGAATTTTTCTTTTGATAATTCTTTAAGAAGGTCTAAAACCTCATCATCAACACAGTCAGGCCTTGTTGAAACAGCCATGCCCACAACATATTGATGGTCTATGCCTTCACGATAAAGCTTCTCTAATTCTGAGACAGACGCGTATGTATTTGTGTTTATTTGAAAGTAGGAGATGAATTTCTCAGCTTTGTGCCTTTTTCTTATATATTCAATGCCCTTATGAAGCTGTTCTTTTATGCCGAGGTTTTCATTGTAGTTTGAAGGTATGAGGGTTTCAGGTGCGCAGTATATGCAGCCTCCTGTGCCTTTAGTGCCGTCCCTGTTGGGGCATGTAAGGCCAGCATTCAAAGAGACCTTGAAGACCTTGCATCCAAATTTGTTTTTCAGGAAATCTGAAAGTGAGTTGTATCGTTTGAACATTATAGTAGGGTGGGCTTTGCCCGCGGTTTTGTTTTTGGCGGGCGCAGCCCACTACACCTGATGATTGTAGAATAATATCACTTTAGAGATAACATTTCACCTCAAAATCCCCCATCATCCCCCTTTTTCTTCGCCTTAGGCGGAGGGGAAAAAGAGGGAGATTATTTTTTCTATAAGCCAATCGCTCAAAGAGTTTTATATTTTTGGTACATCACCTGATTTTTGGAGAAGGCGAGGGTGGATGACAGAAAGCAAATGGATGGATAAATAGGGCTACTGTTTATGGCGCGTTGTTCCACAGTTCCAGCATTCAGTAAACTGGGCTTCGAGCTTTTCTTTGCATTTTTGGCATATCCAGTTACCTTGAGGTGAAACATTATCAGCAAATGAAGTGTCAATAATCTGCGACGCACGTTCGGCGTCTTCCTCTGCAACCCATAATTGAGGCCAGCATTCTATCGGCGGTATCTCTCCAAGAGCAGTGCTTAGGTGCTGATTTCTGACAATACACCTGCTGCCGTGGAGCTCCAGCACGTTTTTCACATTCTCAACTATTGTTATCAATGGTGAGCTGTAGACCCTTTTCACAGATATCCTGGTTATAAAATTCGTTCTATTTCAGCGATCTTTAATCTATCTGTTTTGGGAGATTTGGATGGAGGCCAAACTCTTTTCAAATTCAACATAGAAGTCTACAGGGTCATTCAGTGCAAGTAAAAACTGGGCGTTGTTGGAAACATGGCCTAAAAATTCTTCATAGCTGTCAAAACTATGCGCAGAAGGCATGATTTCATAATATGCCTTAAGATACTCGCCGCTCCCTCTGGCAATATCATTTCGTATGTATGCATGATTTAATATGGCAAAACGGAGACGTTGCCTTTGAGCAGGGTCGTTTTGATTTGAAGAAACTTTTTCTTTTTCCAATTCAATGAGATATGAATTTGGCGCATATTTGGTCATATTCCCTGTAACAGCATCAATACCCCAGCTTGTAGCGCCCATTGTAGTTAAGAAAAATATAAAGTTAAACAAAGCTTTCTCTTCCAGAGTCTTTTTTAATTCCAGGGTCTGACTTTTGTGCCCTTTCATTTTAATGGTCAATATCTTTTCTCCAAATGTTTCACGATCAAAAGTATGTCTGAGAGGTGTTTTTCCTAAAAAAATGACACCATCATAGACATCTGCGCCTGCAGGATCAGTCTTAATTGCAACCTCATCTTTACCCGGCGCAAGCATCGTGGCGCAACCGTAAAGAGTAAACGATAAGACACAGAGCGCAATTATTTGGCCCTTCATGACTCTTAGATTGTTTTTAAACATTATTCTCATCCCTTATTAAGGTTTAAGTTAATCATGTACTACAACATATATTCTTTGATAATAATTTTGTCAATACAAATTTTTGGTTTTCTGAAGAGTTTTAACTACCATGGCGCGCCGTAAGCCCCATTCCTGAAGCAAGTTCAAGACAGGCTCTGTGGACGGGGATAAAGGCGGGCGGTCGTAAGACCAATCTTTTATCATGGGAAAAGAGATTTTTCAGCATCTGGCACGCTTAGCGCGCCTCTGCGGGCAATAAGCCCCACCCTGTGGGTGGGGTTATTAACCCTTGACATTTAACGCCTCCCGTTATACGTTATTACTGTGATTAAATCCTTTAAGGGCCGTGAGACCGAGAAGGTATATTTGAGGGAAAGATCAAGAAAATTGCCAGGCGACATCCAACAAATTGCACTGAGAAAATTACGAATGATTAATAACGCTCAGAATATCAATGATTTAAGAATTCCACCAGCGAACAGACTTGAGAAGCTAAGTGGTAATAGAGCGGGGCAATACAGCATAAGAATTAATGATCAGTGGCGCATCTGTTTTATCTGGAAGGGTGGCGATGCGTATAATGTTGAGATAACTGATTATCATTAACCAAGAAAATGCAGTTGCATTTTCTTACAAATGCAATCTTTGGCCAAACACTGCGTCAAAGCTGGCTGTCTATATGCACCCAAATCTTGCATTTAACCCGAAAAATAAAAATCAAATGCATTTTTCGGGTTAAGGAGAACAGCGATGAAAAAGAAAAGATTACATCCCATTCATCCGGGCGAGGTTCTGCTTGAGGAATTTCTTAAGCCTATGGGTTTGAGCCAAAATAAGCTTGCTCTTAATATTGGCGTGCCTCCGCGGAGAATTAACGAGATTGTGCTTAAAAAAAGAAGGATTACAGCGGATACAGCTCTGAGATTATCTCGGTTTTTTGGCACCTCCGCAGAGTTTTGGCTTGGTTTGCAGTCTCAGTATGACCTTGATGTTGCTGCCGATGCACTCGGTAAACGCCTTGAAAAAGAAGTAACAGAACACTCACGGGTTGCATGATACGAATAGTGATTATGCTTATATAAAGTAGGGGCAGCTACCATTGAGCTATTTAGGCTTTTGTTCTGACACTTTAGCTCTCTGACTCTTTGATACTATCTTTCTCGGCCTTGTCATAGCCATGGGATTAAGTATTTTTTCCATCTCTTTTCTGGAAAGTATACCCATCTCAAGCGCTACCTCTTTGATGGACTTTCCCTTTAGAGCAGCCTCTTTTGCAACAGAGGCTGCCTTTTCGTAGCCGATAAACGGATTTAAAACCGTGGCAAGACCAACAGTCTTTTCTGCCATCTCTTTACATCTTGCTTTATCTGCTCTTATGCCCTTTACGCACCTTTGAGTAAAAGCCCTTATGCCGTTCTTAAGAATCTCCAGAGACTGAAGCAGATTGTAATTTATCACCGGCATCATCACATTAAGTTCCAGTTGTCCTGCCTGAGCTGCCAGTGCAATTGCAGTGTCATTGCCAATCACCTGAAAG
>Ga0209341_10001955_pt1 | contig 19966 bp, 17 predicted proteins | sample RifCSP13_2_FD_184020 | JGI IMG/M metagenome (GOLD analysis project Ga0209341, IMG submission 184020) | Soil microbial communities from Rifle, Colorado - Rifle CSP2_sed 13_2 (SPAdes) (version 2) | ecosystem: Environmental > Terrestrial > Deep subsurface > Rock core/Sediment | place: Rifle... | reverse complement strand
ACGTCGAGGATCACGATCGTCTCCGCCGCCGTGCCCTCCAGCGCGTAACCGTTCACCTGGTAGGTGTACAGCTCGCGGGCGTGCATGCGGCGCCGGAGGTAGGGCACGACCTCCCCGGCCTCCAGCGCCACGTCGTCGACCACGCGTTCCAGGACGCCGAGGTCCTGGGTCGGGGCCGGCGAGCCGTCCGGCGCCACGAGCGGGGCACCGACCGGGCTGTTCGCGGCCAGGACCTCCAGCTCGACGAGGTCCGTGCGCGCCGTGGGCGATGGGTTGACGGCGACGAAGGCGCCCTCCGCCACCCGCCGACCGATGGCGGAGAGCGCCCGCTCCGTGACGCCGCGCGCGATCTGCTCCGCCTCGGCAAAACGCACCTGGACCTGGGCCACGGTCGCCTCCGCGGAGCACGCGCAGATCGAGTCGTGCGCCGAGTTCTCGACGACCCGGCGCCAGGCCAGGTCCAGCAGTCGCTCCGGCCACACGTCGCCGTACAGGGCGAGCAGGGGTTCGGCGACCCGTTCGAGCAGGCGCTCCACCCGGCCCGCCGCCTGGCGTACCTCGATGCGGTGCGAGGTGACGCCCATGAGCACGTTGGCCCGGGCGCCCGAGCGCAGCTCGCCGGACCAGGAGCGTTCGGGGAGGGACCGCGCGCGCGTCGCCGTGATGTACTCGGCCAGCGTCGCGATGCGCAGCTCGTAGCGGTCCTGCTCGCCGTTGAAGGCGGCTACGTGCCCGGCATAGCCCGGCAGCGGCAGGGAGTGATCCTCGCCGTACATGGCCAGGATCTCGTCGTCACCGAAGGCCGGCAGCTGGGCGCGGACGTAGACGTCGAGCTTGTGACCGATGCGATCCGGCAACGACAGGACGTCCCGGCCGTTGCCGTAGCCGCCGAGCAGGTATTCGCAGCGGACGGTCGAGCCATCCGGCCCCGTCCAGGCGAAGACGTGGCGGTCGATGGCGGCCGGGACGCCGCGCCAGACGACGGCATCCTCGATGCCCGCCCGACGCAGGAGCTGCGGCATCTGGGCCACGTGGCCGAACATGTCGGGCAGGTAGCCGATCGCCATCACCCGGCCCAGCTCCGTCGCCCGCCTCACGCCCTGTTCGAGGTTCCGGACGAGCGTCTCGCCGGAGACGAGGAACTCGTCCATCAGGATCCGCCAGGGACCGACGGCGAGCCGCCCAGCGGCGACCAGGCGCGCGATGCGCTGCTCGTTCTCCGGCCTGACCTCGAGGTAGTCGTCCACGGTCGCCGTCTGGCCGTCGAGCGTGAAGCGCACCCGGGGGTCGGCCTCCATCTCGTCGAGCAGACCATCGACCAGCTCGACCAGGCGCAGGCGGAACGACTGGAACGGGAGGTACCACTCGCGGTCCCAGTGCGTGTGCGGGACCAGGTGGACGATGCGGGGCGCCGCACGCTTCATCGATCGAGATCCGCCACTTCGCCGGCGTGCCGCGCTGCCGAGCGACGATGGACCGTCACACGACCGGACGGGCATGACACGACGGACCACCTCCGGGAGCTGTCGTCGAGGAGGGCCATCCGCGGGGCATCAAGCCTGGCCTCGAGGCGACCGTGACATCGTAGCGGGACGTTGCCCTCGTCGGGCTGCCCGCGATGTTGCGATGAGCGGATCCGCCTACCGGATCGCTGGCGAAGCGTGCACAATGGGGATGTGCGGGCCCCGGCCCGATCGACGCTGTCTCGCCTATACGCGACCCCAAGGAGGACGGGCGTGCGACGATCGATGGCATTCGTCACGGTGGTGGCGCTACTGATCCAGATGGCACTCGTCCTGCCGTCGTTCGCCGGCGGGCCCCCGTCCGTGGCGAAGGGACCCATCCGCGTCGTCCGGGACCTGGAGGCAGACGCCACAGGCGTCGCCCGACCCCTCAGCGTGGCGTACATCCCGGACTCCGGCCTGCTGGTGACCGGATCGCCCAGCGCCGGGGGCCCGGATGCGGCGTTGGTCACCCTGCGCGACGAGATCGTCACGCCCGTCTCCACGGACCTTGCCACGGACCCCGTCAACCTGGCCGCCGACCCGCTTAGCGGGCGGGTGCTGGCCTTCGACTCCACGACCGGCGAGCTGGTCGAGGTGGCCGTAGCCAGCGGCACCGATCGGGTGGCCGGGACTGGCCGTCGGTCCCGCCTGGCGGGTGGGCCGCGTCCGGCCGTCGCCGGCATCGCCATCGCAACCGGCACCGGCGACCTGTACCTGCTCGATGGCACGGCGCGTTCCGTGGTGCGCTTCGACCGCACCACGGCCGACGACCCCCTGACCGCCTTCGCCGGCAGCGTCTCCACCATCAGCCTGGCCATCCCGGCCGGGCGCCTCCGCGGGCTGGCCGTCGATCCCGAAAGCGGCCACCTGTTCGTCATCGACGCAGCGGGAGGGACGCTGTACGAGCTCGACGAGGCCGGCCGTCTGGTCGCTGAACGCGACCTGGCAGCCGTCGGCGTGCATCGACCGGGGGGCATGACCTTCGGCCCCAGTGGCGACCGCACGGACGATCCCGCCGCCCAGACGCTGTACGTGGCCGACGCCGGGAAGGCCGGGCCGAACGGGGCGACCGGCGCGGTCCGGGAGCTGAACCTGCGCCCGACCGTGCAGCTCGCGGTCTCGACCACCGTGACCGCCACGCTCGTCCAGACCATCTACACCGGGCTCCAACCTCCCGGGGGTCCATGGGATCCGATCCAGACCGGGGAGCCGACCAGCCCCGACCCATCCGGCCTGGCCTACCGACCACCGCACGACGGCCAGACCGAGGGTCGCATCATCGACGTCGACGGCGAGGTCGAGGAGATGTCCAACTACTGGGCCGGCGCCAACGTCTTCGAGTCGACCAGGGGCGGCGACCTGACCCGCTGGTGGGACACCAGCTCGCGCAGCGGGAGCGGGACCAAGATCACCAACGAGCCCACGGGCGCCGCCTGGGACCAGGGCCGCAACCGCCTGTACATCGACTCCGACGACGACCGCAAGGTCTATGTCCTGGATCCGGCGCGGGGCGGCGATCCGACTGAGATCGATCGCGCGGATCTCGAGCGATCGTTCTCCATCTCGTTCTCCGGCGATCCGGAGGGCCTGGCGTACGGCAACAACGAGCTGTACGTCTGCGACGGCTCGAGCGAGGAGATCTACGTCCTGGCACCCGGTATCAACGGCTTCTTCGACGGCCTGCCGGCCAACGGGGGCGACGACGTCCGCGTGCGTAACTTCGACACCGCCAGCCTCGGCCAGGCGGACCCCGAAGGCTGCGAGTACAGCACCGCCAGCGGCACGCTCTTCATCGTCAGCAGCAACTCGCACGACCTGCTCGAGGTCACGCCCCAGGGCGCCCTCGTCCAGAACGTCGCCCTACCGCTGCCGTCCGGCGCCAAGCCCGGCGGCCTGACCGTCGCCCCAGGGTCGGTCGACCCGGGCCAGACCAACATCTACATCGCGGATCGGGCCGTCGACAACAACGACAACGGCAACGAGAACGACGGCAAGATCTACGAGATCCAGCTCTCGGGCTCGCCGCCCACCCCGACCCCCACGCCGACTGCGACGGCCAGCTCGACCTCGGGCGCTACGCCGACGCCGACCCCCAGCCCGACCCCGACCGCCGTCGCGACGCCGACGCCGACGCCGACGCCGACGCCCGCCGACGGTGCCATCCAGCGGCTGGCGGTGAGCACGGTCGTGAACACCACGGCGATCAACCAGGTCACCGTTGGCACACCCGCCGGCACCGCCGCGGGCGACGTCCTCGTGGCCTGCCTGGCCCTCAACGGCGGCAGCGTGGTCGGCGCGCCAGCGGGCTGGTCGCTGCTGGCGGCGGCGACCACACAGTCCAACCCCAAGGTCTACGGTTACCTCCGCGTTGCCGGCGCCGGCGAACCAGCGGCCTACACGTGGACGCTGGGCAGCTCGATCACGAACGGGGCCGGCATCGCCCGCTACGCCGGCGTCTCCACCGCCGCGCCTCTCGACGGCGCGGTCAGCGTCGCGACGGGAGCGTCGGCGACATCGGCGACGGTGCCCGGCGTGACGACCTCGGTCGCCGGGTCGATGCTCGTCGGGTGCATGGGCATCAACTCCAGCGCGACCAGCGTCACGATCACCTCGCCCCCCGGCATGAGCCAGGCCTGGGACATCGGCGGCAAGCGCCACGAGCTGGCCGACCAGCTCCTGCCCTCGGCCGGCGCCAGCGGATCGCGCACGTGGACCTTCAGCGCGGCGCGCGCCTGGGCGGGCTGGATGGTGGCCCTGCGGGACTGAGCGCCATCCGGAACGGTCGCCGGCCGGAATCAGGCTTCGCTATGATGTGGCCACTCCGCGTCTGACCACGTACGGGGCCCGACCACGTTCCGCCTCGGCGGCTGGATGCAAGGGCCCGCGATGGACCCGGCGGGGCGAATGGGAGCACGCCCATGGCCACGGTCACCTTCGACCACGTGTGGAAGCGCTTCGGCGACGTGGTGGCGGTCAACGACCTCTCCCTCGACATCCAGGACGAGGAGTTCCTCGTGCTCGTCGGCCCCTCGGGCTGCGGCAAGACGACCTCGCTGCGCATGATCGCCGGGCTCGAGGAGATCACCGAAGGGACGCTGAAGATCGGCGAGCGGGTGGTCAACGACGTGCCGCCCAAGGACCGCGACGTGGCCATGGTCTTCCAGAGCTACGCGCTGTACCCGCACATGACGGTGTACGACAACCTCGCCTTCGGGCTCAAGCTGCGCAAGGTGCCCAAGGCCGAGATCGACCGCCGGGTCCGCGAGGCGGCCAAGACGATCGAGCTGTCGGACCTCCTCACGCGCAAGCCGCGCCAGCTCTCGGGCGGCCAGCGCCAGCGCGTGGCGCTCGGCCGGGCCATCGTGCGTGAGCCGGCCGTCTTCCTCATGGACGAGCCACTCTCGAACCTCGACGCCAAGCTGCGCGTCCAGACGCGCGCCGAGATCGCCCGGCTCCACCAGCGCCTCAAGACCACGATCGTCTACGTCACGCACGACCAGGTCGAGGCGATGACGATGGGCACGCGCATCGCGGTCATGAACTTCGGCCTGCTGCAGCAGGTGGGCACGCCGCAGCGGCTCTACGAGCACCCCGTGAACAAGTTCGTGGCCGGCTTCATCGGCAGCCCGTCGATGAACTTCGTACAGGTCACCACCGGGCGCGAGGGCGACCGCGCCGTCCTGCACGACGAGGCGTTCACGGTGCCCCTGCCCGACCGCTTCCGCGAGGCCGTGGGCCCCACGACCGGGCGCTCGCTCACGCTGGGCTTCCGGCCCGAGCACCTGGCCATCGGGCCGGTCGGTGACAACGCGGCGACCGTGCGCACGAACGTGGACGTGGTCGAGTTCCTGGGCAACGAGGAGCTGCTCCACCTGCGCGCGGGCCACCACGACCTCGTGGCCGTCGTCGACGCGCGCCACCGGGTCCGGCCGGGCGACGTCCTCGACCTGGGCATCCCCTTCGACAAGGTCCACCTCTTCGACGACGAGACCGGGGACTCGCTCGCGGAGGTCAAGGCGGTCTCCGCCGCGTAGGCAGCGCGCCGGAGGCCCGGGGCCGATGACCGAGGCCGCGGAAACGGGACCGCCGGCGGCCCTCCGGCACGACTGGTGGCGGCGCGGTGTCGTCTACCAGGTCTACCCGCGCAGCTTCGCCGACAGCGACGGGGACGGCGTGGGCGACCTGGCGGGCATCGTCGCCCACCTCGACCATCTCAACGACGGGACGCCGGGCTCGCTCGGCGTCGACGCCCTGTGGCTCTCGCCGATCTACCCCTCGCCCGGCTTCGACGTCGGCTACGACGTGGCCGACTACGTGAGCGTCGATCCCGTCTTCGGATCGCTCGGGGGGTTCGACCGTATCGTGACCGAGGCACACCGGCGCGGGATCGCCGTGGTCCTCGACCTCGTCATGAACCACACGAGCCATCTCCATGCCTGGTTTCTAGGCTCTCGGACCGACCGACACGGGCCCTATGCCGACTGGTACATCTGGCGCGACCCGGTCGGGCGGACGCGGCGCGGCCGCCCCCGCCCGCCGAACAACTGGGTGAGCTTCTTCGGCGGGCCGGCCTGGACCTGGGAGCCGGCGCGCGGGCAGTTCTACCTGCACACGTTCCTGCCCCAGCAGCCGGACCTGAACTGGCGGCACCCGGCCGTGCGCGCCGCGATGCTCGACGTGGTCCGCTTCTGGCTGGCGCGGGGCGTGGACGGCTTCCGTCTCGACGTCTTCAACGCCTTCTTCAAGGACGCGGCGTTGCGCTCCAACCCGCGCCGCTTCCCCGGTGGCTGGCGGGCCTGGGACCGCCAGCGCCACGTGTACGACAAGGACCAGCCCGAGATGGCCGACCTGCTGGCCGAGTTCCGCGCCCTGGTCGACGGAGCGCCCGGGAGGATGAGCGTGGGCGAGCTGTTCGCGGGGGACCCGCGCGAGGCGGCCGGCTATGCCGCCCCCCGGCACCTCATCTTCGACTTCCGGCTCATCGGGCAACCCTGGCGCGCCGACCGCCTGGCGCGGGCCATCGACGAGCGCGAGGCCGCCTTCGGGCCCGACCGCTGGCCGACCGTCGTCCTCTCGAACCACGACCAGCCCCGCCCCTCCACGCGCCTGGCGCGTGGGGCCGACCGCGACCACGTCGCGAAGGCCGCGGCCATGCTCCTCCTCACGCTGCGGGGCACGCCGTTCCTCTACTACGGGGATGAGATCGGCCTGGGGGACATCCACGTTCCCCGGCGCGAGATCGTCGATCCGCCGGCACGACGCTATTGGCCCCTCCCCCTCTGGTGGAACCGCGACCAGTGCCGCGCCCCGATGCCCTGGTCGGCGGCCCCCAACGGCGGCTTCACGACCGGCCGCCCGTGGCTGCGCATGGCGCCCGACGCGCCCACGCGTAACGTTGCCGCGCAGGCGGCGGACGCCGACTCCGTGCTTTCCTTTTACCGGCGCCTGCTCTGGTTGCGGGGAGCATCGGCGGCGCTGCAGACGGGCACCTTTCGATGGCTCGTGGCCGGCGAGAGGGGCGTCCTGGCCTACTTCCGCGAGGCGCCCGAGGAGCGCGTCCTTATGGCGCTGACCACCGAGGATCGCGCCGCGACGGTCGACCTGGGGGGCGTGCAGGGACGGCCGCGGCTGCTCCTCTCAAGCGCCGGGTCGAGCGAGGAGCGGGTCATCGCGGAGGGGCGCGTGAACCTCCGGGCTCGGGAGGCGGTGCTGCTCCGGCTCGAGTGAGCCCGCCGACCGGCCCGTCAGCGGGTGCGGGTGACCTTGCGCAGGTGGCGCGGGGCCTCGGGATCGAGGCCCTTCGCGCGCGCGAGGTGGAAAGCGTGGAGCTGCCCCGGGACGATGCTCACGAGCGGCATCAGCGACTCCACCACGCCGTCGGGGACCGGCAGCGACCACCTGCCCAGGGCCCGGGTCTCGGCCTGATCGGAGACGACCAGCAGCTCGGCGCCCTGCTCGCTGCGAAGGCGGCGCAGGAGCTCCACCAGGTCGGCCGAGGCCGAGCCGCCGCAGGCCACCGCGAGCACGGAGAAGCCGGGCTCGACGAGCGCGACGGGGCCGTGCTGGAAGTCCGCCGCCGAGTACGGCTCGGCCAGCACGTAGGCCAGCTCCTTGAGCTTCAGCGCCCATTCGCGCGCGGTGGCGTAGTCGTAGCCGCGGCCGAGAACCACGCACCGGTCGAGGGCGGCCTGGTCCCGCGCGATCCGCTTCGCCTCCGGCTCGGCTGCCAGCGCCCGGCCGAGCGCCTCCGGCACCCCGGCGATGGCCTCGTCGAACGCGGCGTCGCGGTGCAGGGCGGCCGAGAGGAGGGCGATGGCCAGCAGCTGCGCGGTGTACGTCTTCGTGGCGGCCACGGCACGCTCGGGGCCGGCACCCAGGTCGATGACGTGGTCCGCGGCGTCCGCCAGCGCCGAGCGCGGGTCGTTGGTGATGGCGACGGTGGGCGCTCCCTGGTCGCGTGCGGCCGCGACCACCCCCGCGACATCCGGCGAGGCCCCGGACTGGCTGATGCCCACCACGAGCGCCCGCCGGAAACGCGGCGTCACCCCGTACAGCGACAGGATCGACGGCGTCGCGAGGGCGACGGGCAGCCGATGGCGTGTTCCCAGCAGGTACTGGGCATAGATGGCCGCGTGATCAGAGGTGCCGCGGGCGGCGATGACGACGTAGTCGATCTCGCGGCTGTGGAGCGTCGCGGCCAGCTCGGCCATGGGCACGCGCTGGCGCTCGAGGAGGCGCCCGGCCACCTCGGGCTGCGCGAGGATCTCGTCCCTCAGGCCCACGCCGCTAAGGGTAGCGCCCGACGACGGGGCGCCCCCGAAAACGTGAACGGCGCGCCTCTCGGCGCGCCGTCGATGCGTCTGGATGGACCTGGTCTTACCAGCGCCAGCTGCTCGGGTGCACCACGAAGGCGGCCACCGCGAGGACCGGCGCCAGCCGGTAGACGAGTGCCTTGAGCTTCTGCATCGAGTGCGACCTCCATGGCCGTGTGAAGACGGATGTGCGCCTCCGCCGGCCTGGCGGTCGACGGCTCAGCCATCATCGAGAGCCGATTCGTAGGGCGATATAGGAAGGTGGTACCGGTCGAGACCGGGACCCCTGTCATACTCGGCACGTGACCGACGACCACCTGCGCGAGACGACCGTCGAGCAGCGCGTCGTGCACCGCGGCCGCTTCATCACCTTCCGCGTCGACACCGTCGAGGACGCCGGCGGCGGTCGCCACCAGCGCGAGGTCGTGGACCATCCCGGGGCGGTCGCCGTTATCCCGCTCGACGGCGAGGACCTGCTCCTCGTCCGCCAGTTCCGCTCGCCGGCCGGGCGCGCCCTGCTCGAGATCCCCGCCGGAACGCTCGACCGCCGCCCCGACGGTTCGATCGAGCCACCGGATGAAGCGGCGCCGCGGGAACTGGCCGAAGAGACCGGCCACCGCGCCGCGCGCTGGCGCCGGCTGGGCACGTTCTGGACGGCGCCCGGCTTCGCCAGCGAGGCGATGACCCTCTACCTCGCCACCGAACTGACGGCCATCGACGGCTACGACGGTCCCGAGCCGGACGAGCGCCTCGACCTCGTCCGCCTCCCCTGGCGTGAGGCGCTCGCGCTCGCCGAGACCGGCCGCATCGAGGACGCGAAGTCGCTGGTGGGCATCTTCTGGCTGGCCCGGCTCGCGGAACGCGGCAACCTCTGAGGAACCCTCCCGACGTGCGGGACGCTCAGCCGAGACGATCGAGGGCGCTCCGGTAGATGCGCGATCCCGGGGCCAGGGCGACAGCGATGCGCAGGTGCGTCCGCGCCTCGTCCCGCCGGCCCAGCCGCTTCAGCGCCTGCCCCCGCCCGAAGTGGCCGTAGGCGGCACTGGGGTCGAGGTCCAGCAGGTGGCCGAAGGCCTCGGCGGCGGCCTCGATCTGGCCGCTGTTGTAGTAAGCCCGCGCGAGCGGCTCGAGGATCGAGCCCTTGCCCGGCTCGAGCCGCCTGGCCCGTTCGAGGATGACCGCCGCCTGGGCATGATGGCGACGCTTGAGGAGGAGGAGGCCGCGCTGAAGCAGGCCATAGGCGGTCTCGCGCTCGGCCAGTTCGGCCAGCAGCGCCTCATCGGAGGCTGCGGGCGCGGGCTCTTCGTCGGGGACGCTCACCGGCCCATCGTGCCACGACCGGTCGAACCCGTGCGGCGGCGCGGCGGGCGGACGGTCAGCTCGTGCGCCAGGCGCTCAGGTCGATCGGTCGGAGGCGCGGGCTCGACGTCACGCCGGGGATACGGCCGCGCTTGGCGATGGGGCGGCCATCGATCTCCTTGAGGTCGGCGGTGAAGTCAACCGGGGTGGCCCCGCTGATGTACGACCCCACGGCGAACGAGTCCACCGGTGCCGCCTGCTCCTTGAAGTAGCGGATGCGGTCGGGATCGAGGCCGCCGCTGACGATGATCCGCACCTTGTCGTAGCCGGCCTGGTCGAGGCGCGCCCGCACCTCGGTGACGAGGTCGGCGGTGACCCGGCCGCGCTCGGAGGGCGTGTCGAGGCGGATGCCGTAGAGCCGATCGCCCAGCGCCTGGGCCACGCGCAGCGCCTCCTCGGCCTCGTCCTTGAAGGTGTCCACGAGCACGATGCGCGGCACTTCCGGCCCGAGGTCGCGGTCGAAGGCCTCGGCCGCCTTAACCGTGTCGCCGAAGATCAGTACGAGCGAATGGGGCATGGTGCCGGTCGGGGCGAGGCCGGCGAGACGCGCGCCGGCCGGCGTGGAGGCGCCCACGCAGCCGCCGACGATCGCGGCGTAGTCGAGCGCGTCGGTGACGTCGGGGTGGACGTGGCGGGCGCCGAAGCTGATCACCGGCTGCGGCGCCGCGGCATCGACGCACTCGCGGGCGGCGGAGGCCCAGCCGGTCGCCTGGGCCATCATGCCCAGGATGGCTGTCTCGTAGAGGCCGAACTCCCGGTAGCGGGCGCGGATGCGCAGGACGATCTCCTTCGACGCGATCGTGTCCCCGTCGTCGAGGCCCTCCACCGAGACCTCATCGGGGTCGGCCTTCTCGAGGGCGTGGGCGATGAGGATCTTCGCCTCGTCGATGCCGCACAGGACCGCCTCCTGGCGCGCGAAGACCTCCATGGTGACCATCGGGTCGAGACCCTCTCGACGCAGGATCTCCTCGGCGCGTGCGAAGTAGACGTCGGCCGATTCGCCCGACAGGATCTCACTCGAGGGTCGCCGCCGGAGCATCACGCGATCAGCCATCGTGCGACGCGGCTCGCTTCACGGACGCTCCCTCTCGTTACCCTTGTGCCGTCGGATGGTCGGCGAGTGTAGTGCATCAGGATCCCCCCGGCGACTCCACAAGTTCAGCCACGTCCGCCGCGTAACGGTCGACCACGGGATGGTGGGGCGCGGCGCCGGGCGACGTCACCGGTCGCCCGCCAGCCGGCCCCGCCAGCCATCGCGCGGACGGCCCCGCGAGCAGGTCGCACACGGCCACCAGGCGCGCCACGGCGCGACCGAGCGCGTCGCGGTCGAGGCCCGCCAGGGGCAGCTCGGCGGCCAGCACGATGCGCTCATCGTCGGAGAGGGCGAACTTCACGAAGGGCAGCTCATCGTTCCACTTCAGGAGCTGCCGGTAGGTCTTGCGGAAGCTGTCGCCGAGCGCCGGCGCGTAGTGGACCCACGCGAGCAGCCCCAGACCGGGTGCCAGGATGAGCGTCAGGGGTATGCCCGACCGGACCCGTCCGTCGAGCAGGAGGTCGCGACTGACGACGCCGCCGCGCTCGGCCCGCGCGAGCGGCTCGAGCTCCAGCTCGGCCAGCCACGCGTCGAGCTGGGCCGGCCCGGGGATGCCCGAGGCGTCGGTCGGGACGCCGGCCTCGCTCAGCGTTCGCCGCGCCGAGCGGCGCTCGCCGGCGGGCGGCGCTCCTCGTCGCGCCTCGGCCCGACCGACCCGCCGCTCCTGACCACGCGGGAGCGGAAGTCCACGGCCCGCACACCCTCCGCGATGCGGCAGTTGCGGCCGATGCGCACGGCGCGCGGGATGATCGCGCGCTTGCCGACGATGGTGATGCCGGTGTTCAGGCGGGTCGGCTCCTGGCGATTGGGGATGCCCAGGTCCGCACCCTCGCCGACGTGCGCGTTGGGCCCCACCGAGACCTCCTTGTCGATGATCGAGCGGTCGATGATCGCCCCGGCGCGGATGACGGTGTCGAAGAGCACGATGCTGTCGCGCACGACGGCGCCGATGTCCACGCGCACGCCCGGCGAGAGGATCGAATGCTCGACCGTCCCGGCCACGTGGCAGCCGTGGCTGATGAGGCTGTTGTGGATGTTCGCCGTCGGCCCGATGCGCGCCGGCGCCCGTTCCTCGGAGCGGGTGTGGATGAGCCAGTCGCGGTCGTGCAGGTCGAGCTGAGGACGGTCTTCCAGCAGGTCCATGTTCGCCTGCCAGTAGCTCTCGATCGTGCCCACGTCCTGCCAGTAGCCGTCGAAGCGGTAGCCGTAGACGCGGGCGCCGCCGCCGAGCATGGCGGGGATGACGTCGCGCCCGAAGTCGGTGAGATCCTCGCGCAGCCAGCGCAGGAGGGCCTTCTTGGAGAAGACGTAGATGCCCATCGAGGCCAGGTCGCTTTTCGGCTTGGCCGGTTTCTCCTCCCAGTCCACCACGGCGTCGCCTCCCCCGAGGGCCAGGATCCCGAAGCGGTGCGCATCGCCGAGGGGCACCCGCCGCACCGCCACGGTGACGTCGGCGCGATGACGGCGGTGGGCCTGCACGAAAGGTCCGTAGTCCATCTTGTAGATGTGGTCGCCGGCGAGCACGAGCACGAGGTCGCCCGGCGCCTGGCGGATGGCGTCGATGTTCGAGAGGACCGCGTCGGCGGTGCCGCGGTACCACTCCGTGGGGCGGCCCCGCGAGATGTACGGCTGGAGCATGCGGATACCGCCCCGGTTGCGGTCGAGGTCCCAGGGCCGGCCGAGGCCGATGTGGTCGTTCAGCGAGCGCGGGTTGTACTGGGTCAGGACGACCACGTTGTCGATGCCCGAGTTGACGCAGTTGCTCAGGACGAAGTCGATGATGCGGTACTTGCCGCCGAAGGGGACGGCCGGCTTCGCGCGCATGCTCGAGAGGATGGAGAGCCGCTCGCCCTCTCCGCCCGCGAGGATGACCGCCATCACGCGCTTCACGGCTCGATGCTACACCCGCTCAGCGGCCCGGCCGTCGGCCACTCACAGGAACAGACGCGGGTTCATCCAGCCGTCGTCGAACTGGACGGCCCAGTGGAGGTGCGGGCCGGTGCTGTTCCCGGTGTTGCCCTCGTAGCCGATGATCTGCCCCTGCTGCACGGACGCGCCCTGATACACGCCCGATGGCACGCGCGGCTGGAGGTGCGCGTACCAGGTCACCAGGCGCGAGGAGTGGGCGATGATGACGATCCAGGCGCGATCGCCCGGCCGGTCCCAGGGGTTGTAGCCGACGAACACGATGACGCCGTCGCCGGCGGCGCGGACGGGCGCCCCGGAGTCGTCGACGATGTCGATGCCCCGGTGGAAGTTGCGGCAGTCGCCCAGCGGCGGCTCCCAGGAGAAACCGGTGCAACCGAACTCCTGGGAGATCCGCCCGGCCAACGGCCATTCCAGCGTGCCGTTGTACTCGGACGGGATATTCCCGCGCTCGAGCTGTTCGCGGACGAGACGGTCGACCTCCTTCTTCAGGGCGTTCTGGGCACGCAGCTGGTCCCGCAGCAGGGCGGCCGCGGCGGCCTTGGTCTTGGCGATCCGGTTGAACGCCGCCAGCTGCCGCTCCTGGAGCTTGCGCGTCTCGACCTCCAGCGCGTCCAGCCGCTTCTTCGCCGCCAGGAGCGCGGCGCGCTGCTCCTTGATCGCCTCAGCCTGCACCCCGACCTCGGCGCGCAGCTGGTCGGTCCGGAAGCGCGTGCCGTCGGTCGTCCGACGCAGCTCCGCCAGGGCCTCGCGGTCGCGTTCGATGCGCGCCGCGAGCTCGGCGTCAAGGTCTCCCAGGCGGAGATAGGTGCCGACCTGCGCCAGCACCTCGGTCAACGAGTCGGAGGTGAGGATCTGCTCCAGGAGGCTGGTGCGCTCGAGCTTGTAGGCAGCGGCGATGCGCTGGGCCAGCAGGCGCCTGCGCTGGGCGAGGTCGGCCTGGCCCTGGGCCAGCTCATCCTCCAGCAGGCCGAGCGTCCAATCGAGGTGGGTCAGCTCGGCGACGAGCTCGTCGTAGCGCGCCTGGACCACCTCGAGCGCGGCGGTCGCGGTATCGATCTGCCGGCGCACCGCGGCCTGGTCGGCGTTGATCTCATCGAGGCGTCCGTTCGTGGCCGAGAGGGCGGCACGGACCCGGGACTCTGCGGCCCGCAGGTCGGCCAGGGCGGCCTTCTGGTCCTTGATGCGCTGCTGCAGCGCCCGCTGGCGGGCGAGCGCGTCGGAGAGGTCGTCGGCGCTCGTGGCGGGGACGCCGAGGAGGGCCGAGAAGGCGATGGGCACGGCGAGGAGGAGCGCGAAGAGGGAACGCAACGGCGCGTGGCGGGCGCGGCGCATCAGGTTCGCATCATCGTGCAGGCAGGCTCCCCTTCCGCGCCGGGTGGCGCTCGGTGACGCAGCCCGCCGGTGGTGCGCCGTCCGTGCGAGGCACGACCGCCTGGACGACTCCGGCTGCGCGGATGATACCCCGCCGCGTCCAACGGCTCCGCGACCTCAGGGGACGAGGGCGGCGAGGATGCCTCCGGCGATGAGGATGGGGCCGAAGGGGATGGCCGAACGTAGCGTGATCCGGCGGGCCGCGATGAGCACGAGGATGACGGCCGCCGAGGCGATCGAGGCGGTCACGAAGCCGCCGAAGAGGCGCGTCACGCCCGACATCAGGCCGAGGCCTACGGCCAGCTTCAGGTCACCCGCCCCCAGGGCGCCCCGCAGCAGCCGGTCGAGGACGAAGAGGATGGCCGGTGCGCCGAAGCCGGCGAGCAGGGCACTCGCAAGGGGCATCTCCTTGCCCGCCAGCAACGGGTCGAGGTCGAGCAGCACCAGCAGCAGGGCGACCGGGATGAGCGGCAGCGTGATGAGGTCGGGCAGCAGCTTCTGGTCGAGGTCGGTGGCGGCGAGCACCAGCAGCGCCGCGAAGTAGGCCCCGAGGACCGCCAGGTGGCCGGGTTCGCTCCAGCGGGCAGCGAGCGCCGCGAAGGCGGCCGCGCCGCCCACGACCAGGGCGGCCGTCCGCCAGTCGGGGCGCCGGACGCCGCCGTCCTCGTGGACCGGCCAGCGCGCGGCCAGGCGGTCGGCAGCCAGGCCGACGCCCAGGCCCAGGATGGCGAAGGCCGCGACCAGCGGCGTCATGCGCTCTCGGCCGCGCTCAGGCGCCGCGCAGCGCCAACTCGACGAGCGTGGCGTGGGTCACGCCGGTGGCGCCACGTGCGGCCCACGGTGTCGCCCGGCGCAGGTAGCCCGATCCGCCGATATCGAGGTGGACCCAGGGGCGTGTGGCGAAGTCCTTGAGGAAGAGGCCGCTCTTCACGAGCGAGGCCTCGGGGCCGCTGCTGTTGCCAAGCTCGGCGTACCACGTGTCCATGTCCTTGCGGTACTCGTCCACGAGCGGGATCTGCCAGTAGCGCTCGGCCTGCCGGGAGCCGGACGCGACCACTTCCTCCCACCAGTCCTGGGGCGTCCCGAAGCCGCCGGTGACCTGCTTGCCGAAGGCGCGCTCGACCGCGCCGGTCAGCGTGGCCACGTCCACCAGGTGGGTGGCGCCCTGGCGCTCGGCGTAGACCAGGGCATCGCCGAGGATGAGCCGGCCCTCCGCATCGGTGTTCTGGATCTCCACGACCTTGCCGTTCATCGCCCGCACGATGTCGCCGGGACGCGTGGAGTGCGGGCCGGGCATGTTCTCGACCGCCGGCGCGACGGCCAGCAGCGGCAGGCCCGGCGCCAGGGCCGCCACCGTGGCGATGGCGCTGATGACCGTGCACGCACCGGCCTTGTCCATCTTCATCTCTTCCATCCGGTGCGACGGCTTGAGGCTGAGGCCGCCCGAATCGAAGGTGACGCCCTTGCCCACCATGGCCAGCAGCCGGCCTCGACGGTCCGTCGCGCCGGCCGGGCCGGAGCGCATGACGATGAAGCGCGGCGGGCTGTCGCTGCCCCGGCCCACGGCCAGGAACATGCCCATGCCCATGGCGGCAGCCTGCTCCGGACCGATGACCTCGACCTCGAGGCCATGCGCGTGGGCGATCGCGGTCGCCTCGTCGGCGAGGACCTCCGGGCTGACGTCGTTGCTCGCTCGTTGCGAGAGCGTGCGCGCCCGGTTCGCGCCCTCGCCGATGACCCGGCCGCGGTCGGCCGCCGCAGTCAGCGCGTGAGCATCCCCGCCCGGCACGACCAGCACGAGCTCGTCGAGCGCCGGGGGTGCATCCTCGACGTCGTCCCGGTAGATCGCGGCGGGCTCGTAGCTGCCCTCTACGACGCCGCGCGCCACGAGCTCCGCCAGGAATCCCGCGTCGAGGCCGTCGCCGCCCGCCAGCGTGGCTGGCAGCCAGACGGCCAGGCGCCGCACGACCCGACCCCCGAGACGGCGCTCGATGGCGGCTCCGAAGCGCAGGGCGGCGATGCGATCGAAGGCGGCGAGGTCGCCGACGCCCATGGCCAGGAGCCATGGCGCGGCGGTCTCTCGACCACGGATGATCGTGCCCGCGTGGGCCTTGCCCGCCTGCTCGCCGAGGGCGCGGTAGGCCGCCAGCGCACCCTCGATCCGGCGATCGAGTTCGGTCGCCGTGTCGTCGGGCTCGTGGTCGGCGACGATGGGCAGTGCGAGGAGGTCGGCCTCGATGTCCCAGGGCTGGCTGGTCACGACGCGGATGTGCATACCTGGCATGGGCTCCGAACAGCGCGGATCGATCGACCGGGATGGGCGAGGGGACGGGGCGCCTAGTGTACCGCCGCGACCGCCGCGGTGAGGGCGCCGCGGGCCTCCTCGACGGCGATCGCGGCCTGGTTGAGGCCACCCTGGGCGAGGTCCCCGATGATCACGATGAGCGCCCGTGTGTCCGGCGGCAGAAGCTTCTGCGCGGCCTCGACCTCGGCGAACGCGGCCAGGATCTCGGGCGTGGCGTGATCCGGCGAGACCTCGAGCGCCGTGTACAGCCGGACGAGTGCCGCGTCGTAGGTGCGGTTGCGTTCGATCCACGCGTCCAGCGTCGAGGTGTCAACGGACTGCGCGAGCCGGTCGCGGATGACCTGGGCAGCATCGAGCTCGGCGGTCGCGCCGGTCAGCCGCTCCAAGGCGGCGGCATAGCGACCGGCCGCCCCCTCCTGCGTCGCCTCGAACGCCGTCACGTCGTGCTGTTCGAGGTGGCTCGTGATGGAGATGGCGGGCACGGCGGCCCCGGAGAGACGCCCCCAGTCGCCGGCCAGCGGGCGCACGGCGTCCACCGCGTCGACCACCGCCACGAGCCGCGCCTGCATGCGCGGGCCGAGGCGGTCCGAGGCGACGCCATAGGGCAGTCTCCGCAGCGCCGCGTCCACCCGCGTCGCGAGCGTGCCCACCTCGAGGACGATCGCGTCGCCTGCGTCGAGGTCGCCGCTGACGGCCTCCGCGTCGCGCGCCGCGAGGTCGACGAGTGCCCGCCGGCTCGTCGTGGCCAGGCGCTCAGCCTGCACCTGCAGGGCCTCGAGGTCGATCGTGATGGCGGCCAGGCCCGGCGCGAGCGCCGCCTCGGCGCGAGCGTACAGCTCCGGCCGGTGCTGTTCGTCGGGGACGGGCGTGGCGGCCGTGGCCACGCCACCGACGCCGACGGCGATGAGGAGAACGGCGGTCAGCCACGCGAGTGCCCGCGCGAGGCGGAGGAGGGTGCGCATCGGCCGCAGTCTAGCCGGGCGGCCGCCTCGACTACCATCCGTCCATGAGGACCGACCGAGCCGAGGCGCTGCGGCGTCCGCTCGAGCGCGACCCGCTCGCGGCCGGCCTTGCGCCCGACCAGCTGGCGCTCCTGCGTCGCATGCCGAAGGCCGAGCTCCACCTTCACCTCGACGGCTCGCTGCGGCCGGCGACGGCGCTGGAGCTCGCCCGCGAGCGCGACCTCGACGCGGGCATGGACATCGCCGAGATGGCGGAGCGACTCATCGGGCCGGAGCACGCCGCCAACCAGGCCGAGCTGCTGCTGGCCTTCGACCTGCCCATCGCCATCCTCCAGGACGCCGAGTCGCTGACTCGGGTCAGCCATGAACTGGTGGAGGATGTCGCGACCGACGGCACGCGCTACGTGGAGATCCGCTGGGGACCCGCGCTGCACGTCGAGCGCGGGCTCTCGCTGCGCGACGGAATCGCAGCCGTGGTCGCTGGCGCCCGCACCGGGACCGCGGCCGTGTCCGCTGGAGGCGGGCCGGGCATCGTCGTGCGGCTCATCGCCGTCGCGCTGCGCTCCCATGCGCCGGGGCTCAGCGTGGCCGTGGCGCGGGAGGCGGCCCGCTTCCTCGGCGACGGCCTGACCGGCTTCGACCTCGCCGGTGGGGAGGCGGCCTTCCCCGATCCCCGGCTACACGCGGAGGCGTTCGCGCTCGCCCGAGCGGCCGGCCTGGGCATCACCATCCACGCCGGCGAGTGGGGTGGCGCGGCACAGGTGCGGCGGGCACTCGCCGTGGAGCCGGCGCGGATCGCCCACGGCGCCCCGGCCGCGGACGACCCCGCGCTCATGGCCGAGCTACGGAGGCGCGGCATCACCCTGGACCTGTGCCCGACGAGCAACACGCAGGCCGGCATCTTCCCGTCCTACGCCGCGCACCCCCTCGCGCGTCTCGTACGGGCGGGCGTGTCCGCGACGCTGAACACCGACGATCGGACCGTCAGCGCGCTGACCCTCACGGGTGAGTACGCGCGAGCCCGCGCAGCCCTCGGCCTCTCGATGGCGGAGCTCTGGCGGCTCGACCGGCACGCCCTGGAGGTCGCCTTCCTGCACGACGACGAGGCCCTGCGCTCACGCCTCCTGGGGGAGTTCGACGCCTTCGCCGCGTCCCAGGCGGACCTCACGACCGCGGCCGGGCCGGCCTAATGCTCCCGCGCGAAGCGGTCGAGGATCGTCGCCAGCTCGCCGGCGTCGTGGGCAACGGCCGTCGGCCGCTCGTCGGGCGGCACGTCGGCAAGGTGGGCCGCGGTCGTCACGCCGGTCATCATGAGCACGGAGCGCGCACCGACCGCGTGCGCGGCGCGGATGTCCGTCAGCTGCCCGTCGCCGATGACCACTGCGGCGCCAGGTGGGATGCCCACCGTGGCCGCCGCGGCCTCGAACAGGCGCGGCCCGGGCTTGCCCACGACCAGGTCCGGCTCGCGTCCGGCGGCCACCGCGAGCGCGGCCACGATGGCGCCGGCACCGGCCTTCAGGCCATCGGCCCCCGGGTAGACGGGGTCGCGGTTCGTGGCCACGAAGCGCGCCCCACGACGGACCGCCTCGGCAGCGATGCTCAGGCGCTCGTAGCGCAGGGCGAAGTCGACCCCCGCGACGACGACGTCCGGCCGCGCGATGAGGCCGCGGGGCGTCGGCGCCACGGTGCGGATGCCGACGTCCCGCAACTCCCGCGCCAGCCCGGGCCCGCCCAAGACCATGGCGCAGCGGTACGTCGCCGGCTCCTCGGCGAGGAGGAGCGCCGTGGCCCGCGCGGCGCTGACGACCGCCTCGGGCGTCACGGGCGCGCCCATCCCGCGCAGGCGCTCGACGTAGTCGGTGCGGTGCCAGCGCGAGTTGTTCGTGGCGTAGACGACCGCGTCGCCGGCGGCGACCCGAGCCGCCAGCAGCTCGGGCATGCCGGGGACGGGGACCGGGCCGCGGTAGACGACGCCGTCGAGGTCGACGATGAGAAGCATGCTGCAATGGTAGGGCGATGAGTGAGAAGGCGCCGTTCGCCGAGGTCGGCCTGATCGTCGTGGACGGCAACAACCTCCTGCACCGCACCGCCGGCGGGCCCGGGCCGACCGCCGCCCGACTCCTCCTGGCGCGGCTGCGCGCCGCGCTCCCGGCCGGCGTGCGGGCGATCGTGGTCCTCGACGGGCCGCCCGACCCGGGCGGCCCGTTGCGTGAGGTGATCGGACCGAGCCTCGAGGTGCGCCACTCCGGCCGGCAGTCGGCTGACGACGTCATCGTGGCCATCGTGGATCAGCAGTCGTACGCCGACCGCGCACGCACGATCGTGGTCACCGACGACCGAGCACTGACCGAGCGCGTGCGCCATCTCGGGGGCCGCGCCAGGCGACTGGACTGGCTACAAGCGATCCTGGAGCCGCCACGGCGGGCCCCCCGGTTGCCGCCAGGCTCCGGGATCGCGCCCCGCGCGCCCGGCGGCGAGGCGGACGAGGAGCCCGAACGACCATCCTGGCGACCCGGCCGCGGCGCCACGCGGAAGCGCGGCAACCCGCGCCGGGAGCCGCGCGGCCGCTGACGGGATGCTCTGCTAGGATGCCGCCGTGGACGACCTCAAGACCGGCCTCGAGGGCCTCT
>Ga0209341_10001954_pt1 | contig 19970 bp, 24 predicted proteins | sample RifCSP13_2_FD_184020 | JGI IMG/M metagenome (GOLD analysis project Ga0209341, IMG submission 184020) | Soil microbial communities from Rifle, Colorado - Rifle CSP2_sed 13_2 (SPAdes) (version 2) | ecosystem: Environmental > Terrestrial > Deep subsurface > Rock core/Sediment | place: Rifle... | reverse complement strand
TCATGAAATCATTGGAGCTCGAGCTGGATCCTTCCGCCATCGAGCTTCTGAATCGGGCAAGCGCATGACGTCCGGCCCCGGGCAGGACCCGGTTCGAAATCCGGGCGGCCCCCTCGAACCCCGCGACGGTGTTTTCCCACCTCCTCCAAGCGCTTTGTAGAGTCCGATCACGTTTACTGCGACGGCCTGCTCGCTCTGTGCAAGTGTATCCTGCGAGGCATACAGCAACCGTTGCGCATCGAGAACGGTCAGGAAATCCTCCAGCCCGCCGGAATACCGGCTGCTCGCCAAATCCACCGCATTGCGGTTGGCCTCGAACGCCGAATTCAGCGAAAGACGCCTTTCCCGTTCCTGCGAATAAGCCACCAGGGAGTTCTCCACCTCCTCCATGGAGGTCAGGACCGTTCTCTCGTAGACCGCCAAGGCTTGTTCCCGGCGGGCGTCCTGCGCCTGGACGTTCGCACGGATCCTTCCACCGGCGAAAATGGGCCAGCGGATGTCCGGCCCGAACCCCCAGAACCGCGCCGCGCCTGCCGTCAAGTCCCCGAAGGCGTCGCTTCGGCGGCCAAAGGACCCGGTGAGCGAAAACCGGGGGAACAGGTCCGCCATCGCCACGCCGATCCGTGCCGTGGCGGCCGCCAGTTCTCGCTCCGCCCGCCGGATATCGGGGCGCCTGCGCAGCAGATCGGAGGGCAACCCCATGGGCACGTCGGGCGGATGAAGGGGAATCGGGCCCTCCTTCGTCAACTCCTGGATGAGGGAGCCCGGATGCTCCCCCAGCAACACGCCGATGCGGTGGATCGCCTGCCTGGCGGCCGTTTCGAGTACAGGCGCGTGCGCCTGGGTGGTTGACACCAACGCCGCAGCCCTGGCAACATCCAGATCACTTGCCAGTCCCGCCGCAAACCGCACCTTCGTCAGAATCAGCGTATCCCGCTGCACCATGAGGTTCTTCTTCAGAATTTCCTTCCGTATCTGATTCCCCCGAAGTTCCACGTAGTTGCGCGATACTTCAGCAAGGAGCGTAACGAGAACGTCCCGCCGGTCCTCCACGACGGCTTCCACATCGGCGCTTGCGGCCTCGACGCCCCGCCGTATTCCCCCGAAGACGTCGATCTCCCAGCTTGCGTCGAAACCGGCCTGAAAGAGGTCCTGGATCCGGTCGCCGAACGCATTTCCGGCGCCGCCACCCCCGGCCGCTCGGGTCCGGAACGGTGGCAGGCTCTCGCTTCGTTCGCTGCGCGTGGCGGACGCGGAGGCGTCGATCGAGGGGAGCCGATCCGCCGCGACGATGCCGCGCGCGGCACGGGCCTCCCGAATGCGGGCCTCGGCGATGCGCAGGTCCAGGTTCGAATGAATCGCCCGCGTCACGAGGGAATATAGGACGGGATCGTGGAAGGCGGTCCACCAATCGGAGAGGTCCACTGCTCCGGATGGAACCGTCCCGTTGCTGATTTCGCTCCATTTTACGGGTATGTCGAGTTTCGGGGCGCGATACCGGGGTCCGAGCGCGCACCCGTGGAGAACCGAAAGCAGTGCGACCAGGCAACCGATGCGCAGGATCTTCATTGCCGTCCTCCCCGCGAGGCATGCGTCCCGTTCGGGTCGCCCCCGCTCGTCCCGCCGTCCTCGACGAGGCCGGGGGCCTTGATGAACACGTCCAGCTGCTGTCCCACGTAGACGGGAAGGACATCGGCTTCGAGACGATAGATCACCTGCAACACGCGTGTGTCCGCCCTCTCGGCCTCGCCTCCGCTGAGCGACCGCTTCGGGATTACGTACGGCTCGAAGCGAACGAACCGGAGCGGCGCCCGGAACCGGGCGTTGCCGCGGACGGACGCCACCGCGGGAGCGCCTTCCGCAACCCGCCAGGCATCGTCTTCGTCCACGTCCACGCGCACATGAAGGGGGCCGACGCTGCCCAGGATCATGAGCGGCGTGCCCAAGGGACCGATCTGGGCGTACTCGCCGACGCGTACGTTCGACTGGAGGACCACGCCCTCCATGGGCGCCCGCACGGTGAGCCGCTCGATGTCGGTCTTAATCCGTTTCCATTGCGCTTCCGCCCGGGCGACCTCCGCTCGTGCGATTTTCAGGTCGTGCCGCCACGATCCGGCCTGGAGAAGCCCAAGCCGGGATTTCGCCTCCTCGAGACGCGCCGCCGCTCCCTGAACGGCAAACCTCCTCCGGCTCAATTCCTCTTCCCGGATCGCGCGCCTGTCCGTCACGCTTTCCATCAACGCGAGCTGGACCTTGGCGTCGTTCAAGGCGGCGTCCGCCTCCTGGACACGGGCCTCCGCAGGCGGAATGTCCTCGGGGCGGGGAAGGGCCGAAAGCCTCGCGTGTTGAACCCTCGCAAGTTCCAGGGATTTATCCTGGACCGCGAGTTCCGCTCGAAGATCCCGATCATCGAGCGAAAACAGTTTTTCGCCCGCGCGGACCCTGCTCCCGGACGTAACATGCACCGCCGTCACCAGGCCCGGCACCGGTGTGCTGACGGCGACGTTCTCGGTGCTTGCCTCCACCAGTCCGACCGCTGCGACCGTATGGTCGAACGGAGAGCTTGCGGGCGGTTCCGGAGGCGCCAGCAGCCTGTTCGACGGCTTGCCGTTGACCACGGATACGATGGCAAACAGGAACATTCCCAGGGAAATCACCGGGAGGATGATTTTCATTTTCATGGCGCTCTCTCCTTTTTACCGGCTTGCCGCTGCGCTGCCGGAGAATGCGGGATACGTGCCGCCCGCGGCTGCCGGTTCCGGCATTTCGAGCGATTTTTCGCCCTCTTCTTGCAGGGACGCCGCAGGAGCGTGGTTATTCCCCTCGATCCTTGCGATCCGTCCGTCGTTCATATGCGCCGTCATGTCGGCGAAACGGAAGACCCGGCTGTCGTGCGTGACCACCAGGACGGCCCGGTCCGCACGGACGGCCGCCGAAGCCAAAAGTTCCATCACGGTGAGGCCCGTTTCGGCGTCCAGCGACGATGTCGGCTCGTCGCAGACCAGCAGGCGGGGATCGTGGATCAACGCCCGCACGATCGCCACGCGCTGCTGCTGCCCTCCGGACAGTTCGGACGGCAATGCCCCCGACCGTTCGGACAGTCCCAAGGCGTTCAGGAGGTCGCGCGCCTTGAACAAAGCGATCTCCCTGGGGACCTTCGCCGCCAGGAGCGGTACCGCCACGTTCTCAGCGGCCGTCAACGCCGGAAGAAGGTTGAACTGCTGAAACATGAAGCCGATATTCTCGCGCCGGAAAAGGACCTTCTCCCTGTCCGACAACCGGGAGACATCGGCACCCAGGACGTGGAGTTCGCCGTCCGTGCGTTCCAATAGTCCTGCGATGACCGAAAGGAGGGTCGTCTTGCCGCACCCGCTCGGTCCCACCAGGAACGACATTTCCCCGAGGCGCACGTCCAGGTCGATCCCCCGAAGTACCCGGCTTCGCGACTCTCCTTTTCCGAATTCCTTCGTAATCCCTCGACATTTCACCGCGATCCCTTGGCTGTGCATCGTCAGTTCCCTCCGCGAAACACGTAGGCCGGCTCCAGCACAATTACCCTCCTGATGCTGAGCAGACTCGCCAAAACGATGATGGTCATCACCGACACGCCCGTTCCCGCCATCACCTGCCACATCAGATGAAAGCCCCTCAGGTGGGAAATGTTTTTCGTCGACTCGAAGAACGCCGCGGCCATTCCCATGCCGACGGCGAACCCCATCAGACCGACAACGAGCGCCTGCAGCAGGATCATGCCGGTGATGCGGGAGTTGGTGACGCCGATCGCCTTGAGCGCTCCGAACTGCCTGAGGTTCTCGATGGTGAAAATGTAGAATGTCTGTCCCGCGATGACCGCGCCCACGATAAAGGCCAGGGCGACCGTGATGCCGAAGTTCACCGGAATGCCGGTGTTTCGCATGTAGTACCGGATGGTCCTCCATGCAAACTCGTCGCGGGTCATTGCGGCCAGGCCCGTCCGCTCCTTGATGCGGCGGCTGATCGAGATCACGTCCTCTCCATGACGCGGATTCGCCAGGATGAAGGAGACCACGTTCCGTTCCCGGCCGACGTACCGGATCGCCTGGCTGAACCGGGTGTAGATCACCGGAGTCGGCTGAAACGGCGGCGACGACTTGGCGATGCCGACGATCACGGCGCGCCGGTCGTTCATCTCCATGGTCTTGCCGAGCCGGAACGGCTCTCCGGGCCACAGGAAGCGATAGCCGTCCTCGTCGATCACGACCGCGTCGGGGTTGCGAAGGTCGGTGAGCGACCCCAGCGTCATGCTTCTGGGAGAGCCCACGAACGTCGTGTCGTCGAAACCGATCAGGACGAACGCCTGGAAACCCCCATCCGGGGTCTTCGCCCGCGACGTCCCCCGGAAAAACCGGACCGCCCAGTCGACCCCTTCCACCCCTCTCACCCGGTAGAGATCGCTTTCCTGCAAGGGACGGATCTCGTCCACGTACTTCACGCGCGGATCCATCACCCAGATGGAGGCGTCCCGGACGTCCATGATCTGGCTCGTTGTTCTACGCATGACCCCCCAGAAGATGGAGGCCTGATGGGCCATGAGCATTGCGGAAAAGCTGATCGCGAAGATCAGCCCGATGTATTTCGCACGGTCCCCGAACAACATCTTCAAGGCGACGATATTCATGATCGGACTCCCCCTGGCACCGAATCCCCTGCGTCGGGATCGATGATTCCCCGTGTGGATGCCGCCCCTTCATTTAGATGTATATACATATAATAAGAGCAAAAAAAATCCCCGGCAGCGAGGCGGCGTTGATACCCATCTGCGAGCAGGATTTTTCGCCCCCGCTCGAACTCCCCTACGGCCATGCACGAAAACCTGCTCCATATCCTCCGTCCCTGACGATATTCCGGAACCCGATGCCGATTTCTCCATTCCGCGCCGGCGCCGACACCCTGTAGTCGATCGGAGGTGGCTCCAATCGACAACGATCTATCGTTTTCCCTTCCGCGGCCGGCCCTCGGAGCATCTCCCCCTCCACGACGAAAACACCTTTTACGCCTTTCTCGCGGACCGGACGACCTTCTGCGTCAACTCCCCCAACTCCCCCCAATGCGGGTCGCCGAGCATCCTGCGCAAACGCTCCTGGGCGCGCTCCCAGCTCGGGGAGCTCCGTTCGAGCTGACGTCGGCCGGAGGCCGTCACGGAGACGAGCCGTACCCGCCGGTCCGCCCCGGTCCGGATGTTGATCCACCCTGCCTTGCGCAGGTTCGCCAGGGTGCGCGTCAGGGTCGTGCTGTCGATCGACAACCCGCTTCCCAGACGTCCCTGGGAAAGTTCTCCGACCCGCGCGAGCGCCTGCAAAAGGGTAAATTGGGTTACGCCTAATCCCGTGCCGCGCAATTCCCGGTCATACAACTGGGTCACCGCCCTCGCGGCGCGTCGAAGGTTGGCGCAGGCGCAAGGCAGCACCGGCAGTCGCCCCTCCTCCGATCCTTCCCCGTTTTCCGATTTCTTCGACTCCATGATATATGTATATACATCTTATATCCCCCCATGTCAACCCCTCCGGCCATTTTTCGCCGGAGCGCGGGAAACCGCTTCCGCCGCGCCGGGCCGACCCGCCGATGGTTTCTCCCTTCCTGTCACTCCGTCGAAAACGTCCCGGGCGAGAATGGGCCGGCATTGTCCTCCCCAAGGCCTTCACCGCGACGGACGGGCAACCTCGGCCAGCCGCAGCTCGAGAAACCGCCGCTCGGCCTCGTTGGCGACCAGGGCCAGGGCTTCACGGTAGGCCGAAGCCGCTTCCGCGTTCCGACCCAGGCGGCGCAACAGGTCCGCGCGCGCGGCCGGGAGCAGGTGATAGCCGGGCAGGCGGATTCCGTCGAGCAGGGCCAGGCCCCGGTCAAATCCGTCGGCCATCGCAACCGCCACCGCTCGGTTGAGCTCGACCACCGGCGACGGGTCGATGCGCGCAAGCAGGCCGTAAAGAGCGGCGATCCGCTTCCAGTCGGTCCGGTCCGCCGTCGGGGCCTGCGCGTGAAGGGAGGCGATCGCCGCCTGCACGGAGTACTTTCCCGGAGCGGGGCCGCGCAGGGCCAGCTCGACCAGGGAGGAGCCCTCCGCGATCTTCTCTCGATCCCATCGCGATCGGTCCTGGTCCTCGAGCAGTACGATCTCACCGTCTTCGTCGGTGCGGGTGGCGCGGCGGGAGTCGTGGAGCAGCATCAGAGCCAGCAACCCTTTCGGCTCGCGTTCGGCCGGCAGCAGGCCGGCCAGCATCCGGCCCAGCCGGATGGCTTCGGAGCACAGGTCGGCGCGGACCATCTCGGCCCCGAAGCTGGCCGAATAGCCCTCGTTGAACACCAGGTAGACGACCGCCATCACGCTGTCGATGCGTTCGGGAAGCGCGTCGTCCCCGGGCACTTCATAGGGGATGCGGGCCGCCTTGATCTTCGCCTTGGCGCGGACAAGCCGCTGCGCCAAGGTCGGCGCCGGCACGAGGAATGCCCGCGCGATCTCCTCGGTCCGCAGGCCGCAGACGGTGTGCAGCGTGAGGGCCACCTGCGCTTCGGGAGAAAGCGAGGGGTGGCAGCAGGTGAAGATCAGGCGCAGGGAGTCCAACGGCACGGGGGCGTCCTCCTCCGGCCAGCCGAGGGCCGCGAGCTCGCCGTGCTTTCCCTCCGCCATCGCCCGGTGGCGGATCCGGTCGATCGCCCTGTGCCGGGCCGTCGTGATGAGCCACGCCACCGGGTTCTGCGGTGGCCCCATCGCCGGCCACTGGGAAAGTGCCGCCTCGAAGGCGTCCTGGAGCGCGTCTTCGGCCAGGTCGAAGCTCCCCACCGTGCGGATGAGGGTCGCCAGGACGCGCCCGTATTCGCGCCGGTACAGCTCGCCGACGTTCACCGCTAGGGCGTAGGCGCCAGGGCCCGCACTTCGACGGCGCCGCCCACGCGGAGCGACGGGATGCGCTTCGCGATCGAGAGGGCCTCGTCGAGGTCCTTGCACTCGACCAGGTGGTAGCCGCCGATCTGCTCCTTGGTCTCCGCGAACGGGCCGTCCAGGGTGACCGATTTCCCGTTCTTCTCGCGAACGGTGGCGGCGGTCGAGCTCGGGGTAAGCTTCCCTCCGGCCCGGTAGTGGCCGCTTTTGACGATCCCCTGGATGAATTTCCCGTATTCCTCCATGACCTTGTCCTTTTGCGGCTCCGGGAACGCTTCCCATGCCTTCTCGTCGAAGCAGCACATCAGCATGTATTGCATGGCGCACTCTCCTTACGTTAAGAAGTCGAACGAGTCGCCGCGGATTCGACCGCGTCCTCCGGAATGCCGCCGATCACCGCTTCCCGGCGAGGCTCCTTTCGGCGATCAATGCGTTGATCTCCTCGTCGGCCGGGCGGATCTCGAACGGTCCTGCCTTCACGCCCGGGTGCTTCGACATCAACTCGACGGCGTGGTCCAGGTCCCTGGCCTCAAGCAGCAGGATTCCGCCCAGCTGCTCCTTGGTTCCGGCGTACGGGCCGTCCGTGACGGTCACCTTGCCGTTCTTGTACCGGAGCGTCCTGGCGTTCCGGGCGCCTTGGAGCGCCTCCCCGCCGACGAAGTGCCCCCCTTTCCGAAGCGCGTCGTCGTAGGCGAAGCACTCCTCCATCATGGCGTTCCGCTCGCTTTCGGACATCGTCTCCCACTTCTTCTCTTCAATGTATCCGAGGCAGATGTATTTCATGATTTCCTCCGCAGGGTCAGTCCACCAACGAGCCGCACGTCAGGTTGACGATGGCTCCGGTCATCGCGCCAGCGCGATCCGAGGCCACGAACGCCGCAAAGTCCGCGCGACCTCGGCAAGCGTGGGAAAACGACCGAGCAACGTCCCGGTGCGCGCGCGTTCCGCCAGCATGGCCTCGACCGTGGTGCCGGCACGCTCGGCGAAGCCGCGAAAGACCTCGCGGCTGTGCGATGTCATCAGCGCTTCGGGAATCGCATCCGGCCGCAGGCAGACGACGCGGATGCCGCTGGCCCCGAGCTCGCCCGCCAGAATGCGCGAAAAGGCCTCAATCGCGCCGCATGTCGCGCCGTAGCCCAGGAATCCCTGCCCCGACATGCGCGATCCCGGGGTCGACAGCGTGAGGATCACGCCGGAGCCCCGCTTCACCATGTGCCTCGCGACGGCCTTCGCCGTCAAAAAATTCGTCCGCGTGTAGGCCGTGATCGGATGCGCGTACTCCTCGAAGGACAGCTCCGTGAACGGCGGACCCTGCACGTGAGGAATGCCGACGGCATTGAGCGCAATGTCGATGCCGCCCGCCTTCGCCGCCACCGCTTCGGCGTGCCGGTCGACGGCTTTCCCGTCCAGCGCGTCGACTTCCGCTGTCTCGGCCATTCCTCCCGCGGCGGCGATGTCCCTGGCCACTTCCTCGAGACTGGCCAGGGTGCGACCAGCGAGGAACACCTTCGCTCCCTCCCGGGTGAAGCCGCGAGCGACCGCGCCGCCGATCGCACCACCGCCTCCGTAGATCACGGCGTTCTTGTGCTGAAGCAGCATTGCATCCCCCTATCTATTTTTGCTCATAGGCTTTCTTCAACCCGTCGATGTCGATCTTCTTCATCCGGAGCAACGCTTTCATGACCCTTTCCGACTTTCCAGGATCGGGATCCGTCATCATCTCGCCTATGACGGCAGGAACGATTTGCCAGGAAACGCCGTATTTGTCCCTGAGCCAGCCGCATTCCTGTATTTCCCCACCCTCGGAGAGCTTCTCCCACAGCTTGTTCACTTCCTTCTGCGTCTGGCAGTTCACCACAAACGATATGGCGGGCGAGAACGTGAAAACCGGACCGCCGTTCAGCGCGATGAATTCCTGCCCTTCCAGCTCGAATGCCACGGTCATCACGGTTCCCTTCGGTCTTCCGGAGACCTCTGCCCCTGCTTCGCCGTAGCGGGCAACGTTCACGATCTTCGAATTCTTGAAAATGGAGGTGTAAAAATTCACTGCCTCTTCGGCCTGGTGATCGAACCACAGAAACGGGGTGATCTTCTGCATGGGGTCTCCTCCAGGCGCGCTCTCGCGCCTACTCCGCAGGCAGGCCCGGGATCTCCATGACCGGCCGGATTTCGACGGTGCCTTTGCGCGCGCCCGGTATCCGCCCGGCGACGGCGATCGCCTCGTCGAGGTCTATCGCGTCGATCAGGAAGTAGCCGCCCAGCTGCTCGCGGGTTTCCGCGAAGGGGCCGTCGGTGACCATCCGCTTGCCGTTACGCACCCGGACGCTGGTCGCCGTCGCCACAGGCTGCAGGGGATCGGCGGCCAGATACTGGCCGTTCGCCTTGAGCTGGTGCGCGAGCTGCGTCGACTCCTTGTAGCAGTGCTCCCGCTCGGAATCGGTCCATGCCTGCTCGTCCGCGTAGATCAGCAACATGTATTTCATCGCTCTCCCTCCATACTCAGGTCGTTCGGCGGCGGCGGGAATCGACATCGAATCGTTTCGAGACGGCGATCGAGCCGCGTGCCGTGCTTCGGCGCAAGCGGGGGCGTTCAGGCCTCGACGAGGGTCCTGAAACCGCCGTAGACCATCCGCTTGCAGTCGAAAGGCATCGATTCCGGATCCATGTTCGCCAGGCGGGAGTCCTTCATCACCTTGGCGTTGACCCGGTCGCGATGCGCGCGGGACTTGAACACGATCCACGAGAACATCACGGTCTCGCCGGGCTTGACCCTGATTGTGCGGTGGAAGGGCACCCCCATCTTTACGTTCAGGTCGTCTCCGACGCATTCCCTGAATTCGAGGGCGCCATGTTCACGCCAGATCCTGCCCGCCTTCCGTGCAAGGCGACGGTACGCCTCGACGTTGCGTTTCGGAACCGGCAAAACGAATCCGTCGACGTATTTCATGGGATCTCTCCTTCGGCTTCCTTCCCCATCATCGCCGGCCGCTCCCTTCCCCCGCCGAACTGCGGCGCGAACTTTGCGGGATTCTGCGAAAACGCTCGATCGCCTCGCTTTGGCCGAAGTCCTCCAGCTCGAACAGCCGGCGCACCTCGATCTCGCCTTCCTTGCCGCCGATGGCCGGATTGGGAAAGCGCTTCGTCCATTCGATCGCCTCTTCCCGCGACTTGACCTGGATGAGCGTGTAGCCGGCGATGAGCTCCTTCGTCTCGGCGAAGGGCCCATCGATCAGGGTGCGTTTCCCTTTGGAGTATTTGATGCGCCACCCCTTCGTGCTGGGCGTAAGCCCGGAGGCGTCGAGCAGTGCACCGGCCTTCTTTAGCTCCTCGTGGTACGTCGCCATCTCGGCGATGAGCGATTCCTCGGGCATGACGCCCGCTTCCGAGTCCCTGGAGGCCTTCACGATGATCATGAACCGCATGGTCGTCTCTCCTTCCGGCTTCAGCCATGCTGTTGGGTTTTACAGGTACGACGAACGACGTCCCTCGGAATCGACCCGCCGAGTCGACTTTCCCGGCTGCACCGCCGGGCGCCGAAAGGGGGCGTTCCCCCGACGCCGCCCGCGCCGGCGCCACGGTCGATACCGCCGTGCGATCGAGATGAGCCGGCATGATACAAATCCGACGTCCTTTTTCCGAGGGGTTTCCCCCTGGCGACCCGTTTCATTGGATGGCGGGGAAAAGGCCCCGATTCGGCTTTCGACCCTCCGAAGCATTTGCACGCCGGCCGGAGGGAAGGCGACCGGCTGGCGGGTCCCGGAACGTCGAACGCGACTCCTGGGGCCATAAACCGGACGGTCTTTCCGAGCATCCAAGGGGGAGGAGAGTCCCATCATGTGCAATGGCGAGGTTACGGGGCGGCAACCCTCCTCCGGAGGGGCGGAGTATTTTCTCCCACCCGACATCGAAGGCGAGGGAATGACTTGGGTGCGGCAGATGCACCGCCGGGATTCGGCTGATTGTGCGATGGAGGACCGCCTCGATGAAATCGTTGTATGTTTTCGAGGCTTTTATGACGAAAACCTCGCAATTGGCTTGAAGGGCTCGATGCGGCGGACGGAGGGTACATCAACGATATGCAGGGAGAAAGGAGCGTAACGGATGAAATCGAGCAAAAAAGCGGCGGCAGGGATATCGCCGATCCCGGAGGGGTACCACACGATCACTTCGTACCTCACCGTCCGGGGGGGTGAGAAGGCGATCGAATTCTACAAGAAGGCCTTCGGTGCCGAGGAAATCGGGAGGCTGCACGCCCCGGACGGCAAGACCATCGTCCACGCGGAGCTTAAGATCGGCGACTCGCGCCTCTTCCTGGGCGACGAGTTCCCGGCGTTCGGAAACCGTTCCCCGGAAAGCCTGGGGGGGAACGGTTCTTCATTATATCTCTACGTGGAGGATGCCGACGCGGTCTTCCGGAAGGCAGTGGCCGCCGGCGCGAAGATGAAGGAGCCGGTGGCGGACATGTTCTGGGGCGACCGGTGCGGCTCGGTCACCGACCCGTTCGGCCACGTGTGGAGCATCGCCACGCACGTGGAAGACGTGTCTCCCGAGGAAATGAAGCGCAAAGGCGCGGAGTTCTTCAAGCAGATGGGCGGCAAGCCGTCCTGACGGCGTCCCGGGGGACGGTCCCCGTTCCGCGTACGAGCGGCGAAACGGGGCCGTCCCCCGACTCTTCCGGAAACTCAAGGAAATTCTTGCTCATCCTCAACGGCGCCCGTCTCGCCCGCGCCTTCGGGGCCTGGCCCAACCCGTCCGGCGCCGCGCCCTTTGTCGAAATCTTCAGCCTGTTCTCATTTGCAATAGCCGAAAAAGTCGGCTTTCTCGATCGTGAGATACCGATGGAGAGCGAGAGTGTCGTCCGCCGCCTTCTCTGTTGAGAGCAAGTAGATTTGTCCGGTTTTGTAGCAATTGAATTGTCCGCTTTTTTGTCTTGGGGTTGAGAGCTCGATTTTTGGTGTTGATTCGAGCGTTTTCCCCGGCCGTTTGCGGCGGACATTACGCAGTGGCCTTCACTCTTTGATGGATCGGGATCCCCTCGGGGTCGTAGCAGGCCAGTTTTCTGGGGCCGTGGATCTCGGGCCAGTCTTTCCGGATGCCGATCGCCCAACGGTAGTCGAAGTTCGTCGTGCCCGCCAACTGGAGGTTCGTGATCCCCGCTTCCTGCGATCAGTTGGTGGCGTTCGTCATGTTCTCGACAGAGAAGTCCACCATGCCGAGCGACGCGTGATGATCGCCGGCCGATATTTCATGCCAATCCGGCCGATCATCATACTTAAGGGTTCGCGCAGCCCTCAGCCTCACCGGGCACACCCGTCGCGCGTGGCGAGAGTTTTGAGCTCGACCGTTCGCGACTGCCACGCCTTCTGCAGTCGTTCTCCTGCCGCAACTACGTTGTCCGCCGCCTCGTCCACCGCCGGGTCGCGCGCCTCCTGCGCGGCGATGGCGGCCTTCACCGCGGCCTGGTATGTGGTCATGGCCGCGGCGCACAGCCGACCGGCGATGGGCGGCGCCGTTGGGCCCGCCTACGACCCAGCGGGTTTCCTCGAGCGCGGACAGGATGTGCTTCCTCTCGGCCTCCTTGAGCGTGTCTCGCCTGTCGGGGGCGGCGACCGCGCCGGAGGCCTTCGGGTCCGGGAGAGGCACTTTGAGCACCGGACCCTGGGAGAGGATGACGGCCCGCTCGATCACGTTCTGGAGCTCCCGGATGTTGCCCGGCCAAGCGTACCCGCACAAGGCGTTCATCGTGTCGGACGGAATGGAATCGATCGTCTTGTTCAGCCGCCGGGCGAACTGCTCGGCGTAGTGCCTTACCAGGAGCGGGATATCTTCCGGGCGCTCGCGCAGGGGGGGAACGTGGATGGGGAAGACGTTCAGGCGGTAAAACAGGTCGGGACGGAACTTCTGTTCCTTGACCAGGAACGCCAGGTCGCGGTTCGTCGCCGCGATCAGGCGCGCGTCCGTCCGGAGAGTCCGCGTGCTTCCCAACCGCTCGAACTCCCGCTCCTGGAGCACGCGGAGGAGCTTCGGCTGCAGCTCGACCGGGATCTCCCCGATCTCGTCCAGGAACACGGTCCCCCGGCTCGCCAGTTCGAAGCGGCCGATGCGCTGCGTGATCGCGCCCGTAAAGGCACCCTTCTCGTGCCCGAATATTTCGCTTTCGAGGAGTCCGGTCGGAATGGCCGCGCAATTGAGCTTGACGAAGGCGCTCGCGCGGCGGGAGCTCAAGTTGTGGATCGCCCGCGCGATCCGTTCCTTGCCGGAGCCGGTCTCCCCGTAGACGAGCACGGTCGACTCGGTCGGCGCAACGGTCTCCACCTGCGCAAGCACCTTTCGCAGCGCGGCGCTTTTTCCGACGATCTCCTCGAAGTTCATCTCGCTGCGGATCTCATCCTCGAGGTAGAGGTTCTCCCGGGCGAGTCTGTCCCTGAGATCCCCGATCTCTCGATACGCGATCGAATTGTCGACGGCGATGGCGACCTGGTTCGCCACCTGCTCGAGAAATCCGACCTCCTCCCGCGCAAAGGGACTCTCCTCCAGTCTTCCGAGACCCAGAACGCCGAGGACGCGATCCCTGCTGACCAGCGGCAGGAAGCAGCCGGCCCGGTGCCCCTCGGCCAGTACGGGGTCGTCCTCCGGACCGGACCGAGGCAGGTCCCGGGTGTTCCCCGTCCACGACTTGCCGGTGCGGAAGACCCTCCCGGGGACCGACCCCCCCATCGGGATCAGGGTTTCCTCCCGGACGTATCCCTTGCCCTCCGGGAAATCGAACGCGTAGACCCTCAGCCGGCTGCTCTCCGGATCCGGCAGCGCCACGCCGGCGACGTCGCATTGCATGACCTGCCGCAGGGTGGCCGAGATCGTCCGAAGGAGGTCCCGAAGCTCCAGGTTCGAGACGATGCGGTTGGTCAGGTCCAAAAGCAGCTTCAGCCGGTCCTTCTCGCGCCGCAGCTCCTCCTGCGCTACCTGCGAGGCCTCGAAGTTCAGCGCGTCGTCGACCGCCAGCGCCACGATGTCCGCGACCAGCGCGAGAAAGCGGACTTCTTCCCCGGAATAGGCGTCAGGCCGCTCGCTGCCGACGCCGATGCTGCCGAGCCGCCGATGCGCGGTGGTCATCGGAATCACGCATGCGGACAGAAGCCCGAACTTCCTCATCTGATCGACGATGCCGCGCGGGAGGCGGGCCTCCTGATCCGCGAATGAAACGACCAAGGGCTGCTGATGCTGATACACCCACGAGGCCATCGTTTCTTCCGTAGCGATGTCCGGTTGCAGAAGAAGCCCCGGCCGGCTGCACAATTCGAGCAGGGGCGGGCGGATCCGGTTCGCCGCCTCGTCGTAAAGGACGACGCCGATGGCATCGAACGAGACGAGGGAGCGCAGCTCGCTGGCCAGAACGCAAAACAGCTCCTTGGGATCGCGGTGCGCGCTGATGGCCTTCGAGAGGCGCACCAAGGCCTCGTAGCGCTCCTCGATCGGCGCCTCGGTCCGAATCCTGTGGATGGGTTTCATCTCTCCCCTTTGGTGACGGCCGGAAGGAACCCCGCCCGGGTCGCCGGTCCGCTCCTCCATCCCTTCCGCGCCCCCGATCCGGCCGCGAATCCTTCCTTTTTGCCGGGCGCCGGGGCCGGGGGAAAAGATCGCCGTTTCCCCCGGCCTGGAAAGTTACCGGTCTATCGTTTCGATTTGTTTTAGATGAGCGACTTGGGGGTGGATTCCGCCGCGGAATTCGTGGGGGCCTTCCTGGTCAACCTTACGGCTTGGGGCCAGAACTGCGGACGGATCAGCCGGGCGCTCCAGGCGGGCTACGGTCTCTCCGGGCAGGACGTCGCCTTCTTCGACCTGTTTGCCGGCGCACCGCCCGGGTTCGAGGAGCAGGGCCTGGCCGTGGTGGAGGAGGGTCTGGCGCAAGGTGCGGACCCCGTGCGCATCCGGCGAGCGGCCCGCCTGCTGCAAGGGTCCGAGTTGCTGTATTGGGACACGATGTGGGAGGCATTAAAAAGGCTGACCGGCGCCGGGCTGTTCACCTGGACGGCCATTTGCGTCCCTCCTTTCATGGAATCACAACTCGGCGAACGGCAGAGCGGTCACGTTCGACCCCAGGGGCAGCCGGACGTCGCCCGGATGGACCACGTAGCCGGACATGGCCTTCTCGCCGAAATCTTCCTGAAACGTCTTGATGGAGAAGCCCATGGCCGGACGGGGCGTAGTCGACAGCTTCACCTCGATGGGCACGAGCTTCCCGGCGGCTTCCACGACGATGTCCACCTCGGTCCCGGACGAGGTCCGCCAGAAATATACCTGCGGGTCCACACCCCGATGGGTCAGGGTCTTGACGATTTCGGACAAAACCGCCGTCTCCAGGATCGCGCCCCCCATGGGACCGGAGGCCGCATGGTCGGCGTCTTTCAATCCCGTCAGGTAGCAGAGCGTGCCGACGTCGGTGAAATAGACCTTCGGCGTCTTGACGAGCCGTTTCCCGACGTTGGCGAAATACGGCCTGAGCACGATCACCTGGTAAGTGGCTTCCAGCAGGGAAAGCCAGGCCTTGATCGTGTTCACGGCGACGCCCAGGTCCCTGGCCAGATCGGTCAGGTTGAGGAGCTGGGCGGTCCGCGCCGCCAGAGCCCTCAGGAAACTCTGGAACTGGGAGAGGTCTCCCACCTGGCGGAGGGCGCGCACATCCCGTTCGAGATAGGTCTGGACGTACCCGGCATGCCAAAGGCCGATATCGCGTCCGGGATCCACGACAAGCTCCGGATAGCCGCCGCGCAGGAAGTCATTCCAGATCTTCCCATATGCGAGATCCCCTTTCGACCCGAGCGGATCACCCGATTCCCACGGGAGAAAGGCCAGGGGTCGCCCTTCCGCCTCGCGCCGCGACAGCGGCAGAAGCCGGAGCATCGCCGTACGGCCTGCAAGGGACTCGGTGATCTTCTCGACCATCAGGAGATTTTGGGATCCCGTGAGCAGGTATTGACCGGGCCAGTCCCGCTTTGCGTCGATCCGCTCCTTCACATACGGCAACAGGGCGGGGGCGGATTGGACTTCATCGAAGATCACCGGCGGCGGGTGCATCACCAGAAATCCCCGGGGATCTTCCATGGCCGCCGCGCGGACATCGGGAAGATCGAGCGAAACGTACCGGTGACTCTTCCCGAAAAGATGCGTGAGAAGGGTCGTTTTGCCGGACTGCCGCGGTCCGGTCAGGACGACGGCGGGAAACTCGGAGGCCCCCTTCCTGAGTACGGTCTCCACCGACCGCTTGATGTACCTGCGGATCATGGCTTCTCTCCTGTCTTGCAATTATGCATTTCATATGCATAATTGCAAGTCTAATTTACCATCCCCCAGGGAACGATTGTAGACGTACCACGAAACGTTCGGGGATGCCGGGAAGGGTCACACCCCCGGCGCAGTCCTGCAGAAAGCGGCCAGGAGACGCCACGTGTGGTCGAAGTCGGAAAGAAGGCAGGTGCTGAAGGGGGAATGGATATAGCGGCACGGCACGGAGACGATCCCGGTGAGCACGCCGCCGCGCGACTGGTGGATGGCGCCCACGTCCAGGAACATCTCCTCCACGGGAATGACCTTCTCGCGGTCGGCGGCCTTCTGGATGTGGGGCGGATGGGTCCCGATCACCCCGGAGACGGTCTTCCCCCCGCGGCCTGCGATCGAAAGCATGTGGCCGGGCAGCAGGCGATGGTCCCACTATCACGTAAGCCACTCCCCTGCTGCGAAGGAAATCCGGAATATCAAACGACTGACACCGGCGCTCAGCAGTTCCGGGCGTCGCATGCCGGCCCGGAGCAGCCGCTCCAAGCGGAAAAACAACAAGCGGATCGCTTGACACGATACTGAACAGCGATTTTCATCATATAGGCGCATAATTCAGGTGATGCATCGCGGTACGCTACAGGTCGTTCCTTCCGAAAGAGACCAGCATTTTCGGTGGGGAGTTTGGTGGCCCTGAGACGCACAGCACTCTGGTGCGGCGCGGGATTGGCGGCCCTTCTGGGAATCGCCGCTCCCCCGCTGCCAGGCTGGAAGCTTTCGGTCGGAGCAGGCGAGGTGATCTACGAAGGCCGGCCCCTGCCCTTAGCCTGAATTTTCACACACCGGAAGTGCTAACGCGATTCGAAGGGGTGGGACCGGAGTTCGATGCCGTCGCAAAACTCTCAGGAGAACGGGCATATCCGGGCGCACTGGATGGGCATCGTGTCGTACCCCCGCAACCATGCGACCTGTTCGGGCGAATGGAGCGGATCTGCGGGAACCTGTCGCATCCGGGATGATATACTCACACGAAAAAGGCGAACGACTTCGTACATCCGGGAGGGCGCATGGATAAAGACGAAAAAACGATACACCCGGTTTTTGAATATGTTCGCTTCGGAAGCATCGCTTTCCATCGACGGCATGTGACGAAAGAACAGATCCAACAGGCCCTCGCGGAGCAGGTAGAGGACAACGTATCAGGAAGACCGCACCGACTTCTCGGGACGATCTTCCTGGAGAAGGGTTGGATAACGAAGGAACAGGAAAAATCGATATTGGATGAGATGGGTGTGTCGTAGGCCCACCGGCAGGGGGACTTCCTTCTTGCCCCCCCCTGAAACCGGTACGGTTTGCCGTTACGCTGCCGGACCGAGGTCGAGGAGTGGGAAGACATGGGGGCTGAGGAGTTCGTCGCCGCGTACCGGCTGGAACGGCACCCGGAGGGAGGGTGGTTCCGGGAGATGCATCGATCTCCCCGCCCTCTCGGACAGATCCCCGGGTATCCGGGAGCGCGGACGGCGTTTTCCGCGATCTACTTTCTGCTTTCCCGGGGCGATTTCTCCGCCTTTCACCGCCTGCGCAGCGAGGAGGCCTGGATCCATCTCGCGGGAGATCCGCTGGAGCTGATCCTCCTGGGAGAGGAGGTCCGGCGGCTCAAGGTTGGTCCCGCGACAGAAGGCGGGAGTCCGGTGGCCGTGGTCCCCGCCGGGGAGCTGCAGGCGGCAAGAAGCTGCGGCGAGTACACCCTGTCGGCCTGTTTCGTGGCCCCGGGGTTCGATTTCGGCGATACCGCTCACCTCTTTTTCCTGGCCGGCGCCTTCCCCTTCCTCGCAAGCACCGAAGCCTCCCTCGCCCAGGAAACCAGTTCCTCATCGTCCTCGACGATCTCCTCCGGCACCTCGTAGTACGACTTCAGGACCTGCTTCTCGCTCGGCGCGAACGCGCCCATCCCGCAATCCCGGTATTTTTCCCGCGTCGTCTCGTCGGTCTTGAAGTAGAGACGCCCGTCGTGGATGATGCCGAAGAAATCCTCCCCCAAGGAGAGGCCGTAGCCACCGAACATCGCCCGGCAGCTTACTCCCTCCAGGGAGCGCAACTGGTCGAGCACGAAGTCCCGAAAGGAGTCCTCTTTCCTTTTCGCGCACATGACGGGAAACCCCTTGAGAGCCCATGCCTGTTTTCCATGGGATTTCGAAACAAGGGGGGTAGTTTCCCGTCTATAATTACGATGAGAGACGGTCGTCACTCCCATTCATTCCTTTTCGTACGGGGAGAGGGAAGATGAAATCTCTCGTCGGCTCCATCCTCGGAACCGTCCTGGCTGGAGTCCTTTTCCCCATCCCCGGCATCCTGGAGGCGAAGATGAGCGACCTCAAGATCGCGAGCCCGGCTTTCGGCCCCAACGCAATGATCCCCTCGAAATACACTTGCGACGGGCCGGACGTCTCCCCGCCCCTGCGATTCGAAAACCTCCCGGCGAACGCCCGGTCCCTGGCCCTGATCGTCGACGACCCCGACGCCCCGAGGGGGACGTGGGTCCACTGGGTCGTCTGGAACATCCCCCCCGGCACGAGAGAGATCGCGGAGAACGACCTCCCGGAGGGAGCCCTCCAGGGGACGACAGACTTCCGGACCCGGAAATACGGCGGCCCCTGCCCTCCCTCGGGAACGCACTGCTACTTCTTCAAGCTCTACGCGCTGGACACGACCCTTGCCTTGAACCAGGGAGCGACGAAGGCCCACCTGGAAGCGGCAATGAAGGGCCACATCGTCGAGCAGGCGGAATTGGTCGGCCTCTACAAGCGGAAGTAGGGGCGCTCCCCGACGGCATGTCCCCCCGCCGCCTTCGATCCCCGCGCGGGGAACGGATTCCGGCAGGTCGACTTCCGCGACGGACGCGTCGACGGAGCGGTACCTCTGATCGAACGAAGGCTCGTCCTTACCGGGACGAATGGCGTACGCTGAAATGCCTATCGTCGGGGGGCGCAGGTCCCGTTTCGCGAGGTGCGCGTGGACATACACGACATTCGAAAACGGATCGACGAGCTCGACGACGAACTGCTGCGCATCCTCAACGAGCGCGCAGGCCTGGCCCTGGAGATCGGAAAGATCAAGAACAAGAAGGACGACTGAACAGGACCCCGTCGCGCCGTGAGGAGCATCCCCCCTTCTACCTTCCGAACAGAACCGCGCTCCCCGTGTAGCACGTCCCGGCGACTGCGGCGGTCATCAGGCACGCCAGCGTGGCGGCCGCAAGGGCCCGAAGTCCCACCGCGGAGAGGTCCTTCGTCCGGTGCGGGACGAGTGCGGCCGTCCCCCCGACGAAGATGGCCAGCGACGCCACGTGGGCGAAGCCGCAGAGCGCATACGCGGCGATTACGGCGGAGCGCGGCGACGAAAGGGTCCCGGCGGCAAGGAGCGCGGCCAGGTCCTGGTACGACTTCACCTCCGTCAGGACCGTCCTCTCCCCGATGAGGCGCGACACCTCGAACGCGTCGGCAAGGGGAACGCCGATCGCAAGCGTGAAAGGATAGAAGAGGTACCCGAGCAGCCCCTTGAGGGACCAGTCGATGGAAAACCCCGTCAGCTGGTCGATCCGGTCTCCGATCCCCGTCAGGAAGAGGTCGGCGAGCGCGACGATCCCCAGGAACGCCAGAAGGAGCGCGGCGATCCCCGCGATCATCTTCATCCCCTCGTTCGCCCCGCGGATGATCGCCTCGATGATCGAGGACTCCCGTTCGTAGTGCGGGCTCACGTCGACGCCCAGGGTCGCCGGCTT
>Ga0209341_10001953_pt1 | contig 19972 bp, 20 predicted proteins | sample RifCSP13_2_FD_184020 | JGI IMG/M metagenome (GOLD analysis project Ga0209341, IMG submission 184020) | Soil microbial communities from Rifle, Colorado - Rifle CSP2_sed 13_2 (SPAdes) (version 2) | ecosystem: Environmental > Terrestrial > Deep subsurface > Rock core/Sediment | place: Rifle... | reverse complement strand
TCCCAACCGGTACTCTCCAGGATGAGCAGTCCGTCATCGACAAGGCCGGGTCGGTGTTCGATTCCATTCGTCTGTTATCCGAGCGGCAGATCCCGCTGCCGTCGGCACTGGTTGAGCACCCTGCGCTGCTTCGCCTCAGGCGCGCCAAAGTGATAGACCTCGCGGAGCGAGGCAGCCGCCTGCTCGGGACGGCCCGGATCTGGGAGGTCGGCGCTCAGCCGGAAGAGCAGACATGAGCGGCCGATGGGGAGGCGCCGATTGACGCCCGTTGACCGGGTTCTTGGATGGCCCCTCCGCTACCTGTCTGGCGGTCGCGGCTGACTGCCGTCGGTCGGGCCGGCCTCGAAAGGGTTTGAGTGGAAAGCCCGGGACGCCCCTGCCGAAGTCCTGCCGCTCTGCCCATCGGCCGGGTCTATCGTGCGGTACGAGCAGACGGCGCGACCGAGATGCGGAGGTGGAAGCCATGAGCTGGAAACTGTGGATCGACGGAAAATGGGCCGATTCCCGGGGCGGGGGAGTCCTCGAGGTCGAGAACCCGGCCACCGGCGAGGTGTTCGACGAGGTCGTGGACGCTTCGGCTGACGATGTCGATGCCGCCGTGCAGGCAGCCGGCCGGGCTTTTTTTGATGGCCGCTGGTCGGGTCTGGTGCCGGGGGAGCGAGCCCTGGCCCTTCACCGCCTCGGTGACCTGCTCGAAGGCCAAGCGGAGCAGTTTGCCCGGGTGGAGTCGGAAGATACGGGCAAGCCGTACGCCCAGAATTCGTTGGGTGCCGACTTGCCGTTCGGAGTCGACAACCTCCGGTTCTTCGGGGCCGCCGCCCGTTCGGTGGTTGGCACCGCCGCCGGAGACTGGGCGTCCGGGTACACGTCGATGTTGCGCAAAGAACCGGTCGGGCCGGTCGGCCAGATCGCCCCGTGGAATTACCCGTTGCTCATGGCCATCTGGAAGGTGGGGCCGGCCCTGGCGGCGGGCTGCACGACGGTACTCAAGCCTGCCCCGGGAACACCCCGCACCGCGCTCATGCTGGCCGAGCTGGCCAAAGAAGCGGGGATCCCCGACGGAGTGTTCAACGTGGTGACCGGCGGGAACGAAACCGGCCAGGCGCTGGTCGAGCATCCCGGGCTGCGGATGGTTTCGCTCACCGGGTCGACCAACACCGGCAAGAAGGTGATGAGGACCGCCTCCGAGACGCTGAAACGAGTCCACCTGGAGCTGGGCGGGAAAGCCCCGTTCATCGTGTTCGAGGACGCCGACATGGAAGCCCTCGCCGGGGCGGCCATGATCGGCGCGTGCTTCAACACCGGCCAGGACTGCACGGCGGCGACCCGCGTCTACGCCGAGCGGGGACGTTACGACGAGACCATCGAGGCGGTGGTCGACGCCTTCCGGGGAGCGGTGGTCGGCGATCCCTGGGACGACGACACGCTGGTGGGACCGCTGATCTCGGCGGCCCAGCGCGACCGGGTGGCAGGGTTCGTCGAGCGGGCCAAAAGCGACGGCGCCCGGGTGGTGACCGGTGGTGAGGTTCCCGCCGGCCTCGACCAGGGGTACTACTACGCGCCGACCGTGATCGTCGACGCCGACCAGCGTTCGGAGATCGTGCAGAGCGAGGTGTTCGGCCCGGTGGTGGTGGTGCTGCCCTTCGAAGGTGAGGAGCAGGCGATCCAGATGGGCAACGATGTGCTGTACGGGCTGGCCGCCTCGTTGTGGACCAAGGACATCGGTCGGGCGATGCGGGTGGCGGCCGGACTGGAGTTCGGCACGGTGTGGGTCAACGACCACATTCCGCTGGCGTCCGAGGCTCCCCACGGCGGGTTCAAGCAATCCGGGTTCGGCAAAGACATGTCCGAGGAAGCGGTCAACGACTACCGGATCACCAAACACGTGATGATCAAACACTCTTAGGGGACGGTCGGCGTCGCTCCTCCTGGATCGAGTTGCCCCCGTCGACCACCACGAGCCCACCGGTGACGTAGGAGGCGGCCGGTGAGCAGAGAAACGCCACGACCGCGGCCACTTCGTCCGCCCGTCCGGGACGTCCGACCGGGCTGAGGTTGCCCTCTTCGATCTCCTCGGCGCTCGACGAGGGGGTGGCGATCCAGCCGGGGCCAACCGCGTTGACGGTTACCCCATGCGGGGCCGAGTCGAGGGCGGTGGCGCGGGTCAGCCCGACCATCCCCGCCTTGGCGGCGGCATAGACCACGTCGTTGCGCATGGCCATCACCGGCCCGGTCACCGAGGCGACGTTGACGATCCGTCCGTACCCGCGCTGTTGCATGCCCGGCATTACCGCCCGGGTCATCACGAAGGCGGTGGTGAGGTTGCGATGGAGCCCGTCCGACCAAAGCTCGTCGTTGGTGTCGGCGATCGATCCGTTTTCCACCTGCATCCCGACCGCGGTCATTCCGGCGTTGTTGACCAGAATGGAGACTCCCCCGAGGTGCTCAACGACGTCGGCGACGAACCGTTCGGCGGCGATCGGGTCCATCAGGTCAACCACCGCCGACCAGGCCACGGCCCCGGTGGCCCGCAACTCCTCGGCCCGCTCGTGGATGCGGTCGGTGGTCGAGCACACCGCCACCCGGTGGCCGGCTTCGGCGAGGTGGCGGGCACAGGCGAAACCGATTCCGTCGGGGCTCCCCGCCCCGGTAACCACCGCCACCTTCCCGGCTCGATCGTCGCTCATCTTCCCAGCACCTCCCGGGCGGCGGCCTTGAATATCTCGCTGTGCCGGTCGACGTCCGCTCCGGTGGTGGTGGGTGCCATGAGCGCCATGTTGTGGAATGGGGTGAGCAGTACCCCGCGGTTGAGGGCGTAGAGGTGGAAGAAGGCGGCCAGGTCCTCGTCGGCCAGGGCGGCGGCTTCCCCGCCGGTGCGGGGTGGAGGGGAGAACCAGTACTCGGCCCGCGACCCCAGTTGCTGCACACACCAGGGAGCCTCGAACTCGTCGATGACCGCTTGCACTCCGGCCGCCCATCGGGCGGCCAGCGGGATGGTCACCGCGAAGTCCTCTTCCCGCAGGTTGTTCTGCAGGGTGACCCGCATCGCCGCCACCGACAGCGGGTTGCCGGCCAGGGTGCCCCCCACCCCGGCGGCGTCTCCCTCGGGGGCTTGCAGGACGGCGGCGGCCCGTTCGGCCAGCTCGGTGGTCATCCCGAAGGCCGCCGCGGGGAGCCCGCCGGCGATCGGTTTGCCGATGGTCAGCAGGTCCGGTTCCAGGCGGTGGAGGGCGGTGTACCCGCCGGGTCCGATGCAGATGGTATGGGTCTCGTCGATGATGAGCAGGGTGCCCGTGCGGCGGGTCGCCTCCCGGAGTGCCTCATGGAAGCCCGGCTCGGGGAGCACGATGCCGATGTTGGTGAGAGCCGGCTCGGCCAGCACCGCCGCGACGTCGCCGTTGGCCAGGGCGGCGGTCAGGCCGCCGACGTCGTTGAATTCGACGACTCTGGTGGTAGCGGCCGGGTCGACGGGCGGCCCGATGTTCCCCGGCCGGGTAACCACCCGGTCGCCTTCCAACACGGCGAAGGTCTCGTCGACGGTTCCGTGGTAGCACCAGTTGAACACCAGGATCTTGGGCCGGCCGGTCAGCCAGCGGGCCAGCCTGATCGCGAAGCGGTTGGCGTCGGTGGCGGTGAGCGCGAACTGCCAGACCGGCAAGCCGAAACGGCGACGCAGTTCGTCACCGACGGCGATGGCGTCCTGGGAGGGGAGCATCGTGGTCAGCCCGGCGGCGGCGGCGTGTGCGACGGTCTCCACCGTGCCGGGCGGCGCGTGGCCGGTCATGGCTCCGGTGTCGCCCAGGCAGAAGTCGATGTACTCGTGGCCGTCAACGTCGACGATGCGCGAACCTGTCGCGCTCCGGCCGAACAGTGGGAACGGGCCCGGCCAGCGGCTCATCCAGTTCATCGGGACTCCGCCCACCAGCGAACGGGTGGCCTCCCGGGCGAGCCGCTGCGAATCCGGGTTGGCCCGGACGAAGACCTCCTGCTCGTCATGGAACAGCCGGGCCAGGCGATCACGATCGACGGTCGGGTGGTGATCCATTCCCATCTCCTCGCCCCGAGCCTAGCCATACCCTCCCGGGCGCTCAGGGCGGTGTTGACGGGTGGAGTTCCGGTTGCTCCCCGGCGTCGCACCGACCCCGGCGGGCACGTATCCTGGTTGGTACCGACACGGAAGGTGGCCATGACCAGTATCGACCCGGATCGTATCGCCAAGCTGACCGTCCGGCTCGAGCAGGAGCTGGCCGACCGGACCCCCCGCTCCCTGGAGGTCTACCAGCGGGCCAAGCTGGTGATGCCGGCCGGGGTCCCGTCTTCGTTCCAGGACCAGCCCCCCCATCCGATCTATGTGACCGGCGGGTCGGGCTCGAAGGTGTTCGACGTCGACGGGAACGAGTACATCGACTTCCACAACGGCTTCGGGGTGATGGTGGTCGGTCACGCCCATCCGGCCGTGGTGGCCGCCATTGCCGAGACCGCCCGGCGGGGCACGCACTTCGCGGCTCCCAACGAGACCTCGGTTCGGGTCGCCGAGGAGTTGTCGCGACGGTTCCGTCTGCCCAAGGTGCGCTTCTGCAACTCGGGGACCGAAGCCACGATGGATGCCGTCCACCTGGCCCGTGGTTACACCGGCAAGGACTGCATCGTCAAGATCGAAGGCACCTATCACGGCCACCACGACGCGGTGATGGTGTCCGTCAAGCCGCCGCCCGACCGGCTGGGACCGCTCGAGGCCCCCGCCTCCGTCCCCTTCTCAGGAGGGATCCCCCGCTCCGAGACGGATCTGACCCTGGTGATTCCCTTCAACGATCCCGATGCCCTGGAACGTCTCCTGTCGACCCGGGACGACATCGCCGGGGTGATCGTCGAGCCGATCATGCTCAACATCGGGGTGGTCATGCCCAAACCCGGCTATCTGGAAGTGCTGCGGGAGATCACCGAACGGCACGGCGTGGTGCTGATCTTCGACGAGGTCAAGACCGGCATCACCATCGCCCCGGGCGGCGCCGTCGAATACTTCGGGGTGGTACCCGACATCGTCTGCCTGGCCAAGGCGATCGGCGGGGGTGTGCCCACCGGAGCGGTGCTCGGCACGGAAGAGATAATGGCCCTCATCACCGACGACACCGTCAAGCAGTTGGGCACCTTCAACGGCAACCCGCTCTCGATGGCCGCCGCCCAGGCCACCCTGTTCGAGGTGATGACCGCCGACGCCTACAAACGTCTGGGCGAAGCCGCCGAGCGTATCGAGGGAGGTTGCCGGGAGGTGATCGACCGCTACGGACTGCCCGCCTACACGGTCGGAGCGCTGGCCAAAGGGTGCGTCATGTTCGCCGACACCACCATCACCGATTACCGCAGCTACTCGGCTCACTTCCGCGAGGACCTCAACTACCTGGGGTGGCTGTTCCATATGAACCGCGGGGTGTTCATGACCCCGGGCGGTGACGAACAGTGGACGCTGTCGGTGGCGCACTCGGACGCCGACCTCGACCATTACGTGGACGTGTTCGAGGAGTTTGCCCGGAGCGTGACTACGTAGACAAAACGCCGATTGAATGGGCAGGGGCGGCTCGAAACGCTTACCATCCGCCCCGAGAAGCCCGCACCAGGTCCGAGCGAAAGGGAGCATACGATGGATTCCAACGGAGCACGTCGCCGACTGACCGGAGTTCCGAGGCTGTCGCAGATGAACCCGCCCAGCAGGCGGGAGTTCCTGCGCCGGATGGGTTACGGGACCCTCTTCGTAGTGGGTGGGCCCACTCTGCTGGCCGCCTGCGGGGACGGTGAAGAGACTGCCGGGTGCACCTTCACCTCAACCAATTCTGGAGACAACAAGCAGGTCAATTTCGCCAACTGGCCGCTCTACATCGACGTCCTGGAGGACGGGTACTTCGAATCGACTTCGCTGCAGGACTTCGAGGCCGCCACCGGGATCAAGGTCAACTACCTCGAAGAGGTCAACGACAACGACTCCTGGTTCGGCAAGGTGCAGGGCCAGATGACCACCTGCGCCAACATCGAGCGAGACCTGGCGGTACTCACCGACTGGATGGCTGCCCGGTTCATCCGCCTCGGCTGGGCCGAAGAGCTCAACAAAGGGAACCTCCCCAACGCCGTCAACCTGGTCGACTCTTTGAAGAGCCCGGGGTTTGACTCCACACGCACCTACACGCTGCCCTGGCAGTCGGGAATGACCGCCATCGGCTACGACCCGGCGCTCACCGGGCGGGAACTCACTTCGATCAACGACATCTTCGACCCGGCTTTCGCCGGCAAGGTGACCATGCTGACCGAGATGCGTGACACGCTGGGGCTGGTGATGCTGGGGATGGGCATCGACCCGGCCACCCCGAGTCTGTCCGACGCCGAAGCGGCCACGGACAAGATACGCCAGTACGTTGAGAACGGTCATATCCGCCGGTTCACCGGCAACGACTACGGCGAGGACCTCGCGGCCGGCAACGTGGTGGCGGCGATCGCCTGGTCGGGCGACATCATCCAGTTGCAGGCCGACAACCCGAATCTGGAGTTCCTCATCCCTGAAGAGGGGCTGATGCTGTGGTCCGACAACATGCTGATCCCGGCCGGGGCAGCCAACCAGGACGCCGCCGAGCTGTACATGAACTCCGTGTACGACCCGACCGTGGCGGCCAAGATCGAGAGCTGGGTGAACTACATCTGCCCGGTGAAGGGGGCCCAGCAGGCGATGCGGGACCTGGGCGCCGAGATCGGTGACGACGACCTGGTGGCGCTGGCCGACGATCCGCTGATCTTTCCCGACGAGGCGACCCTGTCGAAGACGCACATCTTCAAGAACCTCGATGAGGAAGAAGAGCGGCAGTTCAACGATCTGTTCCAAGCGGTGATCGGAGCCTGATTGGCTGCCGTAACTGACGTCGGTAGCGGACTCCCCGGGGTGGGGGAGTCCCCCGCCGTCCAGCTCGAGTCGGTCACCAAGCGGTTCGGCGATTTCACGGCAGTCGACGACATCAGCTTGAGCATCGAGGAGAACCGGTTCTTCGCTCTGCTGGGCCCGTCCGGGTGCGGGAAGACGACCACGCTGCGCATGATCGGCGGGTTCGAGGAGACCACCTCGGGGATCATCCGGCTGCACGGCGAGGACGTCACCGGGCGCAAGCCCTACCGGCGGATGGTCAACACCGTCTTCCAGAGCTACGCCCTTTTCCCGCATCTCACCATCTTCGAGAACGTGGCGTTCGGGCTGCGCCGAAGGGACGTCGCCCCGGCCGAGATCAAACAACGGGTGGGGGAGATGCTGGAGCTGGTCCAGTTGACCGGGCGGGAGAGCCAGAAGCCCCGGACCCTGTCCGGTGGCCAGCAGCAGCGGGTGGCGCTGGCCCGGGCGCTGATCAATCAGCCCCGGGTTCTGTTGCTCGACGAGCCGCTGGGGGCCCTCGACCTCAAGTTGCGCAAGGAGATGCAGATCGAGCTGAAGCGGATCCAGAACGAGGTGGGGATCACCTTCATCCACGTCACCCACGACCAGGAAGAGGCCATGACGATGGCCGACACGATCGCGGTGATGCACCAGGGCCGGATCGAGCGGATGGGCACCGCCACCGAGATCTACGAGGATCCGAGGACCGGGTTCGTGGCCGGGTTCCTGGGCGCCTCCAATCTGATGCACGCCGAGGTCGTCGACGCGTTCGCCGGCGAGGTGGCGCTGGCGCAAGGTGTCCGGCTGCGGGTTTCTCCCGATCGGTTGCCGGCCGGGGGCAAACAGGTGCGGCTCGGCGTTCGCCCTGAGAAGATCCGTCTCGCCTCGGTCGACTCCCCGATGGAGGGCAACGCACTGGAAGGCCGGGTGGTGGATGCGAGTTTCATCGGCGTGTCGACCCACTACCTGATCGAGACCGGGGCGCTCGCCCAGCTGGCGGTGATGGCCCAGAACCTCGAGGACCGCCGCTTCGCTCCCGGCGATCGCGTCCAGGCCGTCTGGCGGCCCGAGCACACGTTCATCGTGACATGAGCGCCGTCGCTCGGGAGGCGCCGCCCACCGCCCGACGGGCCACATGGAGACGCAAGCTGGTTCCCTACGGCCTGCTGCTGCCGGGGGGAGTGTGGCTGATCGTTTTCTACGTCGTGCCGATGCTGCGCCTGGTCAGCGTGTCCCTCCAGAGCGGCATCTTTCCCCGCTACCGTTTCGCCTGGGCTTGGTCGAACTACGCCGAGCTGGTCACCAACTACGGTGGGCAGGCGGTCAACTCGCTCGTGTACGCCTTCCTGGCCACCGCCATCGCCCTGCTGATCGCCTACCCGCTGGCCTACTTCATCGCCTTCCGCGGAGGCCGCTGGAAGAACTTCCTGCTGGTCATGCTGCTGATGCCGTTCTTGATGCCGTTCCTGCTGCGCACCCTGTCGTGGAAGATCATTCTGGCCGACAACGGTTTGGTGGTAGACGTCCTCAGGGCGGTGCACCTGCTCGGTGAGGACGGCCGGTTGCTGGCCACCGGTGTGGCGGTAGTGGCCGGCATCGTCTACAACTTCCTGGCCTTCATGACCCTGCCGATCTACGTGTCGTTGGAGAAGATCGACCGGTCGCTGGTGGAGGCGGCCAACGACCTCTACGCCAGTCCGACGGTGGCGTTCCGCAAGGTCACGTTCCCGCTCTCGCGCCCCGGAGTGGTGGCAGGCACCTTGCTGACCTTCATCCCGGCGGTGGGCGACTACGTCAACGCGGTGCTGCTGGGCACCCCCCAGCAGTTCATGATCGGCAACGTCATCCAGAGTCGCTTTCTGGTGGTGTTGGACTACCCGGTGGCGGCCGCGCTCTCCTTCACCCTGATGATCGTGACCGTCCTGTTGATCATCCCCTATGTGCGAGCGGCCGGCACCGAGGATCTGGTGGCATGATGGCTGCCACGACCGCTCCGGCCGCCCCCCGCCGACGGGTTGTGCCGTTGCTGCGGCGTCACTCGCTGACCCTGTACGCCCTGGTGGCCTTCGCGTATCTGTTCATCCCGGTGTTCCTGGTCATTCTGTTCGGGTTCAACCAGGTCAGCGGCCGGTTCAACTACGCCTGGGAGGGGTTCACCGTCGATGCGTGGCGGAGTGTCTTCCTGGGGGCGGATTTTGGCGGGGTGCCCGGGCTGTTCGATTCGCTGTTGGTCAGTCTTCGGCTGGCTCTGTTATCCGCCTTGGGCGCCACCGTGTTGGGAACCCTGATCGCCCTGGCCCTGGTCCGCTACCGGTTCCGGGGCCGCTCGACCACCAACCTGTTGCTGTTCCTCCCGATGGCCACACCGGAAGTGGTGATGGGCTCGTCGATCCTCGCCTTGTTCCTGGCGATCCGGTTCTCGCTCGGGTTCAACACCCTGCTGATCGCCCACATCTTGTTCAACATCAGTTTTGTGGTCGTGACCGTCAAAGCCCGGCTGCAGGGGTTCGACCGGCACTTGGAGGAAGCGGCCATGGACCTGTATGCCAACGAGTGGGATACGTTCCGGCGGGTGACCCTGCCGATGATCATGCCGGGCGTTTTTGCCGCCTTCCTGCTCGCCTTTGCGCTCAGCTTCGACGACTTCATCATCTCCAACTTCAACTCGGGCCAGACGATAACTTTCCCGCTCTACATTTTCGGGGCGGCCCAGCGGGGCATCCCTCCTGAGGTCAACGTGCTGGGCACGTTGATCTTCCTGGTGACGGTCGCCTTCATGCTGATCAACGTTTGGATGCAGCGCCGGCGCGGTGATCAGCGGCGGCTGAGACCCCCCCCGGTGGGAGATCGCAAATAGATGGCCCGGTTGCCGCTCAGGCGCCGCGATCGCCCATGATCTGGTCGTCGTAGGGCTCGATCATGATGCACTCACCCGGGCATTCCTCGGCGGCTTCGATGACGTCATCGATGAGCCCGTCGGGAACCCGGGCTACTCCCCGGGAACCTTCGGGTCCGTGGCCGTCGCCCTTGGCGGCGTCGAAGACGATGGCCGTGCCGAAATGTTTCGCTTCTTCTTTGACGACCCACAAACCGTCATCGCGGCCAACGAAGACATCGGGAGCGATCTCCTCGCAGATTCCGTCGCCGGTGCACAGGTCCTGATCGATCCACACCATCAAGCGCGTGGCGGTCATGCGGATGCTCCCGGGTCGGCCGGCCTGGTGCCGCCCGAGCCCAGCAGCTCGAGGCCGAGACGGAGGTGGGCCAGACCTTCCACCTGTCGGATGAAGCGGGCGCTTCGGCGAAAACGGGTGCCGACCTGGGCGTGGGTTTCCCCGGCGGCCCGCAGCGTCAGCACGCGACGCTCGATGGCGCGCGGCGATCGCCGTTGGGGAGGACCGCTGCGGGGAATTTCTATCCATTGGAGGATGCGCTCGACCTGGGCCGGGCTCCGGCCAACCCGTTGCGCTATCTCGCCGGTCGCAACACCCTCATCCCGCATGGCGTTGATGCGTCGTTCCAACGGTCGAAGATTCTCCATACATCCTCCCCGAGAAGTGTGCACTGATGCTACCGAAGGTCGGGGAGTGTCCGCGGCCGGTCGCTCGCTCGCCTGTGGTCCGCGGTCCGGTGCGACTGTCAAACGCCCTCCGTCCCGCTCGTCCCGGAGCGGTTCTCCAGCACCACCACGGGGATCAGCCGTTCGGTGTTTTCCTGGTACGAGGCGTAGTCGGGCCACTCGGCGACGGCGAGCCGCCACAAGCCGGCCCGCTCCTCGCCCTCAACGGTGCGGGCCTCCATCTCATGCACGGCGTCGCCGTCCTGCAGGATGACCTCAGGCTCGGCAACCAGGTTGCGGTACCAGTCCGGGTGGGTGGGTGCTCCGCCGCGGGAGGCGATCACGACGTACCGGGCCCCGTCGGTGACCCGGACGAGGGGCGTCTTGCGGAGTTTCCCGGTGGTGCGGCCGACCGTCGTCAGGATGACGACCCCGGCTCCGTTGGGCATCGCTCCACCGTCGGTACCGCCGCTCGTTTCGTAGCGCTCGACGTGATCGGACACGTAGCCGGCGGGGCTTGGTGCGTACTCGGCCTCGGACATCGGACCTCCTGAAGTGGGGCGGGCCAGGCTACCCGGCTCCCGGGTTCAAGCCATGGGGCCACCCGAGACCCGGCACCGGCCAACCGGTTGGCCGGCCTTCCGGATTTCCACGAGAAATCTCTGGCGAATGCCACTCTCCGTGGTGTATTTTGTGTCTGGGCAGGGGGGCGTTGAAGACCTAGGAGGTGGTCGTGACGTCCTTCGATGGATCGCTCCGCACTTCGAGCGAGTCCGATACGCCCGTTCGGGTCATCATCGACCTTTCGGACGAGCGTTTGAGGCTCTCCTCGGAGGGTACCGAGATTGCCAACTGGCAGCTCGGAGAGGTTCTGATCAATGCCCAATCCGATGGATTCCACATCCGCCGGGCGGGTGAGGAACAGATCCTCAACATCACACGAGACGCCGAGTTTGCCGTGGCGCTCGACCTGCGCAGTGTTCCGGTCGGCCTGGCCCGCCGGATGGCCGTCTATCGCGACGGCTTGCGCTGATCGTCTCCGGGCGGCCCGCCGTTCCTGTGGGAGAGACCGGGCCCATCAGCCGGGCTCTCACCCGGCGACGGCATCGTCGCGCCTGCGGTCAGGACAGCAGCGACCGGACCCACTCCTCATCGACCTCGACACCCAGACTGGGGCCGGTGGGAAGGGCGAAGGTGCCGTCGACGACGGTGAGGGGATCGGCGTTGGGATCTCCGCTGCCCATCAACGTGAGGGCGGGGATGATGGTACGCATGGCGCCGCCGATCAGATCGGCAACCGGAACGCCGTAGGCTCCGGCAATGTAATCGACGGTCGACCGGGTCGTCGTCGGCGCCCAACACCACCTTCCCGCACGGCGACGAGTGACGTTGGGCGGGCGCGCCCCGATCCATGACTGCATATGATGCCGGGAACCCTTAGGTGAGGAGGACTCCGTGCCGGACACGTATCGCGAGATCTTGTATGAGGTGATCGACAACGTTGCCTGGGTCACCATCAATCGTCCGGAAGTGAGGAACGCCTTCCGGGAACAGACCCTGGACGAGCTGGCCGATGCATTGGCGGCCACCAGCCGGGACCCCTCGATCGCCTGCGCGGTGGTGTCGGGGGCCGGCGGGGCCTTCTCGGCGGGCGGAGATTTCCACGCCATGATGAAGCTCAACAAGGCCAACTCCTCGATGTGGAACGACCGCATGCTCAAGGTGGCCATGACCATCCGCAACCTGCCGATCCCGGTGATCGCCATGGTGGAAGGGCCGTGCGTCGGCGGTGGTCATGAACTGATGCTGTGGTGCGACCTGGTGATCACCGCCGAGGATGCCACCTTCGGGCAGACGGGAGCCCGGGTGGGTGCCTGCCCGACGGTGGGCGCAACCCAGTACATCGCCAAGCTGATCGGTGAGCGGCGCGCCAAGCAGATGATCTTCCTCTGCCAGACTTACACGGGGGCGGAAGCCGCCGCGATCGGCCTGGCCAACATTGCCGTACCCAGCGACGAGCTGCGCGCCAGGACCGCGCAGGTGTGCCAACAGATTGTCGGTTACAGCGGCCAGACCCTCCGGGCTACCAAGGTTTCGCTCAATTTCGATTCCGACGCCCTCTACCCGTCCTGGCAACACGGCATGGAGCTGCTGGCCAACATCTGGGGGACCGAGGAATCGCTGGAGGGCATGAACGCCTTCCTGGAGAAGCGCAAACCCGATTTCCAGCAGTTCCGGGAGCGCAACAAACAGGAGATGGACCAATACCATGACAACTTCGAGCGTGGCCTCAACCAAGCTGACAAGTCTCGAGCGCTGCGCGGCTGAGCACGTCGCAGACGGCGACACCGTCTTTTTGGGCGGTTTCGGCCATGCGGTCCCGTTCGCGTTGGGCCACCAGCTCATCCGGGCCGGGCGGCGAGGTCTCACCATCTGCCGGAGCGGCGCCGACATCCTCGCCGATCAGCTCATCGCCGCGGGGTGCGTGGATAAGGTGGTGTTCGGATGGATCGGTAACCCGGACATCGGACTATCCCATTCCTTCCGCCGGGCGGTAGCCGACGGGTCGATCGAGTGGGAGGAATGGACCAACTGGTCGATGGTGCTCCGGCTGCAGGCCGCCGCCATGGGTGTGCCGTTCCTGCCGGGACGGGTTCTGCTCGCCGGCGACATCCCCGGCCGGTTGCCCGACCTGAAGACGGTCACCTGCCCCTACACCGGTGAGACGCTGGCCGCCGTCCCCGCTCTGCAACCCGACGTGGCGATCGTGCACGCCCAGCGGGCCGATGAGGAAGGCAACACCCAACTGTGGGGGGTGGTGGGTGATACGGCGGTCGGGGCTCTGGCGGCGCGCCGGATCGTTGTGACCGTCGAAGAGCTGGTGGCCGGCGAGGTGATCCGTTCTTCTCCCAACCTCACGGTCATCCCCGGCCACCGGGTAACGGCGGTGGCGGTTGTGCCGTGGGGTGCGCATCCGTCCTATGTGGAGGGCTACTACACCCGCCACGACGATCACTTCCGTTACTACGGGGACGTTTCGAGAACCGCCCAGGGCACCCAAGCGCATTTGGATCGGTGGGTGCGGGGCGTCGACCGGGAGCGCTACCTGTCGATGATCGACACGGAGGCGCTGGCCACCGGGGTGAGACGATGATCGACGACACGGCCCGCATGACGATCGCGGCCGCCCGCCGGTTGGGCGATGGTGAGGCCTGCTTCGTGGGGATCGGCCTTCCGTCGCTGGCGGCGTTGGTCGCCCTCCACACTCACGCTCCCGGTATGAGTTTGATCTACGAGTCGGGGGCATACGGAGCCGACCCGGCCGTCCTGCCCATGTCGACCGGGAGCCCGTCGGTGGCGACCGGCGCCGCCTGCCTGGGCGATTGTACTCTGGTGTTCGGGGAGTTGCAGGCCGGGCGGATCGACGTCGGGGTGCTGTCGGCCGCCCAGGTCGACCGGCGGGGCAACCTCAACAGCACGGTGATCGGCGAGTACCGCACCCCGAAGGTGCGGATGGTCGGCAGCGGGGGAGCCCACGACATCGCCGCCCTGGTCGGGCGGCTGGTGATCGTGATGCCCCACGACCCGCGCCGGTTCGTCCAACGGGTCGACTTCGTGACCGCTCCCGGTCTCGGCGAGGATGGCAGCCGTCCGCCCGGAACTCGCGGGGCGGGGCCGGTCGATCTGCTGACGCCGCGCGCCTGGTTCACCTTCGAAGCGGGGGAGATGACCCTGGCCGGGGTGCAGCCGGGGATGGATACCGCCACGGCGGTGGAGGGGTTCTCGTGGAAGGTTCCCCACGCCGACCAGGTGGTCGAACTGGCGCCACCCACCGGCGAGGAGCTGGCCGCGCTGCAACGGTGGCATGCGATGGAAGGAACAACATGAGCAGGGGATCTCTCGACGGGCTGGTGGTCCTCGACCTGACCCGGGTGCTGGCGGGGCCGCTCAGCGCGATGCTGCTGGGCGACATGGGCGCCGAGGTGATCAAGATCGAGCGTCCGGGGACCGGCGACGACACCCGGGGGTGGGGACCTCCGTTCGTCGGCAGCGAGTCGGCCTACTACCTGGGCGTGAACCGCAACAAGCGCAGCCTCACCCTCGACTTCTCCACCGAGGAGGGCAGGGACATCCTTCGCCGGTTGATCCCACTTGCCGACGTTGTGATCGACAACTTCAAGATGGGGACGCTGGAACGGTGGGGTCTCGACGACGACTGGTTCTCCCGGCATGCCGGGCGGGTGGTGCGCTGCACGATCGGCGGCTACGGGTCAAGCGGCCCCAAAGCCGGGAGGCCGGGATACGACTTCATCCTCCAGGCCGAGAGCGGGCTGATGTCGATCACCGGCGAACCGGACGGAGCGTCCATGAAGCTGGGCGTAGCGATCGTCGATATTTGCACGGGCATGTTGGCCACCATCTCGGTTCTGGCTGCCCTGGCGGCGAGGGAATCCACCGGCCGGGGCCAGCGCACCGAGGTGACCTTGCACGACACCGGGCTCCTGATGCTGGCCAACGTGGCCGCCAACTTCCTGGCGTCGGGTGAAGTGCCGGGCCGGTACGGGAACGGCCACCCCAACATCGTCCCGTACCGGACCTTCCGCGCCTCGGATGGTGAGGTGGCGGTGGCGGTTGGCAACGACGAACAGTTCCGCAAGCTGGCGTCCCTCCTGGACAGTCCGGAGTGGGCGGATGACCCCCGCTTCGCCCGCAACCGGGATCGGGTAGAGCACCGGGAGGTGATCGACGAACTGATCCAGCAGAAGTTCGCCGCCCGCACCCGCTCCCGGTGGATCGAGGAGTTGGACCGGGCGGGCATCCCGTCCGGTCCCATCAACAACGTCGCCGAGGCGCTCTCGTCACCCCAGACCGGGGCCCGGGACATGGTCACCGAAGTGGACCATCCCCTGCTGGGCATGGTGCGAATGCTCGGCCTTCCCATCCGCTTCGACGGGACTCCCTCGACGATCAGATCCCACCCTCCCGGGTTGGGCGAGCACACCGCCGAGATCCTGCAGAGCATGTTGGAGATGGACGACACCGAGATCGACGATCTGCGCACCCGGGGCGTGGTCTGAGAAGACGTCTTTCAGCCATTTCTCTCCCGGGATCGGCTCTCCAGGTTCTGGCAAAGATGCCGATGGAATCTGGACGGCGCCACCGAGGTACCGGATGGGCACCGGTCGACGGCCGGCCCGACAGATGAGAGAGGAGAGGACGTGCGGCGACGACAGGCGATCCGCTCCGGATGGGTGGCGCTCGTGGCGGCTTCCCTGATCCTGGCGGCGACTCCGGGCGTGGCCGCCCAGTACGACGCAGTTCCCCCTCCACCCGGAGGGACCTTCCTCGACGACGACCAGATCCCCGAGGAGGGGTACATCGAAGCGATCGCCGCGGCCGGGATGACGATGGGGTGCAATCCGCCTGCCAACGACCGCTTCTGTCCGGACCGAACCATTACCCGGGCCGAGATGGCCACTTTCCTCGTCCGGGCGTTGGGGTTGGGAGCGTCGGCGGACGATCGTTTCGTCGACGACAGCGGGTCGGTGCACGAGGGGGCCATCAACGCCCTCGCCGGGGCCGGCATCACGGCGGGATGTGACCTGCCGGCCGACGACCACTTCTGTCCCGATCAGCCCCTCACCAGGGGCGAGATGGCCACTTTCCTGGTCCGGGCTTTCGGGTATCCGGACAGCGAGACCGACCGGTTCGTGGACGACGACGGGTTGGTGCACGAGGGGGCCATCAACGCCCTCGCCGCGGCCGATGTCACCTCCGGGTGTGATGTCGACCGCTTCTGTCCCTGGGGTGCGCTACCGCGCCGGGAGATGGCGGTGTTCCTCGCCCGAGCGCTCTCGCTCAACCCGTTGGTGCCGGAGCCCCGCCCCGCCCCGCCCTACCCGGCCGTCGGTGAGGGCAAGCGCATCATCTATTCGAATTCGGGCCAGCGAGTGTGGCTGATCGACGAGCGTGAACAACTGGTCGACACCTACCCCGTGTCGGGCCGGGTGGGGGTTCCGGCGCCCGGGACCCATCAGGTCTTCTCCAAATCGGTGGAGGCGCGGGCCGTTTCGGGTGGGATCACGATGCGGCACATGGTCCGTTTTGCCCAGGGACCCAGGGTGCCGTACGGATTCCATGCGATCCCGCGCGGTCCGGACGGACGACCTCTCCAAACCGAGGAGGAGCTAGGTCAGTTCCTCAGTGGCGGATGCGTGCGGCAGGCGGACGCCAAGGCCGAGGCTCTCTATGCCTGGGCTCCGCTCGGGACGACGGTCATCGTGCTGCCTTGACGCGGACCGGCCGGTCCCGCCCCAACCTGGATCGGGAATGCCCGGGAAGCAGCGGCCAGCCACGATACGCTGGACGGGTGCGGTGGTTCAACGCGGCGATGCGGTGGCGGTTGGCGGCTCTGGCCGCCGCGACATTGCTGCCGGCCGCCTGCTCCTCCGCCACCATCGAACCGACCACCCCTCCGGCGGTGACGTCGACGACCACGACCACCAGCCCGGTCACCTCAGCCGGGCCGTCGACCACCACCACCACGACCATGACCGCCACCACGCCGCCGCCCGACCCCGATACCTTCCTGGTGGCCGGCAACACGTGTCTGTTGGGCTGGTGGGACGGGACCTGGCAGAGCGGCGACGACCTACCGGTGAGCGGCGGGGAGCAGTACCAGGTGGTGCGGCTCGATGAGCCGATCAGCCTGGCCACGGGGAGCGAAGCGCGGCCCTCCTGTGAGCCCCTCGACCTGGTGAGCGTCGAGTTCGAACCGGCCCTCCCCGGTGGGTTCCGGGAGATCGACGCGCTGGCCATCCAAACCGACCTGGCGGTCCGTCCCTATCCGGTCGAGATGCTCGACCCCCCGGCGGCGGAGTATGTGCAAGCAACCTCCGAGCTGTTGGAGGGGCGGGCGGCCCGGGTGCCGGTGATCAACCTCACCCAGGTGATCCGCACCGACCTGGAGGGCGACGGGGTGGATGAGGTGATCATTTCGGCCTCCACCATTCCCGACGACCTGATCTCGACTCAGGTGGGGGATTATTCGATCGTCTTTCTGCGCAAGGTGATCGAGGGGGAGATCCACACGGCCATCCTGGGGGAGAGCATCGTGAATGACCTGGACGACATGCTCCAGAACCTGGTGGTCTTCGAGGTGGCGGCCGTGGCCGACCTGAACGGCGACGGCAAGATGGAGATCGTGGTGAACGGGACGGTCTGGGAGGGAGCGTTCCTCCAGGCATGGGAGTACGTCAACGACGACCTGGGCCCCGTCGACGTGCTCAGCTGTGGATGCGGGAATTGACACCCGGGCCACGGTGCTACCCCGAGGTCGGTAACGGCCGCAACGGGGCGGCTGGGTTCTCGGGCGTGTCGGGGCCGCTGAACTGGGAGTTGTAGAGAGCGGCATAGGCGCCGTCGAGCTCGAGCAGCCGGTGGTGGTCTCCCTGCTCGACGATGCGCCCGTCTTCCATCACGAGGATCAGGTCGGCGTCGCGGATGGTCGACAACCGGTGGGCGATCACGAAGCTGGTCCGGTCGGCCCGCAGCGCCGACATGGCGTGCTGGACCAACAGTTCCGTGCGGGTATCGACCGAGCTGGTGGCCTCATCGAGAATGAGCAGGGCCGGATCGGCCAGGAACGCCCGGGCAATCGTGATGAGCTGCTTCTCGCCGGCACTGACGGTGCCGCCCTCGTCGTCGATCACGGTGTCGTAGCCACCGGGCAGGGCACCGACGAAGCGGTCGACGAAGGTGGCCCGGGCGGCGGTCACGATATCCTCCTCGTCGGCCTCGGGACGCCCGTAGGCGATGTTGTCGCGGATGGTCCCCCGGAAAAGCCAGGTGTCCTGGAGCACCATTCCGATTTGTGATCGCAGGTCCTCGCGTCGCATGGTGGAGATGTCGATGCCGTCGAGGGTGATGCGTCCCGCATCGAGGTCGTAGAAGCGCATGATGAGGTTGACGAGCGTCGTCTTGCCTGCACCGGTGGGTCCGACGATGGCGACGGTCTGGCCCGGGTCGACATGGAAGCTCACGTCTTCGATCAGCGGCTGGTCCTCGTCGTAGCGGAAGGAGACGTTTTCGAAGGCCACGCTGCCTTGCGCCACCGCCGGAGTCCCCGTGATTCCGTCCTCGGCGGGCTCCTCCTCAGCGTCGAGCAGCTCGAAGACCCGTTCCGCCGAGGCAACCCCGGATTGGAGCAGGTTGATCATCGAGGCGACGTGGGTGACCGGCTGAGTGAACTGGCGTGAGTATTGGATGAACGCCTGGACGTCGCCCAGGCTCATGGTCCCGCTGGCGACCCGCAGGCCGCCCAGCACGGCGATGATCACGTAGTTCAGATTGGCGATGAACATCATCACCGGCATGATCAGACCCGACAGGAATTGGGCCATGAAGCTGGCTTTGAACAGCTCGTCGTTGTCGACTTCGAACGACGCTTGCACTTCGCGCTGACGGCCGAACACTTTGACCAGGGAATGGCCGGTGAAGGCTTCCTCGATTTGGACGTTGAGGGTGCCGGTGCGGCGCCACTGGGTGATGAACTGGCTCTGGGACCGTTTCATGACCATCCCGGCGACGAACATCGTCACCGGGATCGTTACCAGGGCTATCAGAGCCAGGCCGGGGGAGATGTAGAACATCATCCCCACCACGAATGCGACGGTGAGCACTGAGGTCAGCAGCTGGCTCATGGTCTGCTGCAGGCTCTGGGAGATGTTGTCGATGTCGTTGGTGACCCGGCTCAGCAGTTCACCGCGCGGTTGACGATCGAAGTAGCGCAGGGGGAGCCGGTTGAGCTTGTCCTCGACCTCGGAGCGCATGCTGAAAATGGTGTGCTGCACGACGTCGTTGAGGAGATAGCCCTGGAGGAATCCCAACAGGGTGGAAGAAGCGTAGAGAGCCAGCACGATGAGGAGCACCCGGCGCAGGGCGACGAAGTCGATGCCCTGACCCGGTATCAGATCGATTCCACGCATCATGTCGGCGATCTGGTCCCGGCCCTGGGCCCGGACCGATTCGATCGCCTGGTCCTTGGTGAGCCCGGCCGGGAGGAGCTTGCCGACGACCCCGGAGAAGATCAGGTCGGTGGCCCGCCCGAGCACCTTGGGACCGGCCGCGCTGAGGGCGACGCTGACCACACCGGCCACGATCACGGCGATGACCCGGGGACGCTCGGGCCGGAGCCGCTTGATGAGGCGTTTGACAGAGGGTCCGAAGTCGAGCGGTTTCTGGCCCACCATCCCGCCGCCGAACGGGCCACCCCGGCCGGGTCCGCCCTGGCCTTGGATCCGCTCGGTCTCTTTCATGGTACGGGGGGCGGTCATGACGCCTCCGCGGCGAGTTGGGATTCGACGATCTCGGCGTAGGGGGGGCAGGTCTGCAGCAACTCGTCGTGGGTGCCGAGGCCGACGATCCCGCCGTCTTCGAGCACCACGATCTGGTCGGCCTCGATGATCGTCGCCACTCGTTGGGCCACGATGATGACCGTGGCCGCCGCG
>Ga0209341_10001952_pt1 | contig 19985 bp, 19 predicted proteins | sample RifCSP13_2_FD_184020 | JGI IMG/M metagenome (GOLD analysis project Ga0209341, IMG submission 184020) | Soil microbial communities from Rifle, Colorado - Rifle CSP2_sed 13_2 (SPAdes) (version 2) | ecosystem: Environmental > Terrestrial > Deep subsurface > Rock core/Sediment | place: Rifle... | reverse complement strand
GTTGGGGGGCGGCGCCGCCAACGGCTGGGTTGGCGGCCGGGCCGCGGCCGGCGCAGCAGGACGACTGGTCATTCCACTTCTCCTCGATTCACTGATTAGCATCCTTCTTTTGAGATTATAGCACCCGCCGGAATCGAAAGCAAAAGCGCGCCTTGCCTCCGCCTCTCCGCGCCCCTATAATGCATTTCCATGCGCCTCTCCATCGTCATCCCCTGTTATAACGAACATCAAACCGTGACGGAAGTCCTCCACAACGTCCGGGCCGCCGCGCCGAAAGCGGAAATCATCCTCGTGGACGACGGCTCTACCGACGGGACGCGCAACCTCCTCCACCAGATCACGACCCAACCCAATCTCCAGATCATCTTCCACGAGCAGAACGGAGGCAAAGGCGCGGCCGTCCGCACTGGCATCACCGCGGCTACCGGCGACGTCATCCTCATTCAGGACGCCGATCTGGAATATGACCCGCGCGATTATCCGGCGCTCCTGCGCCCCATCGAGGAAGGCAAGGCCGAGGTCGTCTATGGCTCCCGCTTCCTGGGCGGGCCGCGCAAGACCATGATGTTCTGGCACATGGTCGCCAACATGCTCTTGACGTTGATGACCAACGTCCTCTACGACACCATCCTCTCGGACATGGAAACAGGCTACAAGGTCTTCAAGGCTCAAGTCCTCAAAGGCGTTCCGTTGCGCTCGCGCCGGTTCGACTTCGAGCCGGAGGTGACGGCCAAAATTCTCAAACGCCGCTACCGCATCTACGAAGTGCCCATCTCCTTCAACCCGCGCGAATACTCGGAGGGCAAGAAAATCGGCCTGCGGGATGCGTTCGAGGCAGTCTGGGCGCTGCTCAAGTACCGCTTCCTGGACTAATGACGACCTGCTTCTTCAAACTGCTGATGGTGGATGGCTGATGGATGACTGGTCACTCTATCCATCCGCCATCCACCATCACAAATCTGCAATGGCTGGGCGCTGTGCTGGCCGTGCTGGTCGCCGCCCTCCTGCGCTCCCTCCCCCTGCTCGACAACCGGTTTCACCCGGACGAAGCGCTGTACGCTTCGTTCGCCCAGCTGATTGCCTCGGGGCGCGATCCCCTCTTATCGGGCGTGATCGTGGACAAGCCACCCCTGTCCATGTATGTCAATGGACTCAGCCTCGTCGTGTTCGGCGGCAACGAGCTCGCCGCGCGCCTGCCCAATTTCTTCGCCAGTCTCATCAGCGTCGCTTTGCTCTTTGCGCTGACCCGCCGCCTGTACGACCGGCCGACCGCCCAGATAGCCGCGTGGGCCTTCGCGCTTTCGCCCTTTGCCATCCTTTTTTCCATCACGGTGTTCATAGACCCCCTGATCACGGCCTTCGGGTTGTGGGGTCTCTGGGAGGCGGCCAGTCGGCGATCCCGAAGAGCCGGCCTGGCCTTCGCCCTGGCCTTCGCCGCCAAACAGACGGCGCTGATCTTCCTCCCGCTGGCGATGGGCCTGGCGCTGCTTGCCCTGCCATCAGCCACTTCCCCCAGGCAGGCGCTCGGCCAGCTTGTGACGAACGCACGCCCGATCGTCGTCGCACTGCTCATCTCCGCGCTCGTCGTCTTCGGCTGGGACTTTGTCCGCCGCGCGCCGATCGGATTTTGGGGGCAGGGCTACAGCGATAACATGCCGGGGCGCTTCATCCGCGCCAACGAAGTCCTGCCGCGCGCGCGCGCCTGGCTCGACTGGCTGCACTATTTCACTGCCGCGCCCGCGCTCAACACGCTGTTCCTGCTTGGCCTGCCGGCCCTGCTGCTGAACGCCGTCCGCCGCGCCTCGCGCGCCGCCCTGGCCGACCTGCTCCTCGCCGGTTACCTGTTGCTGTATCTCGCCTGGTATTGGCTGTTAGCCTTCAACGTGTGGGACCGCTACCTGCTCCCCATCCTGCCCCTGCTTGCCATCCTCTTCGCCCGCGCCGCGTGGCAAATAGCCTATGGCATATGGCAGATAGCGCATCGGGGTCTGCGCCTCTCATACCACCTCTCCCCCTCTTTTGGGATTTGGAATTTGGGAGTTGGGAGCTTGTCCCTCGACCTCCTGCCGCTGCTTCTCTGCCTCAGCCTCATCCACCCGGCCATTGTTGCCGCGCGCTCCGGCTACCCCATCGGCGGGGACCACGGCGCATACGAGGGCATTGACGACGCGGCGCGTTTCATCCACACTTTGCCGGAGGGCGGCGTGCTCTACGACCACTGGCTGAGCTGGGAATGGAACTTCTATCTCTTCGACGGCCCACTCTATGTCGCGTGGTTTCCCTCGCCCGAGGCGTTGACCACCGACCTGACCGCCTTTGGCCGCATGTCACCCCGTTATCTGGTCGTTCCATCCTGGGAGGCCGACGCCGAGGTCCGCGCCGCCGCCGCGCACGCCGGGTTTGAATTCACGCCCCTGCACGCCTCCAAGCGGCGCGATGGCTCGACGGCATTTGTCGTTTATCGACTCGTATTCTCAACAAGGAGATAGACCATGGAGAGAAAGAACTTTGCCACCGGCACACCGTGGGAGCCTATCGTCGGTTATTCGCGCGCTGTGCGCATCGGCCCGTTCGTCCACATCTCCGGCACAACGGCGACAAACGCGGACGGCAAAGTCGTCGGGTTGGGCGATCCCTACGCGCAGGCGATCCAGACGCTCAAGAACATCGAGACCGCGCTGGGCCGCGCCGGGGCCGATTTGAAGCACGTCGTCCGCACCCGCATCTATGTGACAAACATCGAGGACTGGGAAAGAGTTGGCCGGGCGCACGGCGAGTTTTTCGGCGAAATCCGGCCCGCCACCAGTCTGGTCGAGGTCAGCCGCCTCATCGTCCCCGAAATGCTGGTCGAGATCGAGGCCGACGCCTTCATCAGCGAAGAGTTCAAATAATTCACCGCGCCCCATGCGCCGCTTTTCCTCCCTCATTCCTGCGCCTGCTTCCATTGGGATCTGGTTCTTGGGCTTTGGGATTTGCCTCATCCTCCTCTTCTTCTGGAAACTCGCCTTTACTAACCTCATCCTCGCTCGCGGCGACGCCTTCCTCTACTTTTACCCTTACTGGGATTACCGCGCCCGCATTCTGCTCTCCGGCCATTTGCCCCTGTGGAATCCTTACCTCTTCATGGGCGCGCCCTTCCTGGCTAATCCACAGGCCGGGGTGCTCTACCCGCTCAACTGGCCGCTCGTTTTCTTTCCCGCACCGGTCGCCATTAAAATTTCCATCCTCCTGCACCTTGTCATCGCCGCCAGCGGCGCGCAACTCTTCGCCCGCCGCGCCCTCGGCCAATCGCGCCTCGCCGCGCTGCTCTCGGCTCTCCTCTTCACCCTGAGCGGCTACCTCCCCTCGCAAGCTGAGCACATCAACCAGCTCCAGGGCCTGGCGTGGTTTCCATGGCTCTTGCTCAGTCTTCAGTCGTCAGCCGCCAGTCGTCAGAACGCCTCTTCGCCTCCTGCCTCCCGCTTACCGCCCGCCTCGCGCGCCCTCAACCTTCTGCCTTCATCCGTCATCTTTGCCTTCATCCTCCTCGCCGGTCATAGCCAGTCGGCCTTCATCGTCCTCTCTGGCGCGATCCTCTACGCCTTCGTCATCACAATCACTAATCTCCAATCTCCAACCTCCAACCTCCAACCTCGATTCACCTCACCCCGCCGCCTCGCCGCCGTATCATTTTTCATTTTCACACCTGTCATTCTCTCCCTCCTCCTCGCCTCCGCCCAACTCCTCCCTTCCCTTGAGCTTTCGCGCCAATCCCTGCGCGGCGGCGGCCTGCCCCTGCGCGAAGCCCTTTCGTTCTCTCTCAACCCGCGCCTCCTCGGGCGCGCCTTGCTGCCCGGCTACTCGCGCGGCCTGTTCAGCGAATTTGTCGCCTACCCCGGCGTCGTCGGCCTGGCGCTCGCCGCGCTGGCCCTGCCCGGCGTCAGACGCGCGCCGCAGCGCCTGGCGCTCATCGCCCTCGGCGTCGTCGGCCTGGCCTTTGCCCTTGGCCTCTACAACCCGCTCTACGCCGCCCTCGCCGCGCTCCCGCCCTTCAACCTTTTCCGCGTCCCGGCGCGCTGGCTCTGTCTCTTCGTCTTCAGCCTCGCCATGTTCGCGGGCTACGGCCTCGACGACCTGTCTCATCGCCGCTCACTTGGGATTTGGTCTTTGGGATTTGGGGTTTTCCTCATATTAGTCTCCCCTCTTGCCAACAACCTGGTCCCGCCTGGAGAAACCGGCCCGCTCGGCGCTCCACACCTCTCTGACCTCGTGGGCTGGCTGCTGCCACTCAGCCTCCTCGCGCCCCTCCTGCGCGCCCGCTTATCCGACCAGGTGCGCGCGACCGGCATCTTCATCCTCGCCATCATAGAACTCTTCCTCGCCTCCCGCATCCTTCCCTACAACCACCCCACCACGCCGGATGCCTCGCCGAGCTGCACAGCGACCTCGACGCGCAGCTCCCGCCTGATGCGGTGTACGACGCCATCGTCGCCGCTAAAAACAAGGAGGTCCTCTCGCCCAACCTGCCGCTCACCTGGAGCATCCACGCTGTGGACGGCTTCGACGGCGGCATCCTCCCCCTCAAGCACTACGCCGAATTCACCGCGCTCTTCACCGGCGCGCCCTCACCCGATGGCCGCCTGCGCGAGAACATCGGGGCCGTCCCCGACCAGCGTCTGCTCGCGCTCGTCAACGCCCGCTACCTGATGACTGACAAAGTGGACGACCTCTGGCTGGGTGATGTCTTTTACGACCGGCAATTCACCCTCCGCCTTGTCGAGGGCCAGACCTCGACCATCGCCTACCTTCCCAGGTTCACCGCCACCGCCCTCGGCCTCCTCGCCGACTCCCCCTTGGGTCAGGTCCAAATCACCTTCGCCGACGGCTCGATCTCTAAGCTCTCGATCTCCCCATCTCCCAACCTCCGCCTCCACTTCGACCAACCCGCCATCCCTGCCTCCATCACCCTCATCGGCCCGCTCACCCTGCGCGGCCTCAGCCTGATTGACGAGCGTTCCGGCGCATTTCAGACGCTCACGCTCGGCCAGTACCGCCTCGTCCACTCCGGCGACCTGAAAATCTACGACAACCTCGCCCTGCGCCCGCGCGCCTTCGTCGTTCCGAACGCGGTCGTCCTCCCCGATGATTCCGCCGCTCGCACCCTCCTGGCTGACTCGACCTTTGACCCGGCTTCAACAGTGATTCTCGCCTCCTCTCCTGCTCCCCTGCCTCCTGCTGCCCTGCCCTCTTCGCAGGCTATCATCACGGATTACACCCCTGAGCATGTCCGCCTCACCGCCTCCGGCCCCGGCTACCTCCTCCTCACCGACGCATACTACGCTGGCTGGGTCGCCACCGTGGATGGCGCGCCCGCGCCCATCCTCCGCGCCGACATCATGTTCCGCGCGGTCCAACTGCCGGGAGGCGCGCACACCGTCGAGTTCCACTACGAGCCGCTCTGGGTCAAAATCGGATTGTGGGTTTCGGGGATCACGTGGGCGGCAGTGTTGAGCCTGCTTGCGATTGCCTTCTGGCGGGTCAAGGAGCAAGGGGCAAGGCACAAGGGGTAGGGAGCAAGGTCGGGTCATTGCCGAAGTTCGCGCGCTGTATACAGTTAGGTCGTAAGGGCTGAGTTAGGGTTGTGGTCCTTGCTGCCACAACCGGCTAGAGTTTTGAGCGTATGTATGCCCCATCAACCAGCAGCGGCGCGCACGCGCTGACATTTTGGGCTGAAGCAAGGCGAACATTCTCTTCAAATCCGCGCGCTATCAATTCTTTGCCTGACCCGCATTGGCTTATCAACAGCTCCAGGTTGGATTCTGCCTGCTGAAAAGCAGCGCGGGCAGCGCGGGCCTCAGGCGACAGGCCGCCGTGAAGTTGGCTGATTATCGCTCCCGCGCCTATCCAATCTTCAAAGGCGGGACGCAGGCTCCCACCAGGCCAGCGCTCGCCAGCAGGAACGATGGCGATGCGTTGGCCGTGCTTTTGGGCCGCCAAGGCAACGGCGCGATAATTCCGGAAACATCCCGTCAGGGTCGGCGTGCTCCCGGTTCCCAAAGTAAGCGTCGCGCCGTTGGGCGAAGGCAGGACAAGCCTCGTCCCTTCGGGAACGTTGGTGAGCGCTTCAGGTGAAAGCGAATACTTCGACTGGCTGTGCTGGTTATCCGCCAGTTCTGCGCCGACGGAGATCGCAAAGGCTTCTGCCGTTTCATCTTTCCAGCGATAGGGGAAAACCATCGCGCCGCGCCGGGTCGCAATTTCTACACAGGTCGAAAACGAAAGCACATCAACGATGATGACGACATCGCTGATGGGGGCCAATTGGGCCACGCCATTTTGCCCCCACTCGCAACGAATATCGAATTCGGATTGGTTGAAAATCATGGGCGCCATGGAAGCCACCCGGCAGGGCGTAGCAGCTGTGTCGCCTCTCTCACATTCATTCGCTCTCCCTCAAATCCCTCACATTCATCTGCAGCCGCTTTTCGCCATTCCACTCATTGACTTCAAGATGGAAAGCCACGTCCACGCGCGGGGGCATCTTCTCCTGCCACTCCCCCATCCGAAAAGCAATGCCGTCTATCACCGCCCGCCCATCGCCCAGGGTCAGTTTGAGGTGGCTGGCCTCTGCCCCCACGGCGCGTGAATTGACCACCTTGAGGCCGCGCGCAGCGAATAGCGGCGTGGGGTTGCCATAGCCGCAGGGCTGGAATTTTTGCAGGTAGTCCATCAGTTCGCCATGCAGTTCGGAGAGCTTGACGGCGTCTGCATCAAGCTGCAGCGCCGGGCGCAACTCCAGACCCACGAGCTTGCGCCGGGCGATCGCGCGCAAGGCGGCGGCTAACTTGTCCGTTGTTTCCACGCGCGTGGTGAAACCCGCCGCCGCCGCATGTCCCCCATGCCGTTCCAACAAGTGTCGGCACTCGTCGAGCGCCTCGGTGATGTGAAACTCGCGGATGCTCCGCGCCGAGCCTTTGGTGAACTCCGGCCCTTTGTGAGCCACGACCGCCGGCCGGTAGAATTCCTCGGTCAGGCGCGCCGCTGCCAGCCCCACGATCCCGTCTTTGAAATCGGGATGGGCCGCGAACAGCAAGGGCGCATCCGGGTCCGTCTCTAACGCAATCTGCCGGGCGTGTACGTGCGTCAACCGGGTGAGGTCCTGTCGGTCGCGGTTTTGCTGTTCCAACTGTTGGGCGAGGCTATTCGCCGTGAACACGTCCGCCGTCGTCAAGAGTTCGTAGGCCGCGAGCGCCGATTCCAACCGGCCGGCCGCGTTCAGCCGGGGGCCGAGCGCGAAGCCAATCGCCGTCGCATCCACCGCGCCCGGCTTCAGCCGCGAGACCATGAGCAGCGATTTCACGCCCTCGCGGCGCGGCTTGTTCAGCGCCTTCAACCCATCGCGCACCAACTTGCGGTTCTCACCCGTCAGCGGGGCGAGGTCAGCCACAGTGCCCAGAGCGACTAAATCCAAAACATCTGAGCCGTTGATCGGCGGTTTGTCGTGCATCGGGCGGATCAGCCCCTGCGCGATTTTGTAGGCGAGGCCGACGCCCGCCAGGTTTTTTTCGGGATACTCGTCGCCCGGCTGCTTGGGATTGACGACGGCGAGTGCGCCCGGCAACTCGGGGCCAGGGTGGTGGTGGTCGGTGATGATGAGGTCGAGGCCGAGAGCGCGCGCGGTGTCGGCCTCAGCCAGCGAACGGACGCCGCAATCTACGGTGACGACCAGGCGCGCGCCGTCGTCCTTGAGTTGGCGCAGGGCATTGTCGTTCAGGCCATAGCCTTCGTCCTCGCGGTCGGGGATATAACGGTGAACGTCCGCGCCGAGCACGCTGAGCACCTGCACGAGCAGGGCCGTGGCAGTGACGCCGTCGGTATCGTAATCGCCGTAGACCACGATGCGCTCCCCGGCTTTGATGGCCCTTTGCAGCCGTTCGACCGTTTCGCCCATACCGGTGAGCAACAATGGATCATCAGGCTGAGAGAGCTGGCCGGAGAAAAACCACTCGGCCTCCGTGCGGTCGGCGAGGCCGCGGTTGAACAACAGTTGGGCGACGATGGGCGGATAATCCCTCAAGCCCGCACGGGCTGACTCCGTTAACGGCGGGGCGATGATCCAGCGTTTGGAAGGCATGGGGTCCTCACCCCCCTCCCCGGCGCTCCGCGCTGCCGTTGGCGGGGGGTGATGTCAATCTTATCCCATGCCCACGAAAACACAAGTCCGCCCTCAAAAACAAAACAGGCTCCGCACGGGAGCCTGTCGCACGGGCCGGGGCAAATTAGACCAAGTTGAAGTTCCGGGCGAGCCAGTCGCCGATCAGCCAGTAGCGGAAGTCTTCACCCTGGTTGCACTTGATCCCGCCAATCACGCCATAGACGAGGGCGGCGAGGGGCAGAGCCGTGATGATCAGCGCCACCGGGATGCAGAGCAGGCCGATGAGGATGGCGCTGAGCAGGCCGGTGACGACCCACGCGAAACCGACGAGTGCGCCGCCGCCTACCCACCACACGAGCTGGAAAACAAATGCCTGCATGGAATGGAAGGCTACATAGCGCGAGCGATCTTTGTACACGAGGTAGATGACCAGCGGCGCGACCACGCCCAGGAAACCGGTCACCAGGTTCAACAACACACTCAGGTGAGCCAGCATGGCCCAGGTGCGCTCGTCGGAGGGCGAGAGCGGGCCGCCCCCGCCAGGACCGGGTGAAACGGTTGGTTCGCTCGGAATATCATTGGTCATGTCAGGTTTTTCCTTTCGCTATGAATACGCAGACGGGGGCGCAAGGTAGCGATTAAAGCAAAAAGCCCGCCTGACGGCGGGCTTTTTGCACACAGGCGGCTAGGCCCAGCCCTGATTCTTGACGAAGTTAGTGATGAGCGGGATGGTCACCATCTTGCCTTTGTACGCCTGGAAGCCACAATAAAGCTGGTACAGCCAGCCCACGAGGCCGAGGCAACCAAACGTGATAGAGCCAAGCGCCACGGTGATAATGCCCAAAATCAGCGCCTGCACATTGTGGGCCTTGATGAAGGGACGATCTTTCTTATCGGCCAGCAGGAAAATCACAATTGGGGCGATAGGCGAGAGCAGGTAGGTTAACAGCGCCCACAGCTTATCATCGCTGGTTACGTCGCTCATCGTCGGTTCAGTGCTCATTGTCATTTCTCCTTTGTCAATATGTAAGTGATGTGTGATGAAGACTCCCCGGACGGTTGGGCGGGAGCCTGTCATATAAAACCCTATACACACGGAATAGTGACGCCGCGCCAGTGCAAATTGTATGCTATTCACGCCTGGGCGCAAGCGGCCATTTTCCCCTCTGTCCTCTCTGTGCTAGAATGCGCCGCTGTGACCAAGGTTGTGTTCATGGGGACACCGGCCTTTGCTGTGCCGACCCTGAAAGCGCTGGCCGAGCGGTATACCGTCGTCGGCGTGGTCACGCAACCCGACCGGCCCGCCGGGCGCGGCAAACAGATGGCCGAGGCGCTCGTCAAGCAGTTCGCCCGGCAAGCCGGGCTGCCAGTCATCCAGCCCCAAAGACTGCGCGAGCCGGAGGCGATGGCGCAACTCGCGGCCTGGTCGCCGGACCTGATTGTGGTCGCCGCCTTTGGGCAAATTCTCAAACCCGCCGTGCTCGACCTGCCTTCGCACGGCTGCCTCAACGTCCATGCCTCCCTGCTCCCCCGCCATCGCGGCGCGGCCCCCATCCCCGCGGCCATCCTCGTGGGCGACCCCGAAACCGGCGTGACCATCATGCGGATGGACGCCGGCCTCGACACCGGCCCGACGCTCGCGCGCCGCGCCGAGCCGATCCGCCCGGACGACACGACGCAGGCCCTCGCCGAGCGCCTGGCCCAACTGGGCGCAGCGCTGCTGATCGAAGTTTTGCCAGACTACCTGGCGGGCAAACTCGCGCCTGACCCACAGGACGACTCCCGCGCGACGTATGCGCCCCAGCTCAAAAAAGAAGACGGCCACCTCGACTTCACACGCCCCGCCGCCGAGCTCGAACGCCGGGTGCGCGCTTTCACCCCCTGGCCCGGCGCGTTTGCCTTCTGGCGGGGGCAGCCTCTGAAGATCGTGCGCGTCGCGCTCGCCCGCGCCGAGTCCGGCGCGCCAGGGGAGGTCATCCCGGCTGAAGCGGGGCCGGTCATCGTCTGCGGGGCGGGCGGGCTGGCGCTGCTCGAAGTTCAGCCGCCTGGCAAGCGCCCCATATCCGCCGCCGATTTTGTGCGCGGCGCGCGCCATTTCATAAGAGCAAAACTGACGTGACCACGACCCCCATGTCCATCGCCCAACCTTTCTGGGCCGCTTGTAAAAGGCGCGCCTCTTTACTCTCTCGGAGGAGAACATGATCCAAGCGAATCTCAAACCCGCACTGGCCGAACTGATCGGCACCTTCACGCTCACCTTCATCGGCGCCGGGGCCGGCGCGCTCGCCGGATCGAACGGGGGCGGCATCGTCGCCGTGGCGCTCGCGCATGGCGTCGCGCTCATGGTCATTGTCTACGTCTGGGGCGCGGTTTCGGGCGCGCACGTGAACCCGGCGGTGACGTTTGGCCTCGCCCTGGCGAAAAAAGTGGACTGGACAACCGCCGTGTGGTATTGGGTCGCTCAATTCGTCGGCGCATCCATCGCCGCCTACCTGCTCGCCTATCTGGTTGGCGTCGAGTCCGGGCTGGGGGCGACGACTGGCAGCCTCACCACCGGCGACCCGGTGAAAACCATCGTCGTAGAGGCCGTGTTGACGTTTTTCCTCGTCACGGCCGTCTTTGGGACGGCAGTCAGCGGGCGCAGCGGCAATGCGGCTGGCATCGCTATCGGCTTTGTGCTGACGATGGACATTCTCATGGGCGGCGCGCTGACGGGCGCTTCGATGAACCCTGCCCGAACCTTTGGCCCAGCGCTCGCTGCCGGAAACATCGGATATTTCTGGATGTATGTGGTCGGCCCGCTCCTCGGCGCGGGGGCGGCGGCCCTGCTATGGGACCGATACTTCGCAAAGAATTGATCCGTCTAAGCGCAGGACGCCTGCCAGAGCCAAGCCGCGCGCCGCCCCCGCGAAAACACCGCGTCGAAGGCGCTGAGGTTATAATGAGCAATTGGAACATGGTTCTCTTATTTCGCCGTGGGTCATTGACTGGAAGCGATTCCAAAGCCTGCCATTTCGGCGTCCGGGTTTGTTTGCCAATTTGCGCCGCGATGTTATCGAACTCTGGCGGAGGCCTGACACTGACAATCCGCTGGCAAAGCCGGAACCCGCGCTGATCGCCTGATCACCCATGCGCCTCAGCACGGAAGTCCTCGTCATCGGCGGTGGAGCTACCGGCCTGGGCGCGGCGCGCGACGCCGCTCTGCGCGGCTTCAAGACCATCCTCGTCGAAAAGGGTGACCTCACCCACGGGACGAGCGGACGCTATCACGGCCTGCTGCACTCCGGCGGGCGCTACGTCGTCCGCGACCCGCACTCGGCGGCTGACTGTTACCGCGAGAATCTGATCCTCAAGCGCACCCTGCCCTCGGCGATCGAAGACACGGGCGGCTTCTTCGCGGCCCTGCCCGAAGACCCGCCGGAGTATGTCGAGCCGTTCCTCGCCGGATGCCGCCGGGCCGGCATCCCGGCTGAAGAAATCCCCCCTGCCCTGGCGCTCAAAGAAGAACCGCTGCTCAATCCCAAACTGGCGCGCATCTTCCGCGTGCCCGACGCCGCCTGCGACTCGTTTGACGCTGCACATGCTCTCGCGGAGAGCATCCGGGCGGCGGGCGGCGAGGTCTGGACGCGGCGCAAGGTGATGGGCCTCCTCCGCAGCGGAACGCGGGTGGTCGGCGCGGAACTGGAGGACGTCGCCACGGGTGAGCGTCTCACGCTCGGGGCGGACGTCGTCGTCAATTGCGCCGGGGCCTGGACCGGGATGATCGCGGCGCTGGCCGGATGCGAAGTGAAGGTAACGCCGGGCAAAGGCGTGATGATCGCGATGAATTCCCGGCTGGTGAACACGGTCGTCAACCGCCTCAAGCCCCCCAGCGACGGCGATATCCTCGTCCCGGTCGGGACGGTGGCCGTGATGGGCACCACCGAGGTCGTCGTCCAAAACCCCGATCAGTATGCGATTGACGACGAGGAAATCGAGCTGCTGCTGGCCGAGGGCGAAAAACTTATCCCGCGTTTCCGGGAGTTCCGGGCGCTGCGGGCGTGGGCGGGGGTGAGGCCGCTATTCGAAGACAGGCCGTCCGCCCTCACCCCTCGGCCCTCTCTCCCTGGGGAAGAGGGGGAGGCCGCGCCTGGGACGGACTCGCGGATGATGACGCGCGCGCACGCCATTCTCGACCACGCAATCCGCGATGGGGTGGAAGGCTTCATCTCCGTCGTCGGTGGGAAGTTCACGACCTTCAGGCTCATGGCCGAGCAGGCGGTGGATTTGGCCGGCCACAAACTCGGCGCGGAACGAAAGTGCCTCACCGCCGAGACGCCGATTGACCCGCCGGGCCAGCCGTTCCACAAATTGAACGACCGGCTGAGGGACGTGGAGGCGAGTGAGAAGACCGAGATCGTGTGCGAATGCGAGTTGGTGACGCGCGTCCAGGTGGAGCAGGCGCTGAACAAATCAGGATCGCTGGTGCTCAACGACCTGCGCCGTGACCTGCGGCTGGGCATGGGGCCATGCCAGGCGGGGTTCTGCGCGTACCGCGCGGCGGGGATATTGCACAGCCGCACCCCCCTAGGGGGTGAGGTGAGACGAACAAATTCGGCGTTGATTGAGTTCCTCCAGGAACGCTGGAAGGGGCTGCGCCCGGTGATGTGGGGTGCGAACCTGCGGCAGATGGAACTCGATTTGAACATCTACCGTAACCTGCTCGGGGTGGACCGCCTGCCGACGGCGCGCGAGCCGGAAGAGTACCCGACGGAGAAGACGGCGTAAGACATCATGCGTGAGGCGTGAAAACGTACACGACGGAACACGTAATACGCACTACGGTTATGACAGCTCAATCCCGCTATGATGTCATCGTCGTCGGCGCGGGGCTGGCGGGGATGTTCGCGGGCGCGTTGGCGGCGCGGCGCGGCGCGCGCACGCTCGTCATCGCGCGCGGGCTGGGGGGCACACACCTCGGGCCGGGAACAGTAGACGTGCGGGGCTACGACAGCGCACGCCGGTTGGTCAACAACCCTGAGGCGGAGATCAACCAGAAGCCGGGGCAACGCCATCCCTCAATGCTTGCCGGGCTGCCCGCGTTGCGCGAGGCGTTGGCCGAGTTTCAGAAAATGTGCGCGGCGGCAGGGTATCCGTTGATAGGCGCGCTTGACGAAAACTTCTTCCTGCCGACGGCGATGGGCGCGGTGCGGCCCACCTGCCTTGCGCCCGAATCGTTCGCGGCGGGAGAGGTACGGCAGACGGGCGAACTGGCGCTCGCCCGCCTGCCGGGTTTCCGTGATTTCTTCGCTGACCTGATGGCAGCCAATCTGTCCGCCGCGGGTTACCCGGCCCGCGTCGTCTCGCTGGATTTGCTGGGTGCCCCAATCCGCAGGGATTCATTCGCCACCGACCTCGCCCGGCTCTTCGACGATCCCGGTTATCGGGAGAAAGTTGCCCATCACTGGCGCGCGGCGCTGAAAGGCGTCACCCGCTTAGGGCTGCCGGCGATTTTGGGATTGAGAGAGACGGACGGAGCATGGCGAGACTTGCGCGCGCGATTAGATATCGAGTTATTTGAGATTCCCATCCTGCCTCCTTCGGTTCCGGGGATGCGGCTGTTCAATATATTGAAAAAAACGCTTGAGGCGGCCGGTGGCCGAGTCACAATCGGGCCGGGCATCAAGGGTTGGGTCAACGCAGATCACACGAGTCAATCGCGGATGCAGTCCGCTCGCACCGTCGCCGCTCGCACCACGACTGCGCGCATAGCCGCTGGGGTCATCGCAGAAACCGCTGGCGGGCCGAGATACTACGCGGCGCGGCACATCATCCTGGCGACGGGCAGTTTCAGGCACGGCGGATTAGAAGCGCCGACAAAAGGCAAGATCATCGAGACAGTTTTCGGCCTGCCAGTGATGACAAATGAGGAATGGTTCGCGCCGTTGTATTCGGAGGCGCAGCCGTATGCCAGGTTTGGTGTGCGCGTGAATGAAAAGATGCAGCCCGTGAATGAAGCGGGCGAGGTCATTTACGAGAATGTCTTTGCGGTGGGGGGCCTGCTCGCGGGCGCCGACCGCAACGGCGAAGGCTCACGGGAGGGGATTGACCTGGCGACGGCATGGGCGGCAATCTCTAATCTCTAATCTCCAATCCCCAGCAGCCCATGACTTCCCTCCACATGCTCGACACTCAACTCACTTCCGATGTGTGCATCAAATGCAATATCTGCACCTCCGCCTGCCCGGTGGCGGCAGTGACTGATCTGTTCCCGGGGCCGAAGGTGGTTGGGCCGCAGGCGCAGCGGTTCCGCGAGCCGGGCGCGGCCTCGGTTGACCACGCCGTGGATTACTGCTCCGGGTGCGGGGCGTGTTCGCTGGTGTGCCCGCACGGCGTGCAGATTGCGGAGATGAACATCATTGCCAAGGCGGAGATGGCGAAACGCGACGGCATTCCGCTGCGCAACCGGATACTGGGGCGGAGCGAACTGCTAGGCAAACTCGGTTCGCTCTTCGCGCCGCTGTCCAACTTGCCTGTACAAAACAAGGTCTTGCGCGGCCTCGGCGAACGGCTATTGGGGATCAGTCAGGCCGCGCCGTTTCCCCGGTTTGCGCGCCGGACTTTCCGGAGTTGGTTCGAGCGTTCCGGGGCCGGCCGCGATGTCATGGGCATTTATAAAGTCGTCTATTTTCACGGATGCAGCACGAACTACTACGAGCCGCGCGTAGGCCAGGCGGCGGTGAAGGTGTTGAGGCTGAACGGCTGCAAGGTCAGCATAGCCGAACAGAACTGCTGCGGCTTGCCGCTGCAATCGAACGGCGAGTTTAGCGCGGCGCGGGGGTATGCGGAGGCCAACCTGCGCAAACTTGCGCCCTACGTCCGCGCCGGGTACGTAATCGTCGGCACCTCCACAAGCTGCACGCTGACGTTCAAACACGAGTATCGCTCGGTGTTGGGGATTCAGGGCGCAGAGGCCGACCTGGTGGCTGAGAACACGTACGACTTCTTTGAGTTTTTGCAGAAACTGGAGGCCGAGGGGCGATTAAACACGGTTTTTCGCCCGGTGCGTGAGCGGATCGTGTATCACGCGCCGTGCCAGTTCCGCACGCATGCCGTGGGCCGTCCCGCCGCCGACCTCCTGCGCCGCATTCCGGGCGTGACGCTGATCGAGACCCAGGCCGACTGCTGTGGGGTGGCTGGGACATATGGCCTGAAGGTCGAGAAGTATCAGATCGCCACGGATGTGGGCCAAAAGGCGTTCGAGGACATCCGGGCCGCGCAGGCCGCGCGGATCGCGTGCGACTCGGAGACCTGCCGCTGGTGGCTGGCAGGGCGCACAGGCGTCCCAGCGGCGCATCCAGTAGAGATCCTGGCGGAGGCGTATGGGATTTGAGATGATTCCCTGCCTGTTCAGGTGAAACATAGTGAAGCTCTTGGTCTATGGCGCAGGCGCCATTGGCGCGTATGTGGGCGGAAGCCTGGCGAGCGCCGGACATACGGTGACGTTCATCGCCCGACCTGCGGCGGCGGAGGTCATCCGAATGCAGGGTTTGCGCCTGAAGTCAAAAGAGGGCGAAAAGATCATCCGCGCGGCGTCAGCCGTCACTTCGCCCGCCGAGGCTTTCGCCGCCGGGTCGCACGATGTCATCCTCTTTGCGCTCAAATCATACAGCACTGCCACCGCAATTGAAGAACTGCGCGCTGTGACTGCGACTCCGCCGCCTATCTTGTGTGTGCAAAACGGCGTAGACAACGAAACAGAACTCGCCGAAGCGTTTGGGCCAGAGCGTGTGATCGCCGGGACGGTGACGACGGCGGTGAGCAGGCCCTCAGAGGGGGAAATCGTGGTTGAGCGCAAGCGCGGTGTTGGGGTAGCACAGGGGCATCCGCTCAGCGCCCAGATTGTGATCCTCTTCAAGGAAGCAGGCCTCAACGCCCGCCTCTACTCGGCCGCCGGGCCGATGAAATGGTCAAAACTGTTGACCAATCTCATCGGCAACGCGACCTCGGCCATCCTGGATATGACCGTGGCTGAACTGTTCGCCGATCAGCGCACGTCTGCCGTCGAACTGGCTATGCTACGCGAGTGCCTGGCGGTGATGCGCGTCCTAAAGTATGGCGTCGTGGATTTGCCCAGCGTGCCTGTGCGTGCGCTTGCCTTCGCGGCCGGGCGGCTGCCGAATTTCCTGGCTCAGCCGGCGCTGAGGCGCGGCGTGGCGGCAGGCCGGGGCAACAAGATGCCCTCGTTTCACATTGATCTGCATTCCGGACGGGGCCGGACCGAAGTGCGCTGGCTGAACGGCGCGGTGGCGCGGCGCGGCGCCGAGCGCGGCGTTCCGACGCCGGTCAATCAGGCGCTGACCAACACGCTTGAAGCCTTGAGCGAAGGCAAATTGAACAAAGAGGCCTTCAGGCGCAGGCCCGACGCGCTGTTGCGGTTGATAAATGTGTGAGGGACTGTTATAATGCCAGCGTTCTATACGAGCGGCTGCCTTCAACCTCGTTCGGCCAAATCGACCGGAGTTTCGTGGGCCGAAGATTTCACGGAGTTTGAGCCGTGAAATAGGCATGGATCATCGGGGCGTAGCGTAGCCCGGTTAACGCACTTGCATGGGGTGCAAGGGATCGGCAGTTCAAATCTGCCCGCCCCGACTTAACAGGCAACGTCTGTCACTTCAGGCGCTGCCTGTTTGTTTATCTACCCTGGCTGGAGGAGCCAAAGCCATATGGAGATCAAGAACAAGGCCGAGCACGACCCCGTCGCCGATCTATTGTTGGTAGATGCCTATATGCTCTGGGCCTTGCAGGCGGCTGAGGAGGTCGCCGGCAAGTCTGGCCTGGCCGTCGTTCTGCGACAATCGGGGCTGGAGCGGCTGATTGACCACTACCCGCCCAACGACCTTAAAATCAGCGGTCACCTGAAATATAGCGATTACGCCAATCTGAGCGCGGGGCTGCTCAACTTCTTCGGGCGCGCAGGCAAGAGCATGACGCTGCGCATCGGGCGCATCTCGGCCAAGCATGCGGTCGAGCAGCAGGCCGCGCAATTTGGCTTAAGCACGCTGGTCGCCGCAGCGCGCGTCCTGCCGCTGGCGCTGCAAATCAAGGCCGGACTGGAAGTCCAGCAAAATGGCCTGAAAAAGATCGCCAAGTCGGTCGGGCAGGAACTGCATATGCACGTCGAAGACCGGGGAGACAAATTCGCGTTCGTCAACGAAGACTGCGCCTTGTGCGCCGGGAAACAGGCCTCCGACCACATTTGCTGGATCTGGAACGGCGTGCTGCAAGAAAGCATGCACTGGTTGACCGGCAAAGTTTTCGAGATCGGGGAAGTGGGGTGCCGCGCCCAGGGCGCAAAGGCGTGCGTGTGGGAGATCAGCAAGACGCCCAAGGAGGCGGCATAAAGTTGCGGCTCCTGTATGGGAAGAGTCAATGCTCTTCCACCGCGTCCTCGCCGTGGGAAACGCCCGCGAGGACGCGGGCTACGAGCGGGAGAAAAATAAAACAGGCCGCCTGACCCGAGGCGGCCTGTTTGTGCTAAACTGATGCGGAGCGCGAGACTGTCGGCATGTCCGTCCGCTTCACCAACACCCTCCTCCTGGCCCTCGTGGCCCTGCTCACCCTCACCGGCCTCTACGGCCTCGTGTGGCCGTTCCCCGGCTGGATGTTCGAGGTCCACCGCGCCGCCGGATGGGCGCTGATCGCGCTCATCCCGTGGAAGATGGTCATCTCCCTGCGCTCACTCGGGCGCGGTTTGCAGCCCCGCTTCGATCGGAGTGTGGTTGTGGCCGTGTCCATTTTGCTGGCGGCGGCCACGCTGTTCGTCCTCGCGCTGGGCGTGATGTGGGCCTGGCGCATCGGCCCGAGCTTGTTCTGGCTCGGCGGCTATGCGGACACGGCCATTTCCTGGCACTGGATGATCGCGCTCGGCCTCCTGCCGGCCTTTGCCCTGCACGCCTGGCGGCGCTGGCCGCGCCCAAAGCGATCCGACTTTCTTTCGCGGCGCAGTGCGATCAAACTGTTCGCGCTCGGAGCGGCCGGCGTGGCCGGCTGGGGAATGGCCGAGCGCTTTGCCCGCGCTCGCGCCGACGCCGAAGCGCCGCGCCGCTTCACCGGCTCGCGCGAGCAAGGCTCGTTCGCCGGCAACAGCTTCCCGGTGACGAACGGCGCCGGCGAAGGGAAGACGAGGCTAGAGAGCAGAGATTGGAGGTTGAAAGTCAGCGGCGGGGTAGAAACCCCGCTGGCGTTGACCTATGCCGACATCTTTGCACTCCCGACCGTAGAGAAAACGGCGACGATTGATTGCACCACCGGCTGGTACAGCACGCAGGCTTGGCGCGGCGCGCCGCTGACGGAGGTATTGGCCCGCGCCCGGCTACATCCCTCGGCGGGCGCGGTTCGCCTGCGCGCAGCCTCGGGTTACGCGATGGACTTCACCCTGGCCGAAGCGGGGGAGATTTTACTTGCGACGCACGTCGGCGGCGAAGTGCTCGACCACTGGCACGGTTTTCCCCTGCGCGCGGTCGTCCCCTCCCGGCGCGGGTGGTTCTGGGTCAAGTGGCTGACGGAGATTGAAGCGCTGACCCGGCCTCACGCCTGAGCCGTATCACGTATTCCGCATTGCGTATTCCGTCTACGCACTACGCAATAAGCACCACGCCTTATACCGCCACAACCTTATTCCGTATCATCCCAATCCCCTCCACTTCGCACTCCACCACGTCGCCCGGCCTCAGGAATTCCGGCGGGGTGCGTGCAAAGCCCACGCCGCTCGGCGTGCCGGTAGACAGGATATCGCCGGGGAGGAGCGTCATGCCGCGCGAGAGCCATTCCAGCAGAGCGGGGATGTCGAAGATGAAATCGGACGTGCTCGCCTCCTGCTTGAGCACGCCGTTGACCCGGCTGCGGACGGTGAGGGCGTGCGGGTCGGGGATTTCGTCGCGCGTGACGATCCACGGCCCCAGCGGGCACGCGCCGTCGAGGCTCTTGCCCTTGAAGAATTGCCCGCCGTAGGCGTTCTGCATATCGCGCGCCGTGACATCATTGAGGACGGTATAGCCAAAGACGTAATCCATCGCGTCCTGCCGGGAGATGTTCTTCCCGGCTTTGCCGATCACCACGGCCAGCTCGGCTTCCCAGTCTATTTTGACCGACACGTTCGCGTCAAAGGGAATATCGCCGTAGGGACGGTTGATGGCCGTCGTGGCTTTGGTGAAGAACAAGGGAATGTCGGGCATCTTCACCGGCAGGCCCCTCGCCGTCAGGCTTTCGGCGACGTGCGCCGCGTAGTTGTGGCCAATACAAAAGATATTCCGGCGCGGATTGGGGATCGGGGCGAGCAGTGTGAGGGAGGCGAGCGGCAGCCGGGGCCCTGAGGCGGCGCGCGCGCGATCCAACCCGACCGGGCCAAGCTCGATGAGCGTCAGCATATCTATCTCCGGCACGAGGATCACGCTCTCTCCATCCAGGACACCCAGTCGCGGGCCGCTATCGGATTGATCAGTGATGAGGCGCATATCTGTCTCCTATCTTTGAGATGCCGAATTGTGGCCGCGAGTTAACCAATCGTCAAGGGCGTAATGGTACAATCTTTCCGATTCCGCATGACCGCCACACACGCCGAACGCGCCCAGGAATTGCTGGCGCTGATCGAAAGCCGGACGACTTACCTCATCTCCCAATCGCATTGGGCGGCGAGGCTCCTCCTCGTTTCCGAAACTAAAGAGGCGACGGCTCCGCCGGTTTCCCTCACCCCCGGCGAGATTGAGCGCTATGCGCCGCAATGGGCGCATCTCATCCCCGACGATCCCGAACTGCGGGCGGCGGTCGGCCACCAGTTGGCGCAGAAGTATGGCTGCACCCCGCCGTCCAC
>Ga0209341_10001950_pt1 | contig 19991 bp, 22 predicted proteins | sample RifCSP13_2_FD_184020 | JGI IMG/M metagenome (GOLD analysis project Ga0209341, IMG submission 184020) | Soil microbial communities from Rifle, Colorado - Rifle CSP2_sed 13_2 (SPAdes) (version 2) | ecosystem: Environmental > Terrestrial > Deep subsurface > Rock core/Sediment | place: Rifle... | reverse complement strand
GACTCAATGGAGTTCATGGTCAACCACGATGACCCGACCATGTATATCCGCACCGCCCTTCTGTGGGTTGCTAGCCCGCGGTTCATCAACGAGCGAACCGACGAGGTAGAAGCGTTCGAGAAGCGGTTCATTCTCGAAAACCCCTATCCCCCATCGAAGCACGGGATGATGGGTCATTTCCATGCGGACAAGACACACGACGCTCTAGACCGGCTACCGAGCATCGGGGTGCCCACTGTCATAACCTCCGGCGAGGTGGATTGGCAGGTGCCGACCAGGTACGGGATGGACGTTCAGGCGCGAATCTCCGGGTCGACAATGCACGTTTTTCGTGGCCCCGGTTCGAGCCACATAGCCTTTCATGAAATGGTCGACGAATGGAACGACTTCACCCTGTCGTGGCTCGATCGCCACGGTCGCGGTAGGGCTTAGTCAGGTCTGCAGACCGGGGGCCAGATCAGCGGCCAGGTCGGTGCCCAAGTCAGTGAGCGGTCCAGCCGCCGTCGACCGTCAGGACCGCGCCGGTGACATAGCTCGAAGCGTCGGAAGCCAGGTAGAGCACCGCCCCCTGTATCTCATGGATCTCCCCCCAGCGTTGCATGGCTATCTCGTTGGCGATCACTCGCTTTGCGTGCTCGGTGTCCTTGAAGGGGATGTTCATGTCCGTGAGGAAAGGCCCTGGCGCGATGGCGTTGACAGTCACCCCGATCGGTGCCCACTCGATGGCCAAAGCCCTCGTCATGTTGACGAGGGCCCCTTTCGACGAGGCATAGGCGCTCCGATTGGCAGCGCCTACCACTCCGAAGGTCGACGCGATGTTCACGACGCGGCCCCGCCCCGCCCGCCGCAAGGTCGGCTCCACTGCGCGGCACATCAGCCAAGGTCCGGTGACATTCACGGCCAGCGAGTAGTCGAATTCCTTGGGCTCGATCTCTCCAATCGCACCGCGGACGTTGATTCCGGCGTTGTTGACCAAGATGTCGATCCGACCCCAGCGATCAATCACCTGCGTCACTATTTGCTCGACCTGATCGGGATCGGACACGTCACCGACCAGGCCTACGACACTCCGCCCCGTCAATTCGGCAATCGCGGTAGCCCTAGCCTCAAGCACATCGGGAGTGCGGCTCGTCAGTACCACATCCGCCCCCGCCCACGACAACGCCTCACCGATGGCGGCGCCAAGACCGCGGGAGCCACCGGTCACGATGGCAACGCGGCCATCGAGGCGGAAGAGGTCGAGAGGGTTGCTTACGCGTGGACCTCGGTGTAGGTCTTCCCACCGGTACCCTCGACCCAATACTTCGGAGACCATCCCACCCCTTGCCAACTTTTGATCGTGTTCGGCTTGAGCTTTATCAGCCATCGTGGCTGCTGAAGAGTCGATACGAGGTAGGTAGGACCATTCGGACCCAGGTACCGGTATGACATCTCTTCTGCGACCTTGACCCATCGACCACCGATGTTGGGCTCCTCCACCACCTCGGCCGTCCCCTCCACGAACACTTTGGGAATCTCGATCTTTTTCCCGGATTCGTCAGAGCCGCTGTGGTCCGAGTCGATCACGATGCTCACCCTGCCGTCGTTCTTAATGTACTCGCACCAGGCCGACCGCTGGCGTCCCACGAACCAAAAGGATGACCCGTCCCAGTGATACCAAACAGGTATGACGTAAGGAGATCCGTCCGGCTTGAGGCAAGCCAACCGCGCGAGGGCGTTTCCCGAAAGGAACAGGTCCATCTCCTGCTTGTCCAATGCCCCCAGCTTCCCACGGAACTCTTCGGCCATCTCTGACTCCTGTTTCGGGTGGCGCAAGGAGCGTTTGCTCCCAAGCCGGTGTGGCGAAAACTATATCGTGGCGAACGGGGTTGGCGGTGGCCCTGGTCATCTACCATCCGGCGCCGTGCAACAGTCAGAGCACATGCCGGGGTCAGCGGATTTGGCGGTTTCCGTTCGTGACCTAGTAAAGACTTTCTACCTCCGCTCGGGCTTGATTTCGCGCCGCCAATCCGAGGTCTCTGCCGTGGCGGGGGTGTCCTTCGACATCCCCCGGGGAACCACCCTCGGGTTGGTCGGAGAGTCAGGCTGCGGCAAGTCGACGACCGCCCGGTGTGTGCTGCGCCTGATCGAGCCAACCTCGGGCCAGGTCCTCCTCCGACGCCGACTGCAAAACGGGGACGCAGAGACGATCGATGTGTTGGCAGCCGACCGATCCCAGCTGCGGTCGCTGCGGCGGGAGATGCAAATCGTCTTCCAGGATCCCTTCGCTTCGCTCAACCCCCGAATGCGGGTAGGTGACATCATCGAAGAGCAACTGGTGGTTCATACGTCCATGACGGAAAACGCCCGCCGAGAGCGGGTGCGATCATTGCTCGAGCTGGTCGGCCTCAATCCGAAATACACCGACAGGTTCCCGCACGAATTCTCCGGAGGTCAGCGTCAACGGATCGGCGTCGCTCGCGCGCTTGCACTCAACCCGGGCTTCATCGTCGCCGACGAGCCCGTATCCGCGCTCGATGTGTCGATCCAGGCCCAGGTCCTCAACTTGCTCAACGAGCTCCAGGCCAGACTTGGTCTCACCTATCTCTTCATCGCCCACGACTTGGCGGTGGTTCGACACATCAGCGATCGAATCGCGGTCATGTACCTCGGGAAGATCGTCGAGATGACTGCGTCGGATACCCTCTTCCGAGAACCTCTCCACCCCTACACCCACGCTCTCTTGTCGGCGGCGCCGGTACCTGACCCTCCGGCGCAGCGCGCCCGGAGGCGCCTCTTGCTCGAGGGCGAAGTTCCAAGCCCGCTCAACCCGCCAGCGGGTTGCAGATTCCACCCCCGGTGCCCGGTTGGTCGAGACCAAGAGGTGTGTCGGACCACCGAGCCGCCGCTCGAGGACAAGGAACTGGGGCACCTCGTAGCGTGCCATTTTCCCCAACGGCTCTCGGGTTGAGGAGATGGCCTGGCGCGATCCCCGAGATGGCAACCCGGTCAAGACCGCGCTGGCGGCCGGGGAGACCGTAGTCGGCGCATTCGTGCGGATGCCGACGATCGAGACAGTTGAGATCTGCGCTCACGCCGGATGCCAGTTTCTGATCATCGACAACGAGCACACACCCGTGGATTGGGAGAGGACTGCAGCCATGGTCCTCGCGGCCGAGGCCGCCGGAACCACCTCGATCGTTCGGTTGCCGACCTGGGGCCGAGAGCGGATAACAAAGGCGCTCGATGCCGGGGCAGACGGAGTGATGATCCCCCAAGTGGAGGGCGAGCGGGTGACACGCGAAGTGGTGGCTGCCACCAGGTATGGGCCGAGCGGCACGCGTGGCACGGCAACCAATCGCAACTCGGGTTATGGGATGAAGATGTCCCTTCCCGAATACATCGACGCCGCCAACCAATCCACACTCGTCATCGTGCAGATCGAGAGCGTCGAGGGCGTGAGCAAAGCCGACGAGATTGCTGCCGTCGAGGGGGTCGACTGCATCTTCGTGGGCCTTTCCGACCTATCGGTAAGGCTCGGCGTGCCCGGCGACATGGCGGCGCCGGCTCTATTAGAGGCGCTTGCGGAGGTTGGCTCTGAGTGCGCTCGCCACGGCAAGGCGCTTGGTGTACCGGTGGGAAGCGCCGAGATGGCGCTGGCGTTTCGGGAGCGAGGGGCCCGGTTCATTGCCACCGGAGATGTAGGAGTGCTGGCAAAGGGGATGCGCAGATTCGTGGAGGAGGTGGCGCGATCCGCCGGCTAACCCGAGAGCAGACATGCTTCTTCTTCGATCGGACCATCGCGCCGATCGCCGAGTTGACATCGGGTGAGACTGTCATCGTCGAAACTCAAGACGCCCATAGCGGTTCCATAACCTCGACCGACACCGTGTATCGAAACCTGGACGAGGTATTCGAGCGACTCGGGGGTGCCAACCCCGTGACCGGCCCGATCGCGATTGTCGGCGCGTCGCCTGGTGATTGCCTGGAGATCGAATTGCATCATGTGGAGGGTGCTCCGGTACGCGGGTTCGGGCACATGACCACCACCCCAACCCTTCATCCAGATCTTGAACCGGAGACGACTATCTGTCACCGTCAGGGTGACCACGTGGTCCTACCTACCGTCCGTGGGCCCGTCCGGGTCCCGTACCTCCCTTTCGTGGGCACACTGGGGGTTGCGCCGGTAGGAGATCCAGTCCCGTCGTTCGGTCAGAGACCGGACATTCTCGGCAACGTGGACCTTCCTGAGCTCACCAACGGTGCGGTTGTGGTGCTGCCCGTTCATGTTCCCGGCGGACTGGTGTCGCTTGGCGACGCCCACTTGGTGCAAGGTGACGCCGAGATCCATCGCTCTGCAGTCGAAACACAAGCCGACGTGACCCTCACCATTTATCACCGGTCGGCGGAAACCGTGGGCTTTGCCAAGCTTCCCCAGGTAAACAGCGACGACTTCATAGGCAGCGTCGCCCCTGGGCCTGGACATCTCGAGGATCTGGTCAGAGCTGCTTACGACGATCTGGCCATCCGGCTCGAGCGTTTCTACGGGTTCAGCCAGGCCGACGCGTTCCGCCTCTTGGGAGCGGTAGGCAAGGTGCGGATTGGTCAGGTTGTCCCTCCGGTCTACTCCGCCCTCGCCAAGATCGAACGGAAATACCTCGAGCCCGGGCCTCGGTAGTCTCTTTTTCACATGCAGTCGCGCTCACCTACCCGGCCTTCGGTGAGAAACCCATCCGAGGTAGTGGCTGCCATGCCGCGCTCGGGAATCCGAGAGATCTTTGACCTGGCCCACCAGATTCCAGACGCGATCCATCTCGAGGCGGGTGAGCCGAGTTACCCCACTCCTCCCCACATCTGCCAGGCCGCTATCGATGCCCTCAACGAGGGGTTCACGAAATACACACCCAACTCCGGCATTCCCGAGTTGCGGCGCGCCATCGCGGACGACGTGAGCCGCCGGTGCGCTCTTGCGGTCGATCCCGACCAAGTGGTGGTCACGCCTGGCGGTGTCGCGGCGTTGTTCACCGCCATCAAGGCCCTAACCGATCCCGGCGACTCCGTATTGCTCTCAGATCCAGCATGGCCCAACTACCGAATGATGCTCACGGTGCTGGGACTGGAGGCGCAGGCCTATCCCCTGTTGTTTGATGACGGACTCATCCCCCGGCCCGAGGTCATAGAGCGGCACATAACTGACACCAGCAAGCTCCTCATCCTCAACTCTCCCTCAAACCCCACCGGAACGGTGATTCCGCCCGAGGTCTTAGCCGAGATTATGGAACTCGCGCGCCGATACGACCTTTGGGTTCTCTCCGACGAGGTGTACGACCAGCTTACCTTCGACGAGGAAGCGGCTCCGGTAGCCCGGTTCGACACAGACTCGCGGGTTATCACCGTCAACAGCTTTTCAAAGACCTACGCCATGACAGGGTGGCGTGTCGGTTACGCAATCTGCCCCCAGGAGATCGCTCCCCTTGTTTCCAAGGTCCAGGAGCCGATCACATCGTGCGTCAATGGCCCTGCTCAACGGGCAGCAGTCGCCGCGTTGATGGGTCCGCAGGAGGTCGTGGCCGCGATGCGTGCCGGTTATCGCCACCGACGCGACTTGGTAATGGAGATGCTGATGCAGGGTGGTGTCCCCGCCGTTCGACCTCAAGGAGCGTTCTACGCGTGGGTTGACATTGCCCGCACCGGGATGTCCGATAGGGAGTTCGCTCTTAAACTCGTGAGAGATCGGCATGTGGCTGTAGTGCCCGGCACGACGTTCGGTTCGCAGGGATCAAGCTCCATCCGGTTGTCATTAGCCACTGAGACCGAGCTGCTCAGCGAGGGCGTCCGCCGCCTGGTGGAGGCCGTCAACCAATGGGCGAGCTGAGCCTCAGCCGAACCGGAACAAGCCGGCCGCCGTCCCTCCACGGATAGCCAACCGCTCCCCGGCGGTGATCCCAGGTAGGTGGTGGTCCACCAGCGCCAAAGTCTCGGCATATCCCGGCTCGGATCCGATCCAGGGGTAGTCGGAAGCCCACATCATCCGACCCGCACCGAAGGCGTGATACATCCGCTCAACCACAGGGCGCAGGTCGGCATACGGGTAGGCGGCTCGGCTGAACGCATACTGGCCAGACATATGGACGTAGACGTTGGGGTGACGGGCGAGCCTCGCGACTGTTTCGAGCGAGGCAGGTGGAAGCGCGACATCGAAGCGAGGGCGGCCGTGCTTGTCGACTCGCATCTCGTCCCAAATGTTTGGGCAGAATCCCAGGTGGTTCATCACCACCACCAAGTCGGGGAGCAGCTCGAGCAGGCGGTCAAGCAACACGACTTGAGTTACCTCAGCGTAGAACCACAGCTTCACCCGTAACTCTGCCATTGCCGCCAGCAACGGAAACAGCGGCTGAGATTCTGGGTGAGCGGCCGGATCGCCAAGGGAGAAAACACGAAGCCCCTGGATCCCTAGCGTTTCCACACGCCGATACAAGTCAGCGACAGCGTCGGCGGAGCCCGGCGCGGCCACCGCCACCCCGGCGAATCGCGCTGGATAAGTGGTCAACACGTGCGTCAAATACTCATCGTGAGGCGACACGGCCACCACCACAGCTCGGTCGACTCCGGCCTTTTCCATGTCGGCGAGAAGGGCCTCGGCGGGTGCAGAGCGCTCGGGCGGAGTAAGCGGCTCAAACACGTCCCGTGGGAATCGATCGGAGACCGCCTCGAAGACGTGGAGGTGAGCATCGATGGTTGGCAACGTCAATTCTCTGTCATCGGCGGTTCAGACCTGGGACGATTGGCCGGCGCCACCGCTCTCGAGCCCGGATGGGAAGGGCTGAGGTACATTCGAAAGAAGGAGCAGATGTCCTCGATGAGGTGAGCCCGGCCTCGCACCAGCCGCTCACCACGGGCGGCGTCACCGACTGAGGCCATGACCTTCTGGCCGGGGAGGGCCTCGAATACCCTCTCGGACTCCTTTTTGGCGATGGGATCGAGGCTTCCGACCATCACCATCCGCATTGCCGGCGTCGATGAGCGGATGCTGGCTTCATCAATCCCCGACAGGTCTGGCGTTACAAACACCTGGGTCGGGACGTCTTTTCCGAGCCTCAGCGCTGCCCGGCATGCGCGGCCCGCCAGCACCAATCCGCATGGCCCCCAAACGCGGTTGACCTGGCCTACCAGGGCGGCCAAATCGCGCTCCAGGCTTTTCGAATCCGCCTCGCCGTCCGAGAGACCGTGGCCCCGCAGGTCGACTGCGATTACATGAAATCCAGCGTCGGCAGACAACTGGAGTGCGGCACCCCAGGCGTCGAGATCGCCGCCTTCGTCATGGACCATGACGATCGGCGGACCCAGCACCAGCCATTCGTGGCCGCGTAGCTTCGTCCCAATTTCCACCTCGATCTCTATCGGCAGAGGGCTAACCGTCACAACGACGCAAACGCCTGCGGGTTGAAACAGCGCAGCAACCGACCACCGTCGAGTTCGAGAGGGGGGTGATCCTTCCAGCACCGCTCGATGGCGTACGGGCAACGCGGGGCGAAATAGCACCCGGGAGGCGTGAACTGTGGTGGCGGAACCCGCCCTGGGATCGAATACAGCGGTTCCTTGCGAGGACTTACGTGTGGAAGCGCATGAATCAATCCTTGTGTGTAAGGATGTTGCGGATCGGCGAAGAGTTGGTCGACAGGAGCCTGCTCAACGATCTCGCCTGAGTACATGACGGCCACTCGATGCGCGACGGATGCTACGACCGCCAGGTCGTGAGTGATCAACAGCATCGCCATCTGGCGCTGACGCTGCTCTTCCGCGAGGCGGTCGAGGATCTGGGCCTGGACCGTGACATCGAGAGCAGTGGTGGGCTCGTCCGCGATCAGCAGGTCCGGGTCAAGAGCCAACGCCATCGCGATCATCACACGCTGGCGCATGCCACCAGACAGCTGATGGGGATAAGCGCCCATTCTCGAATGGGCGTCCGGGAAATCTACTTCGACTAGCGTTGCCAGAGCTAGCTCAGTGGCGGACGCATTGTCACCGCCCCGGTGCACCTTGATGAGTTCTTTGAGGATGCTTCCCACCGTGAACGATGGGTCGAGGGAGGTGAGCGGATCTTGGAAGATCATCGAGATCTCTTCCGCCCGGATGGCTCTGATGTCCCGCTCTGAAGCGGAGACCAGCTCCCTGCCTTTGAACCGTATGCTGCCGCCGGTTATCTCAGCTGCCTCGGGGAGGAGTCTCATGACCGACAACGCGGCCATCGTCTTTCCGCAACCACTCTCTCCTACCAAGCAGACGATCTCATTCGGGTAGATGTCGAGCGAAAGGCCACGCACGACATCAAAGGTGTGCCCCTCGGAGCGGATCGTGGTTGTCAGGTTCAGAAGCGAGAGAACCGGATTTGCCCCGTCTTGTTCGCTCATGCGCGACGGAGCCGCGGATTGGCGGCGACGTAGCCCAAGTCCGCCAGCCAGTTGCCGATGACTACGAGCGCGACGAGCACCAGCGAGAAGAACTGAGCTACCGGGTAATCGCGGCGAAGCACCGCATTGACAAGGACTTGCCCAAGGCCCGGCCATCCGAAGATCGTCTCGACCACCAAGGCGTAACCAACGATCTGGCCGATCCTAAGGCCTGCCAATGAGATGATCGGGATCAGGGCATTCCGAAAGGCGTGCTTTCCGATCACCCGGATCTCGCCTAGACCGGCCGCACGCGTGGTTCTCACCCAATCCTGGCCGAGGTTCTCGAGCATGGCCGATCGGGTCATTCGCACCGTCAGGGCAATGCCCTCAAATGCCAACACCACCGCAGGCAGGATCAAGTGTCGGAGTTCACAACAGCCGGCGCTCGGAAGCAGATGAAATGTGGATGCAAACAACCAGATCGCCAAAAGTGCCAACCAGAAGTTGGGGATGGCCATGCCAACCACCGAGAACGTCATGATCCCCTGATCGGCCGCCCGGTTGCGCCGCACCGAAGCCCAGATCCCCAACGGAATCCCTATTGCGAAAACCAGAACAAAGGCAGCGGCGCCGAGTATGAGGCTGTTTTTCCCGTGCCGGATCAGCATGTCGCCAATGTCAGCATTGTTGGTCAAAGAGTTGCCCAGATCACCGCTAAGGATGCGGCCGGCGTACTCGAAATACTGCACATAGATGGGAGCCGTAAGACCGAGGCGCTCGCGGAAGGCTTCTCGCTGCTCGGCCGTCGTCGAGGCGGGCAGGGCGGCGGCGGTGGCGTCGCCACCAGATAAGCGAATCGCATAGAACACCGCGATCGACGACAACACCAGAATCAAGATCATGTACCCAGTACGGCTTACGATCCTCCTCACGACTCCATCCCTTTGGCTTCGTGGCGCAGTCGAGGGTCGAACACATCTCGCAAACCGTCGCCGATCAGGCTCACCGAGAGAACCATCAGCACCACGGTGATGCCAGGGATGGTCGACTCCCAATGGTTGACCTGGAGATAGTTACGGCCCTCCGCCACCATCACGCCCAGGCTCGGAAGCGGCGGCTGCGCACCGAGACCAATGAAGGAGAGCGCCGCTTCGGCGATGATTGCCACCGCCACGTAATAGGAAGCAAGCACGAAGGTGGGGGCGAGGATGTTGGGAAGGACATGGCGGAACATGATCCGCCCCGAAGAGAAGCCACCAGCCCTGGCCGCTTCGATGAACTCGCGCTCCTTGAGGACGAGCACCTCACCTCGCACCACCCTGGCAATAGCGGCCAGGTTGACGAGGCCCACCGCCAGGACCACCGGGAAGAGGCCCTCGCCTAGGCCGCCGGCGAACAGGACTGCCACCAAGATCAGAGGGAAGCCCCAGACGAAGTCGGTGACTCCACGGATGGTTCTGTCGCGCCAGCCTCCCGTGAATCCGCCGACCAGCCCCAGCAAGATCCCGAGGATCATCGACATGGCAGTTACGCCGAGTGCGACGAGAAGCGAGACCCGAATTCCCACAAACAAACGTTGGGCCACATCGCGACCGAGGTGGTCCGTCCCGAAGAGATAGAAATGTTGAGTCTGGTCTGGCAGGTCGGCGATAGAAAATGGGGGCTGATGGATATTGCGAAGCTGTTGGGATTCGTAATCCGACCCGAGTATGGCCGGCCCCAGGACCGCGGCGGCCAGCACGATCAGCCCGAGAATCGTCCCGGAAATGACCAGCCGGTTGCGTCGGGCTCCCCGCAGGAGGCGCCGCACGGTCCCCAAATACTGGCTGTCCTCGAACGCGAGCAGCTGCGCCTCCCAGGCGCTCTTGTGCTCGTCGACGCTGGTCTGGGTCATCTCCCGGAAGTGATATTGGCTCTGGTCCGGCAGCGAACTTAGTAGCTCGCTACGACTCGATCCACACGTCGTTATAGAACGGGTAGAGGTTCCAGATGTAGGGCGACCAACCGTGGACTCGGTTGTTCTTGACGAACGTGGCGTTCTGGTTCATGAGTGACAGGTACGGCAGCTCCTCGGCCCAGGCAAGCTGGAACTCTGAAGCCGAGGCCTGTGCCTCCTCCGGAGTTGCCGAATTCTGCCAATTCTGGATGGCCGCGTCGATGCGCGGTACCACGGCATGGGAGAAGTTAGGCACCGGGATGAAGGCGCTTCCGGCAAACAAGGTGAGGACGTCGACCGGGATCGGCCACAGCCAGAAGAAGAGTGACATCGGTACCGAATCGCGGCCCGGGGCGGACTGCCTTTCGAAGGCGACCGCTCGGTCGACGACATTCACCTGGGCGTCGACTCCGACCTCCTTGAAGGCGGCGGACACCGCCGAGGCTACCGCCTGCTGGCTGGATTCATTCTCCACCTGAAACTCGAACGCGAACTTGCCACCGTCTCGCTCCCGAATCCCGTCGGCTCCGACCACCCATCCCGCCGAGTCGAGCAGATCGTTAGCCCGAGCGACGTCATAGGTGTTCAGGGCCTCCACGGCCGGGTCGTAGTTGCGGTCTGTGGTGGGAAACGGACCGTACGTGGCGGCGCCGTTCCCGGACAGAATGGCGGCTACCATCGCTTCGCGGTCGAGAGCATAAGACAGCCCCTGTCGTGTCTCCTTGTCACCGAAGAACTCCGGGTAGTCGTGATTCATCGACAGCATGAAGCCGGACCACTCCGGGAACTTATAGACCGTCAGGTCGGGGTTGCTCTCCAGCCGGGCGACATCGGTGTGTGCCGGCCCAATGACGGTATCGATGTCACCGTTCTCGAGCTGAGTAGCCCGTTGCGCCTGCTCGGTGATCACCGTCCAGCGGATCGCATCCAGATAGGCCGGACCCTTGTTCTCGAAGAACGGTGTGCGACTACCCGGGTAGTCGGCCCATTTTTCGACTAGCACATGGCTCCCTGGCACCCATTCTTGGTGGGTGAAGGGTCCGGTTCCGTCGGCGAACTCAGTGCCGTAAGTGGTGGACTCCGCCCCGCCGGCGTCGTTCCAGGCCTGCACGTTCACGATCGCCCAGTATCCGGTCTTGTGAGGACCTAACACCCCTATCCATGGGTTCTTCATCTTGATGAGCAGCGTGTTGGGGTCCGGGGCCTCATAGGTGTCCACGGGAGAGGCCAGCCCCGCGATGAAGCTTGTTGCCTGGAGCGTCTTGTAGAACTCGGCCATGGTGTTGGCGTCGAGTTCGGCGCCCGAATGGAACTTGGTGCCACTAGGGATGTTGAAGGTGTAGCTAAGGCCGTCGGCCGATGCCGAGTACGTGTCGGCGATCTGAGCCGCTGTTTTGCCGTCGGGGTCGTCGGTCAGAATCGTCTCGTAAATGGCGAAGAACGCCGGGTCGTACCAGTTGGTCGTGAGGGGGTCGTGCTTGGAAACGTCGCGGTTGTAACCCTCCCGAAGCGTGCCTCCGGCGACCGGGGATCCCGCCGCTGTCGTGGAACCGCCGGCAGTAGTTGTAACACCAGCTTCAGTGGTGGTGGTGGCGGTGGTAGGGGCGCATGCTGCGAGCAGACTTGCCGCCGCGCTGACCGACAACCCTGCTGCCAGGGCCTTCTTCATGAAGTCCCTGCGGGTGAGCTGCTTGGATTGGTACGCCTGAACAATCGGCCTCAGTTCAGGTTCGAGGCTTCGGAAGTCGGTCATCGTCTCCTCACTATCGAATAGACAGGGCCCAAAGGGCGGGGGTGTGACGGTCACGTATCCTATACGGTGACTCTTTGGAAGGCCGGTTCCAGACCCAGTTATTTTGATTCCAAGCTTCAGGAGGCACATTTTGGCGTTCCTTGTCACCGGCTCGTCGGGGTGTATCGGGGCGTGGGCTGTGGCGTTGCTTCACCGGCTGGGAGCCCCGGTCGTCGCGGCCGACATCACTGACGACCGGCGGCGGTTGCGTTACCTCTTGAGCGACACCGACATCGAGGGTGTCCGCTTCGAGTGGTGTGACATCACGGATCTGGAGTCAGTCACAGAAGTCATGACTAAGGCCGGTATCACTAACATCGTTCATCTCGCCGGGCTGCAGGTGCCATTCTGTCGAGCCGACCCCGTTCTCGGAGCACAAGTCAATGTCGTCGGCACCGCCACTGTTTTGGAGGCGGCCCGACGACGCGAGGGCAAGGTCACCGGCGTCAGCTATGCCAGCTCCCTTGCCGTCTACGGACCACCCGAGCTATACCCGAAGGCCCGAGTTGACGACAACTCGCCTCTTGCTCCCGCAACTTTGTATGGCATCTACAAGCAGGCCGATGAGGGGATCGCCCTTCGATACGCCGCCGACTATGGTGTCGGGTCGGTGGGCCTCCGGCCAACGATCGTCTATGGCCCGGGCCGCGACCAGGGTCTTACTTCGGACCCAACCAAAGCGATGCTGGCGGTAATGGCCGGCAAGCCCGGTCGCATCGGGTTCGGTGGCCGCTCGATTCTCCATCACGCCGAGGATGTTGCTAACGCATTCATCGCCGCCGCCCAGATGGAAAGCTCTGACGGCAGAGCATTCAACGTGCCGGGTTCCGAGGTATCCATGGATGAGGTAGCGCAGGCGATACGCGATGTGGTTCCGGAAGCGGAGGTCACGATCGAACCAACCCCGCTCCCTTTTCCAGAAGGCGTGGATCCAAGTTCGTTCGACCAACACGTGGGAGGAAAATTTCGGCCGCTGAAACAAGGTGTGGCGGACGCGATGGCTCATTTCCAGCGCCTGTTGGCTGCCGGCTTGATCAACGCGGATTAAGGAACATTGTTAGGTGTGTTGATCAGGCCACGTTCCCGGGCCTGCTGGGACTCTGCGCCTGTACGCCGGCGAACGCGCTGGCCGAAGGGTATGACTCCCGCATGTTTCGCTCGGTCTCCGGTGCGAAACGATCGCCCAAAGGGAGCTCGAGCACCACTGGGCCGCCCGCTTGACACGGTTGCCCCTGGCGGACATATATCGACGTTAGGTTTCCGGTGCGCCTGATGATGTACGTGTAAACGGTGTTGTAGGCGAGGTGGTTACAGATCCCGGTCGAGCCGTCATCGTGCGATGTCTGAAGCTCGAGGATGTCTTCGACCGTAACGGCCGCTTCCACTCGCCGCAGGACCGACTTGAGTCGCGGAGCACTCGTGATCACGTCGTCGTCCTCTGAGGTGGCCCCCAGAACCACGTGATGGTTCGAACGTCCCAACCGATCGGCTCCCGACGACACCTCGATCTGGCTGCTGCGCACTTCCACCGCGGCCGTGTGGTTCTCGTCGATCATCACCAGGTTGCCCCACAAGAATGGCCGGTCGGTCACCGCCTGCCGGACTGCCTCGACGGCTGACGGCACGTCGGTCCCTTCCCGAAGGGCAATCTCAACCAGTCGGTCGTAGTTGTCGTGTTCAGGGAGGGTGCGGACGTTCGAGTCGCAGCATAAGAGCCCGTGCCCGTTGGCTCCGATCGAGAATCCGGAGAACTTGTCAACATCAGGATCGTCCTCCGCCCATGTGGTGATCCCTTCCACGCCGAACACATCCCGCTCAAGCACCAGCCGGTCGTCGAAGTGGCTGCGGCCGAAGTCCTTGTTTTTGAACAACAGGTAGTCACCCGGACCAAGCCTCAGAACCCCGGTAGTGCACATGTCGTCGAGTCTAAAGGGCGACCGGCAGCTGGGCGCCGACGGTCTTCGGTGGAACGGCGTATTTCACGTCTCCGGCACGTCGTACACCTGGGCGGTGAGAGCCCCATCGACTATCAGGTTGGCGCCGCTCACGTACTTGGCATCATCGGAGGCCAGATACAGGAAGGCCCCCGCGACATCGTCGACGGCGGCGAGGCGGTTCATGGGGACGGCCGGGAACCCCTCTCGTCGCCACTTTTCCATCAACTGCTCACCCACCAAGTCGACCGATTGCTGCGTGTCGGCGGGCCCCGGACTCACGCAATTGCACCGGATCCCATAAGGCGCACATTCCACCGCTATCGCCTTGGCAAGTGAAACCAGACCCGCCTTCGCCACGCAGTACGCGGTGAACCCCCTGCCGTGTCCGAGCGAGCTGATCGACGAGGTGAAGAGAATCACCCCACCTCCGGTTTCCTTCATGGCGTTGGCGGCGCGTAGAGCCAGGGCGTAGTAGGCGTCGAGATTGACTGAAAGAACATGCCGCCACTGGTCGAGAGTCATGTCAACGAACGGCACGTCGACCCATGCGGCTGCGTTGCTGATCAGGATGTCGAGCCGGCGGTCGACTTGGAGTGCCTGTTCCACCGCCGCCACACAGTTCTCCATGCTCCCCAGATCGGTGTTGATCGGCACGGGGTTGGCGCCGTGCTTGGCGATGAGCGGAGCGGTGGCATCAAGCCGTTCCTGCTTGTAGTCGACGAGATAGACGTTGGCAGCACCTTCCTCGGCGAACCGCTCCGCAGTGCGCCTTCCAAACCCGCTACCGGCTCCCGTAACGAAGACATTCTTTCCTTCGAATCTTCGGACCATGCTTGGACTCCTCAGCGTGTTAGCCGTGTGGGACTACGTCCCGGCGGTGGAATGATCACATGTTCCTTGACCAGCCAGAAAGTTCCGGTGGCCTTGGCGTAGCGGGGCACATCCTCCCAAGCGGCCGCCACCTCTGGTGACGCACCCGCCTGTTCGAAAGCGGCCTCATCGTCGAACCATTGCTCAACAAATGCCTCGGTTTCGAGTTCTCCTTGAAGTTTTCGGATCACCTCGGACACCACGTACCCACGCAAGCCGGGGGCCTTGGCAGAGATCGGTGCGTGGACGTCCAGCCAGTACGCGAAGAAGTCCTTGGTTGTGAAGTCATCCCGCTTGTAGGCCGTGCCGATCGCCTTGATCATCGACTCCTCCTCTGTGTGGCGAGAGTACGCACCTCCGCAGTCAGGAGGCTCCCTCAGCCGAGCAAGAAGTCCACGATCAGGTTGATCGACTCCCCCGGCTGCTCCACCAAATAGCCGTGCCCGCCTTGCATGACCCCTAACCGGGCTCCCCGTATCGACTCTGCCATGGCGCGGGCGCCGGCACCGTCCGGCCCACAATCGAGGGGAGTGAGCACGTCCTCCTCCCCCACCATCACAAGGGTCGGGGCGCTTATCTTGCTGAGATCAGCGGTGACGTCGGCGGTGATCATGGCGTCGCATGCGTCGAGGAACACTTGCAGGGAGGCGTTGCGCTCGGTCACCTCGCGCATCGCCGAAACCGCCACCGATCCTCCGTTGGGACCGTCGAGGTAGCGCCGCGAGAAGGCATGGGTGGAAAGGTGTGATGCCAACTCCTCGGAGTAAAGACCGTAGGCATTGGCGATGTCCTTCCAGCCGCGAAACTGGTGCCGGGCCATGGTGTCGCATTTGGCAACCGCGCCGCCAATCACGAGGCGGTCGACGCGTTCGGGGTAGCGAGTTGCGAAGTAGACGGCGATGAAGCCGCCCATCGAGCCACCGTGGATATGGGTCCGCTCGATTTCGAGATGATCCAACAAGCCGACCAAATCTCGGGACCAAACATCAAGGCTGTAACGCTGGTCCGGACGGTCACTCATCCCGTAACCTCGATGGTCATAGTCGAGTACGGTGAATTGGCGGGCCATCGCCTCGGTCACCGTCGCATATCCCTCGTGGCCGCTGACCGCCCCGCCAATTTGGACGAGATTCGGCCCCGATCCAAGTCGCTGGTACCAGATCGCTGCTCCATTGATTTCAGCTTTGGGCACCGACCGCCTCCTTCCTTGAGCGGCACAGGACCGGCTCATGTGGACTCCACACCGGCTTCGTTCTGGACAAGTGCGAAAGATACCGGCGCAAAGCGCCGGCTTACGGCCTGTCCGACTAGGTTCCCGTCGTGGCGAGATTCGGGATAGTCAAGTGCGGTTGACCCCGGACGTATATCTGGTTGGGGGCGGCTCGTTCGGCTTCGACATGTCGAGCCCCTATGACTGCCACGTGTACGCAGTGCGAAGTGGTCACGAGATCGCGCTCATTGACGTCGGAACCGGCCTCGACATCGACTCGATCATCTCCAACATGCGCCAAGACGACCTTGACCCCAGCGCAGTTTCAAAGATATTCGTTACCCACTATCACACCGACCACGCGGGCGGACTGGCGGCCTGGCGAGATCTCACGGGCGCCCGTGTCCATGCCTCCTCCGGATCAGCTCCTGCCATTTCATCCGGAGATGCCAAAGCGATCGGGTTGGAGGCGGCCCAGCGCGGAGGCTTCTACCCAGCCGACTACGTGTTCCGAGCCTGCCCGGTCGACGTCGAGCTCGCTGGGGGCGAACTCCTGCGGGTCGGAGACTTCACGATTACTCCTCACAACAGCCCAGGGCATTGTTTCGGCCACACCGTATATCACTTAACAGGTAGCGATCGCTCATACCTATTCAGCGGTGACTGTCTATTCCATGGCGGCACCATCATCCTGCAGAACATCCCCGACTGCAGCATTCCCGACTACGCCGCCACGATGGAGCGGCTCTCGACGCTGCAATTTGATGCACTCCTGCCCGGACACCTAAGCATCACGCTCCGCAACGGCCGACGCCACGTCGATGCAGCTGCCGGTGCCTTCCGCAGCCTGGGACTTCCCCGCCAGGCCATTCAACTGTGACAATTGGAATTCTTGAGGAGGTGGCGTGAGCGAGTTCAAGATGGATCGTTACTACGAGGAGGGCGTCGCCGGCGGGATGTCGGATGGTGACGTCGACGAGTTCCTTCGCAGCCCAAACAGCACGTGGCTTCTCAAGCTGGCCTTTCTCAAGGAGGATGGCTGGCCAATGATCGTCCCGCTTTGGTATCAATGGGACGGCAAAGCCTTTTATGTGGTAGGCCGCAAACGCTCGGAGTGGGTCGCCCATCTGAAACGCGATCCTCGCTGCGCGATTTGCATCGAGGAGCAGGCCCATCCCCGGATCCGCAAGATCCTTGCGCAATGCATCGCTGACGTGATGGAAGGGCCGGCTCGCGGCGAGGGATCGCAATGGGTCGCCGTGGCCGACGAGATGGCCTCTCGCTACTCCGGGCCGACCGGCCCCGAGCAGCTCGTCCCGTCGTACGGCTGGGAGCGCTACCTTGTGAAGCTGATCCCTCGATCGGCGAGGCTCACGACGTGGCAGGGAGCTGATTGGGCGCTTCGGTACTTCGACCCGGGCCAACGCCCCGACCTGGAATCCAGGGCGGCGGCCCGCACAAAGAGCTGATGCAGCCCGAGTCCCGTCGAGCCAGGGCACTCCAACGATCGGAGATCAGAGTCCTCTTCGATGCTGCCCTCCGCCACCCAGGGGCAATACGTCTGGAGGTGGGCGAGCCGAGCTTCACAACGCCCGGCCATGTAATCGAAGCCGCCATGAACGCGGCGCGATGCGGGTACACGAAATATGGTCCCAACGGCGGGCTGGCCAGCCTGCGCGAGCTTCTGGCGGCCAAGATCGCCAAAGTCGACGGCTATGAAGTAGATCCGGATCAGGTAGTGGTCACGCCGGGGGGAATGAACGCGCTGTCGTCGACCTACATGGCGCTGATCGATCCGGGTGACGAGGTCCTTCTGCCAACGCCCGGATTTCCCAACATGGACCAGATGGTCTCTTTGTACGGAGGAGTGCCCGTCTTCTACCAGTTGCCTTCCGACAATGGCTTCCTGCCCGATCTGGCGATGCTCGAAAAGGCCGTGACGGCCAAAACCAAGGTCCTGTTCGTCAACACGCCGTCCAACCCGACCGGTGCGGTGTTTCCACCTGGCCTAGTTGAAGGGCTCGTAGAGCTCTGCCGGCGCCACGATCTATGGTTGCTGAGCGATGAGGTCTACGACGAACTGATCCTCGAGGACGGCATAGAGCACACAGCCGCGGGCCGGTTTGATACCGATGGTCGAGTGGTGACCGTGTACAGCTTCTCCAAGGTCTATGCCATGACCGGTTGGCGGGTGGGCTACGCCGCCGCTCCGCCTGACTTGGCAGCCACCCTCCGCAAACTGCAGGAGCCGCTGGTTTCGTGCCCTTCGACCGTTTCACAAAAGGCGGCGGAAGCGGCCCTGACGGGGCCCCGTCGACCGTTCGATGAAATGCTCTACGCCTATCGGAGAAGGCGGTTGGCCGCAGTCGAGGCCGCCGGGGCGGCGGGCCTCACTGCCATCCGGCCGCAGGGAACTCTGTACATGCTGGTCGATGTGTCGCGCTGGGCACGTCCAAGTTTGGATTTCGCCCTGTCGCTTCTTGAACACCGCGGTGTGAGTGTGGCGCCCGGGTCTGTTTTTGGTCCCGCCGGCGAGGGTTGGGTACGCATTTCGCTGGCGGCCGAGGAGGCCGCGATCGTCGAGGGGATCCAACGTATTGCAGCCCATCTCCGGGATGGGGCATGAACGACCTCTCCTCGGCTCAGACCTCGGCGCTTGCCTATCTCGACCAGACCACCGCCGACCAACTCGCCTTCACCAAAGATCTCATTCGGACTCCCAGCCCCAACCCTCCTGGTGACGAGCGAGCAGTGGCAGATCTGGTTCGCAGCAAGCTGGCCGAGTTGGGAATCACCGATGTCGTCACGGTCGGGGCGGAGGAAACCCGTCCAAACCTGATAGTCCGAATACCGGGGTGGGCGTCGGGGCGGAGCCTCATGCTCTCCGGTCACCTCGACACCAAGCCGGCGGGAGACATGTCTGCGTGGGAAACCGACCCGTGGGAACCCGTGGAGCGGCACAACCAGCTGATCGGGCTTGGATCCGGCGACATGAAGGCGGCGGTTGCTGCCATGGTTTATGCGGGCGCAGCCGTGAAACAGGCGGGTGGTTTCCATGGCGAGTTGCAACTGGTGTTCACCGCCGACGAAGAAGCAGGATCGGTTTTGGGCTCGAAATGGATGGCCGAGAACGGCCACCTTGCGGCCGACGTGGCGGTGATTGGCGAGCCAAGCGGCGTTGAAAAGGAGTGGGAGTCGATCGCGGTCATCTCCCGCGGGGCGGCGCTGTTCAGGGTCAAGGTGACAGGCACCCAGATGCACTCGAGCGTGTCCGATCGGATCAAGGGAATCAACGCCACGGTCGAGATGGCCCGGCTCATCGACCGCATGGACCGTGACTTCAAGCGGTGGATCACATACGAGCCACACCCTCTCTGCCCACGCGGCCCGACCGTGAACGTAGGAGTTATGGCCTCGGCCGGGGTCTTCTACGGCGTCTACCCCGGCAATGCAGAGTTTGCCTGTGATATCCGCACCCTCCCGGGCATGACCCGCGAGCAGCTTGAAGCAGACCTGCAGCGGTTCCTCGACCAAGCGATGGCGGACGCACCCGACCTTCGGGCCGAGCTTGTATTCGAGATCTTCGTGCCGGCTACCGAGATCTCCCCCGACAATCCGGCGGTAAAAGCATTGCAATGGGCGGCCGATCGAGTTCTCCGTTTCTCTCCACCCCTCGAAGCTTTTCCTGGCGCCACCGACGCTCCTCACTTTCAGCTCATCGCCGGGGTCCCCACGGTGGCGGCGTTTGGGCCCGGCTTGCTGCCCAGAGCTCACAGTCCCAACGAGAACGTGGCGATCGATGGGGTTTGGAAAGCGGCCCAGATCTATGCCCTCACTGCTCTCCGATATCTGGAGGGCTGATGGCGATATCCCG
>Ga0209341_10001947_pt1 | contig 20003 bp, 24 predicted proteins | sample RifCSP13_2_FD_184020 | JGI IMG/M metagenome (GOLD analysis project Ga0209341, IMG submission 184020) | Soil microbial communities from Rifle, Colorado - Rifle CSP2_sed 13_2 (SPAdes) (version 2) | ecosystem: Environmental > Terrestrial > Deep subsurface > Rock core/Sediment | place: Rifle... | reverse complement strand
GCCGGGACTCGGCACCTCGGTGTCGACCTTGTCCGTCGAGATCTCGAGCAGCGGCTCGTCCCGGGCGATGGGCTCGCCGACCTGCTTGAGCCACTTCGTAATCGTGCCCTCGGAGACGGACACGCCCATCTGGGGCATGACGACCTCGGTCTGCGTTCCTGTCGACACGTCTCCTCCTGTAGGGGCGAGGCATGCCTCGCCCTAGTAAGCCACCAATTCTCGAAGTCCGGCGAGCACGTCCTCGACCTGTGGGATGTAGGCCTTCTCGAGCGGGGGCGAGAACGGGACCGGCGTGTCGGGAGCCGCGATCCGCTTCACGGGCGCGTCGAGGTGCTCGAACGCCTCCTCCGCGATCGTCGCGGCGATCTCCGCGCCGAAGCCTCCGGTGCGGGTGTCCTCGTGGAGGACGAGCACCTTCGAGCAGCGCTGCACCCCCTCGAGCACGCGCTCTTTGTCCCACGGGATGAGCGTCCGCAGGTCGAGTACCTCGACCTCGATCCCTTCCTTGGCCAGCTCGTCCGCTGCCTTCGTGGCCGTATGCACCATCGCCCCCCAGGTGACGACCATCGCGTCCTCGCCCGGCCGGTGGACGGCCGCGTAGCCGAACGGGATCGTGTAGCGGTCCTCCGGCACCTCTCCTTTGATCCGGCGGTAGAGATGCTTGTGCTCGAAGTAGAGGACGGGGTTGGGGTCCTCGATCGCCGCCGCGAGGAGACCCTTCGCATCGTGCGGGGTCGCGGGGCAGACGACCTTGAGCCCGGGGATGTGTGCGAACGAGCTCTCCGGGTTCTGGGAGTGGAACGGGCCGCCCGAGAAGCCGCCGCCGGACGGGAGGCGGACGACGATCGGAACCGGGGTATGCCCCCGGAAGAACTGCTTCGCCGCCACGGTCACGAGGTGGTCCCAGGCGCAGGAGATGAAGTCGGCGAACTGCATCTCGGCGACCGGCCGGAGCCCCATCAGCGCGGCGCCTGTTGCTCCACCGACGATCGCGGTCTCCGAAAGCGGCGTATCGATCACGCGCCACGGCCCGAACTCCTCCTGGAACCCGAGCGAGACTTTGAACGCCCCGCCGTAGACGCCGACGTCCTCGCCGAGCAGGAACACCCGCGGGTCACGTCGCATCTCCTGCCTGAGCGCGTCGGAGATCGCCTGGATGTACGTCATCTCAGCCATGCGATCTCACTTGTGGTGGGGCGTGTCGAGGTCTTCCGGTGAGGCGAAGACGCCGTCCTCGAGACCGGCCGGATCCGGGAGCGGCGACTCCTCCGCCCGCTCGAGCGCCTCGTTGAGGAGCCGCTTGACGGCCGACGTGATCTCGTCCTCCTCGTCGTTCGTCATGCCGGCGTGGTCTCGGAGCCAGGTGCGGTAGCGCTCGATCGGGTCCTGCGCCGCCCACTGCTCGAACATCTCCTTCGGCACGTAGAACGCGTCGTCGTGGACCGCGTGACCCTCCATCCGCAGCGTGAGGCACTCGAGCAGGGTGGGCCCGCCGCCCTCGCGCGCCTTCTCGATCGCGCGCCGCGCCTCGCGGTAGACGGCCAGCACGTCCGTCCCGTCGACCACGACGCCGTCGAAGCCGTAGGCGGCGGCGCGGTCGGCGATGTGCTCGACCGGATACGAGAGGTAGGTCGGCGTCGAGTACGCCCACTGGTTGTTGTCGCACACGTAGACGATCGGGAGCTGCCTCACGCCGGCCATGTTCATGCTCTCGTGCGCGTCGCCTCTCGCAGCCGCGCCTTCGCCGAACCAGCCGACGGAGACGCGCCGGTCACCACGGATCTTGAAGGCGAGAGCCATCCCGGTCGCGACCGGGACCATCGCGGGGAGGTGGCTCACCATCGGGTGCAGGCCGAGCTCGGGCACAGCCATGTGGACGTTCCCGTCTCTGCCGCGCGTCGGGCCACCCTCGCGCCCCATGTATTGCGCGAAGATCCGCCAGGGCTCGACGCCACGTGTGATGTGGACACCCATATCGCGGTGGAGCGGCGTTCCTACGTCGTTCGGCCCCATGGCCGTCGCGACGCCGACCGCTGCCGCCTCGTTTCCGCGCCCCGTGTAGAACGAGCCCGGGATCTTGCCCTGCTTGTAGAGGATGTGCCCGCGCTCTTCGATCCCACGCGTGATCAGCAGGTGGCGGTAGATGCCGAGCAGGTCCTCGCGGTCGAGTCCGGCCTCCTTCACCTCTTGCAGCGAGCCAACGGGCTCGGCTTCGCGTAGGGCCATGCGGTGATCTCCCGTCGTCCGGCTGGGTCGGCACCACTTTAGCGACTGCACCCGTCACTCAACCGCGGCCGTAGGGGCCGGGCATGCCCGGCCCCTACTACAGTGACCGCTGATGGCGAAGCGCAACTGGATCCAGGAAGAGCGGCGGAAGACGCTGGGAGACTGGGTGGCCTTCTGCCTTCGCTGCGGCCATACGCAGCGCTACTTCCTCGAGGGCGAGGCCGATCTCCCGGCCGCGTGCCCGACCTGCGACGGAGAGCTCCGCAACCGCTGTCCTGCCTGCAGCGCGCCGATCGCCTCAGCGTTTGCCGTGGAGTGCGAGGAGTGCGGGGCTGCGATCCGCCCGGCAGAGCTCTTCGGAGGGCCGATCCGGAAGCCAGGCCGCTAGAAGATCACGGATCCGGGGAAGTAACGCGAACACAGCGGCCGCGAACACGGATGCTTTAGGGATTTGTTCGTGCGACCGGGATGCGCGCGAGCGGATCCCGGTCTTGCGCAGCTAACTGACGATCTGGGAGAAGCGGATCACCGTGACGATGTCGTCCTCGGTGACCTCGCGGTTGTAGAGCTGGCCCAGGAAGCGGGCGAGCTCGTCTGCGCGGCGGATCTCGGGATTGTCGTGCTCGATCTCGCGGGGCGAGAGGTCGCCGAGTCGCTTGACCTCGATCTTGTCGATGACGGCGTCGAACACCCGCTCCCGCTGGCCGAAACGCGCGCCGCAGAGGACGGTCACGATCATCCCCTTCCGGTACTTCGCCGACTTGTCGCCGAGCCTGATGGTCGCGGTCTTTCGGCTGGACCGGAGCTGGTCGACGACGGCGGGGTTGTAGAAGTTGAGGGCGTAGGTCGGCACAGGCGGCCGCGAAATCATAAGGGGTCAGACCCAGCGGGGTCTGACGCCGAGGCGAGGATTTCCAGGGCGCGTTCGGCCATCTCCCGCTCGCCGTGATAGGCGAGGAGCCGGGATGCATCCTCGAGCGGGAGCCAGCGGGCCTCGGCCACCTCGATCTCCATCCCCGCCAGAAGGTCGCCGATCCGGCCACCTGTCGCGCGGGCGAGGTAGAAGCTCACGATCTTGAAGACGCGCTCGCCCTCCCACGTGTAGACGTAGCGAATGTCGCCGAGCTTCGAGACGAGACGCGCCCGGACGCCGGTCTCCTCCCAACCCTCGCGGAGTGCCGTCTCCTGCGGCGTCTCGCCGGGCCCGATCAGGCCCTTGGGCAGGGCCCACGTCCCCTCGGGCCTTCCGCGCGGCCTCACGGCTGCGATCCACGGCCGTCCGTGCATGCGGCGCACCAAGACGAGCCCGGCGGAGAGCTCGCGCCGCATCACCACCTTGTAACACCACCTCGTCCGAATGTCACCGGATATGAGTCTGCCAGACTCAATCTGGCTTGGCCAAGCGGTGCTTAGGTGCTATGGTGTCCCTGGCACTCACCTACCCAGAGTGCCGATTGTGTCACAAATTCACATTCAGGGAGGTCTGTCGAATGGATTTGCAGCCTCTGGGCGACCGCCTGATCGTCGAGGTCCTCGAGGAAGAGGAGATCACGGTCAGCGGCATCGTACTGCCCGACACGGCGAAGGAGAAGCCGCAGCGCGGCAAGGTCTTGGCTGTCGGCCCCGGCCCTCGTGACGAGGACGGGGAGTACATCAAGATGGACGTTGAGGTCGGGGACGAGATCATCTTCTCCAAGTACGGCGGGACGGAGATCAAGCTCGGCTCGGACGACGTCCTGATTCTGCGTGAGTCAGACGTGCTCGCGAAGGTCGTACACACAGGCGGCAAGGGCAAGCGCAAGCTTGCCGGCGCCACCGCATAGCTCGTTTCGCATAGGAGGAAGAGATGGCTCACAAGGAGCTGAAGTTCAGTGAGGACGCGCGTCGCTCGCTCGAGCGGGGCGTAAACATCCTCGCCGATGCGGTCAAGGTGACACTCGGTCCGAGGGGACGGTACGTCGTCCTGGACAAGCGGTTCGGCGCGCCGACGATCACGAACGACGGCGTCACGATTGCCCGAGAGATCGAGGTCGAGGACCCGTTCGAGAATCAGGGCACGCAGCTCGTCCGAGAGGTAGCCACGGCGACGAACGACGTCGCCGGTGACGGCACCACGACCGCGACGGTGCTCGCCCAGGCGATCGTTCGGGAGGGGCTCAAGAACGTCGCTGCCGGCGCGAATCCGATGGCGCTCAAGCGCGGCATCGAGCAGGCCGTGGACGCGGTCGTCGAGAACCTCAAGGAGCAGTCCACCGAGGTCAACGGCAAGGAGGACATCGCCCGGGTCGCCACCATCTCGTCGCGCGAGCGTGAGATCGGCGACGTCATCGCCGACTCGATCGAGAAGGTCGGCAAGGACGGCGTCGTGAACGTCGAGGAGGGTCAGACCTTCGGCCTCGACCTCGAGTTCACCGAGGGCATGCAGTTCGACAAGGGCTACCTGTCGCCCTACATGATCACCGACGCCGAGCGCATGGAGGCCGTGCTCGACGAGCCGTACGTCCTGATCGCGAACCAGAAGATCGGCGCGGTCAAGGATCTGCTCCCCGTGCTCGAGCAGGTGATCCAGGCCGGTAGGCCGCTGCTCGTCGTGGCCGAGGACGTCGAGGGCGAGTCGCTCGCCACGATCGTCGTCAACAAGCTCCGCGGCACGTTCACCGCCGTCGCCGTCAAGGCGCCGGGCTTCGGCGACCGCCGCAAGCGGATGCTCGAGGACATCGCGATCCTCACGGGCGGCGAGGTCATCACCGAGGAGCTGGGCCTCAAGCTCGAGAACACGAAGCTCTCGCAGCTCGGCAAGGCCCGCAAGATCGTGATCGACAAGGACACGACGACGATCATCGACGGCGCCGGCGAGTCCGACGCGATCAAGGGTCGCATCAAGCAGCTGAAGTCTGAGATCGAGGACACCGACTCCGACTTCGACCGTGAGAAGCTCCAGGAGCGCCTCGCGAAGCTGTCGGGCGGCGTCGCCGTCGTCAAGGTCGGCGCTGCGACCGAGACCGAGATGAAGGAGAAGAAGCACCGCGTCGAGGACGCGCTGCAGGCCACCCGGGCGGCCCTCGAGGAGGGCATCGTGCCGGGCGGCGGCGTCGCGCTCCTGAACGCGGCCGAAGCGGTCAAGGCGAAGCTCGACAAGCTCGAGGGTGACGAGAAGACGGGCGCGCAGATCATCGTCCGCGCGCTCGAGGAGCCGCTCCGCCAGCTCGCGTCCAACGCGGGCATGGAAGGCTCCGTCGTCGTCGACAAGGTCCGGATGTCCAAGAAGGGCGAGGGCTTGAACGTCGAGTCGGGCGAGATCGAGGATCTGGTCAAGTCGGGGATCATCGACCCGACGATGGTGACGCGGTCCGCGCTCCAGAACGCCGCCTCGATCGCGAAGAACATCCTCACGACCGAGGCCGTCGTTGCCGAGATGCCCGAGAAGCAGCCGGCGATGCCGGCGGGCATGCCCGGCGGCGGGATGGACTTCTAACCAATCGCTGCGCGATTGGTTAAGAAACACGAAGGGCCGGTTTAGTGCCGGCCCTTCGTGTTTTCTATCGCGGGGGAACCGCGAGGTTTCCCCGCGAAGTTACTCGCCGAGCGGCGTCCAGAGGACGAACGTGATGACACGCTGTCCGTTGCCGAGCTCGTCCATGTAGACCGAGCCGTTGGCGCGGCTCGCCTGCGAGAAGGGCGGCGCGTTGCCCGGAAGCTCCGCGGGCGCCGAGGCAGCCGAGTTGAACCTGTCCAGATGCCGGTAGATCTTCTCCAGCTGGTCGTAGTCGTGCTGGTTTGGGTGCTGGTTCGTGCTCGGGTCGTTCGTGTAGTCCATGCACGTGCCGAGGTTGGCGTTCGAGAAGTTCTCGTCCTGGTGTTTGAGCCCGAACGCGTGCCCCACCTCCTGGCACATCACGAACTGCCGCCAGGCCGACGTGTTGTACGGCGCGCTCGAGTGGTACGTGTCGTTGACCTGAACTACGGCTTGGGTGATGTGCGTCCCTTGGGCCCAGATTCGTGCGATCCCGAGCCAGCCCGTGCTCCCGTAGAACGCGTTGCACACCTCGACCCTCCCGCTCGTCGGCGGACAGCTCGAAGGGTTGCTTCCACCCGCGGCGATCGTCGTATCGAGGACGTTGGACGCGGACCAGTCGCCCGACGCCGTTGCGAGGTGGCCGTCCCAGGTCGACGACACGTTGTCCCCGAGCTTGAGCGCGAGCGGATTCGCCGTACGCGCCCAGTGGTACTTGCCCCAGCTGTGGTTCGCGAGCGCTGTTCCGACCAGCGCTGCGGCGACCGACGCCGCAGCCACGAGCGCGAGCAGCCTCCTCATGTTCGAAGCCTCCTTGGTGTTCTGACGGTATCTCTCTGAGTGTGGGAGCGGAACCGGCGAAATCAACAGCCCGACGGGTGATCCTCCACAAACGAGAGCGGCCGCTGGGACGGCCGCTCAATGGGGGAAGAACTGGGGAGGATGGGTTGCACAGGTTTTCGGCGGAAACCCACTTCGCCTCGTCCCCCATTCGAGGGGACTTCAGAAGCCGTAGCGCTCTTCCTTGAAGGGGTCGGCGTCGTTGTGGTAGCCGTAGCGCTCCCAGAAGCCCGGGTGATCGGACGCCGTGAGCTCGATTCCCCTGAGCCACTTCGCGCTCTTCCAGAAGTACTTGCCGGGGATCACGAGGCGGAGCGGCCCGCCGTGGTCGGGCGTGAGCGGCGCGCGGTCTGCGTGCGTGGCGAGCAGGGCGAGCGGATCGCGGAGGTAGGCGATCGGGACGTTCGACGTGTATCCCTGCTCGGCGTGCGCAACGACGAAGCGGGCCGACGGGCGAGGTTGGGCCAGCTCCTCGAGCGCGCTCCAGCGGACGCCCTCGAAGGTGACGTCGAAGCGGCTCCAGCGGGTGACGCAGTGGATGTCCTCGGTCACCTTGGTCCGTGGCAAACGGTTGAACTCGTCCCATGAGAGCCGGATCGGGTTCTCGACCTCGCCCGAGACGGCGAAGTCCCACGTCGCGAGGTCGGTGTTCGGGATCGTCCCTGCGTGGAGTACCGGCCACTTCTCGGTCAGATACTGGCCCAGAGGCAGGCGCGCGGGGTCGTATCCCGCTTCGATCACCTTCTTCTCCGCCTTGCTTCTGAACACGATTCCTACACTAGTGTCGATGGCAGTCACGGCGTTACGAGTTGCAGCCCGGCCTCGTGACTTCGTCGCCGTGCGGGGCCCGGGGGCCGAGTCGTACCTCCAGGCGATGGTCTCGAACGACGTCGAGGCGTTGGCAGCGGGCGAATCGTGTGAAGCACTTCTCCTCACCCCCAAGGCGCGGGTGATCGCGCCGATGACCGTTGTGCGGCGGGCGCCGGAGGATTTCCTCTTGCTGACCGAGCCCGGGCTGGGCGAGCGTCTGCGGGCAATGCTGCTTCGCTCGCGATTCGCCATGAAGTGCGAGATCGAGCTCGAAAGGCACGCCTCGTGGGTCGTATTGGGCCATGCCGACGGAATCCGAACGCGGGACTACGGCGTACCCGCGGTCGAGGTGCTCGACGCGGATCTCGAGCCGACGCTCGGCGAGGACGAGCTCGAGCTCTTGCGGATCAAGGCCGGGACGCCGCGCTTCGGGCGCGAGATCGACGATCGTGTGCTCCCCGCCGAGGCCGGTCTCGACACGCGCGCGATCGACTTCGAGAAGGGTTGCTACCCGGGGCAGGAGCCGATCGCCCGCCAGCACTACCGGGGTCGTATCAACCGCTCGCTCCGCATCCTCGCAATCGAGGGCGACGAGCTCCCCGAGTACGACGCCGAGCTGACGTACGAGGGGAAGCCGGTCGGCCGCGTCACGAGCACGGCGCGAGACGGCGACCACGTCGCCGCGCTCGGCTACGTGCGGCTCGAAGTCCCGGCCGACGCGGTTCTCGATCTCCGGGGCCGCGCGGTGCGGCCGCTAGACTTGCCCTCCGCGCGCCCGTAGCTCAGGGGATAGAGCGCTGCCCTGCGGAGGCAGAGGTCGCATGTTCGAATCATGCCGGGCGCACCTCGCGCTCCTGGCCGCCGGTCGCTCCCGGCCGGGTAGGGGCGAGGCTTGCCTCGCCCCTCCTTGGCAGCGCAGGTCCGGGCGACGCAAGCGTCGCCCCTACACGCGCGCGGCGCGCGTCCGTACCCCTTTGAGCGGGTCATAGACTTGGCCGGTGCTTAGCTGCCCAAGTTGTGGACTGGAGAACCCGGAGGGCGCCCGCTTCTGTAACGCGTGCGGGGCTGCTCTGGCGGAAGCGCCTGCCGTCGGCGAAGAACGGAAGCTCGTCTCGGTGCTGTTCGTCGATCTCGTGGGCTTCACTGCTCGTTCCGACGAGTCGGATCCCGAGGACGTTCGCGCCACGCGTACCATGCCGGAGTCAAGCGGGAGATCGAGCGCTTCGGCGGCACCGTCGAGAAGTTCATCGGCGATGCGGTCATGGCCGTCTTCGGAGCTCCGGTCGCCCACGAGGACGACGCCGAGCGAGCCGTCCGGGCCGCGCTTCGCGTCCTCGACTCGATCGAGGAGCTGAACGCACAGGAGGGGCTGGAGCTCGCAGTGCGCGCGGCCGTGGCGACGGGCGAGGCAGTCGTCTCGCTTGGGGCGCGACCGGGTGAGGGCGAGGGCATCGCCACCGGCGACGTCGTCAACACCGCCGCTCGCCTCCAGGGCGAAGCGCCTGTCGGCGGACTCGTGGTCGGGGAGCAGACGTACCGCGCAACACGCACAGCCATCGAGTACGAGGAGCTGCCTGCGGTAACGGTCAAGGGGAAGGCGGAGCCCCTCCCGGTCTGGCGTGCACTTCGTGCCCGCAGCCGTTTCGGCGTGGACGCGGAGGCGGCGCCCGCGATGCCGTTCGTCGGTCGGGACCACGAGGTTCGCCTCCTCCAGGAGACGTTCGAGCGGACGCTCCGCGAGTCGACGATCCAGCTCGTGACGATCATCGGCGAGCCCGGAGTCGGCAAGACGCGACTCTTGGCCGAGTTCCGCGGATGGCTCGACGACCGTCCGGAGCTCATCTACTGGCGGCAGGGTCGCTGTCTCCCGTACGGCGAGGGAATCACGTTCTGGGCGCTCGGCTGCATGGCAGAGCTTCCTCGAGGCGATCGCCGCGCAGAGGCCGCTCGTCCTCCTGTTCGAGGACCTGCACTGGGGCGACTCCGCCGTGCTCGACTTCGTGGAGCGGCTCGTCGACTGGTCGACCGGCCTATCGATTCTCGTCCTGTGCTCCGCGCGACCCGAGCTCTACGACCTGCGCTCGGGCTGGGGCGGGGGCAAGCGCAACTCGAACACCGTTTCGCTCTCTCCCCTCACGCGCGAGGACACCGCGCGGCTCGTGGCCGCCCTGCTCGAGTCCGCGGTCCTTCCGGCCGAGACACAGGAGGCGCTGCTCGAGCGAGCGGGCGGCAACCCGCTCTACACCGAGGAATACGTCCGGATGTTTCTCGAGCGCGGCTCCGCGGAGGAGCTGCCGCTCCCCGACACCGTGCAGGGGATCATCGCCGCCAGGCTCGACTCGCTCCCGTCGGAGCGGAAAGCCCTCCTCCACGACGCGTCCGTCATCGGCAAGGTGTTCTGGGCGGGAGCGCTCGAGGCCATGGCGAGCCGGAGCCCCGTCGAGGTTCGCGAGGGCCTGCACCAGCTCGCCCTTCGTGAGCTCGTCCGGCCGGCTCGAACGTCCTCCGTCGAGGGCCAGGCGGAGTACCTCTTCTGGCATGCGCTCATCCGCGACGTCGCCTACGGCCAGATTCCCCGCGCCTCGAGGGCTGCGAGGCACAGGGCCGCGGCGGACTGGATCGAGGGAATGGCCGGCGATCGTCTCGCGGACCACGCCGAGCTCCTCGCCTACCACGTCACGGAGGCGATCTCGCTGGCTCGAGCGGCCGGCGACGAGCGCGACGCCGAGCTCGAGTCGCGGGCGGCGCGGTTTCTCGTGCTGGCAGGTGACCGCTCGTCGGATCTCGACGTTCAGCGTGCCGAGAAGCTGTACCGGCGGGCACTCGGCTATCTGCCTGCCGGTTCCGTCGAGCACGCCCGTGTGCTCGTCAAGGCCGCGGAGGCGACTCGCCTCACCGGCAGGGTGGAGGCGGCCGCCCGCGACCTGGAGGAGGCTGCGGCGACGCTCGAGGCGCACGGCGATGCCCGCGGCGCAGGCGCCGCGCTCACGGATCTCCAGCGCGTCTATTTCTCACTGGGTGGGGGTGAACGGATGGAGCGGACTGCTCTGCAAGCCCTCGTGCTGCTCGAGGTTCTTCCGCCCAGCCCGGAGCTTGTCACGGCCTACGGGCGAATGGCCGTCGTGCAGGCCTTCCGAGGTCACCGGCCGGAGGAGGCGATCGAGTGGGCGGAAAAGGCGATCGAGCTCGGCGAGCGGCTCGGGCTGAGACGCGAGCTCCTCAGCCCTCGCCAGTGGCGAGGTCTCATGCGCTGTGAGCTCGGTGACCTCGACGGCATGGCCGACCTCGAGGAGTCGCTACACGAGGCGATCGACCTCGAGGCGAGCGGATCGGTCGTGGCCGCGTACGTCAACGTCGCCGACCACGTCTGGCGCCAGCGTGGCCCCGATGCTGCGCGCGCAGTCCAGGACGAAGCAGTCGCCTACGTCGAAAGGCGAGGGATTACGAGTCATTGGGTCCGGGCGGAGTCGTGCTGGATGCTGTACGACCTCGGCGATTGGGACGAGCTCCTCCGCGCAGCCGAGGGAGTGCGAACCTTCTCCGAGGAACACGGCAAGGGGCAGCCCGACTGCATCGCGGCGACGTACCTCGCCCACGTTTTCGTCCGGAGAGGCGCGACTGATGCCGCCGCGACCGTCATGGACGAGGCGCTCCCTCACGCACTGCAGATCGAGGATCCCCAGGTTCTCGGCCCCGCGCTCGTCGCCTCCGCGCTCGTCGCCGAGGCTCGGGGCGATCTCGTGTCCGCTTGCGCCCGGATCGTCGAGTACGACGACGCGACCCGAGACCGGCCGTTCTTCCGCACCCAGAACCTCTCGGACGCGGCTCGCATCGCGTGTGCCGCCGGCGACGTCGCTCTCGCCGAGAGTCTTCGCGACGGAGCCGTCACCGCCGCGGCTCGCGATCGCCTGTCGGACGACACCGCCAGAGCCGCGATCCTCGAGGCGGGCGGCGATCCGGCCGGTGCTCTCGCCGTCTACGACGAGGTCGCCAGAGGCTGGCAGGAGTTCAGGTGCGTGCTCGAGCACGGCCTCGCGCTCCTCGCCGGCGCGCGCTGCCTGGTCGCCGACGGGCGACCCGGCGAAGCCACGGGGCCGCTCGAGGAAGCGCGGCAGATCTTCACGAGGCTGGATGCCCGGCCCCTCCTGAGCTCCGTCGAACGGATTCTGGGATCACAGCCCAGCGCGACGACCGGGTAGGGCTACCGAGTCTCCCGGATCCTGGCGACGACCTCTGCGGCGAGCTCGTTCGGGATCGGGATCGTGAGGTTGTACTGCTCGATAGTCCATTCACCGTCGCGAAGCTGGAGGACGCCAGTGCCACGACACTCGCCATACCACTCGTTCTCGAGCCGCTCGTCAAACCAGGCCGTCCGGCCGTCGGCGGCGACCTCTACCGCCCGGCGCGAAGGCGTGTACGCCCAGCCCTTCCCCTGCGAGAAGTACCGGTGGACGAAAGCGCGGTAGTCCTCCCCGGCCCACCGCTCGTCCGGATCGGTCCCGAGGAACACGGCCCCGGGTGCCAGGAGCGCGAGGTAGCGCTGCTCGTCGGCTGCCGACGCGGCGGCATGAAACTCGTCCAGGACGGCGCGGACGCGGGCGGCTTCGTTCTCGGCGGTCACGGACGTTCAGCCTCCTACGACGCCGTGGTTCGATAGCCGCTCGACGCCGGGCCGGCGAGGCGGGCGCTGACGACGGTCTCCGCCGCCTCTGCGCTCTGCGGATGGCCGGTCACGGCCGCGAGAAAGTCTTCGCGGTCGAGGGCGTACAGGACGGCCGGAGTGCGCGCGATCACCGTCGCCGTCCGGGGGACGTCCCGCATGAGCGCGATCTCGCCGAAGTAGCCCCCAGCCTTGAGCTCGGAGACGAGCCTGCGGTCCTGACGGACCTCGATCTCGCCCTCGGCCACGATGTAGAAGCGATCGCCGGGGTCTCCCTCTCGGACGATGACGGTCCAGGGCTCGACCCGCAGGGGGACGAGCCGGGACGCGAGATGCTCGAGCGACCCGCCGGGGAGCGGCGCGAAGATGGGCACCGAGGCCAGGATCCTGAGCTCCTCCGCCTCGGGAGCGACGGCAGCCGCATCGATCTTGGCGACCCTCGATGCAAGCACCACGACGAGGATGGGTAGGAATGCGCCGGTCGCGATGAGGGCGGTCTCGATGCCCAGCCATGCAATGAGTGCGGGCACGAGCGCCGCGCCGATGCCGATCGAGGCGAGCCAGAGCATCTGGATGACCCCGAAGACGCGGGCCAGGACGTCGTCGGGCACGGCACGCTGTACGAGCGTCAGGCCGGCGACGTCCACGAGAGAGCTCCCGAATCCCAAGAGGCCCAGCACGATCAGCGTCACGACGACCTCCGGCCAGATGCCGATCGCGATCAGCGGGAGTCCCATCAGCACGACACCTGCCATGAAGGCCGGGCTCAACCGTCGCGCACCGGTCAACGAGAGCGCACCGACCGCGCCGATGAAGGCGCCGATCCCGATCGCGGAGTTGAGGTAACCGACGCCGCTCTCTCCGAGGCCGAGCAGCTCGATTGCCGCGACCACGATGTACACCTGAACGGCGCCTGCTATCGCCGTCTGTGCCGTGAGGAGCACCATCATCACGCGCAGCGGCGGATGCCGCCCGATCGTTGTGAAGCCCGCGAACGCCTCCGACGCGATCGTCGACGCCTCGATCTCACGTCTCGGCTGCTGCTTGCGCTCGACCCTGATGAGCACGATGAAGAGCGAGGACGCGACGAGCATGAGCGCAGTCACGACGAAGACGACGCCTGTGCTCGCCACGCCCAGCAGCACACCTGCGATCGCCGGGCCCACGAAGATGGCGATGCTCTCGACGCCGCTCGCGACCGCGTTCGCCGCGGTGAGCTCCGACGGGCTCGACGCCAGAGACGGCGTGAGCGCGGCCTGAGCCGAGCGGAAGGGCGTGGTTGCGATGGTGGCTGCGATCGAGAGGCCGTAGACGACCCAGGGCGACGCGTCGAGGAAGACGGCGGCCGCGGCGGCGGCGATAAGCACAACTCGGCTGGCATTCGTGAGGAGCAGGACTCGCTCCCGCGGATAGCGGTCGCCGAGCAAGCCCGCGAAGGGTGAGATGAGTGCGGCCGGGATGAGCCGGACGAGGAAGATGAGGCCGACTGCTTTCTCCCCGCCGACTCCGTACGCATAGACGGAGACCGCGATGAGAAACGCGTAGTGCCCGACGATCGAGGTCGTCCAGGAGAGCTCGAGCCAGCGCAGGTTCGCATTTCGAGCGACCGCCGCGAACGCAGCCGCCGAGTCGCCCAGCCGCTTCCCGACGCCTCGCACGGCCGGAGCATCGCACCCCGTCTTGCCAAATTGAAGTGCGGGAGGGAAGATTTCGGCTTCCTGCTCGGTCTTGTTGAGCAGAACCGCGCATCGAGCGCTCGAAAGGAAGGAGCACGGGATGTCCGATGAGGAGATCCGCACCGACGAGGACGAGGTCGAGGCTCACGGACCAGTCGCCGGCGGCCCGGCAGCTGGAGGGCCAGCCGCAGGTGACGCAGCGATGAGCGAGGACGAGGAGCCCGACGTCGAGGCTCACGGGCCTGCCGCAGGTGGTCCCGCCGCAGGCGGGCCGGCTGCCGGGTAACTCCGAGCGGCAGAAGGCTTCGAGGCCCGGGCGGATGCCCGGGCCTCTTGCTGTTGGGGGTCAGGCGCCCAGCGTGCCGGCGAGGTCGCGGAGGAGGCGGAGGCCCGCCTCCCGCCGCTCGTCTTCGAGCGCGTCGACCGCCGCGGCGAGCCTGGCGACGACTGCCAGCTCTCCGCCGTCCGCCTCGAGCAGACGCTCGGCCTTCCGAGCGCGCAGCAGCAGATCGACCGCGATCGCAGCCTGGTTCGCGAACAGCCCGAGGAGCTCCATCTCCTGGAGGCTGAAGAGGGAGCGCTCTGGCCGGTCGAGCACCTCGAGCACGCCGAGTGCCCGCTCGTCGTAGAGGAGCGGGGCCGCCATCAGGCCGCTCGGGATGTAGCCCGTGTCCTCGGCGACGTCGCCGGCGAAGCGGGGATCCTGCCTGACGTCCTCGATGACGAGAGACGTCCGCGTTGCGAGCACCCAGCCCGCGATGCCCTTCCCGGCCGGGAACCGCATGCCGAGCAGGTGCTCCTCCCCCTCCCCGACGACTGCGGCGAAGACGAGCTCCTCCGTCTCCTCGTCGAGGAGGAGGACGGAGGAGGCCTTGGCCCCGAAGATCGAGCGCGCCACCTCGACGATCGCACTCAGGAGCGCGCGGAACGCCTCCTCGGAGCCGACCACACCGGCGGCCACTGCGGCCCGCAGCTCGTTCTCGTCGGTCATTCCTCACCCCCTACGTTCGTCGCGGTCAGGTAGAGCACGCTCTTGAGCTGGAACGGCGTCAGCTCGGGGTGCTTCGCAAGGATGAGCGCGCAGATCCCCGTCATGTGCGGCGTGGCGAAGCTGTTCCCCGAGACCGTGAGCGAGCGTCCGCCGAGCCACGGGACCTCGACGTTCACGCCGCGCCCGAAGAACTCGACCGGCGGGCTCGGGTTGTAGAAGAACGTGAGCGGGTCGGGCTCCTCGTGGCTCCCGACCGAGATGACCGACGAGAACTTCCACGGGTAGCTCTCGACGGGCATGTTGTGGGCCGAAGCGACGAGCAGCGTGCGGCGGAAGTAAGCGCTGTCGGCCAGCTCGTGAAGGATCGCCGCAAACGGCTTCTTCGTCGTCGAAAGGCTCATGTTGATGACGTCGAAACCGAGCTCGACCGCGTAGCGGAGCCCGGCAAGCAGAACGGCGCCGGTCCCGGTAAAGCTGGCGCCCAGCACGCGCACGCTCGAGAGGCTGCATTCGGGCGCGAGCGCGCGGACGATGCCGGCGCACGCGGTCCCGTGCCCCGAGACGTCTCCTTCCGTGTCCTCCGCTGCGACGACCTCCTCGTTCTCACCGAGCGAGATGGCCACGGCGCTCTCGAGGTCGCCGACGAGCGGATGGCCCGCCTCGACGCCGGAGTCGAGGATGCACACCCTTGCGCCCTTTCCCGTGGAGCCGCCCCAGGCCCACTCCCGCGTGACGCGCTCCGGCCAGTGCGCCGGAAGGGTGATCCGGTCGACGGCGTCCTTCGGGAGGCTCCAGGCCGGGAGGGCAGCCTGGCTCGCGTCCCACCCGTGCGCGGCGACCTCGCTCACGCGGGGGATGCTAAGCGAGACGCTTCCGCAGCTCGTCCAAGAGATGCCGATCGGGCTCGTAACCCGCCTGCTCGAGGGCGACCTCGAGGTCGGCGATGAGCGCCTCGCGGAACGCCAGGTCGGCCTCGGCACGGGCGACGATCTCGTCCATCGAGCGGCGAGCGGCCGGCAGTTCCTGCGCAGCTCGCGCCCATCCCACGGGGGCTGGTCGCAGGAGACGCAGGAGCTCTCCTAGCCGTTCTTCGTCGTACGCGCGGGTCATCTCTACTCCCTAGACCCCTCAGAGGGCTCGCTTCTTCCCTCGAGCTCGTCTCGTAACTTTCGGAGACATCGTGCGATTCGGCTGGCGATCGTTCCCGAGGGGAGGTCGAGCTCGGCCGAGATCGTGCGGTAGCTCTGGTCGCGCGTGAAGAACCGGTCGAGAATCTCCCGGCATGGCTCCGGTAGCACGGCCAGCGCCTCGCGCACGTCGAGCTCCTCGAGCGTCCGCTCCTGCTCGGGCGTGAGCTCGACGTCCGCCGGCTGCTCGCGCGAGCCCGAAGCGAGCGTGTCGAGGCAGAGCCGCCGCGTGAGCTGAGCGATCCAGGGCCGAACGGCGGCGTCGTCGCGCAGCGTGTCGAGCCGCGTGTACACGCGTGTGAAGACCTCCTGGAACACGTCCTCGGCGTCTTCGTCGCCGAGGCGGAAGCCCTTGACGCAGACCGCGTACACGTAGCGCGAGAACCTGTTGACGAGCTCGGCCCAGGCGTCCGGGTCCCCCGCTCGGCAGCGCTGGACGAGCTCGGCGTCGGTCATGGCTGGCGGTTGACCCATCGCTGCGTCACCGAGCGGACTCGAGCGCGCGCTCGACTGCTTCGAGCGCCGCCTGCTCGCTTCCTCGAGCTTGGGCGAGGCGCTTGTCTCTCTCGCGAACGCCGAGGTTGACCTCGACGAGGTGCCCGACGGCACGGGTTGCGCCCGCCGCGAGCGCGGCGGCGGCAACCGCGTCCGCGCGGGCGTGTCCTTCACCGAACTCTCCCGCGAGAGCCGCGAGCTCCGCCACGGTTGCACCCAGCTCCCCGATCTCCAGCGGGACGGCCGCCGCCCGCTCGAGTTTTCGCTCGAGCTCGAAGTTCCGCTGAGCCGCGTCTCCTTCGCCGGTGCCTCCGAGCGCGGCGAAGGCCTCCTGCCACGCATCGGCGTCCTCGCGGATGAGCAACGCGGCTCGCTCCTGGATCGAGATCGCCTGCGCGGCGACGCCTCCCGCGTCCTCCCACGAGCCTCGCGAGGCGCGTGCGACCATCGCAACGAGTCCTGCCGCGACGGCGACGGTGAGCGCCGCCGCCGACCCGGCGGCAACCTGGCCGCTTCCCGCGAACCGGCCGAGGAGGTCGTCGAGCTGCACCTGGAGGTAGTTGGGTGCGTCCAAAGCAGGACGAGTCTACGACGCACGTGGGCCCGGCCAAACCGCACCTAGACTTGGCCGCCTTGCCGCTCTACCTCACGGAGTCCGACGTCGCCGGTCTCCTCGGTCCCGAGGATGCGGTCGAGGCCGTCGAAGCGTGCTTGCGGCGGATGGCCGCCGGCGAGGTCGACGTCGCGCCGCGTCGTCGCCTGCGGCTCCGCAACGGGGCTCTCGCGGATATGGCGGCGTCCGACTTGGGCACCGGTCTTGCGGGCGGGAAGCTCTACGCCGCCTCGGCGGAGGGCGCAGCGTTCGTGGTCTGTCTCTTCGACACGGAGAAGCCGGAGCTCGCCGCCGTGATCGAAGCCGACCACCTCGGCTGCCTCCGGACCGGCGCTGCGAGCGGTGTTGCGGCACGGCACCTCGCGTGCACCGGCGCCCGCACACTGGGGGTCATCGGCTGCGGTCACCAGGCGGAGACGCAGGTGGCCTGCATCCGGGCTGCAGTTCCGTCGATGGAGAGGGTCGTCGCGTACTGCCGGACGCCGGAGCGCCTCGCAGCCTTCTGCGAGCGCGTCGGCGCGGAGGCGGGCGAGAGCCACCGCGATGCGGGCGAGCAGGACGTCGTCGTCACCATCACGACCGCGCGCGATCCCGTCCTGCGCGGGGAGTGGCTGAAGCCGGGGGCGCTCGTCATCGCGGCCGGGGCGAACGTGGCGAGCCGGCGGGAGCTCGACAACGCCGTGCTCGAGCGGGCGACCTTCGTCTGCTGCGACTCGCTCGAGCAGGCGCGCACCGAGTCCGGTGATCTGATCGAGCCGGTTGCTGCGGGCGTGCTCGACTGGCTCGAGGTGCACGAGCTGCACGAGGTCGTCTCGGGCGAGGTCGCCGGCCGCCAGTCCGACGCCGACGTCGTGGTCTTCAAGTCGAATGGAATCGCCGCCTGGGACGTCGCGCTAGGCGGCGAGGCGCTTCGTCGCGCACGCGAGCGGGGTGTCGGGTCCACGTTGTAGGGGCGGGGCATGCCCCGCCCGGGCGACGCATGCGTCGCCCCTACGCGGCCTCGCCCCTACGAGATCGAGGCCTTCGTCGCCTCGAGCATGTCTCCCGAGATCGCCTCCATGATCTCGGGGCGGTCGAGCAGGCGCCTCTGCTGCTCAGGGGACAGGCGGTTCTGCACGTAGCGGTCCTGGAGGATCTCGTCGAGCGATCGGCCGCGGTCGTGCTCGCGGATCACGTACATCGCGACGTGCTCCTCGGCGGAGCTGCGCTGGAAGAGAAATGAGAAGAGGTTCTTGAAGACCGCCACCGGACGCGATTGTATCCCCGGTGTGAGGAGAAGCTCTCGCGAGGGCCGGTACGCGGAGCGCGTGCTCGTCGGCGTGGACGACATCGGCGACGAGGAACGGATCGTCCTCTGGATCGAGCGCCGCCCGGGCGCGGTGTGGGTCGTCGGGCGAGCCGTCAACCCGCAGCTCCGCGAGTCGGACGAGCCGCGCCCGGAGGACGTCGTGTTCGAGGGCTTCGAGCTCGAGGACGCCCTCCAGCGGGCGAACGAGGCGCTCGAGGACGACGTGAGCGTGCTCGAGGGCGACGGCCTCCCCGTCGACGCGCGGCCCTTCACGCGCAAAGAGGTTCTCCCCCTCCTCGAGCGCTGGTTCTTCAATCGCTGACTAGCGCGCAGGCGGTAGCCTGCGCGCGCTCGTGCGGATCCGCCTCGGCCACAGCCCGGACCCCGACGACGCGTTCATGTTCTGGGCGCTGACGACGGATCTCCTCGACACGCGCGGGCACGAGTTCGAGCAGGTCCTCGCAGACATCCAGACGCTCAACCAATGGGCCCGCGCGGCGCGGCTCGAGGTGACGGCGCTCTCGCTCGCCGCGTACCCCTTCGTCCAGGAGGACTACGCACTCCTCCCGCACGGGGCGAGCATCGGCTCCGGGTACGGGCCGATCGTGGTCGCGCGCACCTCGCTCTCACGCGCCGAGCTGTCCGAGCTCGAGATCGTCGTGCCGGGCGCGCTGACGACGTCGTTCCTCGCGCTTCGCCTCGTCCTCGACGGCTTTCGCTACCGCGAACTTCCCTTCGACGAGATCCCGGAGGAGGTCGCGTCGGGCCGCGCCGAGGCGGGGCTCCTGATCCACGAAGGGCAGCTCACGTTCGAGAGCTACGGCCTCGTGAAGGTGCTCGACCTCGGCGAGTGGTGGCTCCTCGAGACAGGCCTGCCGTTGCCGCTCGGGGTGAACGTCGCACGGCGCGACCTCGAGCAGGATGTGCTCCACGACGTGTCGGAGGTGCTCCGCGACGCGATCCAGTGCGGTCTCGACAACCGCGCCGAGGCGCTCGAGTACGCGCTCCAGTTCGGGCGCGGGATCGACGCCGCAGTCGCCGACCGGTTCGTCTCCATGTACGTGAACGAGCTGACTCAGGACTACGGCGACGAGGGGCGGAAGGCCGTCGTCGAGCTCCTTCGCCGAGGCGAGGCGATGGGTGCGTTCCCGGCGCCGGTCCAGATCGACTTCATCAGCTAGCCTCGCCGCCAATGGGCCGCGCGGTCATTCTCTCTGCCGTTCGCACGCCGATCGGCCGCTACGGTGGTGCGCTCTCAGGGGTGCGGCCCGACGACCTCGCTGCGCTCGCCATCTCGGCCGCAGTCGAACGAGCCGGGGTTGAGCCCGCCTCGATCGACGACGTCTACTTCGGCTGCGCGAACCAGGCGGGGGAGGACAACCGGAACGTCGCTCGTATGGCCGTGCTGCTCGCGGGGCTTCCCGACTCGGTCGCGGGTGTCACGGTCAACCGGCTCTGCGCGTCGGGGCTCTCCGCCACGGTCTCGGCGTGCCACGCAGTGCTTGCCGGAGATGCCGATGTAGCCGTCGCGGGCGGCGTCGAGTCGATGAGCCGAGCGCCACTCGTCATGGCCAAGTCCGACGCGGCGTTCCCGCGCGGGAACCAGACGGTGTGGGACACGACGCTCGGGTGGCGCTTCCCGAACCCGCGCCATGAGGAGATGTTCCCGCTCGAGTCCATGGGCGAGACAGGCGAGAACGTCG
>Ga0209341_10001946_pt1 | contig 20019 bp, 12 predicted proteins | sample RifCSP13_2_FD_184020 | JGI IMG/M metagenome (GOLD analysis project Ga0209341, IMG submission 184020) | Soil microbial communities from Rifle, Colorado - Rifle CSP2_sed 13_2 (SPAdes) (version 2) | ecosystem: Environmental > Terrestrial > Deep subsurface > Rock core/Sediment | place: Rifle... | reverse complement strand
AGTTGTCAATCAGAATTTCGGCAGGCGTTCTTTGGGCACATTGCTGATCTTCGACAATGCCCCTGGAACCGCTGGTCATCGCGCGGGCAGCGCGCTCCTGCTCGCCCGTTGCCCGCGACCCTACTTTTCCTTTTTCCCTTCCGCCGGCTTGAGCATCTTCCGAATCTTCAGCGCCAGGTGGACCGCCAGTCGTGTGTCGGGGTTGTTCATGTCCAACCCGGCTAACTGCTCGATCCGCTCCATCCGGTAGAGCAGCGAGTTGCGGTGGATGAACAGCTTTTCGGCCGTCTGGCTCAGGTTGCCCAGCCGCTCGCAGAAGGCCTCCAGCGTTTCGAGCAGGTCGCCGCCGCCCGCGTAATGGTACAGCGGGCCGAGCGCCTCCCGGCAGAACGCTTCGAGCTCGGGGTTGCCCTCAATCTGGAACAACAACCGGTAGACCGATAGATCCCCGAAGTAAAGCGGCTGGTCCTCCTTCAACCGCGCGGCCATCCCCAGCGACTGCGCGGCCTCGCGGTGCGAGTCCTTCCAGGTCAACAGTTCCTCGGCCGGGCGGCCCACGCCGCCGTAGAGGGGGAACTGCGGATACTCGTCGCGCGCCGCCTTGCGGATCACGCCCGCCAGTTTCAGCGCGGCCTCGGGGCGGCCGGCGTCGGCCACCGCGCAGAACACGATCATCTCGTGCCCGCGCGGCCGGGCCAGCGCGTTCACCCCGGCCTGCGCCACCGACTGATGGACAATCGTCTCCAGCCGGCGAAGGCTCGGCGCGCCCGACGCCTCTGTCCACCGCCAGGCCAGCGCTGCGTGCGGCGGCTCGACGTCGTAGCCGATGCGCCCGGCCCACCGCTGCAGCTCGTCCGACGACAAGGAACCGGTGAGCACCGCATCCAGGAAGTCGCCGAGCGCCCGTTTCTCGGCCTCACTCACCGCTTTGGCCTTCGCCATTTCGAGCGCGCAGGCCGCCGCGCCGTGCTCGACGACCAGGTGGTCGAGCGCGTCCAGATCGCCCGCCGATCCGATCACCGAGAGATAACCGCGCGCCATGCCCTTCGCCACAATTGGGCACACCAGCCGCATCAGGCCGCCGGGCAGCGACTGGTCGCGCCACCCCGCGAGGGCCGCGGCCTGCCGCCGGTCGCGCAGGCCCTCGGGCAGCTGGCTCCACAGGCTGAGCGCGTCAAGCACTTGGGGCCAGGTCGCGCCCAGCGCCGGGGCGATCACCTGGGCGAGTGGTTTCAGGCGCTTGTCCTGCACAATCACCGTCTTGCCCGTCACCTCGAACATGGCCTGCGCCAGGTTCTCCAGCCCCCCTCCCTCGACCGACAGGCGCGCCAGCATTTGATAGACGCGCGCCCCGCGCTCGACGAGATACGCCTGCCGGTTCACGATCAACTCCAGCGCCGCCTGCTGGATGTCACGGACGGAGGCGGCCTCAGGCAGGGCGACGATCGGAAGGTCGGCCCCCGCCGGGAGGCTGGCGCTCGCCGGGACGGCCACCCCCGCGACCCCCTTCGCCGCCCACGCCGCCAGTTCTTTTTTGCCCGGCGAGTCGCCGCACAGCACGAAATCCCCGGCCTCGGGCGTGATCCCCGCCCCGGCCATTATCACCCACTTCACTGCACGGTCGCGAAACTGGGGGACAGGCGGCGGCGTGCCCGGCGGAAAGGTCAGGCGCACCAACTCGCCGAGAGAAACCTGCGTCGTTGTCGCTGCCATTTGGATCCAGATAGCCTGGAAACCCGGCTTCTTCGAGAAGCCGGGTTTCCGGGTTAATTGCTGGCAATAGTAGCAGATTATGAGAGACCAAACAACTGTTTGGCCAAAATCAGAAACCCGTTTTCTGGCGGAAAGCGGGTTTCTCGATCGCCCCTATCCGTTCCATCCGTTACCCATCCGTTGCCGCCTCCCCTACCATCCTCAAAAACGCCTCCACCACCCGCGGGTCGAAGTGCGTCCCCGAGAGCGCCCTCACGTGCTCGCGCACTTTCTCGACAGGCCAAGCCGGGCGGTACGGGCGGTCGGAACAGAGCGCGTCCCACACATCCACGATCGCGAAAACGCGCGCCGCCAAAGGAATCTGCTCGCCCTTCAAGCCGCGCGGATAACCGGTGCCATCCCACTTCTCGTGATGGCAGTGGGGGATGTCCAGCGCCGGGCGCAGATAGGTGATCGGCAGCAGCATTTCGTAAGCGTAGACCGGGTGCTTGCGCATGATCGCCCATTCTTCATCCGTGAGCCGGCCAGGCTTGAGCAGGATGGCGTCGGGGACGCCCATCTTCCCAATGTCGTGCAGCAGCGCCCCCCGGCGGACGTGCACTAACTCGCCCTCGCTCAACCCCATCGCCTGTGACAGCTGCAGCGTCATCTCCGTCACCCGCCGCGTGTGCCCCTCCGTCTCCTTGTCGCGCAAATCCAGCGCCCGCGACCAGCCCTCGATCGTCGCGTCGTAGGCCAGGCTCAACTCCACGTTCGACCGCTGCAAGCCGTCAAACAGCGTCGCGTTGTCTATCGCAATCGCCGCCTGCCCGGCCAGCGTCTCCAGGAAATCCACCCAGTCGGCGTCGGGGCTGAGCGGCGCGCGGTGGAAGACCTCCAGCACGCCCTTAATCTGCCCCTTGGCGAGGAGCGGCGCAGCGTAGAACGCCTTGAAGTTTTCAGTCGCCAGCAGTTCGGGGTACTTGAAGGGTAGGCCTCCCTCCGGCAGGCGCGGGTAACTGACCATACGGCGTTCGAGCGCGGCCTTCCCGGCCAGGCTCTCCCCTAATTTCAGGTTCAGGCGGGTGATGCCCTTCCCCCGGAACCCGCGCCCGGCGGTGTACTCCAGCGTGAGCGTGTGCGGGTTGAATAGCAACACTGTGGCTGCATCCATACCTAATTGAGTCGTGGTCTGCTCGAGGATGACGTTTAGCGTGACATGCATGTCGAGGCTGGAGGCAATGGCCACGTCAATGTTGTGAAGCGCCTGTACTTGACGTAAACGGTGCTCGGTTTCGGCGAACAGTCGCGCGTTCTCGACGGCAATGGCCGTGTGGTGCGCGAAGCCTGTGAGCAAGGTCAGATGCTCCTCGGTGTAGGCTCTGGGGGCGTAGGATTGCACGGACAGCACACCGATGATCTGTGACCCGACCACGAGTGGAGCGAACAGGAGGGAAGCCGTCGGCCTCCCTCGGTCGCCGATTTGCAGTTTCGGGTCGCGGGCGTGGGTTGCTACTTCCTCGGATGTGAGGCTGACGAGCAGGGGCGCGCCCGAGCGGATGACCTGGCCGAGGTAATGCGTCCCACTCAACGGTTCCGGCGGCTCGTCGTAGCGCCGACCGCCGTCGTAGACCAGCGGATAGGTTACGATCTGCGTGGAGGGATCGTACAAAGAGATGATGAACGTGTCCAAAAGCAAGCTGCGCCGCACCTGCTCGTAGATCACTTCCAGCGTCCCCTCGAGGTTTTGCAGGCTGGAGATGGCCCGGGCGACTTCATTGAGCGTGGTGAGTTGGGTGGCTCTTTGTTGCGTCTGCTCGTGCAGCCTCATCCTGTGGATGGCGTTCCCCGCGATCTCGGCCACCGTCTCCAGCAACTGCACTTCCTCTGGCTGGATCTCGCGCGGCAGGTGCACCGAGACGCTGAACACGCCGATGACAGTCTGCGCGGTGCGAATCGGGATGTGGGCCGCACTCGTGCCTTCGGGGATGTGCGCCCGCGCAGTTTCGGGCGGGCGCCAATCGCTCTTGACATCGCGCGCCACCCGCGCTTCGCCAGCGGCGAAGACGTGCCCCACCATGCCCACCCCCGGGCGGGCGCGGATGTCCGAAGCCCAATGGCGATGCACCGCCGTATACAGTTCGTCTCGGTCGGCGTCGTAAAGCCAGACCGCGCCCGACTCTGTTCGAATCAGGCTCAGGACCGTATCCATCAGCACCGGCAGCATGGCGTCGAGCGTCTGCGCGGTGCGCAGGGCGGCGCTCACCGCAGCGATGGCCTCCAGCTCTGCGACCCGGCGGCGCGTCTCGGCGAGCAAGCGGGCGTTGTACACGGCGGCGGCCGCCTGCCCGGCGAATAGGCTTAACAATTGCGCTTCGGCTTCGGTGAAGCGGCGGGTGCTGCCGCGGAGTTCATCCACCGCGAGCACGCCGATCAATTCACCGCTGGACAGCATGGGCACTTCCATCACGGCGGTAAAGGGCAGGCCTTCATAATGCGGCGAGCGCCCTTCCCAGGTATGGTAGTCATCCACAATCAACGGCCGGCGCGTCTGGGCGACGCGCCCAGCCATCCCCTCGCCGAGTGGCAAACGGGCGCCGATCGGGATGGGCATTCCAATCGTTACGGCCAGTTCAAGCTCATCCCGCGTGCTATCAAAAAGATAGATGCCGCCCGCAGGCGCCTTGAGCATGGCCATGGCCCGTTGGGTGATGGTCTGCAGCAGCGCGTCGAGATCATGCTCGCCTGCCAGGTCGCTCGTCGTCGCATACAGCGCAGCCAACTCGTCGGCGCGCTGGCGGGTCTCGGCCAGCAGGCGCGCGTTGTGCACGGCGGCGGCGGCCTGGCTCGCGAAGAGCGACAAAAGATGCACATCGGCCTCGGTGAACCTGCGCGTTGTGTCGCCTACTTCCGATACATCCAGGATGCCGATTACCTCGCCCCGGTAGAGCATGGGCACCTGCAGCGAGGCGCTCAACGGGCTGCCGGCATAATGCGGCGAGCGGCCCTCCCACGTGCGGTAGTCGTCCACAATCAGCGGCTGGAGAGACTGAGCGACGCGCCCAGCCATCCCCTCGCCCAATGGCAGGCGGGTGCCAACCGGACGCTGTTCTCCTTTAGTAATGGCCAGTTCCAGATCGCCGCGGGCGGCGTCGAAGAGCATGATGGAACCGCTCGGGGCGCCCAGCATGGCCGTAGCCTGCTCGACAACGGTCGTGAGCAGGGCCTTCAAGTCCTGCGGTGAAGCCAGGGCGCGGCTGGTCTCAAACAGCGCGGCGAATTCGGCGGCGCGGCGCCTCAGTTCCTGCTCCGCCTGCTTGCGCTCGGTGATGTCGAACTCTACGCCCTGAATATAGCGGGGTTGGCGGGACTCGTCGTAAGCCCAGCGGGACTCGTCGTGCAACCAGACCACCCGCCCATCTTTGGTCAAGATACGGTATTCAAGCGGCAGCAGTTCGTCGGTGGCCTCGTTCTGCGCATCTTCCGCCAGCACGCGCTCGCGGTCTTCGGGATGGAGTTGTCTGGTCCAGAGGCCGGTGTCGGCCACCCATTCCTCCGGCGTGAAGCCCAGCACCGTTTGGATCTGCGGGCTGACGTAGAGCGTTTGGCCGTTCGGATCAACAATGTAGGTGATTGCCGGGATTTGCTCGACCAACGTACGGAATTTGGCCTCAGCCTCCTGCAATGCCCGCTCGGCCCGCTTGCGCGCGGTCACATCCTGCTTGATGGCAATAAAGTGCGTGATCTCACTCCCCCTCCCGCGCACGGGCGTGATGGTCATCTCCTCGGTGTAGAGGCTCCCATCCTTGCGGCGGTTAATGAGTTCGCCGTGCCACACATCCCCAGCCAGAATGGCCTCCCACAAATTTTTGTAGAAGGCCCGGCTGTGTTGTCCGGAATTAAGAATGCGGGGCGTCTGGCCGGCGGCCTCCTCCGCCGTGAAACCGGTGAGCGCCGCAAAGGCGGGATTGACCCATTGAATGACGCCCTCGCGATCAACAATGACGATGCCGTTGGCGGCAGCCGTGAGCGCTGCTTGTTGCAGACGCAGTTGGACTCCGGCCTGCTTGCGCTCGGTGACGTCACGCGAGTTGACGATGATGCCGCCCACCGCCGGGTCGGCGAGCAGGTTATGGCCCACCGCTTCGAAATGCCGCCACGAGCCGTCCTTGTGGCGGAAGCGCATCTCGGCACAAATGCTCTTGCTCGGTTCGGCCAGGAGGCCGGCGAGGGCTTCCGTGATATGCGGCAAGTCGTCGGGGTGGATGAACTCAAAAGCCGCATGCCCCACCATTTCCTCTGGCGCATACCCCAGCGCCCGCCGGCTCGACAGGCTTTCGTAGACGATGACGCCGTTGGCGTCCAGAAGGCTGATGAAGTCTGAACTATTCTCAATCAGCGCTCGGAAGCGCGCCTCCGACTTGCTCAGGGCCTTGTACAATCGCGCGTTGTCGAGCGCGACGGCGGTTTGTGCGGCGATCGTCGAGAGCAGCTCCACGTCCCGGGAAGTGTAAGCCGCCTCTCTGGCGTAATCCTGCACGGCGATGACGCCGAGGACTTTTTCTCCGGCGAGCATGGGCGCGGCCATGTAACTCCGGGCCGGGCGTCCCACCGGGGTGATGCCCCGCTCCGCGAGGACGGCATCCATGTCGCGGCTAATCAGCAGGGGCGCGCTGATGCGCATCACATATTCGGTCAGGCCATGCTCGTCATACGAACGGCCGCCAGGCGCGCGGAGCTCGCCATCCACAGTGTAGAGCGGGAAGGCGAGATAACGCTTGTCTTCGTCGTATAGCGCGATGTAGAGGTTGTCGTTGTTGAGGACATGCCCGAGAGTGAGGTAGATCAGCTCCACGATGTCGTCCGGTTCGGCCAGTTTGGCGAGCGCCTGACCGATCCAGTTGAGCGTCGTCAGCGCCTCGTTGCGCCGGAGGACTTCGGCCTCGATCTGCTTGCGCGCGGTGATGTTCTGGTGCGAAACCACTGCGCCCCCAGACTCGCCGGAAAACGCCGAGGCATATAACGTGAACCAACGTTGTTCGGTGGGTGAGTGGCAGGGATATTCGAGCATGAAGTCTGGCCGCAATCCGTTTAGGACAAGCCGCAAGCCGGCCAGCACTTCAGCCGCCAGTTCGTCGCCCGAATCAACGGCGCGTTCGCAGACTTGAAGATAGTTGATGCCGGGGCCGGTGCGCGTGAACGCAGGGTCGCCGTTTTCGCGGGCAAATTGCTCCCAAGCCTGGTTGACCGCGATGATCCGTCCCGAGGTATCCACGAGGGCAATGTGCGCCGCCAGCGAGTTCAAAATAGAGCGGTTGAACGCCTCGCTTTGGCGCAGCGCTTCCTCCGCCTGCTTGCGCTCGGTCACATCCGCGGCCAACACCAGCCGCCCGCTTCTCCCGCCGAAGCCAATGTCGTGCGTGGTGATTTCAACATCAATGAGGGCGCCATCCTTCTTCTGCTGCCGCCACACGCCCGGCCGGCGATAAGCGCCAGTCACGGCTGCCACGACGTGGACCAATCCCGGAACGACTTCAGGCGGGTGAATATCCTTGATGGTCATCCCAAGAAATTCTTCGCGCGAATAGCCGTAATGAGCAATCGCGGCATCGTTCACTGCGAGGAAGGCCAGCGTCTCTTTGTCATACACCCACATGGGGTGCGGATTGTTTTCGAACAATAGCCGGTACTGCTCTTCGCTCCCTCGCCAAGCCGTTTCGGCCCACCCACGTCTGGCCAGGTCGCGGCGCGCGCGCGCCCACGTGTCAGTGATCTCACGCATCAATCGGGCAAGCATATCGTCACCGCCTCTCGTGCTCTCTTTCGCCGTTCGTATGGCATCTATTATAGTGCGACATGCTATGATTGGGCGGGAGCCTATTCGATGAGCCGTCCAACCGCCGACGTCGTCATCTGCGGCGCGGGGATCGCCGGGATCGCCGCCGCCTACTACCTGACGGTCAAGCACGGGATCAAGAACGTGAGCCTCGTGGACGAGCGCCCCCCGCTCTCGCTGACGAGCGACAAATCTACCGAGTGCTACCGCAACTGGTGGCCCGGCCCCGGCGACGCGATGGTCAGTTTCATGAACCGCAGTATTGATCTCCTCGAAACTCTCGCGTATGAGAGCGGGAACCTCTTCAATCTCAACCGCCGTGGCTACGTCTACGCGACCGCCGACCCTGCCCGCATCTTGGGCTTCCAGCGCGCGTGCGAAGAAATATCTGCCTTAGGCGCCGGTCCCCTGCGCCTCCACTCGCCCCGCCCCGCGCTCCACACCCCACACCCGACGCCCTACTCTCCCCCCTCCCCCGAAGGCTTCGAGACTCCTCTCACGGGCGCGGACTTAGTCCTCGACCGGGACCTCATCCGCGAGCACTTTCCCTATTTAGCCAAAGAGACGGTCGCCGTGATTCACGCGCGGCGGGCGGGTTGGTTCAGCGCGCAAACGCTGGGGATGTATCTACTTGAGCGGGCGAGGGAGAACGGGGCGCGGCTCATCCCGGCGCGCGTCGAATCGGTGAAGGTCATCAACGCCCGGGTGGAAGCGGTCCACTTGAACGACGGCTCAACCATCGCCGCCCCGTGTTTCGTGGACGCCGCCGGGCCGTTCCTCAAGCCGGTAGGGCGGATGGTCGGAACCGAGTTGCCCGTCTTCTGCGAGCTGCACGCCAAAGTCTTCTTCCCCGACCATCTGGGTGTCATCCCGCGCGATGCGCCTTTTCTCATCTGGGCCGATCCGCAGTTTGCGCCGTGGACAGACGAGGAGCGCGCATGGCTGGAAGAGTCAGACGAAATGAAGTGGGCGCTCGAAAGGCTCCCGGCCGGCGTCCACACGCGCCCCGAGGGGCCAGCCGGGAGCGCGATGGCATTGATGCTGTGGGATTACCACAACCAGCCGGTAGAGCCGGTCGCCTCTCCCACATTCCCCCCCAATTTTCCCGACGTCGTCCTGCGCGGACTCGCGACGATGATCCCTGGCCTCCGGGCCTACTTTGACCGCCCGCCCCGCCTCTCGGTGGACGGCGGCTACTACACGAAGACGCGCGAGAACCGCCCCCTCATCGGCCCGCTGCCCGTGCGCGGCGCGTACGTGATTGGCGCTTTATCCGGTTACGGATTGATGGCCGCGCCCGCCGCGGGGGAATTGCTGGCCGCGCACATCACCGGCCGCCCGTTGCCGTCCTACGCCCCGGCGTTCAGCCTCGAGCGCTACGACGACCCGGAATATCAACAGTTGTTGGGGAACTGGGGGAGCACCGGACAACTGTAACGAGTTGCCCGACTCTCTACAACAGACTCGCCTTCGACAGCACACTCCGAATCGTCGCCCGATCTTCCTCGGAGATGGGCAGGAGCGGGGGCCGCACGGGGCCGCCGTAATAACTCATCAGGTCGAGCGCGGCCTTAAGTCCCGGCACGCCGAAGCGGGTCGTCACCGCGCTGTTCGCCGCGATGAGCGGGAGCTGGATCGCGCGCGCCCCGGTCAGGTCTCCCTTGCGGAACGACTCCATCATCTGGAACAACCGCCCGGCGGCGACGTTCGCCAGCGCCAGGACACCCCCCACCGCGCCCATTGCCAGCGCGCCGAGGAAGAACCCCGCCGAACCGGCCAGGATCTGGAAATCGCTCGGCGTCTCGTGCACCAGGTAGCCAATCTTCGCCACGTCGCCGCCGCTTTCCTTCAGGCCGATGATGTTGGGGTGTTTGGCGAGGTTGACCACCGCCTGCGCCGGGAGGTCCACCCCCGTGTTCGCCGGGACGTTGTAGAGCATGACCGGGACGGGCGCAGCCTCGGCCACGTCCTTGAAGAACCGCTCGAGCGCGGCCGCTGTCATCTTACGCTTATAATAATTGGGCGTGACGACCAGCGCCACCTGCGCCCCGGCCTCGGCCATGCGCCGCGTCAGGTCAATCGTTCCCTGGGTGGATTCCATCCCTGTCCCGGCGATCAACAGCCGGTCGCCCGGCGCTGCCTGGCGCACTTTGCGCACTACCTCCACCCGCTCGTCCGGCGTCAGTGAGACGTACTCGCCGTTCGAGCCGCCCACCACGTACCCGGCGAGCGGCTCGCGGTTCCAGCGCTCGACGTTCGATTTCAGGTGCTCGTAGTCCACCTGACCGTCGGCCTTGAACGGCGTGGGGATCGGCGGGAAGACGCCGGCCAATGAGATGGAAGACGACCGCGAAGTCACAGGCGCAATTTCCTTTCCAGCACGCACAAGTATATCCATTTGCCCTGGGCGCGCAAAAGCAGGTCACCCGTGTACTAAAAGCCTTCGTCCTCTAGCTCACTCGCTCGCTTCACGGCCTGCTCCCCAAATCGTTCGCGCAGCTTGTCCACCGCCGCTTGCAGGCGCTCCGCCCTGGCTGCATCCGTCTCCCACAGCCCCAACTGGCGGGAGCGCGGCCCCAACCCGCTCACCCCGACTCCGATCAGCCGCACCGGCTGGCTTGTCTTCCAGATTTGCTCGAAGAGTTTCAGTGCGACCGTGTAAATGACATCATCCTGATCCGTCGGCTGCTGCAGCGTAGTCTGGCGCGTGGGCGTGGTGAAATCAGGCCAGCGGATTTTGAGCTTGACGGTCGTCCCACTCAGCCCCTCCTGCCGCAGGCGGCGGCCCACCTGGTCGGCGAGCGAGCGCAGCGTGCGCCGGAGCAAGACCCCATCGCGTATGTCGCGGACGAACGTCGTCTCCTGGCTGATGGACTTGGCTTCGCGCGTCGTGACAATAGGGCGGTCGTCCAGGCCGCGCGCATGCCGCGATAGCTCGTGGCCGACCTTGCCGAACCGCCGCGCGAGGTCAGCCTCCGGCCAGCGGGCAAGGTCCCCCATGGTTTTGATCCCTAGCTCTTCCAGACGGGTGGCGGTCTTCGGCCCCACGCCCCACAGCATCATCACGGGCAGCGGCGCGAGAAACTCGACCTCCTGCCCCGATGGCACGACCTGGATGGCGTTCGGCGGCCCGCCGGAGCGCGCAGCCGCCTTGCCCACGTCGGAGGCGATCTTGGCGACGAGTTTGTTCGCCGCGACGCCGAGCGAGCACGGGAGGCCGAACTCGTCGCGAATCACCTCTTGTAAGCGGCGCGCGATGACCTCGCCCGGCTCCGAGAGGTCGCTCACGTCCAGGAAGGCCTCGTCAATCGAAATCTGCTCGACGAGCGGGGTGAGGGCGTGCAAGCGCTCCATCACCTGGCGCGAGACTTCGCCGTAGGCTTTGTGGCGGGCGGGGACGACGATCAGGCTCGGACACAGGCGGACGGCGCGGGACATCGGCATGGCCGAACGCACGCCAAACTTGCGCGCGGCGTATGAGCAGGAGGACACCACGCCGCGCTCCTCGGGGCGCCCCCCCACGGCAAACGGCTTGCCGCGCAGCGCCGGATCGCGCTGTTCCTCCACCGCGCAATAAAACGCATCCAGGTCGAGGTGCAGGACTTTACGAGACACGCAGGGGATTCACCTCAGCGGTTCAAAAATCACGCCGGGAGGTTTTCGTTTACTCGTCCTTGTAACCTCTTGTACTCCCCTGTCGCCGCGTAGCGCTTCAACTCTTCGACGCGCCTGATCATCATCGGATGCGTCGTGAGGAGTTCGGCGAAGTTGCTCGTCAGGTCGTCGTCCTCGGCGTCTACTCTCTCGTAGGCCAACGCCAGGACCTCGGTGCTGCGCGAGGTCGTGCCGGTCGCCAGGCGCACGAGGGCCGAGATCGCCTTGTCGAGCCGCCCGCAGGCCAGCAGCCCTGCGCGGTCGGCGGAATACTCGCACGCCCGGTTCCACCACAGGAACGCAAAATGAAGGATGGCCGAGGCCATGAACGGGCTGGGAATCCCTGCCATCCCCCCGACGAGCGAGTTGAGCCAGGTGTGCCCCAGTCGCACGTGCCCTAACTCGTGCCCGACAATGAAGGTCAGCTCGTCCTCATCCATCATTCGCAGGAGCGGGGAATAAACCACGACCGCCTTGGGCGAGGACAGCCCGAAGGTGTACGCGTTGAGCGCGCGGCTCGGCGCGACGAACACCTGCACTGGCTCGACCTGCAGGCGCGCAATACATTTACGGATCAGCGCCTCCAGCCCCGGCAGGTTCTGAGCGGTGACCAACTCGGCCTTCTCGATCAGCTCGTTATGGCGCGCGCGCGTGCCGACGTACGCCGCCGCGACGATCATCGAGATGAAAATGAGGCTGCTGCAGAGCGTGGCTGTCGCCGTCACCGCAATCACGCCGAGCACGAGCGCAGCGGTACTGAACAGTATCCCGTGCTCAGACGGATAACGGTAAGCCGTCGTGTTGAAGGGACGCTGCGCGGCGATAGTTCTCCTCCTTACGCAGCCGTAGAAATACGGGGGCGACTGCGGCGGCGTTTGGGCATGGGGTCAATTCTATCGCCCTGCCCTTATTCCCGCCAATTTACCATCCCCTGCCTCCATATCAAGGGGAAGGAGTCAGGGCATGGGTGTCAAAAACGGCAGCTTTGCAATTCACCCAGAGGAAGCCGCCCGCAACCTGCGTCAGGGATCTGCGTATTGCTAAGATGTGATACTTTACCAGGAGGCTAAAATGACACGCGCAACGCGCAAACTGCACTGGGCCTTGTGGCCGTTCGTCGCCCTCTGGCGCCTGCTGGCGACCATCGTGGAGATGATTGGCCGGCTGGTGGCGATCCTGATCGGGCTGGTGCTGATGCTTGTCGGCTTTCTCGTCAGCCTGACGATCGTTGGGGCGATCATCGGCATCCCGCTGTTCATCGTAGGGTTGCTACTGACGCTCAAGGGCATCTTCTAGAGCCGGGCTTGGCCGGCAAAACACAAGCCGCCTGGACCCTCACGGTTCCGGCGGCTTGTCATTTAACCAGTGCCCCCACGGGGATTCGAACCCCGGTTTTGGCCTTGAGAGGGCCACGTCCTGGGCCCCTAGACGATGGGGGCATCTAGCGGTCAACGGCGACATTCTACCATAGCGCGTGCGCGAGCGTCAACGGTTTCCATTCTCCTGTGTGCTATAATCTTTTTCAGCCGTCAGGTCTCACTACGGCCTCCATACAACCGGCGTGTTCGTTTGCCCGCCACCAGGGGGTTGTGGTCTTCGTGGTTCGAGAATTGCCATGCTCACTCCAGAACAAATCGAGCGCAAACTAGAGCGTCTCCTCCCCGCCGTCGAAAAGCCGGGCCGCTATACAGGCGGCGAGCTCAACTCCGTCGTCAAGGAGTGGTCGCGAGTCCACACGCGCGTGTGCGTCGCCTTCCCCGACATTTACGACCTGGGCATGTCCAACCTCGGCATTGCCATCCTCTACGACCTCATTAACCAGCGGCCCGACATGCTTGCCGAGCGCGCCTACTGCCCGTGGACGGACATGGAAGCGGCGATGCGCCGCGAGGGAATCCCGCTCTATTCCCTGGAGACGAAGCATCCGCTGGCGGAATTCGACATCATCGGCATTTCCCTGCCCTATGAACAGTTGTACTCGAACCTGCTGAATTTCCTCGACCTCGCAGGGTTGCCGCTTTTGAGCGCCGAGCGTGGCCCCCACCATCCACTCGTCATCTCAGGCGGCCACGCCGCCTACAACCCGGAGCCGGTCGCCGATTTCGTGGATGCCTTCGTCGTCGGCGAGGGGGAAGAAGTCATCCTTGAGATCATTGCAGCCTATCAAAAATGGAAAGCCGACGGCAGCCGGGACAAGACGCAGCTGCTCAAGGCGCTGGCCGGTATCTGGGGCGTGTACGTGCCCTCCCTGCACGAAGTCCTCTACAACGAAGATGGCACAGTCGCCGCTACGGTCCCGATCGTTCCGGAAGCCCCGGCCAGGGTCATCAAGCGCATCGTCCCCGTCCTTCCGCCGCCGCTCACGCGCATGATCGTGCCATACATTGACACGGTGCACAACCGCTATCCTGTCGAGATCATGCGCGGCTGCACACGCGGTTGCCGTTTTTGTCACGCGGGCATGATCACCCGCCCTGTGCGCGAGCGCAGCGTCGAGCAGATTCTGGAAGCCATCGAGGAGGGACTGAAGAACACCGGCTTTGAGGAAGTCGCCCTCCTCTCGCTCTCCTCGTCCGACTACGACGACATCCTCGAGCTGGTCCGGCGCGTCGGCGAGAAGTACCGCGGCCAGCACCTCAATATCTCCCTGCCCTCGCTCCGCATCGAAACCGCGTCGGTCGAGTTGATGGAACTGCTCAAAGACCACAAGCGCGGCGGGTTCACCTTTGCGCCCGAGGCCGCCACCGACAAGATGCGCGAGATCATCAACAAGCCCGTGCCCACCCAGCAGGTGCTGGACGTGGCCCGGGAAGTCTTCTCGCGCGGCTGGACGACGATCAAGCTCTATTTCATGATTGGCCACCCCTCCGAGACGCTGGAGGATGTGCAGGCCATCGCCGACCTGTGCAAGGCCGTGCGCGACGTGGGCCGCCGGGTCATCGGGAACAAGGTCAACGTCCACGCGGGCGTCAGCACCTTCGTCCCCAAGCCGCACACGCCGTTCCAATGGGTCGCGTGCGACACCATCGAGCAGATCCTCGCCAAGCAGGAGTTGCTCAAGCGCCAACTGCGCGGGCCGGGCCTCAAGTTGAACTGGAACAATCCTTACGAAACGCAGCTCGAAGCGTGGTTCTCGCGCGGCGACCGGCGGCTGGGCCGGGTCCTGCTCGAAGCGTGGAAGCGCGGCGCGAAGTTCGACGCCTGGCAGGAGCATTTCAACTACGACGCCTGGCAGCAGGCCTTCGAGGTCTGCGGCCTCGACCCCAAGTTCTACACCCACCGCCCGCGCCTGATTGACGAAACCTTCCCCTGGGACCACATTGACGTGGCCGTGAAGAAGCAGTTCCTCACCGAGGACTACCTGTGGAGCCTGCGCGGCCAGACCCGCGTGGACTGCCGCGAGCGGTGCTTCGCCTGCGGCATCCTGCCCAGGTTCACCCACATGCGGCAGAACACCCCCGCCGAGGCGTGGGAATGCCCCGAAGTGAAGCCCAAGCACTTGCGTGGCAAGCCAACCGTCAAACCGCCGGTAGAGCTGCTAATGCCTGTGGCAGCGGGTTGACAGCCTCAATCCCTCCTGAAGCATTAAATGCAGCCGCCCGTGGAGACTTCCACGGGCGGCTATCATTCACTATAGGGTAAAATTGTTCACTATGATCCCTGATCGTCCTGACTTAGACCAAGTCGCGCCCGAAGTGCGGGCTTACGTCGAAGCGCTGGAAGCCGAAGTCGCGCATCTGAGCCGCACGGTCGAACAGGGCGAGGAGGCTGGCGAGTCGGCGCAGGCCGAACCGTCCCTCGAACCCTCCGAGCCGCCGACGACACTCAACCTCATCACCATCAGCCGGGAAGGCGTGATCAAGCGCACGCCGCGCCATCTCTACCACCGCCAGCGGCGCGGCGGCATGGGCATCTTCGACCTCGAAGCGCGCGAAGAAGACGCGCCCGTGGCGCTGCTCGTGGCCGACGAGGCGCAGAGCCTTGTGGTCCTCACCGACCGCGCGCGGGCCTTCCGCCTCCCGATAAACGCCCTCCCCGCCTCGCCAGTCCACAGCCGGGGCCAGTCGCTCGGCGCGCTGCTCCCGCTCGATCCTGGGGAAACCCAAGCCGTGTTCCTATCCCCGCACGACCGCGGTTACCTCGCCATGCTGACGGCCAAGGGCTATGTGCGCGTCACGCCGGCCCACCTTGTCGGCGAAAAGATGACGCCCGGTCTCACGCTCTTCAAGGCCGAGGAATACGGCGCGCCCGTGGCCGCCTGCTGGACGCCCGGCGACAGCGGTCTCTTCATCGCCACACAGCGAGGTTTGGCGATTCGCTTCCCCGAAAAGCAGGTCCCGCTCTCAGGCGCGTTGGGCATCCGCCTCGAGACCGGCGACGCGGTCATCGCGCTGCTGTCTGTGCGCCCCGACACCGGCGTGTTCCTCCTCGGCTCAGACGGCCGAGGCACGATCCGGCTCATGTCCGGCTTCAACGCAAACAAAGCCCCTGGCGCGGGCGGGAAGATTGCCTTGAAGACTGACCGGCTCGTCGGCGCAGTCGTCGTGGAAGAGAGCGATGATCTGTTCCTCATCTCCCGCCTGAGCAAAATCATCCGCTTCACAGCGAACGAGATCCCCGCCAAAGACGGCGTGGTGCAAGGCGTCAACTGCATGACCCTGCGCGCGGATGAGACGGCGGCGGTGTGCGCTAGCCGTTGACCGGCGGCCGAAGAACTTGCGCGCGGATTGGACGATGAACTGATACGCCTGATTGCGACCAGCGTCGAAATCCTTACGGTTCTTGCCTGGGTATAATAATTGAGGACCCCTCGGCTCATGCGCCGTCTAGGCTTCCCTCCCCCTCTCTCCCTCTTCTGGCATTATTTGCTGGCGATGCTGGCGATGGCCGGTATGACGGGCCTTCTCCACTTGCTACGGAATGTCCTCGACGCCCCCATTGTGGCGCTGCTCTATTTGTTGCCGGTCGGGTTGAGCACGGCGCTGTGGGGATTAGGCCCCGGGGTGGTCGCTTCGTTCTGCGCTTTCCTGGCCTTCAACTATTTCTTTATCCCGCCTTACTACACGTTCTTCGTCCACCAAACACAGGATTTGCTAGCCCTCGTGGTCTTCTTCGTCGTGGCCGTCGTCATCAGCCAGTTGGTGGGCCGCGCCCGATCCAGCCTGGCCGAAGCTCAGGCCCGCGAACGCGAAGCCACTCACCTATATGAACTGAGCACTGCCCTGGCAGGATTGCGTAATGAAGAGGCCATGGCCCGCATCATCGCCGAACACCTGCACGAAGTTTTCCGAGCCGCATCAGCCGAGGTTGTGGTCCAACTGGCGCCTCAGGAGACTCGCACCCTTCGTATCCCTCCCGGTCTGGCCATGCCAGCCGAGAAACCCGATTACGTCGTCCCTTTGACGACCGCACGCGGCCTGCTGGGCGAACTCCATTTGTGGCGGCACACCCCGCCCTTGAACCAGGCGGAAGAACGACTGTTGCGCACTTTCGCCAGCCAGGGCGCGCTGGCCTTAGAACGCGCGGTGCTGGCGCAGGCGGAAACGCACGCAAAAGTGTTGGAGGAAAGTGACCGCCTGAAATCCGCGCTGCTGTCCTCAGTGTCACACGAACTGCGCACACCGCTGGCGACCATCAAGGCCGCCGTCACCAGCCTGACGGGCGCGGGGGGGGCCTGGGACTCGCTGGCCCGCGATGACCTGCTCGCCGTTGTGGACGACGAGGTGAATCAGCTCAATCGGCTGGTGGGCAACCTGCTGGATATGTCCCGGATTGAGGCCGGGGCGCTCCAGCTCCAGCGCCAGTGGAATATCCTGGCGGAGATCGTCGGGGGGGCGCTGGCGCAGATGCGCCGCGCGGCCGAGCGTCACCGGCTGGAAGTGGATCTGCCCGACGAATTGCCCCTCGCGCCGGTGGATTACGTGCTCATTGAACAGGTCTTCACCAACCTGCTCAGCAACAGCCTGAAATACGCGCCGCTCGGGACCGTGATTCGGGTGAGCGCGCGGGCGCAAGACGACGACGCGCTTCACGTCCGGGTGAGCAATCAAGGCCCGCCCGTTCCCGAAGAACACCTCGACCGCATCTTCGATAAGTTCTATCGCGTCACGGCCGCCGACCGCGTGACCGGGACCGGGTTGGGTCTCTCGATTTGCAAGGGCATTATCGAGGCGCATGGCGGACGCATCTGGGCCGAGAACCTGCCCGATGGCTTTGCCTTCTACTTTACCCTGCCCCTGCTGTGGGATGGGGCGCCGCCGCCGCGTCTGCCGGTTGAGTCCGAGGCCGTATGAGCACCACGCCGCATATCCTCGTCATTGACGACGAGCCGCAAATCCTGCGCGCCTTACGGACTATCTTGACCCAAAAACAGTTCCGCGTGACTACCGCCAGCCGGGGTGAAGAGGGATTAGTCCTGGCCGCCGCTAACCCGCCGGACATCGTGATCCTCGACCTGGGCCTGCCGGATATGGATGGCATTCAGGTATGCGCCCGCCTGCGCGAGTGGACGCAGATACCTATTATCGTGCTCTCGGTGCGCGACAGTGAACGCGACAAGGTGGGCGCGCTGGACAAGGGCGCAGATGATTATTTGATCAAACCGTTCGGCGCGGAGGAACTGCTGGCCCGCGTGCGGGTGGCGCTGCGGCATGCGGCGCAGGCGCAAGGCCCCAAGACGCCCACCGTCGTCCGGGCTGGAAACCTGGTGGCAGACCTGGCGCGTCACGTGGTCACGCGCGGCGGTGTGGAGGTGAAGCTGACGGCCACCGAGTTCAAACTGCTGGCTTACCTGGCCGCCAACGCCGGACGCGTGCTGACGCATCAGAACATCCTCTCTCACGTGTGGGAGCCAGCCGAAGCGGATCACATTGAGTACTTGCGCGTCTACATGCGCCAACTGCGCAAGAAGCTGGAAGACGACCCAGAACAGCCCCAATACCTGCTCACCGAGCCGGGCGTCGGCTATCGCTTTCTGGCCGACGAATAAGGCATCACATCCTTACTGATAAAAAGCGCCCCTTTCACGGGGCGTTTTTATTTGTCCTTTATGCGATTGCCCGAAATCTTTGTGGCCGTTTAATTTTGGCTTGCTACCATGGCTCAAGAAAGTGAGCGCACGATGACGGTTCAACCCCAATCTGCTCCAACCCCCTCCGACACCGCACGACCACTGCAGGGCGCTCCACCCATCGCGCCATCGGTGGCCCAAGGGTCTATGACATCGGCGGCGCCCTCTGCTGTGGCGCGGTTGCTCATTCCGGCGGATGAGCCGTTGCCTGCCGCCCGCCGCCTCGTCGTTTTGATCCCGGATCAGGATACGGACGAAACCGAGCTGGCCCGGCGCATCTGGGCGTTGGCGTCGCCGCGTGGTCTGGCGGTGTTGTTTCTGAGCCTAAGCGGCGACCCCGAGACGGAATATCGCGTGCGCCGACGGTTAGCGACCCTGGCCGCCATTACCCGTGACGACTGGGTCAGCGTGGAGACGCATCTTGCCTTCACCTCCGATTGGGTGCGGGCCGTGCTGACGCACCATCGTCCTGGTGATCTGGTGGTCTGCCCGGCGGAACAGAACGTGCGCCGCTTGGGGATGCGCCAACCTTTGAGCCAGGCCCTTATCTCGGCGCTCGACGCGCCAGTGCTTGCCTTATCGGGCTTTTTTCCAGAAATGCCCTCCGCCTTACCCGGCTTCACTGCGCGGCTTGCCAGGTGGAGCATCCTGCTGGCCGTCGTGGCGGGGTTCTTCTGGCTTCAGATGCAGATCAGTCAACTCCCCGACAACTGGCTTCAGACTGCGCTTTTGGGCCTCTCGGTCCTGGTCGAGTTTGGCCTGATCGCGCTTTGGAATCATTTTTCTCTGTGACAAGCTATGACAGACCCATCCCCCCTGACCCAATCCTCCACGCCTCCGATGACGGCCCGGCCGCCCGGAGGCCCGGCGAGTCACCTGCGGCAGGAATATGAGTCCTGGCAGACGCGCTTCGAGGCGCAGGCTGCGATAGTCCAGCGTTTCCTGGAGACGCAGGCGCGTACCCTCGCCGAGGCGCTCACCCAGCGAGATCACCCCACGCAAGTCCGCTTCACGCTCCCGGATCGCGTCCTCGTGGAAGCAGGCGGCCAGGAGCAGCCGGTCCCGCCCGATTTTCGGCAACAACTGGCGGGCGGCCTGATGGACCGCCTGACGCGCGCCGACGTGAACTCTGCCGTGCGCCAGCGCCTGGCCGAACTGGAGCAGTCGCCCAACCGGGCGGTGACGATCAGCGCTGGCTTGCTGCGGCACGCCGCCGTAATGCACATGATCCATGGCATGTTGCCGTCGGGACGTTCGGTCGTCTACGTCGCGGCGGAAGGCGAAGAGATTCCGTCTATCCCGGCCGGCGATGCGCTGGAGCCGGAATCCGCCATCACGGCGGCGACCGATGCGATTGCGGAAGAGGGCCAGGCCGAGGCAGGGCGCGGGGAACTGCTCGTGCCCTACGTCCCGGCGGCGCGCCGATTCTATCTGCCGCAATGGGTGGCGTTCGACGACGAAGGCCGCCTGCTCGTGAGCTCCGTCAACGAGGCCGAAGCGCACGTGGCCTCGATGCAGCGGTTCCTGGCGGTGCTGCACGCCGCCGTCTCCCTCGCGCCCTACATCGTCGCCGACGAGGCCTACCAGCAGAAGCGGCATGGCATGTTGGGCCAGCTCGTCAACCAGGGCCGGGCGCTGGCGCGGTACCAGACGGGCGACATCATCCAAAGCATTCAGCACCGGGCCGCCGCGCAGGACCTCAACCGGGGCCTGAGCCTCAGCCTGCCGTATTTCGACGATCAAACCCTCCACATCGAGAAATACGGCA
>Ga0209341_10001945_pt1 | contig 20020 bp, 17 predicted proteins | sample RifCSP13_2_FD_184020 | JGI IMG/M metagenome (GOLD analysis project Ga0209341, IMG submission 184020) | Soil microbial communities from Rifle, Colorado - Rifle CSP2_sed 13_2 (SPAdes) (version 2) | ecosystem: Environmental > Terrestrial > Deep subsurface > Rock core/Sediment | place: Rifle... | reverse complement strand
TTCCCCTCCCCGTCCATCACGGGCACGGGCACAATCTCTCGCTTGAATCGCCCCTCGTCGATTGCGCGGATCGCGCGCATGTGGGAGTGGTAGGAGTATTCGTCCATCTGCGCGCGGGTGACGTGGTACTTCTCTGCCACGTAGTCCGCGGAGATCCCCTGCGGGACGATCTCGTACTTCTCCAGAAGACGTTGGTTGAGGACGCCCGCGTCGGAGCCCATCGGCACGCGGCTCATCGACTCCACCCCGCCCGCGATCACGAGGTCGTGCACGCCGGCCATGATCGCCTGCGCGCCGAAGTTGATCGCCTGGAGGCCGCTCGCGCATTGGCGGTTCACGCTCGTCCCCGGCACGGTCTCCGGGAAGCCCGCGACGAGGGCGGCGATCCGCGCGAGGTTCAGCCCCTGCTCGTCGATCTGCGTGACGCAGCCCAGGATCACGTCCTCGACGAGGGTCTTGCTGATCCCTGTGCGGTCCACGAGCTCCTGGAAGACGACCGCCGCCAGGTCGTCGGGCCGTACGTCCTTCAGGGCGCCGCCTCGTTTCCCGATCGGCGTGCGCACCGCTTCAACGATGACCGCCTCCCGCGCCATGGCCTTCATGAATTGCATGCGGGCCGTCACTCTTAAGGTCTTGCTCCACGGAATCGCGACGGACGCAATTCCGCGCCGAAGAACCCTTAAGCGCGGCGGAACGTTCCCCGCGCATGCCCCGTCCGCTCGACGGCGTCGTCGTCCTCGACCTGAGCCGCCTTCTGCCGGGCCCGTTCTGCACGCAGCTCCTCGCGAACCTCGGCGCGGACGTGATCAAGGTCGAGCACCCGGACCTCGGGGACTACATGCGCGCGGTCCCGCCCGCGATCGACGACACCTCGTACCCCTTCCTGATGGTGAACCGGGGGAAACGGAGCGTCGCGATCGACCTGCGGACGGAGGACGGTCGAAAAGTCCTGTACCGCCTCGCGAAGAAGGCGGACGTGTTCGTCGAGCAGTTCCGACCGAGCACGGTGAAGAAGCTGAAGATCGACTATCCACAGATCCGGCGCGCGAACCCGCGGATCGTCTACTGCTCGTTTGGCGGCTACGGTCGCACGGGACCGTACGCGGACAAGCCGGGGCACGACCTGAACTTCGAGGCGCTGGCGGGGATTCTGAGCGTGACCGCCGCCCGGCAGGTCGGTCAACCCGCAATCCCCGGCGTCCCCGTGAGCGACCTCGCGAGTGCGCTGATGGCGGCGTTCTCAATCGTGGCGTCCCTGCACCGGCGCGAGCGGTTCGGCGGCGGGGAGTTCCTCGAGGTCTCGATCTTCGACACGAGCGTCTCCCTGATGGTGCTCAACCTCGCGCGATACCTGGGGACGGGCGAGGTCCCGCTCCCCGGCGAAACGATCGTCACGGGGATGTTCCCATTCTACAACCTGTACGAGACGAGGGACAGGCGGTGGATCGCGATCGCGTGCGTGGAGCCGAAGTTCTGGCGGCGGCTGTGCGAGCTCACCGGGCTGGAGGCGCACATCGGCGACCAATTCGTGAGCGGCGAGGTCGCGCGCGCGACGATCGGGAAGATGGCGGAGAGGATGCGGGAACGGACGCTCGCCGAGTGGATCGCCGCGTTCGACGGCGAGGACCTCCCGATCACGCCCGTGCAGCGGCTGGACGAGGTCGTCGCAGATCCGCACCTCCGCGCCCGCGGCCTCCTCCCGGAGGTGAACGTCGAGGGGCGGCGCCGGCGCGTCCTCGCGCACCCCGCGAAGCACCACGCCGCGCCCGCTAGGACGCCCTCGAAGGCTCCCGCGCGCGGCCAGCACACGGACGAGGTCCTGCGGTGGGCGGGATACACCGCCCAACAAATTAGGGAGCTTCAGGCAGAAGGCATCATCGGGCCTACTGCCCCTTGAACTTCGGCTCCCGCTTCTCCATCATCGCCTGGATCCCCTCGTAGATGTCCTCCGTCGAGACGACGTGCCCGAACGCGGTGGACTCCGCCTCGAGGGCGGCCTGCGTGGCCATGTCGACGGCGGCGTTGAGGACGGACTTCGCGAGCCGGTACGCGATGGGCGCCGACTTCGCAAGCTTCGCGGCGAACTGCGTCGCGGCGGCCGCGAACGCGTCGTTCTCGAGCACCTGCGTGACAAGCCCGAGGCGGTGGGCGTCGTCCGCGGAGAGCCGCTGCGCGAGGAGCACGACCTCTTTCGCCCGCGCGAGGCCCAGAAGCTTCGCGAGCCGCGCGCTCCCTCCAGCGCCGGGGATGAGGCCGAGGCTCAGCTCCGTCAGCCCGAGCTTCGCGCGCTTGGCGGCGAGCCGGAAGTCGCACGCGAGGGCCATCTCCATTCCGCCGCCGAAACAGTACCCGTTGATCGCCGCCATCGTCGGCTTCGGGAAGTCCGCGAGTCGGGAGAAGACCTGCTGCCATCGCCGCGACACGTCCCGGGCGGCATACGACTTCGTGAGGCCGCCGAACGAGGTCACGTCCGCTCCCGCGGAGAACGCCTTCTCCCCGGCGCCGGTGATCATCAGGGCGCGGACACCCTCGTCCTTCTCCAGCTGGATCAACGCCCGCTCGAGCTCGTCCGTCATCTGCGCGTTGATCGTGTTCAACCGGTCCGGTCGGTTCAGCGTCACGATCGCCACGTTCGTCTCCGCGTCCTTCGTCACGAGGATCGTCTCGTACCCCATCGCCGTCTCCTCCGTTCCGTGTTCGTAGAATCCCTTGCCGGACTTCATGCCGACCTCGCCCCGCGCCGCCATGTCCACGAGGAGCTTCACGGGTTCGTGGCGCTTCGAGGCGCGCACCGCCGCCACAATCGCGTCGATCCCGTACTCGTCCGCGAGGCGGAGCGGTCCCTTCGGGAACGCGGTCCCGAGCCGCATCGCGAGGTCGATCTCCTCGGGGGACGCGACCTGCCATTCCACGAGGCGCGCGGCCTCGTTGATCACGGGCCCGAGGACGCGGAGCACGTCGAAGTCCTTCCCCTGCTCCGGCGTGATCGGCGGCTTCCCCCCTTGGCGGTAGTCGTAGAACCCGGCCCCGGCCTTCTGCCCGTGCTTCCCCTCCCGCGCGAGCCGCGCGATCGAGGGGGGCACGGGGACGCCCTGCTTCGCGGTCGCCATGTTCATCAGGTCGATCCCGACGCGGTCCGCGAGCTCGAACGGTCCCATCGGGAAGCCGACGCGGAACTTCAGCGCGCTGTCGATGACCTCCGTGGGGACGCCCTCCTCGTCGTGAATCCACGCGGCCTCGAGCATGTACGGCGCGATCGTCCGCGTCGTGATGAACCCGGGGACGTCCTTGCGGCACACGATCGGCGTCTTCCCGAGCTCTCGGGTGAGGGCCTCCGCCGCCGCCAGGGTCGCCTCGCTCGTGTCCTCGCCCTTGACGATCTCGATCAGCGGCATCATGACGACGGGGTTGAAGAAGTGGAGGCCGACGACGCGGTCCGGACGCTTCGTCTCACGGCCCATCGCGGTGATGCTGAGGCCGCTCGTGTTCGAGGCGAGGATCGCGTGCGGAGGCGCGTGTGCGTCGAGGTCGCGGAACACCGTCTTCTTCAAATCGAGGTCCTCGAAGACGGCCTCGATCACGACGTCCGCGTCCTTCACGGCGGCGGCCAGGTCCGTCGTGCTGGTGATGCGCGCGAGGGCCTCGTCCGCGACCGCCCGCGTGACCTCGTTCCGCTCCACGAGCTTCCCCAGGGACCATCGGATGCGCTCCATCCCGCGCTCGACGAATTCCGGCTTGATGTCCCGCAGAGCAACGACGAACCCCCGTAGGGCCGCGAGCTCCGCGATGCCGTGGCCCATCTCCCCCGCGCCGATCACCGCGATTCTCGATCCCATGAGGGCCTCACTTCGGCTTGATCTTCCCCGACCGGACCCAGTCCTCGACCCGGGCAATCGCCTCCTTCAGCTCCGGGTCGGGCGACACCTTGGACACCGCCTTCGCGAGCGGCAGGTAGTACTGCTCCCACTGCATAATTTCCTTGCGAAAGAGGCGGTCGTCCACGTACGGGTTGCGGTCGTACGTGACGTCCATTTGCTCCCGCCAGAGCTTCAGGACGCGGTCGTACATCCACCCGATGAACAGGATGAACGCGGCGAAGAGGAGGAACAGAATCACGAGGCCGACGACCGTGACCCGATCGAGCGGAACGCCGAGGGACCGGAGGAGGCTCCCGAGCGGGCCGAGTTGATTTCCCCCGGTGATCCCGACGATCGGCCAGAAGATCCCGGCGAGCGCGGTGCTCCAGAAGAAGAGGCTCAGGATCGGACCCGTCTGCGAGATCCGCCACACGAGCGTCATCAGGAACTTCTTGGCCATCGCCGGACCTTGGGCGCGATGAAGGTGGCCGTGTATTTGTCCGTTCCGCCGGAATCGGGAGGTCGGCAATCCGACGGAACCGGCCGGGTCTGCACGTTTATATGGGGCCACCCGCCTTCCGACGAACGGCCATGGCCCTCCTTCGGACGCGGCGCACGCGACCGTCGAACACGGTCATCGTTGGCGCGGGCGTGGCGGGTCGGCTCGTGCTCAAGGAACTTCGTCGGAGGCCAGAGCTGAACTACGTCGTCCGCGGGTTCGTCGACGACGACCCCTCGCTCCGCGGCCGGAAGATCGAGGGCATCCCGGTCCTCGGGGCGACGAAGGATCTGTCCCGCCTCCGGAAGGAGCACGCGCTCGACCAGGCGATCATCGCGATGCCCAGTGTGGCGGGGGCGAGCGTCCGCAAGATCGCGGACCTGTGCCGGCGCGCCGGGCTGGAGACCCAGATCGTCCCCGGCGTCGTGGACGTCCTCACGGGGCGCGCGAACGTGAGCGCGGCGCGGCCCGTCAGCGTGGAGGACCTCCTCCGCCGGGAGACCGTCGTGATGTCCGACGAGGTGAAGTCCCACTTCGCCGGGAAGACGGTCCTCGTCACCGGCGCCGCGGGCTCGATCGGCTCGGAGCTGTGCCGGAACCTCGTCCTCCTCGGGATCCGCACCCTCGTGCCGCTCGACCTCGACGAGAACGGAATCTTCGAACTCGACCTCGAGCTGAGGGGACTTGCCCCCAAGGTGCGGATCGAGCCCGTCGTCGGGAGCATCCTCAACGCGGCGAAGGTGGAGTGGGTCCTGGACACGTACCGGCCGCACATCGTGTTCCACGCCGCCGCGCGGAAGCACGTGCCCCTGATGGAGAGCCACCCCGAGGAGGCCGTGGAGACGAACATCGCGGGGACGAAACAGCTTGCGGAGCGGTGCGCCGCCGCCGGCGTGGAGACGTTCGTCCACATCTCGACGGACAAAGCCGTGGAGCCCGCGAGCGTGATGGGGGCGAGCAAGCGGATCTCGGAACTCGTGGTCCTCGATTTGGCGGCGAAGTCGAAGGGCACGCGGTTCCTCACGGTGCGGTTCGGCAACGTGATCGGATCCCGGGGGAGCGTCCTCGACGTGTTCCGCCGCCAGCTCGCGGCGGGAGGACCGATCACGGTCACGGACCCGAAGATGACCCGGTTCTTCATGACCGGAGACGAGGCGGCGGTGCTCCTCCTCCAGTCCGTCGTGATCGGCCGACCGGGAGACCTGCTCGTCCTCGACATGGGCGAGGCCGTGAACCTGATGGACCTCGCGCGCGACTTCATTACCCTGTCCGGCTACGAGAGCGAGAAAGACGTGGAAATCTTGGCGGTCGGGGCGCGGCCGGGCGAGAAGATGCACGAGAAGCTCCACGCGGCGGACGAGAAGATCGAGGAGACGAAGCATCCGCGGATCCTCCGCGTCGTGCGCCCGCGTCGGGTTGAGCTCCGGGGGTTGGAGGCGCTCCTCGAGAAGGCGGCGAAGATGGAGCGCGAGGAACTGAGTCGAGCGCTGCTCGCGATGGCGAATGCAGGAGGTCGTCCGTGAGCGCAAGGCCCGCGATCGAGGGCGGCCGGCCCGTCCGGTCCACGTTCCTCCCGTTCTCCCGCCCCGCGATCTCGAGTAGGGAGATCGCAGCGGTGACGAAGACCCTCCGGAGCGGCTGGATCACGATGGGGCCCAAGGTCCACGAATTCGAGGAGGCGTTCATGAAGGCGGTCGGGGCACGCCACGCCGTTGCCGTGAGCTCGTGCACCGCCGCGATGCATACGGCCCTGGCGGCGGCGGGCGTCGGTGCCGGCGACGAGGTCGTCACGAGCCCCTTCACGTTCACCGCCACCGCAAACGTCGTCGTCCTCCTTGGGGCGAAGCCCGTGTTCGCGGACATCGAACCGGACACGTTCAACCTTGATCCGGAGGAGGTCGAGAAGCGAGTCACACAGAAGACGAAGGCGATCATCCCCGTCGACTACGGCGGCCATCCGTGCGAGATGTCCGCGATGCGCGAGTTGGCGGCGTCGAAAGACGCGTTCCTCCTGGAGGACGCCGCCCACTCCTTCGGCGCGACGTACGGGGGGAAGCCCGTCGGGTCCCTGGCGGACGCGACCGCCTTCAGCTTCTACACGACGAAGAACCTCACGACCGGCGACGGGGGGATGCTGACGACGGATGACGGGACGCTCGCGGACCGCGTCCGGATCCTGCGCCTCCATGGGATCAGCCGGGACGCGTGGAAGCGGTACACGGCCGCGGGCGACTGGTACTACGAGGTCGAGGAGGCCGGGTTCAAGTACAACATGACGGACATCGCGGCCGCGATGGGGCTCGTGCAGCTCCGGAGGGCCGCGCAGCTCCACCGGCGGCGACGCACCCGCGCGCAGTACCTCGCGAAGGGCCTCCGGGACCTCGCGACCGTCACCCTCCCGGTCGAGCGGAAGGGCGTGGGACACGCGTGGCATCTATTCCCGATCCTCCTCGACCCGAAGCGCCTCCGGATCGACCGCGGGAAGTTCATCGAGGCGCTCCGCGCGGAGAACGTCGGGACGAGCGTGCACTTCATCCCCCTCCACCTCCAGCCGTTCTACCGGCGCCGTTTCCGGTACGGCCGCGGGGACTTCCCCGTCGCGGAGTCCGTCTACGAGCGGACCGTGTCCCTCCCGTTCTTCGCGACGATGACCGACGCGGAGGCCGACGACGTGATCGACGCGGTTTCGAAAGTCGTTCGGTATTACGAGGGGTAGGACGATGGGCGTCGCGGACGAGATCGAAATCGTCCCGATCGGGGAGCTCACCGGAGAGATCCTGCGCACGCTGATCGAGTTCGACGCGGACAGCCAGCGGATCAACTTTCCAAAGGACGCGCCGAACCGCAAGGAGACGGAGGCGCGGATCCGGCGGGAGTTCGCCGAGGAACCCGAAGGGATGCAGGTGGTCCGGCACCGCGGGAAGGTCGTGGGCTGCCTCTTCCTGAAGACCCGCCACAACCCGTACCGGCGATGCGACTACCTCGACCTCCGGAACATCTACCTGGCGGCGGACTACCGCGGCAAGGGCGTCGGCCGGCGGCTCCTTGCGGACATGGAGGCGTACGCGAAGCGCAAGAGGTGTGCCTACCTGTTCCTCGGGACCGGATGGGACAACGCGGACGCGCGGCGCCTGTTCGAGGCCTTCGGCTTCCGACCGATCCGCGTGATCATGGAGAAGGAGCTGCGGTAGTCACCGCGTCGCGATGAGCTCCTGCATGCGCGCCTCGAACTTCTGCAGGTTCGTGTCCCGGTCGGCGACCGTGCGGGCCCGCTCCACCGCCAACGCCCCCATGCGTTCGACGAGCGCGGGATCCGCGACGAATTCCCTCAGGATCGAGACCAGGGCGGCGGGATCGTCTGGTGGGAAGAGACGACCGGCGCTCCCGACGATCTCCTCGAGCCCGGGGCGTCTGGCGGCAACGACCGGAAGACCGCACGACATCGCCTCGACGAGCGAAAGGCTCGCGCCGTGCCCGCCGACCTGGGAGGGGAAGCAGTCCACGTACACGTCCGCGGACGCGTAATACCGGGGCATGTCGTCGGGAGGGACGCGGCCCACGAAGGTGACGACTCCGGACAACCCGGAATCCGTCGCAAGCTTCTCGAGGGCGGATTGCGCGGGACCACCGCCAACGATGGCGACGGCAAAACCGTCCGCGGTCTTCCGAAGCTCCGCGGCCGCTCGCAGGAGGACGCCGTGGCGGAACATCTCGTGGAGGTGGCGGTTCGCGAGGATCAGCGTCCGACCGGGGGGGCATACGGTCCGCCGCCACTCCTCGCTCCGATGGTCCGGCGAGAACTGCCGGATGTCGATGCCCCACGGTTGGACGAAGCACCGCGCTGCGTCCCCGCCGAGGCTCACGACGCGGTCGCGGGCCGGCCCGTCCCCTACGTGGATCAGGTCCGCGCGGCGCACAATCTTCCTCGCGTTCCTCCGCGCATACCAGTGTTCGTCCGGATCCTTCGCAATGTCGCTCCCCCATGCGGAGACAACGAGGGGGCGAACGTCCGCGCGAAAGGCGTACCAGCCCCACGCCTGCAGATAGTGCGCATGCGCGACGTCGGGTCGGAACGCACGGACGACCTCCTTGACGGCGCTCCGGAACCCCCACCGGGTGCGATACGCGCCCTCGTGGAGCGGGATCGCGGTCAACGGGACCCCCGGAATCGGCTCGCACGCCTTCGTGATCAGGTGGACCTCGTGGCCGCGCGCGGCGAACCAAGAAACCCAGCGTCGTACGTGGACACTCGTCCCGTCCCCGAAGTACAGGATCCTCATGCGGCCCCCAGGCCCGCGTACGCCCGGAGGAGGGCCGCCTCCTCGTTCGCCCAGTTGTACCTCTCCCGCGCGAGGCGGAACGAATTCCGGCCCATCCGCTCGCGTCCCGCGGGGTCGTCCCGCAGCGCCGCCAACGCCTCCCGCAGCGCGGCCTTCGAGTACTCGATCGCGAGTCCGCAGTCCGCCCGCTCGACCTCGCCACCGACCCACGTCCCCCGGCTCACCAGGATCGGCCGCCCCGCCACAAGCGCCTCGAAGAACTTGTTCGGCGCCCCGATCCGGTTCAGCCGCTTGGACGGATCGAAGACGCTGTACACGACGTCTGCGCCGCGCGTGAGCGGCATCACTTGGACCATGGGGACGACGCCGAGGTAGCGGAGCCGCCCGGACGACCGGCCCGCGAGCTCCTCGATCGGCGCCGCCAGCGGGCCGCTCCCCGCGACGATCGCGTCGAACGTGCCGTCCTCCACCGTCAACTCCGCGAGCGGCAGCAGGAGCCGGGCGGGATCCAAGCCGCCAAGATACGCGATCGTCAGGCGTTCGTTCCGCGGCGCCTCATACGCGTCGGAGAGGAGGGGCTTGCTGTTCGTCACGACGACGATCGGGGCGGACGTCATCGGCGCCAAGTAGTCGCGGTGCGCGGGGCCCGCGGCGATCACCAGGTCCGCGCGTCCCGCGAGGTCCCGCTCCATCCGCTCGAACCGCGGGGCGAACCGCTTCGCCCGCGACTGCTCGACCATGTACGGGAAGATCTCGTGCGCGTCGTACACGAGGCGTACGCCGCTGGTCTCCTTGAGCCGCACGCCCACGGGGAGGGTGTCGAGGTCGTGCGCGTGGACGATCGAGAACGGGGTCTGGCGGTGGAGGGCGAGCGCCCGTCGGTAGGCGAGCCGCCAGAACGGAGGGAGCCGGAAGATGTCGTAGACCGCAAGGCGCATCCCGAGCGTGTTCCGGACGCGGACGATCCGGACCCCGTCGCGGACCTCGTCGGGAGGCGCGTGGCCGTTGCGGTCCCACCCGAGGACCGTGACCTCGTGCCCCGCCTTCACGAGGCTCGCCGCCTCGTTCGCGACCCGCGGGTCGTGGGTCGCCGCGTTCGTGACGAGCATGAGGACGCGGGTCATCCGGCGCGCCCCTCGAGCACGACGCGCTGCCACACCGCCAGGTTCAGGAGGGACCACACCTGGTTCGTTCGGTTCCCGCCGTCCCCGTGGGCCCGGACGACCCCGCGGACGACGTACATGTTCAGCCCGAGCCGCGCGAGGCCGCCGTCGAGAATCTCGCGCTCCACGTACGGGCGCAGGTCCCCGCGGAACCACTCGCCGATCGGGAGCTCGAAGCCCGTCTTCCGGTGGTCGATCACCTTCTTCGGGAGCCGACCGGCGGCGAACCGGCGGGGGACGTTCTTCAGCGCGAGGCCGCGGACCTTCGCCGTGGACGGGATTCGCGCGGACAGCTCCGCGATCCGGTGGTCGAGGATCGGCACGCGGTCCTCGAGGGAATGGGCCATGCTCATCCGGTCCTCGACGAGGAGGAGGGACGGCAGGTACGTCTTCACGTCCAGGTAGAGGACGCGGTCGAGCGCGGACGTGGCGGTGCACTGCGCGAGGACCTTGTCGAGCTCTCGCCGCGGGTCGTACGCCTGCGCGGTCGTCGGGTCCTCAGGGGTGAGGAGCGCCGCGAGCTCGTCCGGTTTGAAGACGGCCTCGTGCCCGTACTTGCGGATGTCCGTCTCCTTCCGCGCGTACAGCGGGAGGCCGAGGGTGCGCTTCAGGCCCTCTGTCCACAGGCGGCCGGACGTCTTCGCGATCTCCAGCAGGTTCCCGCCGCCGAATCCGCCGTCGTCGAGCGCCGCCACGAGGTGCGCGGGGTAGCCGGCGAACAGCTCGTCCCCGCCGTGGCCCGTGAGGACGACCGTCACCCTCTCGCGCGCGAGCTGCGCGAGGAAGTACTGCGGGAACACGCTCGGCCCGACGCGGGGCTCGTCGAGGTGCCACAGGATCTTCGGGAACGCGTCCGAGAATTGGCGGTGGTCCACCTCGCGCTCGTGGTGGTCCGTCCCCGCGAGGGTCGCGACCGCGCGGATGTACTCCCCCTCGTCGTACTCCGCGTCCCGGAACCGGATCGAGAACGTGGAGAGGCCCTCCTTCCGCTTCGCGGCGAACGTCACGATCGACGAGGAGTCGATGCCGCCGCTCAGGTGCGCGCCGAGGGGGACGTCGCTGATCAGCTGCATCTGCACGGATTCTTCCAAGAGCCGTCCATACTCCGCCGCCCACGCATCGTCGTCACCGCCATCCGGTCGGAACGTCAGGTCCCAGTACGGGCGCACGGTCACGCGGCCGCCGTCGCCGATCAACATCCGCCCGGGCTCGAGCTGCCGGATCCCCTCGAACAGCGTCTTGTCCCCGAAGACGTTCTGGAACGTGAGGTAGTCGCGGAGCGCGTTGGGGTCGACCGCGCGCGGCACCTCCGGGTCCGCGAGGATCCCCTTGATCTCCGACGCGAACAGGAGCCGCTCGCCGTCCCATCGGTAGTAGAGGGGCTTGATCCCCAGGCGGTCGCGTGCCAGGACGAGCCGCTTCTGGCGGTCGTCCCAGAGGGCGATCGCGAACATCCCGTTCAGGTCCTCAAGGAACGCGTCGCCCCGGTCCTCGTACAGGTGGACGATCACCTCCGTGTCGGACCGCGTGCGGAACCGATGGCCGTTCGAGGCGAGCCGCGCGCGCAGGTCGGGGAAGTTGTAGATCTCCCCATTGTAGACGACCCACACCGTGCCGTCCTCGTTCGAGATCGGCTGGTCCCCCGTCGCGAGGTCGATGATCTTGAGGCGCTTCACCGCCAACCCGACGCCGGGGAACGTCCGGTATCCCTCGCTGTCCGGGCCGCGGTGGTGCAGGACTCCGTTCATCCGGCGAAGGAGGGCCTCCTCCACGTCGCCGGTCGGCGCGTACACGCCGCAGATCCCGCACATCGCTTGGGCGCGACCATCGGGGAGAGCGTATTAAATCGTTGGGCGCCGGCGCGACGCGACCAGGGCCAGCCCCACCGCCACGGCGGCGAGGGACAGAGCGGGATTCCCGCGCGAGCCTCCGCCCACCCCGGGCAGCGGGACCGGGGCCTCCCCGTCGGAGGAGTCACAATCCGGCGTGAGGAGTCCGTTGTTGTAATCGTCGAGCACCCCGGCGGCTGCGACCATGCGTTGCCCCAGCGCGGTCGACGGTCTGACGGAATGCGGGAGCTTCGTGCCGAATCCGCTCAACAGGGGGTCGGCCTCCGCAAGCGTCGCCGAGATTGGTCCCTCCACGGATCCGTTCGCCACATTCAACTTGGCGGCGATCAGCTGTCGTGCCACGATGAGGCTCGCATCGCCCTTGGACGGAGCCCGCAGCAGTGCGAGCAACTCCGCCTCCGTGTAGGTCTGGTCCCCCAGGTCGAGCGCGGAGACCGGCCACGCGGCGGGGTGCGTCTTCCAGAACCCGTGGGAACGCGGACACGGCGCGACTTGGGAGAGCTTCCCGACCGCGCTGAACGCGCGCGAATCCCGATTCATGTCTGCGCCCGGGGCCCCCTGGTAGTACATGCGGACCGTCCCATCGGGGAACGCGAGGATCGAGGTCGTGAGGACTCCGCCCCCGTCCATCGAGCCCGGGGGTCCCCGGGTGAGGGCGGGCGTGGGGTCCTTCGTGAACGTGAGACCGTCCGCGGATCGCGCGATGAGGATCGCGGCAAACGCAGGCGTGCCCTGTCCGTAGTAGAGGACGAACGTCCCGTCGGGCAACCGGACCGCCGCGAATTCGCGCGCGTCGGACACCCGGATGCCCGGCTCCAGCGACCACGTCACGCCGTCCGTGGACGTCGCGCTGTAGAGATTGAGCCCCGAGCGCAGGTACATCCGGAGGAAGCTCCCCATCTCCACGACGACGGGATCCGCGTAGGACCCAGAGAGGCGTAGGCCCGGATCGACGGTCCACGTCACCCCGTCCGACGAGGTCGCGCTTCCGATCCCTTGGAGGACTCCGCCGGGGACGGCTTCGTAGTACAGCCGATAGAGGTTCGGCCCGATCTGGAGGACGTGGGCGTGCCCCGCCCCGGTGAGCCGGGTCCCGAGTTCCTTCGCCCACGTCAGGCCGTCGGCGGAGACGGCGCTCCGCATGTCGTACGTCCCAAACGGATCATAGTACATCCGATACGTCGGGATCTCGGGGACCGCCCCTGGGAAACGGACCACGTACGGCGTGTGGACGCCCACGCTCGACGGCGGGTCCTGCGCGTCGATCTCCAAGCGAATGCCCGGCTCCTTGACCCATGTCTCCGGCACCCCGCCAAGATCGACGTGGCTCCCGAGTGCGGGCGCAACGGACATCGTGAGGACAAACAGGACCAACGTCGCGAGCGCGAATCGGCGGAACACGTCCCTCCCCCGGTCGAGATTCTCGGTAGCCGACTTAAAGGATGCGGACGTCAGCCGCCGAGCCGGCGCGCGACGGAGAGGAGCTTTTCCTCCTGCGCGGCCCAGTTGTACTCCTCCTTGGCGGCGCGGAGGGCGTTCTCGCCGAGCGCACGCTGGAGCCCGGGATCGTCCCGCAGCTTCTCGAGCGCCCACTTGCACGCCTCCATGCCGTACGCGATCGCGATCCCGAACTGCGCCGCCCCCACGAGGTTTCCGCTCAGCGTGCCCTTCGTCGCGAGGACGGGGCGCCCCGCCGCCATCGCCTCGTACAGCTTGTTCGGGGTCCCCATCCGGTTGTTCGCGTTCGCGGGGTCGAGGACCGCGCACACGAGGTGGCATTCCCGGGTGAGGGGCATCACGCGGTCCGCGGGGACGGGGCCGAGGAACTCCGTGCGGTCGGAGGCGGCGCACGCGCGGCGTACGTCCTCGGAGAGCGCCTTCACGCCGCCGATCTTCAGCCGCACGCCCTCCGTCTCCTGCACCGCCTGGACGATCTCGAAGACGAACCGCTGGCGGTGGAACGTCCCCACGTAGAGGACCGTGAAGTCCGGCGCGGTCGGCGGCTCGTACCGCTCCGCGACGTCGGGCCGGCAGTTCATCACGACGGTGACCGGGAGGCCCGTGGCCATGTAGTGCTCTTCGAGCGCGGGATTCACCGTGACGATGTGGTCCACGGCGCGGAGGAGGCGCGCTTCCATCCGTTCCGCGAAGCGGACGACGCGGGGCGAGTAATCGTCCCGGATCATCTCCGCGAACACCTCGTGCGCGTCGAACACGAGCGGCCGCCCGGTCCGCTCCTTCAACCAGACCCCCGCGCGCAGGGTGTCGAGGTCGTGGGCCCACCACACGTCCGCGGGGAACGCGAGCGAGAGGCGGAACGCCTGCCGCCAGAACAGGGGGTTGCGGACGAGGTCGCTGCCGGCGGCCTTCATCACGCCGCGCGTCCGCACGAGGGCGATCTCGACGCCGTCCCCGAGGGGCCCGTCCGCCACGGAGGGATCGAAGCGGTCCCATCCGAGGATCCGGACGCGGTGCCCGTGCCGCGCGAACGCCTTCGCCTCCTGCAGGACGCGGGTGTCCCGCACGACCTCGTTCGACACGAGCATGCCGACGTTCATCGGGACCGCCCGCGCAGCGACTCCGCGGTCGCGAGGAGGCCCTGCGCGAGGGAGACGCGGGGCCGGAACCCGAGGCGCTTCACCATCTTGGCGGGGTCCGCGAACGACGCGCGGATGTCCCCCTCGCGCGCAGGCTCGTGGTCCGCCGCCAACGGTTTCCCGAGGACGTCCCCCACGACCTCGCGGAGGCGGTTCACGGAGACCGGCTCGCCCGCGCCGACGTTGATCACTTCGCCGGAGATCCCCTCCGCGGTCGCGGCCCGCTCGAACGCCTCCGCCGCGTCGCCCGCGTACACGAAGTCCCGCGTCTGCTCCCCGTCCCCCTGGATCGTGGCCTTCCGCCCGCGGAGCGCGGCATCGAGGAACTTCGGGATCACCGCGCCGTACGGGCCCTCGGGGCTCTGGCGGGGGCCGTACACGTTGAACAGCCGGAGCGCGACGGTCTCCGTGCCGAGGTCGTGGTACAGGCGGCACCACAGCTCCCCGGCGGCCTTGGAGACCGCGTACGGGGACCACAGGTCGAGGGGCGCGTCCTCGCGGAGCGGCGGCGCATTCCCCCCGTAGACGGCGCACGAGGAGGCGAACACGACGCGGTGGACGCCGGCCGTTTTGGCGGCCCGCATCACCGCGAGGGTGCCGTGCACGTTCGTCTCGTTCACCGCCACCGGGTCGCGGAAGCTCTCCGGGACGGAGACGATCGCCGCCAAGTGGAACACGCACGCCGCGCCGCGGAACGCGGCCTCGAGGTCCGCCGGTTTCCGGACGTCCCCGCGCACGTACGCGATCCGGTCCTTCACCGCCGCCAAGTTCGGGGCGTCCTTCCTGAGGTCGAGGACGACGACCTCGTGCGTCGCCGCCAACCGCTCCGCGAGGTGGGACCCGATGAACCCGGCACCGCCGGTGACGACGACCCGGGCCCCGTCCGGCATCGACGGTCGCAACCCCTGTCCTCGCATAAAGGTTGCAGCCCCTCTCTCTCCGAAGGGAGATTATATAATGCGGCCAACATGCGTCGCCCCGTGGCGGAACGGTTCTCCGTCGTCGTCACGGTCCGGAACGAGGAACGGAGCTTGGCGGCGCTCCTCGACTCCCTCGTGACGCAGGAGCCGCCCCTCGAGGTCGTGCTCGTCGACGCGCACAGCACGGACCGGACGCGGGAGATCGCGCGGACGTACGCGGAGCGGTTCGAGTTCCTCCGCGTGTACGAGGAGGGCGGCACGCGCGGCGCCGGTCGGAACTACGGCGTCCAGAGGAGCGACGCCCCGTACGTCGCGTTCATCGACGGGGACTGCATCGCCTCCCCGTTCTGGCTCCGAAACCTGCGGGCGGCGACCTCGACGGCGGAGGTCGTGGCGGGGAAGACCGTGTCGATCGGGTACAAGGCGTTCGAGGCGCTCGAGCGCGTGCCGCTGTACTACCGCGGGTTCGACATCACGCACCCGTCGTGCAACCTCGCGTACCCGCGGGAGCGGTTCCTCGCGATCGGCGGCTTCGACGAGTGGTTCACGACCGCGGAGGACATCGACCTGAACTTGCGGGCGGTGCAGGCCGGGGCGACGATCGGGTTCGCGCCGGAGGCGATCGTGTACAACCGCACGCGCGGCTCGTACTACGACTTCCTGCGGCAGGCGTTCTGGAACGGCGCGGGCCGGAAGCAGCTCACGATGAAGCACGGAGCGCTGTGGTCCTCGTACCGTCCGTCCATGCTGTTCCGGACGCAGGCGTCGCCCGCCGCGCTCCTCCGGCTCGCGTCCGCGCTCCTCGGATACACCGGGTACAGGGCGTTCGGTCGGCGCCGGTAGGAAACGGTTATACGCGGTCCCTATCATGCGCGCGCGATGCCGAGGGTCTCCGTCGTCATCCCGACGGTGGACGAGGAGGCCTCGATCGGTCGCGTCCTCGAGGAGGTCCGCGACGCGCTCGCGGGCTGGGACTACGAGGTCCTGATCGTGGACACGCGATCTCGGGACCGCACGCGGGAGATCGCCGCGAAGCTCGGGGCGCGGGTCGTCGACGAGCCGCGGCGTGGGTACGGGCGGGCGTACCGCACGGGGTTCGCCGCCGCCAAAGGGGACATCCTCGCGACCCTCGACGCGGACCTGACGTACCCGGCCGCGAAGATCCCGGAGTTCGCGGAGCTCGTCGCCGGGGGCGCGGCCGACTTCGTGAGCGGGGACCGTCTGAGCGCGCTCGACGAGGAAGCGATGTCCGGCATGCACCGCGTCGGGAACGCGATCCTGAACGCGACGTTCCGGCTCCTGTACCGCCACCCGATCCGCGACAGCCAGTCGGGGATGTGGGCGTTCCGCCGCCAAATCCTCGACGGGCTCCCCCTCCACAGCATGGGGATGGCGTTCTCCGAGGAGCTGAAGCTCGAGGTGATCCGCCGCGGGTACCGGTTCCGGGAGGTCCCGATCGCGTACCGCGCGCGCGTCGGCGAGAAGAAGATCCGCTCCGTGCCGGACGCGACGAAGAACGAGGTGTGGCTGATCCGAAAGCGGTTCGGCTGGACGAGGCCGGAACGATAGGGTTGTTCGGCGACGGTCGGTGTACCGTCCGTCCTAGCCCTCTCCGAAAATCCGCTCGACCATCCAGTGCGGGTCGAACGGCTGGAGGTCGTCGTACGTCTGCCCCGTGCCCACGAACAGGATCGGCTTCCCAACCGCGTGGGCGATGCTGAGGGCTGCGCCGCCCTTCGCGTCCGCGTCGATCTTGCACAGGATCGCGGCGTCGAAGCCGACGGCCTCATGGAACGTGCGCGCCTGCTCGATCGCGTCGTTCCCCGCGAGGGCGTCGCCGACGAACACGATCAGGTTCGGGTTCGCGACCCGCTTGATCTTCTTCATCTGGTCCATCAGGTTCGTGTTCGTCTGCATCCGGCCAGCGGTGTCGATCAGCACGATGTCCTTGTGGCGGGCCCGCGCGTGCTCGACCGCGTCGAACGCGACCGCGGCGGGGTCCGCGCCCGCCTTGTGCTTGATCAGCTTCGTCCCGAGCCGCTCCGCGTGGGTCTCGATCTGCTCGATTGCGCCGGCCCGGAACGTGTCCGCGGCGGCGATCACGACCCCGTACCCGTTCTTCTGCAGGAGGTGGGCGACCTTCGCGATCGCGGTCGTCTTCCCCGTGCCGTTCACCCCGACGAACATCACGACGAAGGGCTTCGGGGACGTCTTCACGAGCTCGAGGAAATCGATCCGGTCCGCCGCCAGCACCTTCTCCACGGCGTGCCGCAGCGCAATCTCGATCCCCGCCTCGAAGGACACCTCGCGGGAGATCCGCCGCCCGAGAAGCTCCTCGCGCACGGTCTTCAGGATCGCCCCGACGACGGGCTGGGCGACGTCCGCCTCGAGGAGCGCGACCTCCAGGTCCGCGAGGACCTCCTCGAGCTTCCCCTCCCGGACCTTCCGTCCTCGCTCGCCGACGACGTCCTCGGGGGCGATCTCCTCCGCCGCCTTCGCCCGCCACCCGAGCAGCCGTTCCTTCAGCCGCTCGAACATGCTACCCCGGAGCGCCCGGCGCCCCCTGCGCCCTCTCGTACAATTCCTGGACCCGGCGGCTCTGCGCGTCCGCCTGCGCCTCGAGCTGGGCCATCCGCTCCGCGAGCCCGCGCTCCGCCTCCTCGATCGCCTTCGCGCGTTCGTTGAGCCGTCCGATCGCGCTGGGGACGGTCTGCTCGACCGCCACGTCGCTCCCGATCCCGACGATCACGCGCTCCGCGTCCTTCAACTGCCCGAGGACGAAGCTGTTCGCCCCGATCGGGATCAGCAGCTCGGACCCCTTCCCCGCGGCGCTCGCCCGCTCCAGGGTCTCCTTCGCCCGCAGCACGTCCTCGAGCGCACCCTGCAGGGTGTCCGCCTGCCGCGCGAGGGCGTCCATCTGGGCGCGCACTACCTCCAGGTTCGCCGCCGCGCGGCGGAGCTCGGCCTCTGCACTCGGCGCGCTCACGGCTCCCCACCGGCCCGGAAGCGCACGACGGGGTCGCGCACCTGCTCGAGCGGCACGGGCGTGACGTCCTTGATCCGGATGTACGAGCGCCGCACGCGGTGCTTGCTGCCGAAGTCGGACATGATGTGCTCGACCGCCGCCTCCGGCGTCTCCGCCGCAACCTCCTTCGCGAACTTCGTCCAGTCCCGGGCCATCCGGAACGTGCCCCGGACGAGGAAGGCCTGCATCGTCCGCGGGAACGGAGCACGTTATTTAACGGTGCCTACTGCATCGGCGCGGGACCCTGCGGCGGCGCGGGCGCGCCCTCCGGATGGAAGTGGCGGTAGATGTCCTGGGCGATGCCGCGCGTCATCCCGCGCACGTTCGCGAGCTCGTCCTCCGTCGCGTTCCGGAGGGCGTCCACGGTCTTGTACCCCGCCGCCAACAGCGCGCGGGCCCGCGCAGGACCGACGCCCTTGATCGAGAACAGCTCCTCGAGAAACGCCTCCTGTCCCTTCCGGGAGGACTCGAGCGCGTTCGCGCGGGCGCGGATGTCCCCGTTGTTCGGGTCGATCTTCAGCGCCTCCAGGTAGCTCGCGTGCGCCTCCTCCTGCTCCCCGAGCTTCTCGAGGACGGTGCCCTGCATCGCCCACAGCTCCGGGTCCCGCGGGTTCCACTCCAGGAGGTCCTCGTACACGTCGAGCGCCTTCTCGAACTCGCCGCGGTCCTCGAAGATCGCGCCCTTCGCGCGGAGCGCGGCGGAGTTCCCCGGCTGCTTCGCAATCGCGGAGTCGAGGACCTGGAGCGCCTCGTCCGCGCGGCCCGCCCGCCGGAGGGCGACGCCCTTCCCGACGAGCGCGTTCACGTTGTCCGGGTCCACGGAGAGGATTGCGTCGAAGTCCGCGAGGGCCGCCGCGTACTGCCCGGACGCGGAGGCGACGAGCGCGCGGGACAGGACCGCGGGCACGTTCACCGTAAGGGACTCGAGCCGCTGGCGGATCCGCGGGTCCGACGGGGCGAGGAACAGCGCCTCCTCGAGCGCCTTCACGGCACCCCCGCGGTCCCCCGCGCCGAGGATGCACTCCGCGCGCCGCAGGCGGGCGTCGACGTCGTTCGGCACGGCTTGGAGGTACGCGGACCACGCCTCCGCCGCCTGGGCCCACCTCCCCTCGCCCTCGAAGATCTGCGCACGCGCCTGGAGCGCCTTCGGGTTCCGCGGGTCCGCGGACAGGACCTGATCGTACTGGCGCATCGCCTCGTCCCGCCGCCCGAGGCGGAGGAGTGCCGCGGCGCCCGCGAGGAGGGCGAGCCCGTGGTTCGGTTCGATCTCGAGGGCCTCGTCGAACTTTGACAAGGCGGCTTCGTACGCGCCTTCGGAGAACAGGCGGCTGCCCTGCTCCAGAAGGTCCTCGGCGGTAAGCTCCGGGACGGGCTCCGGCTCCGCGATTGCGGGCTCGGGTGGGGGCGGTGGAGGCGGCTCGGCGTGCGCGAGGGCGGGGCGGACCGGGATCGGCGCGGGCGGTGACGACGACGGGGACGCCGCGGGGGCGGTCGGCGCACGGTAGTACTCCGCGAACGTCCGCTCGCCCGCGTCCGCGGTCTCGCGGTAGTCGACGCTGTAGATCGAGGCGGCCGCGTACTTCTGACGCAGCGGCGCCGCGTACCCGATCCAGAAGAAGTTCGCGAGGGCGAGGATGAAGAGGACGATCGGCACGACCGTCGTCAGCTCGGGCATCAGCGCGCCCCGGAGAACCACCTCGTATTGCAGGGGCTGGTTGCTGACGTTTTCGATCGTGATGTTGTACTCGGCTCGGCGGGCGAGCGCGAATACGAACGGGAAATTCACGTTCCTCGTCGCCTGGCCGGAATCGGATCCTCCCGGCCACGAG
>Ga0209341_10001942_pt1 | contig 20039 bp, 12 predicted proteins | sample RifCSP13_2_FD_184020 | JGI IMG/M metagenome (GOLD analysis project Ga0209341, IMG submission 184020) | Soil microbial communities from Rifle, Colorado - Rifle CSP2_sed 13_2 (SPAdes) (version 2) | ecosystem: Environmental > Terrestrial > Deep subsurface > Rock core/Sediment | place: Rifle... | reverse complement strand
CGAGAAACTCGGTGACCGGGAGAATCTCGATCCCATCCACCGTCACGCGGCGCTTGGGCTCGAGGCAGACGAGAATCCGATGGCCGATTGACCGGTGGTCAACGACGATCGCGCGGAGCCCGCCCAGGTGGTGGTCGCCGGCGTGTTCCGTGGACTTGACCTCGATCGCCGCCCGGATGCCACTCGCGGCGACAATGAAGTCAACCCACGAACTCACCGCGTTCCGCCAGTAGGAGAGATCCCAGGACTGCTCGCGATACTCGCGAAACGCGGTGAGTTCGTGGTGCATGAGGTTTTCGAGCGCCTTGCCGAACAGCTCGCCGCCGCGCGCGAGCGTTCCGCGGCGTGCGAGATGATTCACCACGCCGACATCGGCGAAGTAGAACTTGGGGCTCTGGATCACGCGGCGCTTGGGCCGGCGCGTGTACGAAGGAAGAAAGCGGCCGAGCAGGGAGTCCACGAGAATCTGGAAGTACTCCTTCACGGCGTTCGCCGATACGCCGCATTCCCGGGCGATGTTCGTGTAGTTGACGAGCTCCGTATCGGAAAACGCCGCGCCGTGGAGGAAGCTGGCGAAGGCCGGAAGATTGCGGGTCACGCCTTCGGCCGCGATTTCCTCCTTGAGGTAATCGTCCACGTAGGCGCGAAGCAGCCGCCTGGGGTCAGCCGCGAGGTAGTGGCGCGGCAGGTAGCCGTGGTTCAGCATTCGCGTCAGATCGAACTCGGCGCCGAGTTCGGCGGAGACGAAGCCGAAGAGTTCGTACCGGACCGCACGGCCCCCAAGCAGGTTGGCGTGTCCGCGTCGCACCTTGCGGGCGCTCGACCCGCAGAGCCCGAACGCGAGCCTCCGGTGCTCGATGAGCCAGTGCACTTCGTCGAGGAGCGCCGGCACCTTCTGCACCTCGTCAATCAGCGTCAGCGTGCCCGGCGCGGCATCGCGCAGCTCGTCGCGCAGCAGACCCGGGCGCTGGAGATAGCGGACATACTCGTCCGTCCGGAGCAGGTCAATGCGCGTCGCCTCGGGATACGTCGCCCGGAGGAGGCTGCTCTTTCCCACTTGCCGCGGCCCCCAGAGGAAGAAGCTGTCGGGCGACCTCTTCGGGAGGCCCAGTGCTCGTCGCAACATGACTTCAGTTTATCATGATAATGCGACGTGTCAATGGGCCGCGCCTACGGTTTCCGCCGTTGCTATGCGTCCGTCGGCGTCCCCAGCGTCAGCTCCCCTGACTCCACCGCCCGCTCCGCGATCCCCTTGAGCCGCGCGTCCTGGTTCCGCCCGAGCGCGCGGATGCAGCGCCGCGCCCGGCGCATCGCCATCGGCACGAAGATGCGCGCGTTCTCGAGGTCGAGCGCCGCCCCCTCCGGGCTTCCCGCCTGCGCGATCGCCGCCGTCGCGCGCGAGAGCACCGCCACCGCCAGGTAGATGTCCATCGCGGCGTTCGCCATCCGCTCGTGCAGGAACTGCCGCTCGATGATCGTCTTGCCGTGCTCGATGAGCGCGTTCTCGACGGCGAGCGCGAGGTCGTGTACCTCGCTCTCCACCATCCCGGCTTCGTCCTTGAGCGCCGCGTGCGCGCGCGTGAGGTCGGGCTTGACGAGCTGCTTCTTCACGCGGCCACCGATGTACGAGCCGATGGCGCCGATGGAGTGGAGGGGGTCCTTGAACGCCTTGCCGAGCGCCTTGAGCTGCTCGCCCGGCTGCTGCAATCCGGAGAGCGCGATCAGTGCGCGCAGGATTTCGTTCGTCCCCTCGAAGATCAGGTTGATGCGCGCGTCGCGCACGCACTGCTCGTACGGATATTCCTTGGAGTAGCCGAGGCCGCCGGCGATCTGCAGCGCGTCGTTGGCCGCGCGGAAGGCCAGCTCCGAGGCGAAGATCTTGCACGTGGCCGTCTCGAGCGAGAAATCAATGCCGCCCCGGTCCATCATCGCCGCGGTGAGCATCCACGCGGCGTCGGAGGCGTAGCAGTCCACGGCGTTCATCGCGATCTTCCGCTGAATCATCTCGAACGAGCCGATGGGGCGGCCGAACTGCTGGCGCTGCTTCGCGTGCGCGAGCGCGAGGTCCATCACGGCCCGCGTGCCGCGCGACGACGCGGCCGCCAGCCCGAGCCGCCCGGAGTTCAGGATCTCGAGCGCGATCTTGAACCCCTGGCCGACGTCGCCGAGCCGGTCCTCCACCGGCACCCGCACGTTCTCGAACGTCACCGTGCGCGTGTCGCTCGCCTTGATCCCCATCTTCTCCTCGATCTTGCCGAGCGAGACGCCGGCGGCGTGCGCGTCCACGATGAACGCGGTCACGCGCTGCTTCTTCTTCCCCTGCTCCTCGACGGGGACTTTCGCGAAGACGGTGAAGACGCCCGCGTACCCCGCGTTCGAGATCCACATCTTCTGGCCGTTCAGCGTGTAGCTCTTGCCGTCCGCGCCCGGCACCGCGGTGCACCGCATCGCCTGCGCGTCGGAGCCCGAGCCGGGCTCGGTGAGGCAGAACGCGGCGACGAGCTCGCCCGTCGCGCACTTCGTGAGCCAGCGCTTCTTCTGGTCGTCGGTGCCGAAGAGGATGATCCCCTTGCAGCCGATGGACGCGTGCGCGCCGAAGTACACGGCGAGCGCCGGATCGGTCGCGCCCAGCTCGCCGAACATCCGGGAGAACATCATCGCGCTCGCGCCGAAGCCGCCGTACTCCTCGGGGATGTTGAGGCCCATCAGCCCCAGGTCGGCCATCCCCTTCCGCGCCTCGTCGGTGAAACGGCCGTCGTGGTCGTGCTTCCGGGCGTCCACGTGTTCGGCGGCCCACGCGCGGAAGGAGTCGAGGACCGCGGCGAGGTTCTCCTTCTCGTCCTTCGTGAGCACGGGGAAGGGGAAGACGAGGTCCTCGCGGATCTCGCCTAAGAAGATGCCGCGGGTGAAGGAGGGGTTGTGGTCGGGGTCGGCGAGGTGAGGGGGCATAGACTGCTTGGTGCGGGGTGAGGGGTGCAGGTGATGGGTGCTGGGGAAATGGTGCGGCGTGAGGGGAAATTACTCAGCGTTCGAGCTTGAAGGCGGGGTCGAGGGCCGGCCGCTGCGCGGCGTTCGCCGCGCTCCAGCCGGTGAGGTACATCCACTGCGCGACGCGGCGGAGTTTGGCGTAGTTGATGCGGTCGGGCTCGTCCTTCGGAGTGTGATAATCAGAGTGGAGCGTCGAGGTGAAATAGAGCGAGGGGATGTTGAGCCGCGCGTAGGGCAGGTGATCGCTGCGGAAGTAGAACCCCTCAGGGTGTGACGGCCGGTCCCAGGTCGAATCCACGAGGAAACGAATCTCCCTGGCGTTCCAGTCGAGCGCCCACTGCACGAGCTGCGTGGAGTTCCGGTGCGGCGGTTGCGATCCGAGCAGGGAAAGTGAATCCGGGTGGTTGCGGCCGATCATGTCGGCGTTGAGGACGGTCACGATGTTCTCCCTCGGCACGACGGGATGGAGCGCGTGCCAGCGAGAGCCAAGGAGCCCGCGCTCTTCGGCGCCGTGCCAGACGAAGAGGACGGTGCGCCTGGGCGGCTGCGCGACGTACGCGCGCGCGATGGCGAGCAGGGCGACCGCCGTGGTCGCGTTGTCGTCGGCGCCGTTCCAGATCGAGTCACCGTCCACGGGAAAGCGCACGCCGTCGTGGTCCTGGTGGCCGCTGTAGAGCACCACCTCGTCGCGCAACGCGGGATCGGTGCCACGCACGCGGCCGATGATGTTCACGCTGGGATAGATGTACGTGTCCACGCGGAGGTCGAGCGCGAGGCGCGCGCCGGGGGCGCGGAGCGCTTCGCCGGTCGCGCCACGCACGACGAGGACGGGCGGAGCAGTGCGGGGACGCGGCGTGGCGCCGGTGTCGAGCGCGTAGGTGCCGCGCGCGGCGGCCGAGGCGAAGTAGTCGAACACGGGCTCGGTGGTCGCATCGGCCACGAGGATCACCGCGCGCGCGCCGCGGGCGAGGAGTTGTTGCTGCTGGCGGCCGGCGCCGGCGGTCGCGTTGCGGTAGGCGGGAAGCGAGCCCCACCGATCGCTAGAGCCCGGGACGAGCGTGGCCACGGCCGCTGTTCCGTCGAGGCGTGCGTCGGGGGCAAGCTTGTCCGCGTCGGCGATGGGGAGGTCGAGGCGGGCTTCGACCGGCGCGCGGACGATGACCTCGCGCCAGAGCGTGAGCGCCGTTCCGCCGATGCTGACGGTGGAGGCCGCGGCAACCTGCGTGCGGCGCATCGGCCACCACTGGAACCAGCTTCCGTCGTCGCCGGCGGGCTCGGAGCCCGCCAGCCGCGCCTGCTCGGCGACCCACATCGAAGCGCGCATCTCGTCGAGCGTGCCGGCCTCGCGGCCGCGCATCGCGTCGCCGGCGAGCGCGAAGAGGTCGCGCTTCAAGTCGGCTTCGCGGATGGCGGAGATCGCGGCGGGCGGGCGGGTGGTGCTCGGCTGTGCCCGCGCTGGTGCAGGCGAGACAAGCGAGGCGAGCGAGAGAAGCGAGAGGCGAGAAACTGCCAGGAAGCGGCACATGGGGGCGTTCGGAGGAGTGCGAACTCAGGGAGCGCAACGATGTGGCTCACGGGATGCCGTGCGCCAGTGTGAGCGTCAGCGGGCCTTCCAATCTGCGGACCTCCACGGCCCGCCGTCGATCCATCGAGAGTCGAACGACTTCCCCTCGCGAGCAGCGGTGATCACCGGAACAACGAACCCCGCGAGTGCCGACACCACGGCCCCGAACTCTTCCGGCGCCGAGCGCAGAGCACTCTTCGCGAGGAAAGCCCTCCACTGTACCCCCTTCTCCGCCACGTGAGGGGACTCCGCGATCAGGAGTAGCGGCGGTGAGTCCGGAAACGCCGTGCGCCGCCGCTCGAACGTCGCCCGGAGCGCGCGAACGAGAGGGTCACCGCGAAAGTCTCTCCTCTTCGCGAGGACGAACACGTCGTAGAAATCTCGCATCCGGCTGTTGTTCGGGCCGAGGGCGACCATCGTGTGCACCTTCTCGGCAATCGTCGTTTCGACACTGTAAGCACGAAGCCGCGGAGACGGGAACTCGAGGAGGCAGGGATAGTCCAGCAATCTCGGCGGCGGTGTCACGGCGTCGCCGAACCCGACGTCCACCCGCACACGGAGTCGCGCGTTCCCGAGACGAGCTCGGAGAGTGATACGAAATCCACCGTACGCATTCTCCGGCCGGATGGCCGACACGCTGACCGACGACGCGTCGAAGGCCATCCCGTCAGCTTCGACCACCAGGTCGCAGATCTCGGCGAAGAGTTCCCTGAGCGCCACGTCGGTCAGACTCTCAAGGCCGAGCAGGTCCGCGTCGCGCGTAGGCCGGATCGTTTCGCCGAGCCACGCGAGCAGGAGCAATGCGCCCTTGAGAACGAACTGCTCCGCGTGCCGCGAGCGCGAAAGGCGATACAAAAACCTCTCGACGGCGTAGCGCGTGAGCACGAGATTCGGGTCTGTCCCCAGTCGCTTCGCGTGCGCGACGAGTCGCGTGTGAACCGACTGCGCGAGTCCGGTCGTCGCAGGCGTCACGCGACGAGCGCTTCGAGGTACGGCCGCATGACGCGCTCCACTCGGCAGACACGCGCGAAATGATCGATCTCGTCCATCGTGAACCTTCGCGCGTGCCAGCCATCGCGGAGGGCCTCGAGTGCCACATCGAGGCCGATCTTGTTTCGATACTTGAAGCAGTCGGCGACCGTCTTCGCGACCGAATAGACGCGAACGTCCACTCCCTCGATTTTGTGCGTCTCGATGCCCTCGCTCAGGGCGGCGCCAGAGAAGCGCATCACCCGCAGCCGCGGATAATCGAGCCGCGGCTTCCGCGCCTTCTCAGGAAGCGCGATCCAGACTTCGGAGGGGTTTTGTGTCGTGATGTCGTGGAACAGCAGGGCGGTCAGGAGGCACATGACCGCTTTCGGCACCCGTTTCGCGACTTGCGCGAGCGTGTGTTTCTCCGTCATGGGATGGCCTGCCGCGACGTAGATGCCGCGCCCGTGGCGCTCCACGAGCTCCTCTCGGACGAGCCGGTAGAGCCTTGAGCGCGAAACCCCGCGCGCTTCGAGGTCGAGCGGGCGGACGACGCCGAGTCGGCGGATCATCCGAAGCGCCTCACGGTCTTCCGAACTGTTCGCCATGGAGGGAACTATACAAAATGTCGGGACTTATGCACAACCCCCGACACTTTGTAATGCCCCGCCGGCTGATGCTCCTTCACATACCGCGTCACCAAGGGGAAAAGGGTCAGTACCTCGGCCGCGTCACCCGCGGCACCTTGCCGCAGTTGGCCGGCCAGTTGGCCGGCCAGGTGCCCGGCGCCTTCTCACGCGCGATGAAGTCCGGATCTTCCGACGCGAGATAGACCAGCGTCGCCGCCAGCGTCGCGTTGTGCTTGAGATCGTCCATCACGACCTTGTCGTACGTGTCGCGGTTCGTGTGCCAGGTGTACGTGTTGTAGTTCCAGCCCACCGCGCCCATCCCGAACGAGGGCGTCGCGAAGCACGCGAACACCGCGCCGTCCGTTCCGCCCGGGTTCCCGGTGGGCACGTCGTTGAAGCTCCACGACACCACGTTGTGGCTCAGACTGTCGGTGTAGAAGCTCGGCAGCTTCTCGTACCACGACTTGAGGTGGCGCCCGATGTCGCTCAGTCCCGACGACGAGAGCGACTGCACGCGCCCGGTCCCGTTGTCTTGGTTGAACAGCGCCTGAAGCCCCTTCATGACCTCGGGATGATCCTCGGTGAACGCCGTCGAGCCGTTGAGTCCCTGCTCTTCGCTCGCCCAGTGCCCGACCATGATCGTGCGCTTCGGGTTCGGGTACGCGAGCTTCAGGATGCGCATCGCCTCCATCGCCATCAGCGTGCCGGTGCCGTTGTCGGTCGCGCCCGAGGAGCCGTCCCACGAGTCGAAGTGCGCCGAGAGCATCACGTATTCGTCCGGCTTCTCGGTGCCCTTGATCACGCCGATCGTGTTGAACGCCGGCTGCTCGCCGAGGAGCTGCGCGTCGAGGTCGAGACGCACCACCGGTTTCTGGCGGTTCTCGGCGAGGCGGAACACGAGACCGTAGTCCTCGCACGTGAGCGTGACCGCCGGCGCGACGGTGTTGTACGTCTCGAAGATCTCGATCGTGCCCCAGCCGCCGGCGCCACCGGGGCCGCCGCCGCCGCCGCCGAATCCGCCACCACGTCCGGCCGCCGCGGCCGTGGCCGCGATACTCGCGGCGGGCCCGCCGCCTCGCGCGCTCGCCGGCCCGGGCTGTGCGCCGCCACGCCCGCCGCCGCCGCCGCGTCCGCCGCCGCCGCGTCCACCCGCGACTGCCGCGGCCGCGAAGGGGTTGGCGAACCCGCTCAGCTTGTTGCGCGACGAGATCATCCCGACGACGCCCGCCTTCTCGAGCCGCATTCCGAGCTTGCCCGTGCCGAGCGCGAGCCCGTAGCCGGTGCCCCGATAGAGCTTCGTGCTGTCGGGCCGGCCGGCGGAGTCGTTCATCACGGCCCACTCGCGCTGCATCAGCGCGATGGTCGTGTCCATCCGCGCCTTCGACTCGGGAGTCGCCCACCGGAGCCAGTCCTCGGAGGGCCGGCAGGTGGGCCACGCCGGCGAGAGCAGCACGATCTTCCCCTTCGCCTGCGGCAGCCACTTCACGAACTCGGTGCTGTCGCTGAACTTCGGCAGCACGACGGCTTCGGCGGTGACCGGCCTGTTGCCGGTGCCCGGGCTCCACGCCAGCATCGTCCCCTCGAGCGAGCGGACGCGCGGCTGCACGAGATCAATGTGCGAGACGCCGCGCCGCCAGCCGCGCCACGTGCCGTACTGCTCGCGCCGGGCGTCAATGCCCCACGACTTGTAGCTGTTGATCACCCAGTCGCTCGCGGCGCGCGTGCCGGGGGCGCCGGTGAGACGCGGGCCGAGGGAGTCGAGGAACGTCTGGGCGAGCTGCTGGACGCGGGAGCTGTCCATCCCGAGCCGCCAGATGCGCTGGATGTTCGGATCGGCGGTGGGGAACCGCGGCTGCGAGGCGAGCGGCGCGGCGCCCACGGAAAGCAGGGCGAACGCGCCGGCGACGGAAAGCGTGCGGAGGCGTGGCATTACAGGTGCTCCTTGAGGAATCGCGTCAGCAGGTTGAAGAGGTGCACGCGCGTGTTTCTCCCTTCGAAGATGCCGTGCGTGCGGTTCGGGTACGTCATCATCGTGAACGGCTTGTTCGCCGCGATGAGCGCGTTGATGAGCTGCTCGGTGCCCTGGTAGTGGACGTTGTCGTCGCCGGAGCCGTGCACGACGAGGAGGTCGCCCCTGAGACCGTTCACGAAGTGAATCGCGGAGGCGTCGCGGTACGCCGCGGAGTCCGGGCCCGGGAGCCCGACGTAGCGCTCCTGGTAGATCGTGTCGTAGTTGCGCACGTCGGCGACGGGAGCGACGGACAGGCCCACCTTGTAGACGTCGGGTGCGCGGAACATCAGGAGGAGCGTGGACGAGCCGCCTCCGCTCCACCCCCAGACGCCGACGCGTGTGGAGTCCACGTACGGCCGCCGCGCGATGATACGCGCCGCCGCCGACTGCTCGCGCACGCGCAGAGCGCCGATCTGGTTGAGGACGGCCTTGCGCCAGTCGCGCCCTTTCGGCGCGGGCGTGCCGCGCTGGTCCACGCTCGCGACGAGGTACCCCTGCTGCGCGAGCATCAGGTGCCAGAGCCAGCGCGCGCCGCCGTAGTCGTCGCGCACGGTCTGGTCCCACGGCTCGCCGTACACATAGAAGAGCACCGGGTAGCGCTTCGCGGGGTCGAAGCCGGGCGGCTTCATCATCCACGCGTCGAGCTTGACGCCACCGCCGATGTCCACCTGGAAGAACTCGACGGGGCTCTGAGCGAGCGCGCGAATCCGCGCGGCGAGCGCGTCGTTGGAGACGAGCGTGCGCGCGACGGCGTGCGAGGGGAGCCGCACGAGCTCCGTCACGGGCGGCGTGCCCCACGCGGTGAAGGTGTGGATCGCCCAGCCGCCGCGCGGGGAGACGTCGTACGCGTGCGTCCCGCCGGCGCCGGCGGGGGTGCCGGCGGGTGTGCCGGCGGGTGTGCCGGCGGGTGTGCCGGCGGGAGTGATGCGCTCGGGCGCGCCGGTGCCGTCCAGGCGGACGCGCCAGAGGAACATCCGCGTCGCGTTCTCCGGCGACGCGTTGAACCAGAGCCATCCGCCCTTCGTGTCCACGCGCACGACTTTCATCACGTCGTAGGCGCCCTTCGTGACGAGCCGCATCGCGCCGTCGCGCGAGACCAGCCAGGCGTGCCGCCAGCCGTCGCGCTCGCACACCCAGATGAACGACCGGCCGTCGTCCGTCCAGTGCAGCGACGGGCCCGGGCCGTAGTCCACGTGGTCGTCGTAGATGTCAATCCACGCGCTGTCGCGCTCGACGAGCACCGCGCGCGCGTCGCCCGTGCGCGCGTTGGCGAACCAGAGCGTGTTGACCGTCTGCCGGCGATTGAGCTGCTGCACGGCGATCTCGTCGGAGTTCGCCGCCCAGTCCATCCGGGCCAGATAATTGTTGCGCGGGTCGCCCGGGAGCTTGAGCCACGTCGTTGCGCCACCGCCGGCGTTCACCACGCCGATGCGCGCGGCGGAGTTCGTCGTGCCCGCCTTTGGGTACTGGACCGGGATCGTGAAGGAATAGAGCGAGTCCGTGTTGTTGATGAGGAGGAAGTCGCGCACGCCCGTGGCGTCGAGCTGCCAGTAGGCGAGCTTCGCGCCGTCGGGGCTCCAGCGGAACCCGTCGCGCAGGAACAGCTCCTCTTCGTAGACCCAGTCGAAGGTGCCGTTGATGGTCGTGACGCTGCCGTCGCTCGTGAGCGCGGTGATGCGCCCGTCGTCCACCGACTCCACATAGAGGTTGTGCTCGCGCACGTACGCCACGCGCTTGCCGTCCGGAGAGAACTTCGCGAACTGCAGCGTCGAGGGTTTTGCCTTCACGTCGGGACCGCCGAGCTGCGTGAGACGCTTCGTGGCGAGATCGAGCACCCAGAAGTCGCCCCGCGTGTTCGCGCGCCAGACGCGCGCGGAGTTGGTGAAGATTAGCAGCCGCGCCCGGTCCGCCGACCAGTCGTAGTCCTCGATGTCGAGCGGCTCCGCGGCGCGCGGAGGCGTGAGCGTCGCCGCGCTCACGAGCACGGTTTTCCGGCCTGTCGCGGCGTCCACGCGCACGAGGTCGGAGCCCCTGCCGACGGCGGCGGGCTCGACCACGGTGTAGGTGCTGTCGTCGAGCCAGCGCGTGGGGCCGAACGACTCCGGCGCGAAGTCGCGCGAGCCGAAGATGCGCTCGACCGTGAGCAGCGACGGATCGGGGCGCTGCTGCGCGCGGAGCGCTCGCGCCGGCCCGAGCACGAAGCCGAGCACGAGCCCGAGCACGAGCCCGGGGACGAGGCCGGGGACGAGGCCGGGGAGCCCGAGAACGAAACGGCGAGATGCGCGGAGCGCGAGGCGAGTGCGCATCGGCTACTTCCTCCCCACGGCGTCCGTGATCGTCTTCACCGACCATTCGGGGTCGCGCACCTGGAGGATGAGCCGGTCGTAGTGCTCGTGGTCCAGGTCCACGACGATCGTCTGCTCGGGCTTGTGCGTGTCGTAGAAGACCACGCGCCCCTTTCTATAGAAGGTGCCCGCGGTGATCACGCCCGGCAGGTCCGCGCCCCAGATCCTGACGCCGTGCCACCATCCCTTCGCCGCGTCGTCGTCCACGCGCGCGCCCTTCACGTGCGCGATCGGGATCTCGAGACGGCTCTTCAATGCCCAGAACTTGTCCATTCCCTCGACTTCGAACACCACGCGGTCACCCGCGATGCTGACCTCGACCATTGCACTCGCTCGGCTCAGGGGATCTTCGTCTTGTCCGGATACGGCGGCCGCTTGGGAGTGCTCGGCGGATTCTTCTTCAGCTCGGCCATCACCATCGCGATCGCGCGCTCGAGCTGCGGGTCGCGGCCCGCGATGACGTCGGCGGGGGTCTGCTCGACCTCGACGTCGGGCGGCACGCCCTCGTTCTCCACCACCCAGCCGCCCTCCTCGGTCCAGATCGCGAGGTTGGGCGCGGTGATCGAGCCGCCGTCCATCAGCCCCGGGAAGCCGAGCGTGCCGACGAGGCCGCCCCAGGTGCGCTTGCCGACGATGGGCCCGAGCGAGTACTTGCGCCACATCCACGGAAAGAGGTCGCCGCCCGAGCCGGCGTTCTCGTCCACGAGCAGCACCTTCGGCCCCTGCATCGAAGCGGCCGGCGTCCTGAGGTCGTCGCCGTAGCGCATGTGCCAGTAGCTGATGAGCGGCCGCCGCAGGATGTCAATGTAGTAGTCGGCGATGCTCCCGCCGCCGTTGTACCGCTCGTCCACGATGATCGCGTCCTTGTGCGCCTGCGGATAGAAATAGCGCTTGAAGTAGCTGTAGCCCGCGCCGCCGGTGTTCGGCACGTACACGTAGGCGACGGCGCCCTTCGTGGCCGAGTCCACCTTGCGCAAGTTCCCCTCGACCCAGGCGCGGTTGCGAAGCTGCGCCTCGTTCGCGATCGGCTCGACCTGCACGGTGCGTGAGCCGCTGCCGTCGGCGTTCGGGCCGACGGTGATCTCGATGGCCTTGCCCGAGGTATTCTCGAAGAACGAGTAGAGATTCGCCGGCGGCCGCACGTCCACGCCGCGCACGGCGAGCAGGTACTCGCCCTCCTTCACGTTGACACCGGGTTCGGTGAGCGGCGCGCGGAGCGACGGCGTCCAGTTGAGCCCGCCGTAGATCTTCGCGAAGCGATAGCGCCCGTTCGCGACCGTGTAGTCCGCGCCGAGGAGGCCGCCGGGCACGGTGCGCGGCGTGGCGAGCCGGTCGCCGCCGCCGCCGCCGTGATGCCCCACCGCCAGGTCGCTCATCATCCACTGGATTACGCGATTGACGTCGGCCTTGTTCGTCGCGTCGGTGAGGAGCGGCTCGTACTTCCTCTTGTTCGCGGGCCAGTCCACGCCGTGCATGTTGGAGGCGTAGAAGTAGTCGCGGTTGATGCGCCACGCCTCGTCGAAGATCTGCGACCATTCGGCGCGCGGATCAATGCGCACTTCGACGGCGGCGGTCGCGAGGCGGAGCGCGGTCGCGCCGGGCGCGGCGGCGGTGCCGGCGATGGACCAGGTGCCCTGCGCCAGCCAGAGCATCTTCTTGCCGTCGGCGGAGAGCTGGTAGTTCGAGATGTTCGGCAGGAAGGTGTCGTCCTTCCGCTTGGCGAGGTCGTAGCGGTGCAGCGCGCTGGCGTCGTCGGCGCTGCGGATGAAGAAGATCATTCCGGCTTCGCCGGTCTGGAGGCTGCGGATGTTCGCGGCGGGGACGGGGAGCGCGACGATGCGCTGTTCGATGCCGTCGAAGTCAATCGAGACGGCGGACGGCGCTCGGCTGGCGGCAGCGGCGGGTGGGGGCGCCGCGCCGGGCGCGCCGGGCGCGGCGGGCGCGGCGGCGGGGCCTGCGGGTGCGGGGCCTGCGCCGCGGCCGCCCTCGGCCACGACCTTCTCCTCATCGCTTTCCTTCGCCAGCGGGTTCGGCAGGTCCTTGCGCAGGACGATCGCGTAGATGGAGGCGGTGGACGGGATGGTCGAGTTCGAGAGCGCGAACCAGTCGAGCGCGGGGCCGGCGTCCGTGGAGGCGAGCACGTAGAGGTACTTTCCGCTCTTGTCGAACACGGGCTCGCTGACGGCGGAGAGGCCGTCGGTGATGCGGTGCGACTTGTCCTCGTCCACGTTATACGCGAAGAGCGACGTCACGAGCGGATGCGAGGCGACGGTGTACGCGAGCCACTTCGAATCGCTCGACCACGTGTGCCGCAGGACCGGGACCGGCGTGAAGACGCGGTTGCCGCCGATCTTCTTCGCGGTGCCCGTCTTGAGATCGAGCACGAACAGCGCCTGCGAGTTGTCCACGAACGAGAGGCGCGACGCGTCGGGCGACCACACCGGGTTGGCGTAGAATCCGGCGCCGCCGGGCTTGTACGTCTTGTGCTCGCCCTTGCCGTCCTGCGCGGCGACGTGGAGCTGGTACTCGCCGCCCTGGTCGGAGAACCAGGCGATGCGCGAGCCGTCGGGTGACCACGCCGGCGAGCGGTCGTGCACGCCGGTCGAGTTGGTGAGGTTGCGCGCATCACCCTTCTCGGCGGGCACGGTGACGATCTCGCCGCGGAACTCGAAGGCGGCGCGCGCGCCGGTGGGCGAGATGCTCGCGCTGCGGATGTACTGGTTGCCGGTCACCCAGCGGGGGCGCGTCTCGCGCAGGTCCGCGGTGACGCCGATGGTGAGCTTGCGGCTCTGGCCGCTGGCGGGCTCGAGCGTGTGCAGGTATCCCGCGCGCTCGTAGACGATCTTGCCGGCGCCGGCCGACGCGTTCATCACGGGGAAGTCGGTGAAGCGCGTGACGCGCCGCACCTGCTTCGCGGCGACGTCGTACGCGTAGAGGTTGAACTCGCCGTCGCGGTCGGAGCGGAACCAGACGGTGTTGCCGATCCACATCGCGTCCACGTCGTTGCTGCGCGTGGTGGGCTGCGGAATCTTCTCCATCGCGTGCGTGCCGCTGGTGTAGAGCCAGATCTCCGAGTTGCGGCCGCCGCGGTAGCGCTTCCATTGGTTGAACGCGCGGTTGAGCGGGTTGTAGGCAATGCGCCGGCCGTCCGGTGAATAGGTGGCCTGCGTGGCGTTCGGGATCGGGAGCCGGTCCTCGACGCCGCCCTCGATGGGCACGGTGTAGAGCTGCGGGAGCGCGCCGGTCCACGCGTTCCGGCCGGAGGTGAAGAGCACGCGCCGGCCGTCGGGGGCGAAGCCCTGCGCGATGTCGGGCGCGGGGTGATACGTGAGCCGGCGCGGCGTGCCGCCCTCGGCGGGGATCACGTAGACGTCGGTGTTGCCGTCGTAGTTGCCGGTGAACGCGATGAGCGCGCCGTCGGGGGAGAAGGACGGGCTGGTCTCGTCGCCGTCGGCGGTGGTGAGGCGGCGGGCGTCGGAGCCGTCGAGTCGCGCGCTCCAGAGGTCGCCGGCGTAGGTGAACGCGACGCGCGTGGCGCTCATCGCGGGCTGGGCGAGGAGGCGCGTGTCGGTGGGATTCTGCGCGTAGGTGGTGGCGGCGGCGCCGAGGAGGGCGGCGAGGGCGAGGAGGCGGGTGCGCATCGGGGAATCCTGTGAGGGACGAACCGCGGGTTCCTAGAACGATGCGACGCGGTGTGGGGGGTTCGCCAGCGGGGGGCGCTACCCGCGTCCACCGCAGCAGCGTGTCGAGTTCAGGGGTCAACCACGGCCACCGGCGTCGCGTGGTTGGTTCCCGAGCCGTCGCCCAACTGGCCTGACCCGTTGTCTCCCCAGCAGTACGCGGTTCCACTCGTCGTCAGGCCGCAGGTGTGTCCCGCGCCCGCGGTCAGGCTCACCCAAGGCGTGGTCGCGGTCTCCCCGGATGAAGCCGCGACAGGCGCGGCACACAGCAGTCCGCCCACTGAATGAAGGAGAATCACGGCGCCGCCGGCGCTCAGAGCACTGACGGCCAGCATCAGACGCGCTACGAGGGCATCCACGTCCATTGTCTCTCCAGGGTGCGGATCGCTGACAGAGGGAACGCCTTGGACCGGAGACAGAGGTAACACTTCCGAGATCATCGGCACCATCGGAGGTGCCGGAGGTGCGAGGCTGGTCACGTGGGGCGAAGAGGAGCTCGTCGCAAACAACATCCGGACGCAAGAATTGACATCGAACGCGCGGCCGCCTCCGACGCGCGATGAGGGCCTGCTGGCGGCGGAGGGTCACAGTGGCCGGAGATTCAACGTCAGACGTTCAATCTCGGGCCTTATCTGACGGCCGTCGTCCCCTGCCACCGGCGTTCCGTGGCCGGGACGTCGCCCTGGAGGCACGTGGACACAATCGGATGACGACGGGGTTACGGACTCCGGCCCGTCAGGCTGCACGGTGCAGAAGCCGCACGGCCTACCGGCCGCACGGCGACAGGGGCAAGATCGGGGGAGCCGCCGCCGGGTCATCCGGGTTTTTTGGCATGCATGTGAAAACGCTTGCCACCACGTTCACCTCGGGATGGCGCGCTCCTGCGGCGTCTTCAGGTGAAGGCCCGGGGTCGGGAAGCCGCCGCAGCGGGCCAGCGCGCGCCCGTCACCACGAGAACCGTCACCGCGGCCGGGCTGCCGCCGCGTCTCCTGATCCGGCCCTCATCGCCGGCCACGCGGCCGCGAGCCAGAATGCCACCAGCGCGCCGATGACCACGCGAAGCACGGGGAGCACCATCTCCGGCGCACCGTACGCCTCGACCAGCGTGGGCGTCGCGTACCAGTAGTAGAGCCCGAGGGCCGTCGCGCCGAGGAGGGGCAGGGCCACCGCGGCGCGCACCCGGAACGCCGTCGCGGCCGCCCACACGATGGCGTAGCTCGCCGCGGCGAACCCCAGGACGCGCAGATAGACCGCGGGCGCTGTCGCCAGCGCGCCGTTCGACGCGGTGAAGTACGCCAGGATGAACCCCGGAAACGCCGCGGCAAACGCGCCAAACCCGGTCCGCACCCATCCGGAGTCACGCCGCAGCGGCCCGATGGTCTGCGGGATCGTCTTCGGGCCGGCGAGATCAATGCAGCCGATGGGCGTGCAGACCGTGCACTCGCTGCACCGGGCGCCGTGGAGCGGAGCGATCGGCGACTGGCCGTACAGTTTCTCCACCGGAAGCACCGGGCAGATCGAGCTGCAGAAGCCCGCTCGGCGACCGAAGAAGAGTCCGGTCGCGACCGCGAGCACGGCGACGACAACAATCGTCAACGCGAGCGCCGGTCCATTCTCATTGAAGAGGAAGCGACGCGCCGGCACGAGCACGAAGAGCAGGACGACTCCCACGACCCATCCCGCGCGAGTCAGTGTCGCCTCCATCCGCGGGCGGCCGGGCGCGTTGCCGGTGACATCGTTCAGCGTGGCAAGTGGGCACACGTTCCGCCAGATCAACGGGTTCACCAGAAACACGGCCGGCAGCAACGGGATCACCATGTCCCAGAGCACGCGAAGTGCGACGGTCGGCGTTGCCCAGAGCGCGCCGATGAGCGCGAGCGTGAGCAGCACGCCGAGCAGTTGGGCGGCACGCCAGAGTGGCCTGCCGGCAGCCGTTGGGAGGGCGACCGATGTCATGCGGATGCGGGAGGTTGGGGTGGCCCAACCCTCAACCGGTCAGCAGGTGACTGCAGTAGGGGAACAGCCGACGGCGTGTCCGGGAATTCCTGAACCGGGTGCGTCTATCACGTACGTGCCCGTGATGACGACGGCTTTGCCACGCTGGATGGGGGGGGGGGCCGCTAAAGGCAGTATCCCGACACCACGTGTTTCGAATCCGCGTAGGTTCTACGAGTGACGGATCTGGAGGCGCAGCGTGAGGCTAGCTGACGTGATGGAGGGCACCGCTCAGGACGTTCGATTCGCGGCACGCGTCCTCTGGAAGTACCGGCGATCGACTGTCCTGATGATCGGCGTGCTCGCGGTTGGAATCGGTGCCAACACGGCGGCATTGAGCGCGGCAAGAGCATGGTTGGTGAGCCCCTATCCCTTTCCGGCCGCGAAACGGCTGGTGAAGGTGGAAGCCCGACACGTGCGGCAGGGCGTCGGTGCGCACTACCGTGACTTCCTCGACTGGCGCGGGCGGAACACGGTGTTCGACGAGATCGCGATCATGTTTGCGCGCCGTGCGGTGCTGACCGGCCGTATCGAGACCGAGCGCGCGGCCACGTACGTCACCACGGCGGGAGCCTCTCGTGTGTTGGGCGTCATACCGATCGTCGGACGATTCTTCAGCGACCAGGAAGACGCCCCGGGTGGAGTTCGCGTCGCGCTCGTCAGCGAGACGGCGTGGCGGAACCGGTTCGGTGGTGGTCCCGATATTCTCGGCAGCGTCGCGATCATTGATGGACAGCCGCACACGATCATCGGCGTCATGTCGGACCACGTGGTGCTGCCCGGGATGCCGAACCCGGACTTCTGGCTTCCGCTCCGCGAGGATCCAGCGGGTGCGCGTATCGGCCAACAGTACTACTTCCTGCTTGCACGCCTCAGGGCCGGCGTGACGCTGGCGCGAGCTCGCGCGGAGATGACAGGGATTGCGCGTGCGCTCGAGCGGGAGTATCCCGCGTCCAATGAGGGATGGGGCGTCGTGGTTTCGTCCGCCACGGCGTTCATTCGCGAGCGGGCGATCACTCCCCTGATCGCAATCGGCGCGATCGCGGCAGGCTTGTTGATCCTGGTCATGGCGAACGTTGCCGGCGTGCTGCTCGCGCGGTCCTCCGCACGAACGCGGGAAATCGCCATCCGCACGGCCATCGGCGCCGGCTGGTGGCGTATCGTCCGACAACTTCTCACGGAGAGCGTTCTACTCGCCGTCCTCGGCGCCGCACTCGGACTAGTGGTCGCTCAGTGGCTGGTTCACGTTGCCGACAGCCTGGTGCCCAACCGGGGCTTCGATGCGACGCTGCGCCTCGACCCGCTGGTCCTGCTCGTGACATTCGCGTTGTCTGCGTTCACCGGATTGATATGCGGGCTCGCACCGGCGCTGCGATACCGCAAGGCGGATCTCGGCGCCGCGCTCAAGGGCATGCACCCGTCGGATCCGAAGCGCCACCGCGCGCGGTTCCTCTCCTCGCTCGTGGTGGCGCAGGTCGCGCTTGCGATGGCGTTTCTTGCTGGTGGCGGCCTGCTGACGAAGGACTTCTTGCGTCTGCTGAAAGTGCAAACCGGCGTGAAGCCAGAGGGTGTCGTGTCAGCCCGCGTGGAGTTGCCGCGCCGCCGGTACGCATCCGACGAGCAGAGAACCGAGCTGGCGCGCCAGGTCGTGGACCGCCTTCGTGCCGTGCCTGGCGTCGTCTCGGCCGCTGCGGTGGGCGCGCTGCCCATGAGCGGCTTCAAAGAGGAGACTCGGTTCGAGACTGCGCGCGGCGCCGCGGACACGACCGCACCGAGCCCGCGTGCCGTGCTCAACGCGTCGACGCCAGGGTATTTCGCGACGCTTGGAATCCCTCTGCTGCAGGGCAGGGACTTTGAGGAGCGCGACAGGATCGGCGCTCCTGCCGTCGTCATCGTCAACGATCGGCTCGCGCGACGGCACTTTCCCGATGGCAAACCGATCGGCGCGCGCATCACCCTGCAGGACAGCACGTACACCATCGTCGGTGTCGTGGGCTCGGTGCGCCATGAAGGTCCGTGGCGCGAGGCGGCTCCGGAGGTCTACGTCCCGCTCGCACGCTCGCCGCAGGCGGAGCTGTTCTTCGTTGCGCGCTCGAGCGGTGATCCGGCCGGTGCGATGGCGTCGCTCAGGCGGTACGTCCGGGAGATCGACGCCGACCTGTTCGTCGATCAGTTGCGGCCGATGGACCAGGTGATCCAGGACTCGCTCTCACGGCCACGCCTGCTGGCGCGGGGACTCCTGGCGCTCGCGCTGCTCGGAGTCGTGCTTGCCCTGCTTGGTCTCTACGGCGTGATTGCGCACTCGACGGCGCAGCGCACCCGCGAGATCGCCATTCGCGTGGCGGTCGGCGCAACGTCCGGTCAGGTGCTGCGGCTGGTGCTCCGGGATGGCATCCGCCTCGCCGCCTTTGGCGTCGTCTTCGGTTTGCCGCTGGCGCTCGGCCTCGCGCAGTTGATCAAGAGCCTCCTGGCGATGACCAGTGCATACGATATCGTGGTATTCAGTGCGGTGTCGGTAGGTCTCATTGCGGTTGCCCTGGCAGCCACTTACATCCCCGCGCGACGCGCGACGCGCATCGAGCCTCTCGCCGCGCTGAGATCCGAATGATGACCCGCTGGTAGCAGCCCAGGACGTGCCCGTCGCCTCGGACGCACGTAGACGCGATGTCGGAACGATTGCAGTTCGTTCGGGATGCACGCCAATGACTCGTGACATTCACGGACGATTCTGAGGCCGAGCCAGCAGGGAGCGCGAAGCGGTATTGGTTCACCCGCCGTTGAGAATCGCCCGAGCCGCACCCGCCCCACCGGCAATCCCGCCGCCCGGATGCGTTCCCGACCCGCAGAGGAACAGCCCGCGCACCGGCGTCCCACGCGCCGTTGCGAGGATGATACGGTGCGTACTGCACGTGCACGGACATCACGTGCCTGCCCTTGGGCGCAAGTGAGGGATCCGTGAGCGTGGGGAGGCGTGCCTCGAGGTACGGATGTCCGGAGACGCGCCCGTACTTCGCGTCGTCGTACGCACGCTCGAGATAGTCGAGGCTCGGACTGATCACAACGGAGCCGGCGCTCTTCCCATCCGCCGGCAGTCCCGGAATCCTCGGCAGCTCGGCGAGGGCGAGGTTCACCTTCGCCCAGACGCCGCGGTAGCGGATGTTGCGCACGGCGCGCACGAAATCGGGCTCGAGGAGCGCGCGGTGCGGATGCTCGCGGGCGCGCCCGGGGGGCATATGGGGCGAGAGTGGTAGTCGTTGCGCGCGCTTGCAAATGCGTGCTGGAACAGGGACCGCGTCAGTCGGGACCGAATACCTCCGCGAGTCCGGCCTCGCATACCGCCTGGAGAGACTCAGGTGTGATCGCACGTCGCTGCGGAATCAACGCGGCTGTGCGAATGACATCCGTCACGGCTCCATACTGCTCCTTTCGGAATCGGGTGATGCGGCCCGCCACGGCACTTCCAGCGTACGGCCGGATTTCATTGAGCCAGAGGGAATGGAGGTGATCAAGTGCGCTGCCAAACAGTTGTAAGGTGTCGTGGACGTACAGCATGTCCTGGGCGCGCTTTGCCGGCTTGCGCCTCGCGTGGATCAGCAGCTTCTGGGCAATGAATCCAACAGGGTTGGTGACGAGAACGTCTGCGGGCACGTCGAGCGCCGGATCGGTGGCGGGCGTCAGCGTAAGCCGCCACGCCTTGATCAGCAGCAGGTCCACGTAGCGCAGCTTCTGTGCCGTTGCGTATTTCGCTCCATTCCGTTCACTCGTTTCGGTCGAAGCCGGTCGGGCGTTTCGCTCGAAGCCGTTCAGTGATTTCGCTCCAAGCCGTTCCCTCGTTTCGGTCGAAGCCGGTCGGGGACG
>Ga0209341_10001941_pt1 | contig 20078 bp, 21 predicted proteins | sample RifCSP13_2_FD_184020 | JGI IMG/M metagenome (GOLD analysis project Ga0209341, IMG submission 184020) | Soil microbial communities from Rifle, Colorado - Rifle CSP2_sed 13_2 (SPAdes) (version 2) | ecosystem: Environmental > Terrestrial > Deep subsurface > Rock core/Sediment | place: Rifle... | reverse complement strand
CGCGCTGTTTTCTTCCCTCTACGCCATCCCCGGCCGCCTGATCGCGTCGCAATCGGGCCGGATTGTCGAAGCGGCCGCGCGGTTCGCTGACGCCGGCGGCGTCCTCTCGGGTCTCGAGGCTCTCGTGACGAGCCAGGCGCCGGAGAATTTCGCCACCGCCCTGGAGCGATCGGGCGTCACGCCCGCCGCCTTGGGCACCGGCTACATGGTGTTCTTTGCGTACTCGGCGCTGCTTGGCGTGTTCGCCGTGGGGCTCTCGCTCGCGGTGCAGCGCCGGCAGCAGCGATCGTGAACGCGGCTCTACCCATCATCGACTCTGAACACAGCGGCTCTGCTCGACGTCGCTCTGAGCCGCCGTCAGCCGTCCGCGAGGCTCGCCTCAGCGAGCGCTCGCCTCGAGCGTCGCCTTCGTCGCCCTGAGGGCGGCCAGCGAGCCCTTCTGCACTTCCGATCGGACCCGGTTGCGCACGAACCAAGCCTGGGAGGGTCACTGATGCGCCGAGTGATCCTGAAGCGACGCCCTTTCGCGCGAAGCGATGCCAGCAGCGCGGCCCATCGGAGCCCGGTGTCCATGTCCCACGGGAGACACTAGAGCCGTTCAATACCTGACTCGAACCAGCGCTCGAGCCTCGCACGCTTGCGTCCCTTCGGTAGCAGGAGAATGCCGAAACGCAGTTCCCCGACGATCACGGGATCGACCACGAGATCGCGTTCGTGCTGGCGCAGCCACGCCAGCACACCCGTGTCGGGCGCTGGCCGCGTCGGCTCGCTGAGCACGTTGGCATCGACGAGGAACGTCACAGCGTGTCAGTCGCTTCCGATTCGATTGGGACGAAGAAGTCCTTCTCAGGGCACGTGAGCAGCCAGTCGATGACTCCATCGTTTGGACGCGGCTCCCGGCGGACCAGGCGGTACTCCCCGCGATCGACGCGCTCGACGTCGAACTTCTGCCCCGCCTCAATCCGGTCGAGCTGCCGGAGCTCGGCCGGCAGGACGATCTGTCCCTTCGAGGATACGGTGGTCTTCACATGTGCGTCCGGCGACCGAGGCACACGGTCCCTGGAGCTCAGCGAATCAAGATCAGCTTCCAGCGGCTTCCGCATGCAGCTTCAGACCCAGTGCTCCCATGACCTTGAGGATCGTGTCGAAGTCTGGACTGCGCTCCCCAGAAAGCGCCTTGTAGAGACTCTCGCGCGAGAGCCCGGCGTCGCGAGCGACCTGGGCCATGCCCTTCGCTCGAGCAATGTGGCCGAGGGCCTTGGCAACGAAGGCGGCATCACCATTGGCCTCTTCGAGGCACGCTTCGAGGTAGGCGGCCATTTCTTCGGGGGTTCTGAGGTGTTCAGCAACGTCGTAGCGGGTGATCACCGTTTTTCGCATGATTGCGACTCCGAGAGACTCCGCGCGAGGCGCACGGCGGTCCTGATGTCCGCGGCCTGGGTGCTCTTGTCACCTCCAGCCAGCAGGATGATCAACGTGTGCCCTCGTTTCTTGAAGTACACCCGATAGCCGGGACCGATGTCGATGCGCAATTCGGACACGCCCTCACCAACTGGTGCGACGTCCCCCGGATTGCCGGCCACGAGCCGCTCGATCCTTGCCTGAATGCGCGCCCTCGCACGGATGTCGCGCAGGCCATCGAGTCAACGAGCGAACACGTCGGTCTTCCGGACGTCGACCATCCGGCCAACTGTAGCCTGGCGGCTACGGCCTGTCAATCCGTGGCGGATCGGCCTCGGCATGGTCCGAGGCGTGGTGGTGAGTAGGTGGCGCAGAGATCGGTTCACCGACATCACGGTGCGCACCGCCCGCGCCGAAACCGGCGTGGCAACGACGCTGCGGCGGACGTTCGGATTCGACGTGCTGGCCTGTCCCCGCTGCGGCGGTCGCCTGCGTCTGATCGCGCTCATCGAGGAAGCGGCTGTGATCGAGCGCATCCTCGGTCATCTCGGCGTACCGACGGCGGTCCCCGCGCCGCGTGCCGCCCGCGCGCCGCCGGTCTCCGCTGACCTCCTCGACGCGACTGGTTGGGACGACCACGCCCCGGTCTTCGACTCCGGTTCCTGGCGTGGCTGCGCGGTGGCCGGGCCGCCGGCGCGCCGGAGGTGTGGCCGGTGGCGTGGATCCGCCCGCCGAACGGCACCCGGCGCGGTTGGCCATCCATCGGGAGGAGCCGGAATCGGCCCCTCATGGCTGTGTCAGGGACGCGCGGGCGGGTCGGAGAACGGCCCTTCTGCTGCGTCGCGACCCCGCTGAGGCTCCCTATCGTCTGGCCCTTCACGAGAAGGCGACGTCGACCGGCCTCCGCTCCTGCTCCGGGCTGTCGAGTTCGAAGAACTCCGCGGGCGTGAACACGAACGCCGCCGCCACGATGCTCGAGGGGAACACGGCAGTCGCCACGTTGTAGTCGCGAACGCCGGCGTTGTAGTACCGCCGCGCGTACTCGATGTTGTCCTCGAGCCCGCGCATCTGTGTCATCAGCTCCTGGAAGTGCGCGTCGGCCTTCAGGCCGGGATAGGCTTCGACGAGGGCGAAGAGCGAGCGCAGAACCCCGGCCAGCCCCCTCTCGGCCTTCGCTTTCTCGCCTGGCGTGGACGCCTGCATCGCCGCGGCGCGCAGCTCCGCCACCTTCGTGAGCGTGCCGCGTTCGTGCGCCGCGTAGCCTTTCACGGTGTCCACCAGGTTGGGGACGAGCTCGTAGCGCTTCCGGAGGTGCACGTCGATGCCCGACCACGAGGACCGAACAACGTATCTCAGGCGCACCAGCCTGTTGTAGAACCAGATCAGGATCAACAGGAACACCGCGACGCCGGCGAGCCCTGCGACGATCTCAGTGCTCACACCTACCTCCTTCGACCGGGCTCGCGGCCGTCTTTTCGCTTCGCCGCCGCTTCCGACGGGCTCGATCCGTCACTCCCAGGAGTTCGAAGGGGCCTGTCATAATCCCGCGGGCTTGGTGCGCCATTTTGTCACCGAGCCGGTTCCCCTGTACAAGCCAAAAAAGGGGGGCGAGACAGACCCCACGTTGGCTGAGAAGGTGGAGACTGGGCTGAAGTATCTCGATGAGTTTGCTAGTCCGGAAAAGGGGGGAGGGGCAGGCACAGAGGAGGGGTAGGGGGATCTTCCTGTAATTGACCCAGAAAGCCTGCGGCTTTTTGGGATTCCAAATAGAGATCAGAATCATGCAGCTTTCCCCGGTCATTTTTTATTTGATCGCCGCCCTTACAGTTGGATCGGCCGCGATGGTGGCCTTTTCCCGTAACATCGTCTATTCCGCTTTCTCCTTGCTCGGAACCTTTGGCGGCGTGGCCGCGATTTATGTCTTTCTGGGGGCAGACTTCGTGGCCGGCGTCCAGGTTTTAATTTATGTGGGCGGGATCCTGGTCCTGATCCTGTTTGCCGTGATGCTCACCCATCGGATCGCCGATGTGCAGATCACGAACCGCTCCGTCGGCAGGATACCGGCTTTGGTGGTGATCGGAATCTTTATCTTTTTGCTCATTCAAAGCATTCGGGAGACGCCGTGGGCGAAGGCTAAGGAGATTGTCTATGCCCCGACGACCACAATCATCGGCGAGTGGTTTTTAGAGCGCTACCTCCTGCCTTTCGAGCTGGCCTCTGTGGTTCTGCTTGCGGCCCTGATCGGAGCCGTGGTCCTTGCGCGCAAGGAGACTAGGGAGTAACGGGGAGCCCGCTATGGCTATCGGACTCGCTCACTATCTCGTCGTCGGGGCCGTCCTTTTCGGGCTCGGCCTCTTCACCGTGCTTACTCGACGCAACGCCATCAGCATCCTCATGGGGGTGGAGCTGATCTTGAACAGCGCCAATATCAACTATGTTGCCTTCTCGCACTACAGCACCGGGAACGTGGACGGCCAGATCTATGCGATCTTTGTCATCATGCTGGCAGCGGCCGAGGCGGCCATCGGTCTGGCCATCGTCCTCGCCATCTTCCAGATCTTTCATACTATCGATGTCGAGGCGGCGGAGACGCTTAAGGACTGAGAACGGACAAAGCGGAAAACGGAAAAATGAAAGCGGAAAATTCGCATAGAAATTTCATCCTTCGTTTTTCATCCTTCATCCTTGTTTGATATGGAGCATCCGGTACCAACAGATTATCTTCGGTGGATCGTTCTTCTGCCTCTTCTCGGGGCGGCGACGAACGGCTTGCTCGGAGCGGGTCTCCAGAAGAAACTCGGCAAATGGATGATCAGCCTCTTGGCCTGCGCGCCCGTGGTGATCTCTTTTCTCCTCTCGCTGAAGGCGTTCTTCGACCTTCTGGGCTTAAAGCCCGAGGAGCGCTTTTTGCTCGACCGCGTCTATGCATGGCTCTCGCTGGGCACCCTCAATGCTGATGTGGCTTTCTGGGTCGATCCGTTGTCAGCGGTGATGATTCTCGTGGTGACGGGGATCGGGGGACTCATCCACATTTACTCGATGGGCTACATGCATGAGGATAGGTCTTATTGGCGCTACTTCGCCTTCCTCAACCTCTTCACGTTCGCCATGCTGCTACTGGTCACCGCGGATAACCTCCTGCTCATGTTCATCGGGTGGGAGGGTGTCGGGCTTTGCTCCTATGCCCTGATCGGTTTTTGGTACCAGGACCACGTCAACGCTCGGGCGGGTAACAAGGCATTCATCGTTAACCGCGTCGGCGATTTTGGCTTCATCCTGGGCATTTTTCTAATCTTTTGGTCTTTGAACCAGCAGGGCCATGGCACGGTAACCTTTCGCGAGATGCAGCGCTTCGTCCCCCTGCTCGAAGGGCAGGAGATGTGGGGGATCGGAGTCGCAACCCTGGCAACCCTGTTGCTATTTATTGGGGCGACGGGAAAATCAGCGCAGATCCCGCTCCATGTTTGGCTCCCCGACGCCATGCAGGGCCCAACCCCCGTGAGCGCCTTGATCCATGCGGCGACCATGGTCACCGCCGGGGTCTACATGATCGCGCGCCTGCACTTTCTCTTTTCTCTGGCGCCCGTTACCCTTGCGATCGTCGCGACTATCGGCGCTCTGACAGCGCTTTTTGCCGCAACGATCGCGCTCACCCAAAACGACATCAAGCGCGTTCTGGCCTACTCCACGATCAGTCAGCTTGGATATATGTTTTTGGGCGCCGGCGTGGCCGCCTATGGCGCGGCCGTGTTCCATCTCATGACCCATGCCTTTTTCAAGGCCTGCCTCTTTCTCGGCTCCGGCAGCATCATCCATGCCCTCGGCGGGGAACAGGACATGAGGAAGATGGGCGGGCTCAGGGGCCATATGCCCTATACGTTCTGGACCTTTGCTATCGCGGTCCTGGCCATTGCGGGCACGCCGCTGACGGCTGGCTTTTTTTCCAAGGACGAAATTCTCTGGCAGGCTTTTTCCAGTGAGCACGGCTCGGCGCTGCTGTGGGGGCTCGGGGTGGTGGGCGCGGGGCTGACGGCGTTCTACATGTTCCGCCAGTTTTTTCTGGTCTTTTTTGGTGAGTGCCGTGCCGATAGCCATACCCGGGCCCATCTTCACGAGTCGCCCAAAGTCATGACCATGCCTTTGGTAGTTCTGGCCGCGGGTTCGGTGGTCGCAGGTTGGATCGGGCTTCCGGCGGCCTTTGGCGGGAGCCTTTTTGCCGGGTGGCTTGAGCCCGTTTTCGGCCCGCACCAGGAAGCTCATGGCTCGGCAGGACTGGAAATAAGCTTGATGCTACTTTCCGTAGCCGTCGCGGCGTTGGGTTTTTATCTCGCCTATCTGGTTTACTTCCGGCGCACCCTGGCGCCGGAGCGTTTCTCCTCGCTAGCCGGCGGCCTCCCGTACCGGCTGTCTTATAACAAATACTACGTGGATGAGATCTATCAGTTTGTTTTCGTCGAGGGGTCCCTGCTCCTGGCTCGGATCGGGGCGTGGTTCGACCTCCATATCATCGATTTCGTTGTCGATGGCTCGGCCAGGCTGACCGCCTTTGTCTCCTGGCTCAACGGCCTCTTCGATGACTATGTGGTCGACGGGATCGTCAACCAGGTCGCGGATTCGACTTTTGCCGCTGGCGACAAATTCAGGAAGATCCAGACCGGCAACATCAATAGTTACCTCTATGTGATTCTGGGTGCGGTTGTCATTACGATGATCATTAAGCTGCGTTATTGGAGCTAATTTCGAACGGGAGACTTGAGACCATGACAGACCACGTGCTGACCTACATGACCTTTTTTCCTCTGGCGGGGATGGGGGTGGTGCTGCTGCTGCCGCGTGAACGGCACGACCTGATCCGTTGGGTCTCGGCCCTGTTCACCCTTCCGCCGCTTCTTCTCGCGGTCTGGCTCTATGGCCACTTTGATCCAACCAAGCCGGGTCTTCAATTCATCGAGAAGTTCCGGTGGATCCCCGACTATAACATCGCGTACTTTGTGGGGGTTGATGGGCTCAGTATTTCCATGGTTCTGCTCACCGCCCTGCTCTGCTTTCTCTGTATCTTCGCTTCGTGGGGGATCGATAAGGCGGTGAAGGGTTACTTCGCGCTCTTCCTCTTGCTCGATACCGGGATGATGGGGGTATTTGTCGCCCTCGATTTTTTTCTCTTCTACATTTTCTGGGAACTCATGCTGCTGCCAATGTACTTCCTGATCGGGATCTGGGGCGGCCCGCGGCGGGAATATGCGGCGATCAAGTTCTTCCTCTACACCCTGCTGGGCAGCGTCCTCATGCTGCTCGCCATCTTGGCCCTCTATTTCTCGAGCGAGCCTTATACCTTCGACATGACGGTGCTCATCGCCCAAAACACCAAGTACGGCACGGCGGCTTTGCCATTCTGGCCTTTCGACCGGTTGGGCTGGGGCTTCCAACACGTAGTCTGGATGGCGCTGTTCATCGGCTTCGCGATCAAGATCCCCGCTTTTCCCTTTCACACCTGGCTGCCGGATGCTCACGTCGAGGCGCCGACCGCGATCTCGGTGATCCTGGCCGGGGTTCTTTTGAAGATGGGGACCTATGGGATCATGCGGATCAATTTCCCCATGCTTCCAGCGGCCACTGCCGAGCTCGCTTATTACTTCCTGGCGGCGCTGGGAACCTGGAACATCATCTACGGGGCACTTTGCGCGATGGCACAGACAGATTTTAAAAAGCTCGTCGCTTACTCCAGCGTAAGCCACATGGGATACGTGATGCTGGGCATGGCCAGCTTTACCTCTCAGGGAATCAACGGCGCGGTGCTTCAGATGTTCAACCATGGGACCATCACCGGGATGCTGTTTCTCATGGTCGGGGTGATCTATGATCGTGCCCATCACCGAGAAGTGGACGGCTTTGGCGGGCTGGCGGCTGTTATGCCGGTCTATACCGGTGTGAGCGCCCTGGCCCTGTTTGCCTCGATGGGGCTGCCCGGCCTCTCCGGGTTCATCTCTGAGGTACTGGTGCTGCTTGGGGCGTGGCAAAAATATCCGATTCTAACGGTTTTAGGCGCGAGCGGGGTGGTTTTGACCGCGGGCTACTTTCTCTGGACGATCCAGAGGGTCTTTCTCGGGCCGGTCAACGAGAAGTATAAGACGCTCCCGGAAATTAACGGACGGGAGCTCTTCACGCTGGTGCCCCTCGGGATTATCGTGATTATCCTCGGGGTTTATCCGAATGCCATCCTCGATCTGCTGCGCTCTTCCCTGGACGAGCTGAATCGCACGGTCATCCCCTACCTCTCTTGAGATCCCATGGACCTGAGCAACCTCGAGAGCCTGCAATTTTTCTATCCCGAATTCGTCCTCGCCGGGACCATCCTTTTCTTGATCGTTCTCGACTTGATCGTCGCGGACAAGCGCTGGCTCGCCGCCTCCGCCTTCCTCGGCTGCCTGCTCTCTCTCTGGGCTACCTTCGACCTCTACGGGAGCCCGGAGGGTTGGCTGTTCCACCGGATGATCGTGCTCGACAACTTCAGCCTCTTCTTTAAAGTGATCCCCCTGGTGGCGACCCTGCTCGTGATCTGGATCTCTTTTGGCTGCCGGGAGATTCGCGAAATTCATCTGGGAGAGTACTACGCGATCCTGCTCACCTCCTCCCTCGGGATGTTTTTCATGGCCTCCTCGAGCAATCTGCTCATGGCCTACCTGTCGTTGGAGCTGGTGAGCCTGACCTCGTACATTCTTACGGGCTCCTTGCCGCGCAATCGCCGATCCAGCGAGGCGGCGCTGAAGTATCTGATCTATGGCGGCGTGGCCTCGGGCACGATGATCTATGGGATGAGCTGGGTCTTCGGCATCACCGGGAGCCTGGATTATGCGAGGATCAGCGAAGTGCTGGCGCACGCCCAGGTGAATCGCCTGAGCTTGTTTATCGCCTTCGTCTTAATCCTGGCCGGATTCGGCTACAAGGTCGTCTTTGTTCCCTTTCACATGTGGTCCCCGGACGTGTATCAGGGGGCGCCGACGCCCATTACAGCTTTTCTCTCCGTGGGCTCCAATGCGGCCGGCGTGGCCATCATGATCCGGTTCTTCTTCCCGGCGGTGTCCCGCCTGGGAGATCAGGGCAACTGGCTCTTCCTCACCGGTGTGGAGTGGCCTCACTTCCTTCTCTTTTTGAGTATGGTGACGATGACGGTGGGAAACCTCTGCGCCTTGAATCAGCAAAACGTCAAGCGCCTGCTGGCCTATTCCGGCATCGCCCATGCCGGCTACATCCTGATGGGACTCGTGGTTCTGAACAACGAAGGGCTCAAGGCGATGCTGCTCTACATCGTGGTCTACCTGATCATGAATGTGGGCGCGTTTCTGGTGGTCGTGATTGTCGCTAATGCGACCGGGAGAGAGGACATTGAAGGCTACCGCGGGCTCGCCTGGCGCGGAGCCGCCATCCCCGCGGTTTGCATGGCGATCTTTCTTTTCTCGCTCACCGGACTTCCGCCTCTGGCGGGCTTTGTCGGTAAGTTTTTTCTCTTTGCCGCTGCCATCAGGGAGGAGTTTTATTTCCTGGCGGTGGTGGCGATCATCAACAGCGTGATCTCCCTCTACTATTACGCGGGCATCGTCAAGACGATGTTCATGGACCAGCCTAATCCCGCCGATCAGAAAGTGGACATGAGCGCGAACGAGTCCGCCCTTTTGGGCGTTCTCAGCTCTCTCACTGTCGTCTTCGGGGTGTACTGGGGTCCCCTGGTCCGCTACACCAGCGAATCCCTGCGGTTCTTTCTGAAGTAAACGGCCGATCGCCGCTTTACCCGTAAACGAGCAATCCCGTGCCGGAAAGCGTCCGGGATCTATTCCGGAGCCTCTTCGACCTGATCCAGCCAGTCGAAGCCGAGCAGCCGAACGACCCGGTTGGTCGCCGTGATGATCCGCGCTGGCTGGTTCGGGTCGGCGTTGAAATGCTGGTGCATGGTGAAAGGGGGGATGTAGACGAAATCGCCCTCTTCCCAGTCGAATCTCATGGCCTCTTTGGCCCATCGCCATTCGTACTTGGTGCCGATTTCCGGTTCCACGTCCCAGTGGAGATCGTAGCCCCGGCCTTCGATGACGTAAAAGACCTCTTCGGCCATGTGGCGGTGCTTGCCTGAAGGCTTGCCGGGCTCGAGGAGCTGCATGTACATCTCCAGGGCGAACTCTCTGGTGAACATCTCCTCGTGGACAATGTGTTTGATCAGGCCTTGGGGGCTTTTCTCCCAGGGCATCTCAGTGGCCTTGACGACAGTTCGGCGCCGGCCGTATTCCTGGCGAAACTTCTTCGAGCGCTCCAGCGCCTTGCGGTAATAGTCGACGGTCGGGCCGTCCAATTTGATTTTCTTCGCTTCTTCAAAGGCCATCGGGGATCCTCCTACTTGTGGTCGAAAGCCTCTTCCGGGTCGAAATGCTCAAAACCCGGCTTGGCGACCTTGGGTGGGAAGTCGACCACCTTCTGCATCAAAAGGTTGAAGAAGGCAAAGAGCGGCTTGGCCTTGAAGATCAGGATGTGCGCTGGCCGGTCCGGGTCATCGTTGAAGTGCTGATGGACGCAGCCGTTATCGACGATGCAGACATCGCCCGCCTCCCAATCGTAGCGCACGCCGTCATGCACGTCATGACCTTTCCCGTCCAAGATATAGAAGACCGCGCTGTTCATATGACCGTGTTTTTGTCCGTGATTGCCCGGCGCCAAGATATCGATATGGGTCTCTATGGACTGTGTGATGGGGGCAGTCTGCGGGTTGATGACGTTCTTGCTCCATTTGGCAGGGCCGCCCTTATAGGGGTGATTGACGCTCTTATAGACCCTCGGCTGTTTTTGCAGATCTTTGAAGATCTCCATGTATTTGCCGATCACGGCCCGGACAAAGGTCCGGTCTTTTTCCCACCGCTCCCATTTGCCTTCGGTGTTTTCCTCTGGTTTCGCCATAGCTTGCTCCTTCCAATGTCGGTGAAATCAGCCGGAAACGCGCCCTTTCGACGATTGTGGAAACGGTCGCGCCGGTGGCCGGTCAAGCCCGTGCTCAAGTCAGGGGAATCATAACATGGGTCTGGTAAGCCGGCCGCTCGGTAAGGCGGTCGTACCAGGCTCTTACCTGGGGAAAGTTAGGCCGCTCGATGGGTAGGTTGAACCAGCGGTAGGCCCAAATTCCAAGGGGAATGTCGCCGATGGAGAAAGACTCGCCGGCCAAATAGCGGTTTTTTGCCAGATGCTCCTCTGGGATCTGCCAGGCATGAGTCGCTCTTTTTAATGCCTCATCGATCGCGGCCTGGTCTCGCCTTTCCGGAGGAGTGCGAACGAACGCCCAAAAAAGGGGGACGAGAGCCGGACCCATCGTCGTGAGCTGCCAGTCCATCCACCGATTGGCATTTGCCCGCCCCTCGGGATTGGGCGGAAGCAGCTTTCCCTGGCCGTATTTATCTACCAGGTAGCGCACGATGCTGTTGGATTCCCAAAGCGCGAAATCCCCGTCCTCGATCGTTGGCACCAATCCGTTAGGGTTAAGGTCCAAGTAGGGCCTTTCCTTGTTGCCCCCAAAGCGCCCTCCGATGTCAATCCGCTCGTAAGCGAGCCCTAGTTCCCCGCAGCACCACAGCACCTTTTGCACGTTGGATGAATCTTTCCTGCCCCAAATTTTGATCATCACATTCGCTCCTGGATCCCGCCTGTTCGAGCGTACTCCATACCATCCTTCGCCATAAAAGTGTAGGGGCTGGCCATCATCGCAGCCGGTCGCCGGGTCGTGGGGGAGATGATCGCGGCCATTTTAGTTGCCAACCCCCCCTTGACGTTTCGTGAAGTGATCTTATATTTTCACCCGGTAATACCTTCCGGTAGAAGTATAAACTCATGTTTTATTTAGGAGGTTTTTATGGCCACAAAAGTTCGTCCGCTTCATGACAGGGTGATTATTAAAAGGTTAGAGGAGGAAGAGAAAACCAAGGGCGGGATCATCATCCCGGATACCGCCAAGGAAAAGCCTCAGGAGGGCCGTGTGATCGCGGTTGGCCCGGGGAAGCATGAGGACGGTAAGCTCATTCCTATGGACGTAAAAGAGGGAGACAAGATCTTGTTTGGCAAGTATTCTGGGGCCGAGATCAAGCTCAACGGCGAAGAGCATCTCATCCTGCGCGAAGACGATATTCTGGGAATTATTGAATAAGGAGGGAAAGTATGGCTGCAAAAGACGTAAAATTTAGCGAAGAGGCTCGGAGCAAAATCCTCCGCGGGGTCAACATTCTGGCCGACACGGTGACGGTAACTTTAGGCCCTAGGGGGCGGAACGTCGTATTGGAAAAATCCTGGGGCGCGCCGACGGTTACCAAAGACGGGGTTACGGTCGCGAAGGAGATCCAGCTTGAGGATAAATTCGAGAACATGGGCGCCCAGATGGTCAAGGAGGTGGCCAGCAAGACCTCGGATGTCGCGGGCGACGGCACCACCACAGCCACGGTCTTATCTCGTGCCATCTTCAGTGAAGGGATCAAATTGGTGGCTGCGGGCCATGACCCTATGGGCATCAAACGGGGCATCGACAAAGCCGTGGAGAAGGTCACCGAGGAGCTTAAGTCCATGTCCAAGCCCACTCGGGAAAGGGAGGAGATTGCCCAGGTCGGAACGATTTCAGCCAACAACGATAAGACCATTGGGGACATCCTGGCCGAGGCCATGGATAAGGTAGGCAAGGAGGGAGTTATCACGGTTGAGGAGGCCAAAGGCTTGGAGACGACCCTGGAATTAGTCGAGGGAATGCGCTTTGATCGTGGCTACCTCTCTCCTTACTTTGTAACGGATCCGGAGCGGATGGAGTGCGTGTATGAGGATGTTTATCTCCTCAATCACGAAAAGAAGATCTCGAGCATGAAAGACCTGCTCCCGGTGCTTGAGAATGTTGCCAAGACCGGCAAGCCCCTGCTGATCATCGCAGAGGAACTGGAAGGGGAAGCGCTCGCGACCCTGGTGGTCAATAAGATTCGAGGCACGCTCAAGTGCGTGGCGGTGAAAGCCCCTGGCTTCGGCGACCGGCGCAAGGCCATGTTGGAAGACATCGCCATCCTGACCGATGGGCGGATGATCGCCGAGGAGTTGGGGATCAAGCTTGAGAACGTCACGCTGAAGGACTTGGGTCGGGCCAAGCGGATCATCGTCGACAAGGATAACACCACGATCGTGGAAGGCGCTGGCAAGAAATCCGCGATTGAAGGACGCATTACCCAGATTCGCGCCCAGATCGAGGAGACGACCTCGGACTACGACCGAGAAAAGCTCCAGGAGCGATTGGCCAAGTTGGCTGGAGGAGTGGCTGTGATCAAGGTCGGGGCTGCCACCGAGATCGAGATGAAGGAGAGAAAGGCCCGCGTAGAGGACGCCCTGCATGCAACCCGCGCCGCAGTCGAGGAGGGAATTGTCCCGGGCGGCGGCGTGGCGCTTATCCGAGCTTCAGCAAGCCTAGCTAACCTCAGGGTGCCTGAAGACGAAAAGATCGGGGTGCGGATTGTGCAGAAGGCGCTCGAGGAGCCGGCCCGCTGGATTGCGCAGAATGCTGGTGCCGATGGCTCGGTGGTGCTCGATAAGATCAGGAATGGAAAAGGCGCTTTTGGCTTTAATGCCGCCACGGAGGAGTTTGAGGACCTGGTCAAGGCTGGCATTGTTGACCCGACCAAGGTGGTGCGTTGCGCTCTGCAGAATGCCTCTTCGGTTGCGGGGTTGCTCATCACCACGGAAGCCGTGATCGCGGAGAAGCCGGAGAAGAAGAGAGAGGCCCCGTCGATGCCTCATGGAGATGAGTACTAGGCTAGGTATGTGAAGTCACAAAAGGGGGCCTTGAAAAAGGCCCCTTTTTTTTCATCTCCCGGCTAGTCCTGAGGCACTAAAAAATAGGGGGAGGAATGCTGTATGTCCTCCCCCTATTGGCCCGAGCCTCAAGTTTCTGTCAGTTCACGCTGACACTGATCTGCTTCGGCTTGGCCTCCTCGGCCTTAGGAACACACTCTCTCCGCTGAGCGTAAGAGTCCCGTCGTTGAGTTCCAGGTTGAAATCTTCTTTCTTCATCCCCGGCAGCTCGGCGCGGATGGCATAGGCCTCTTTGCTCTCGAGGATATCTACCGGAGGATACCACGTCCCGGGACCGGCTAAGTGCGGAAAGCGCGACCGGCCAAAGGTCTCCTCCAACAGATCGTTAATTCTGGACTGAATCTTGTTAAGCCCTTCAAAGGGTTCCCATCTTACCAGATCCATAGTTTGATCCTCCTTTTTCGTCTTGAGTTTTTGAATTCTGCCTAGGCACAAAAAAATTAATTACGCCCAGCGATTGTGTCAAGCATCAAGAAGCTGTTGACAGGGATGGTGTCGGATCATATAAGATTTTTTTATGTTATTTGAAATGGAGATGATCCAACGATGGAAAAGGTAGATTTGATCGTTCGTGGGGGAGAGGTCTGGACTCCGGCGGGTATGGTCCGGGCGGACATAGCCGTTAACCAGGGCAAGATAGCGGCCTTGGGGATGCCGCCGGCTTTCCCAGAATCCGATAAGATCATCGATGCAAGCGGCAAGGCGATCATTCCCGGGCTGATCGACACCCACACACATCATCGGGAGCCGGGCTTTACTCATAAAGAGGACATCACAACCGCGACTCAGGCTGCCGCAGCCGGTGGCGTCACGCTATCGGTAGGCATGCCCAACGTCAACCCGCCCACGACCACCGTGGAGCGCTACCGAGATGTTATCCAAACCGGCAAAAAGAAAGCCGTGGTTGACTTTAACCACAATCCTTCGGGGACGGTGCCCGACGAGATCCCGAGGCTGGCCGAGGCGGGCTGCCTGGCCTTTAAGATCTTCATGGTCAAAGACACGGGCAGGGACTATCCCCATATGCCCGGTATCGGGCTCCATAACCACGGCGCGCTGTTTCGCTGCTTTGAGGCCGTGGGTAGAACCGGGTTGCCGCTCATGGTCCATCCGCACGACCAGGATCTGATGGACGAGATCGAGCAGCGCTACTGGCAGCGCGGCGACCGTAGCCCCCAGGCCTATGCCAAGGCCTACCGCGCCTTCGAGGGAATCATCTGGGATACCGCCATTGCCACGCTGGTTCGCTTTCAGAAGGCCACGGGAACGAGGCTCCATATTCTCCACATGACGACCCCCGAAGGACTGGAAATGGCCCGGCGCGCGAAGGAAGAAGGGCGGCCGGTTAGCGTCGAGGTAAATCCGTGGGCGCTTTTCCTGGGGTCTTGGGAGAATGTCGAGAGACTAGGTCCTTACTGCCTGGGATTCTGGGTGCCTGAGGCGCATGTGGAGGCTCTCTGGAGAGGCATTGAGGACGGAACGGTCGACGTGATCGGCACCGACCATGCTCCCCATACTAAAGAGGAAAAGGATATCGGTTGGAAGGACATGTGGAAATCCCCCGGAGGGGAGCCGCAGATTCAGGACTATTTGAAGCTTTTCTTGACGGCGGTCAACGAGGGAAGACTCTCGCTCGACAAACTGGTTCGCATCACGTCTTACAATCCGGCGCGCATCTTCGGAGTTTATCCGCGAAAGGGCGTCATCCAGCCGGGCGCGGATGCGGATCTAGTGGTCATAGACATGAAGCGGGAGGAGACAATCACGAACGAAACCACTTACACGCGGGTGGGCTGGACGCCCTACCATGGGCGGAAGGTCAAAGGCGTGCCGATCTACACCCTGGTGAGGGGGAAGGTCGTGATGCAGGAGGGAAAGGTCGTCGGCAAACCCGGTGACGGCGAGTTTATCACTCCGATTAAATGATAAATGGTACATGTTTGTTTTTGACGTTTGGTCGCTTAACTGTCCGGTCGACGGGGTTCACCCCTCCTTCAACACTTAGGTTTTGGGGCGACTTCATTCGCGTTGGCCGCGTATAAACGCGGTCAAACGCCGTACGCGCTAGCGAAGCTATGCCAATTTGCGACATTTTAACGTAAATTGGCCTGCCGAAATGACCTGCCGGGCAAACTTTTCCAGGAAATCCAACTTCTAAAGCCTGGTCTAAGAATTGCTTCCTAAATACAAATACAACAAGACGTATTCGAAGCAAAGGAGCGATGGAGGCCTTGGTGAATTTTGAAGCTTATCAAATTTCCCTCCCTGCTTGGCAGATGGTCATTTATATCTGTCTTGTGACCGGATTCATGCTCACCCACAGGATCCGATACGCATTTTTGACCACATTTGTCTTCATCATCTACTGGATTTTCTATCTGTCCTGGCCCAGTTTTATTGGGCTTGCGGACGGGAATTCTGTGGTCCTTACCAGCTATGTTACTTTCGGCTTTGTCCTTGCCGGCCTGGCCGTCTATGCCTATTTCTTCTTTAGCGAAACGTCGCGGATGCCACCAGGCCTGATGGGGCATGGAATGAACCGGCTGGAGAAGAACCTCGTCAAGCGATTCGAGCAGATGGAGGCGGCAGTCTTGGAGGCCGAAGCCAAAGCTGTCAAAGAAGTCCAACGGCTGGAGGAACTGAAGCAAAACTTCGAGGTGAGATTTGCTCCGCTGGAAGGCCATCTGCACGATATAGGGGAATCTCTTCAGTGGAAGGAATCGACGGTCAAGGAACTGGAAGAGAATCTGATGGGCAGAATTGGTGCTCTGGAGAAAGGGCTCAAACACAAAGAGGGGATGCTAGAAGAGCGTGACGGGGAGGTGACGAACGTAAAGAGAGATGCAGAAAAGGCCATTGCGGGACTTCAGAATCAACTTCGGGAGCAAGAGCAGATACTCAAGGACAAAAATGCAACATGGAAGAAAGTAGAGGAGGATTCAACCGCACAAGTCCGGGAACTGCAAGCGCAACTGGCGGAAAAGGAGGGTCTGCTGCTGGACGGAAGCCGGGAGCTCAAAGAACTCAAAGATAAGGCGGAAAAGAAAGCGGGCGCTCTGGAAGTCCAGCTGAGGGAAAAGCAGGAAATCCTTAGCCACATGGAATTTCGAGCGGCGGAATTGGAGCAAAATCTAACGGCGAAGATCCGAGCTCTGGAGGATCAACTTGCGGGAAAAGATGGGATGTTGGAAGCCACGGATGGGAAGTTCAGGGATTTGAACCAAGCAGCACGGAAAAAAATCGCCGCCCTGGAGGCAGAGCTTCAAGAAAAAAACAATATTCTCGGCGAGAAGGAATCGGTGCTGCATGAGCTTCAACAACTTAATGCGGAGGCGGGCAATAGAGTGACCGACCTGGAGGCCAAGCTTCAAGAGAAGCAGGGGATCCTCAGCGGGAAGGAGTCTGCAGCAGGAGAACTTGAGGCGAGCCTAAATGCGAAGGTGCACGAACTGGAGAACCAACTGGCGAAGAAGGAGGGTTTGCTCATCGCCCGAGGCCGGGAGCTCAAAGAACTCGACGCTGAGGCGAGGGAGCGTGTGGCCGAGTTGGAGGCGCAACTGCAAGAGAAACAGTTGTTGCTCGACGGTAAGGATGCCGCGTGGCGAGAGATGGAGGATAGCCTGACGGCCAAGACCCACGAGCTCGAAAATCAGCTTTCCCGCATGGAGGGACGTCTGAATGACGATAGAACGAAGAAACTCGAGCAGGCGGAGCTTGAGTGGAGGGAAAAGCTAACCCAGCTTGAGAACAAGCTTGTCGAAACGGAGCAGGGTTTGGATGCCAGGGAAGCCGCGCTGAAAGAAACGGAGAGAGTCTTTTTGGAAAAGATTCGGATCTTGGAAGGTCAGTTGAAGGAAAAGGAGGTGGAACTGGAATTTGCGCAACGAGAGCGAAGCTCTGAGCCCGAGGAGGCCGAGGCCAGGGGAGATGCAGAGAGCCTGTTGGTCAGAATCCTCGAGCTCGAAAATCAGCTCTCAGAAAAAGAAGAATTGCTGGTCGAACGGAACCGGGAGTTCAAGGAACTGCAAGCGGAGATGAGGGCCAAAGTGAAGGAGCTGGAGTCTCAGTTCGTGGACAAGGAAAAACTTTTGAACCGAGGGGAAAGTGAGGAAAAACAGCCCGAAGCGGCTTTGGCGGCCAAAGTTCACGAGTTGGAGCAGGCGTTGGAGCAGAAAGCAGAGCTGCTGCAAGCGAAGGCGCAGGAGGTTGAAGAAATCGCATCGAGGGCCGAAGAGCGCATCGCAGACCTGATCTCCGGCATCGAGAAGAGGGAGGAGTTGATTCGCCTGAAAGATTACACCGCGAAAGAAGTGGAGGAGGCGCTCAGGGCCCAGATACGCAATCTGGAGCTTGAGCTCGGGAAGAAGGAAGAACCGAGTGGTCATAGGCAAAAAAGAGGTCGGGAGCGCAAGGAGGAAATCGAGAATAGCAAGGTCGTGAGCCTCAGCGACCGTTCCCGGCAGTAGGAGAGCCTGCGCGCGGAAAAGGGACGCCTCTATCATTAGACCTCTTCGTCCGGGTCGATCTTATTGATCACCAGGCCGGTGATCAGTTTGGGGAAAAAATAGGTTGATTTCTGGGGCATCCGCTCTCCTCCGACGGCGATCGTAAGGATCTCTTCCGGGTCGGGCGGGTTCAGGACGAAGGCGGCCTGCTGTTCTTCCTTCTCGACGGCTTGAAGGACCTTTTCCGTATCCTGGGAGTAGCTTAGAACCTCTTCTCTGAGTTGATCCTCGGCGGAAAGCTTCAGGATGTGCTCCAAGATAAGCAAGTGAAGAATCGTTACGTCCAGCTCGCGCAGAGGCGCGCTGAGATCCTTCGAGAGACGCTGCATGATCCGCTTATTTTTGAGGCGCAGGATCAGATAGCGCGGGTCCCGTTTGAAGGAGACCCCAATGAGCCGCCGTCTCTTTCCCCCGCCCTTCAGTGCACGCAGAAACCAGCGTCTCCCCTCAGGGGTCTTGGGGTACGGCTCCAGATAGAAATAGCGCTGCAAAGTCTCTTCGAGTTCCTGAAACGGAATCGGCTCGAAGGCGCGAACCAGCCGGTGCGTGGGCAGGATGACCACGCCTTCGTCCTTCATGTTGGCGAAATAGGCCATCACGTAATGGAAGGCCTCCCGCCCGGTACAGTTTCCCCTTTGTGCACGCAGATGATCGCGGTAGTGAAGCGCCGCTTCATAGCGGTGGTGGCCGTCCGCGATAAGGAGCGGCTGGCCATCCATCTCGTGCTGCACCAGATGGATCAGGTCGATATCTGTAATGCGCCACAAGAGGCACGTTCCCCCGCGGTCCTCATGCACCTCCATTAGGGGGGCAATTCCCTGCACCCGTTCCCACAGCATGCGGTTGATCAACCTCTTGGGCTGGGAATAAAGCGCGAAGATCGGGCTCAGGTTCGCGTGGCATGCCAGCATGAGTTGAAAGCGGTCCTCCTTAGGCCCCGCCAACGTACGTTCGTGGGGCCGGATCGTCCCCGTAGAGAAATCTTCGATTTGAGTTAGAGCGATAAACCCCAGGCGTTCTTGTTCCGGCTCTCCGTTAGAGCGGAAGCGGTGGTTCAGGAAATAGAGGGCCGGGGTTTCATCGCGCAGCAAAATCTTCTCCGCCTGCCATTCCGCAAAAAGGCGGGCCGCGCCCTGGTAGGAGTCCGCCTCATGGTTCAAGTCGAGGTGAACGATGTTGTAAGGGGATCGGCGCTGAAGCCTCGCGTGCTCTTCAGGCGTGATCACATCGTAAGGCGGCGCGATCACTTTGGAGAGGTCGCGAACTTTCTTGGGATTGTAGAGAATCCCGCGGAAAGGAGCGATGAGTGTCATGAGGTGATCGGGGTCTCAGGTTCAAAAGATTTCTAGCTCAGGGAAGCTCCCAGGTCAAGGACGAATGGTGCGAGCAATTGAACCTGTGACGGCACTCTGGCATAAATGAAAGCGTGACCACCTCATGGTTGCAGCTTACGCTTAAAGCGCCTTCCGCGGCGCTGGACGCAATCTCCAATTTTCTCATCGAGCGCGGATCTCCGGGCGTCGTGATCAAAAAGAATGAGGTCCAGGCCTTTTTTGCCCGTCCGGTCCGGACGGCGTACTTGAAGCGGGACATCCAGCGCTTTCTGCGCGCGATGAAAGGGATCTACCCCGGAGTGGGAGAGGAGGGATTGCGCTGGACGCTTTTGCAGGAAAAGAATTGGCAAAATTCCTGGCGTCGATTCTTTCAACCGCAGAAAGTGGGAAAGGGTCTCTGGGTTGGCCCACCCTGGATCGTGCCTCCCGAGCTGCCGCAACGCCAGGTGATCACGATAGAGCCGGGGATGGCCTTTGGAACCGGGACGCATCCGACAACCCGCACCTGTTTGGAATTCTTGGAGGAGGTCGTCGCTTCGTTGAACTCGGAAAAGCTCATGGTCCTCGATGTCGGGACTGGGTCAGGGATCCTCGCCATTGCGGTGGCGAAGATGGGGGCGAGCAAGGTGCTCGCCTTGGATAACGATCCGATCGCTCTGAGAGCTGCCCAGGCCAATATCCGGCTTAACCGCGCCCAGCAAAAGGTGAAGCTCACTCACGTTGCCTTGGGGCGCGTCAAGGGTTCGTTTACGGTCGTGGTCGCCAATCTCACCGCCGAGACCATCATCGGCCTCGCCGAGGCGCTGAAAAGCAAGGCGGGCCCTCACGGGTATTTAATTCTCTCGGGGATCTTAAAGCCGACGGCAGGAGAGGTGCTGCGCCGCTTCACCCCCGGATCCTTCGATCTCGTGGGCCAAAGGAGCCAAAGAGAGTGGACAACGCTGCTCTTGAGAAAAAGAGGCTGAGGGTGGCCCGT
>Ga0209341_10001939_pt1 | contig 20089 bp, 21 predicted proteins | sample RifCSP13_2_FD_184020 | JGI IMG/M metagenome (GOLD analysis project Ga0209341, IMG submission 184020) | Soil microbial communities from Rifle, Colorado - Rifle CSP2_sed 13_2 (SPAdes) (version 2) | ecosystem: Environmental > Terrestrial > Deep subsurface > Rock core/Sediment | place: Rifle... | reverse complement strand
GGCATCCGCGTAATCCGGGAATGGCCCGCCCTCGAGCACCGCTGGGAAGTCGGTCATGAACTGATCCAGGTCGGCGTCCCCGATCTCGACGAGGGCGAACTCATGGGATACCGCCCCCAGGTTGTCCAGGGTTATCTCGACCAGCCCCGCCGGGATCTCCGCCGGCACGTTCTGGAATGCGTAGTCGATCGTCTGGATGCTGAGGGCGAACGCCTCGTCGGCGGTGTCGCCGCCGCACGCCCCGACGAGCAGCACGGCAGACAGCAGCGCGCCCAAGACAACCGGCGTGGGCTTGGTCATGTCACATCCTTCCTAATCGCTGACCGCAGGCTCGGTGGCCTGGTCACATCGCGGAAACAGTACACGGCGCGTTCTGCGGAACCCGGCGCGACCGGCGGATTCCTCGGGCAGTGTCCTCGCGCTGGGACTGGGCTTACAGCGACCCACCTAACCCAATACAGAAGATCCTTACGGTCGAGCAGCAGCTCGCTCAGGTGATAGCGTCCCGCGAGGGGTGTAAGTGGGTGTGGCCCTCAGCGCTGCACAACGACGAAATAGGCGCCGGACACGATCGCTAACGCACCGGTCATGACGACGGAGCTTTTCTCCTCGACCGAAATGGGATCACTCCTACCTGTCTACGAAATTCACTCCTCGGCCCGCTCCTGGCGTTTGGCCGCGACGATGCCAGCCTCCCATCCCGGTGCGCGCCCACCGGTCGGTGGCAGGAATGCGTCCGCCGGTAGCCCGCACCGAACGAGCAGCCACGAGATCACCGAGTTCGAGTTCCACATCTCGCCCGCTCCGAGCTCGTCTCGTCCCCACATCAGTGCCGGCACCGAGGCCACCAGGTCGAGAAGACGCCGGGCCTGGCCTGGGTCGTTGCTCAGGCGCTGCGGACTTGCCACCGCCTCGCCGGCGTCCGGAATGACCCCGTCCCGCCAGCGGCGCACCTCGTATCGGAACAGCCGGAGGCGGGCGAGTCGGCGGCTACCAACCGGGCCTTCCACCACCACGCCACGCGCTGCAGCGTCGGCATTGGGGCTCGGCCACGCGTTCTCGACAATGAAGCGTTCCTCCGCCACCTGTAACTCGAGCGCCGTGTGGTAGAGGTCGAGCCTCCGCCTCCGCTCTAGACGCGCCTGAATGGCCTCGTATACGCGCCCGTTCAGTCGAACGAAGCCAGCACCCCCCGCGCCGACGGGGATCCAGTACAGGTCGATTCTGGACTTGGAAGGCTCTCGAGCGAACCGCGGCTCGGCGTCCATGAAACGAGCTTACGGCAAGCGCATGGACGCACCGATCAAACGGCCCCGAGCAGGGAACGCTCCCTTACTCCATCGCCCAGATAGGCACGAATGCGCTCTGTCGCGAGCGGCCACCTCGTTGGCGGCTGCAGCCACTCTCGCAGCAGCTGCGCTATTTCGACCGCAAAACCGTCGGCTCCAGGCGCTCCTGACCGCCGTTTCAAGCGCACCCGCTATGACGCCCGCCGGAGATAGACCGATTCGTTTCCACCGTGGCACCTACGGTTGATCTCGACCGCATGATCTCTGAGACCAGCGCCATCCTTCGCCGAACGGTTCAACCCGATGAGGTTGGGGTCTGGATCCGGCCCACCCCTTGATGTCCAAGGCATCGACGGCGAGGCGCCCGCTGAGTGGTTGGTAACGTTTCCGCATGGCACGACTGGTTCCCGGGGAACGCGCCAAGTTGTCCGATAAGGCCTTCGCTTACATCGATTCGGAGGGACGGCGAAGGCTGCCCATCCATGACGAGGCGCATGTGCGCAACGCCTTGGCGCGGTTCAACCAAGTCGTATTCGAGGACGAAGCCGCCCGAGACCGGGCCCGCCGGAGGCTCCTCAACGCCGCCAAACGGCACGGGATCGTGCCGGTTGGCTTCATCACCGGCCAGCTCCGAACCGAACGTGAACTAGGCCGGACCCAACGCCGACCCCCGAGCCCACTCCCCGCAGGAGTGCTGACCCTAATGATGACCGATGTCGAAGGCTCCACCGGCCTGGTGGACAGCTTGGGCGCCGACTACGGGCACTTGATCACCAGCCTGCGCAGGTTGCTGCGGAAGCCGGTGGCGGCCTTCGGTGGCCATGTCGTCGAGGTGCGCGCCGACGAGCTCTTCGCTGTGTTCAAGGAGCCGCGAGCGGCTATCGAGACGGCCCTGGTCATGCAACAACAGCTTGGAGACAGGGTTTGGGGAGCCAACGTTCGAGTCAGAGTGCGGATCGGACTTCACACGGGTCGACCCACCAAGAGGGAGGGCAACTACATCGGGATGGCCGTGCACACCGCGGCCCGGATCTGCGCTGCCGCCCACGGTGGCCAGATTGTGACGTCGGAGACCACCAAGGCCGCCGTGGAAAGGGCTGGCCTTTCAGTCATCGGATTCCGAAGCCTCGGCGGCCATCTTCTGCGTGGGTTGAGAGAGCCGCTGGCTCTGTACCAGGTGCAGGCAGAAGGGCTCCACAGCAACTACCCACCGCTCCGGTTATCGCCTCCTGGGTGACGTCGGCGGGGCCATCACCCACTTGGGCCACTCGGCGCCCGCACCGGCCGGACGGTCGAACCCACCACCATGGCGGCGGTGATGAGAACCAGGTTCTTGATCACGAACTCCCCTTCGACGGTAAGGAGGAGAGGGTTGCCATCCTGAAAGGCGATCCCCGGTTGCACCACCAATACCAGGAACGTCCCCACCAGCTGAAGTACCAGCGCCAACAGGACAAGCCGGAGGGCCAACCGAAAGAGAAGGCCGAGACCGACGCCCACCTCGAAGACTCCGAGCACCGGAACGAGCCAGTCCGGATTGACCCAATACACCGTGTTGGCCACCAGTTCGGCGACCGGAGTGACATCGAACACCTTCAGCGCCCCGAACCAGACGAAGACGAGGCCAAGGGCGATCCGAAGGGCCGCGATGCTGTAGTTGCGGAGGAACGAGATGATCAGCTGATCGACTCCGGTGAGAGGAGAATATCTCACGACATCAACCGTATCGACGGTCGGTTGGCGGTCCAAACGCGGCTCTCGGGCAGGGACGAGTTCAGGGTGGCGGGTCGTGGGAGGCGCGTGGCCCCGCCGGGGGGTCCAGCGGGCCCGGCCGGTCGGTGTCGGCGGGCGAACCGGCGCCGGCGGGTTTTGCGGCAGCCCACAGTTGATCTGTGGGCCCTAGGTAGTCCTGGGCACGTGCTGGAACCCTGGGTTCGCAGATTTCGCGTATTTTTGGCGGTTGTATTAGCCGGTTGGGTCAAAAGGTCGGTAACGTAGCGGTTCGGCCGAACGGGCGGTAGTACGCCCGCCGCGGCCAGAGAATCACGAAAACAAAGGAAATGGAGGAAACACGGTGAGAGCCAGAAGAATGCTCGGCCGTGCGCGTTGGGTGGCTATCTTCGCAGCCCTGGCTCTGGTGGCGGCAGCCTGCCAGACCTCGACCACCGAAGAAACCACGACCACGGTGGCAGGCGTAACAACCACCACCGCCGCACCCGCCACCACAACGGCGCCCGCAGCCGGTTTTACCTACCGGTTGGGCATATTCCAAGACACCACCACCGATAACTACTGGGCGGCCGGCGATAACGCCAGCACGGTCTGGAACAGCTACGTGCTCACCCCGACCAGGCCCACGCTCTATGACTATGCAGCTCCGGGCCTCGAGCTAATCGGCGTCCTGGCGGCCTCGGATGAATTCATTGCGCCGGTGGCCGAAGGCGACGGCGCCTCGGTGACCGTGCCGATGAACCCCAATGCAACTTGGAGCGACGGGAGCCCGCTCACCGCCGACGACGTGGTCTTCACGTACCAGACGGCCACGGGCTTGACCCTGGGAGGCGACTGGCTGACTTACTTCCCACAACCCGACCCTGACAACGCCGACAAGATCGCCATCACCAGCATGGAGGCGGTCGACGCCAACACCGTCAAGATCAACTTCAACACATTGCCCGGGTTGGCGGTGTGGCCACATGGGGTGGGAATCGCCCCGATCATGTCCAAGAGCTTCTGGGAGCCCATCGTCGAAGAAGCGAAGACCAGCGAGGACCCGGCCACGGCGCTTTACGCGGCCTCGGGCGCCGGTGACCTCTCAGGCGGACCGGTGATCTTCGACAGCCGTGAGGAGGGCGCCTTCGCACGGAACGTGGCCAATGCCAACTACTACGACAAGGGCAGGGAGATCAACTCCGGCGGTGTCAACTACACCCAAGGACCCTTCCTGTCAGATGCGATCTTCTCCCTCTACGCCGACCAGGCGGCCGCCGTGTTGGCACTCAAGGGCGGAGAAATCGACTACATCCTGAACCCGCTCGGTATGCAACGCGGTCTGGCAGCCCAGGTAACTGGCGACGAGAATCTTCAGGCGGTTCAAAACCCGACCAACGGGTTCCGGTACCTGGCGTTCAACCTGCGCAAGGAGCCGATGTCCATTCCGGCGTTCCGGGAAGCCCTGGCGCTGATGGTCGACAAGGAGTTCATGGCTACCTCGGTGCTGCAAGGCGTGGCCTTCGAGTTGTATGCGACGGTGCCGGAGGGCAATGCCAAGTGGTACAACAAGGAAGCGGCCGATGCCATCGCCGCACCCTACGTTGGCAAACCGGTGGCCGACCGTCTCAGTGAAGCTGTTGCCCTTCTCAGGGAGGCCGGCTTTACCTGGGACGTCGAGCCGGCCATGGACGAGGCTGGGCGTACGGTCCTGGCCGGTTCGGGGATCAAGCTGAACGGCACCGCGGTGCCCGAGCTTTCGATCATGGCTCCTGGGCCCGGCTACGACCCATTGCGCGCCACGTATTCGTTGTGGATCTCCGACTACCTCACCCAGCTCGGGTTCGAGGCTGAGGCCATCCCCACCGACTTCAACGCCATCGTCAACGCCGTGTTCGTCCCGACCGAGGCGAACGAACTCAACTATGACATGTACATCCTGGGTTGGAGCTTGACGGTCTTCCCGACTCACCACGAGTCCTTCTTCCACTCGCGGTCGGACACCCTGGTCAGCGGAGGCGACAACAACACGGGTTACAACAACCCCGAGTTCGATGCCCTCGTCGATGAGTTCAATGCCACCACCAGCGAGGATGAGGCCTTCGACCTCATCTGGCAGATGGAGGAGATACTGGCGGTCGACAAGCCGTACATACTCCTCTTCGACACCGGAATCCTCGAGTTCTACCGGAAGACCAGCATTGAGTACCCGTTTGAGTCATCGCTCAGCGGCCTGCAGTTCCTGTCCGGCCTGCAGGGCAACGTGGGTGCTGCCCAGTAGACCAAAGCGGGGTCCCAACACAGGCTCCGCGACGAGATGAGGAAGGGGGCGAGAGGAACTCTCGCCCCCTTCCCTTTTCCCTTTGGTTGGATCCGACCCAGGCGCACAAGGTGGCCGATCTTCGGCGGCGCGAAGACACCCTGTGGTACTGTCTCTAGAGGTAGCGAAAATACCGGCTAACCCTTGGTGAAGGGGAGGTTGGGCAGCGTGGTCAAGTACATCTTGAAGAGGCTCGGAGTGATGTTTCCGGTCTTCTTGCTGTTCCTCACGGCGCTGTTCTTCTTGCTCGAGCTGCAACCAGGTGACATCACCCAGCAGTTCATCGGCAACCCGGAGATCCCGCCCGAAGCCCAGGACATCCTGGCCGCTCGTTTGGGGTTGGACAAACCGGTCGCTCAGAGATACGTGATTTACATGCTCAATTTCTTCCGGGGTGAATTCGGGGTGAGCTTCTCCCAGTACCCGAGGGAAGTCGGGGATCTAATCCTCTCAGCTATCCCTCGGACCTTGGTGCTGTTCTTGTCGGCGACCTTGCTCGCCTATTACATCGGTTTCGCCACCGGCAAGGTGCTGGCGTGGCGGCGGGGCAAAGGGACCGAGTATGCGCTCACCCTCGGCGGGGTCGGCCTCTACACCGTCTTCTACCCCTGGTTCGCGTTGTTAATGCTGTGGGCGTTCGGCTTCATCTTGGACATTTTCCCGATCGGGAAATTCATCGACGTCGACGAGTGGAGCGGTGCTCAAGTTGCCGCCAACACTGTGTTCGGCCGCCTGATCCTCTCGGCGATTGTCGCCACCCTGCTGTTGTTGGCCATCTGGACGGTTTCCCGCCGGATGAGCACGCGCGTCGCTGGCGCACGCGTTCGACGGTTCGGGTTCTGGGCCGTGGTGGCGGCAACGGTCGGCTACTGGTGGTTCTCGTCGCTGCGCAGCTATGCGGGCGACATCGTCCATCACACCCTTTTGCCCACACTGACGCTGGCTTCGGTGGCGTTTGCCGGGATCATGCTCCTGACGAGAAGCTCAATGCTCGAGACTCTGCGCGAGGACTACATCATGACGGCTCGAGCCAAGGGTCTCTCGGAGAAGGTCATTCGTGATCGGCATGCTGCCCGCAACGCCCTCCTCCCTGTCGTCACCTCGCTGGTTCTGGCGCTGGCTTTCGTCATCGGAGGCGGAATCATCACCGAGACCATATTCTCCTGGCCGGGGATCGGCAGCCTCCTCCTCGACGCCGTGAGCCTCGAAGACATACCGGTGGCGATGGGCGTGCTCGGGTTCATCGGTGTCCTGGCTCTCATTGGTCATTTGGTTGCCGACATCCTCTACATGTATCTCGACCCCCGGATTCGCTACCAATGAGGGAGCTCGCTCTGTGACTGCGACAGCCGTACCTCAGACAGCGGAGGAACACTTCGAGATCAAAGAGCCGCTGTGGCGGATTCGTCTTCGGCTATTTCGTCGCAGCTTCGCCGCCAACTGGAAGCTGTTCGCCGCCAATAAGATCGGTCTGCTGGGTCTTTCCATCATCGTCATATTCGCCTTGATGGCAATCTCTCACCCGATCCTTTTGGCCACGGTCTGGGATAAGGCGATCTATGACCCGGTCCGGGGATACGACGCCGTGACGATTTCGAAAACCATTGTCGCCGAGGTCACCGACCCCAACACCGAGATCGATCTCAACACCGCCCGGTTGACGATGCACCCCTTCGTCGAAATCGGCGAGGTGATCTCCATCTCCGAACAACCGGCTGCGCCGACCGCCGGGCACCTGCTCGGCACCGATCCCCTTGGTCGAGACATTCTCTCCCAGCTCCTCTACGGCACCCGGTCGGCATTCGCACTGGGGGCAATCGCCGCCGTGGTGACGGTGCTCATCGCCACCCTCATCGGTTCGATCTCCGCCTACTTCGGGGGTTGGATCGACGCCGGCCTGATGAGATTCGCCGATCTGATCCTGCTGGTGCCGTTGCTGCCGGTGTTGATCGTGGTGAGCGCCCTCTGGACCATCAACTTGCCGTTGCTCGGGCTGCTGATCGGGATTCTCGGCGGTTTCGGGGGAACCGCCATCATCTTGAAGTCCCAGGCTCTCTCGGTGAAAGTGAAGCCCTTTATCGATGCGGCGCGAATCGCCGGCGGCGGCAACTTCCACATCATCTTCCGTCACATCATTCCCAACGTATTGCCGCTTTCCTTTCTCTACATGATGTTCACGGTCACCGATGCGATATCCCTAGAGGCCACGTTGTCGTTCTTTGGTCTGTTGTCCATCCCCATGAGTTGGGGAATCATGATCAACACGGCCAGCACGCAGGGCTATCTCTTGTCGGGCACCGACGCCTGGTGGCTTCTCCTCCCCGCCGGCGCTGCCGTCAGCCTGATCTCTTTGGCCTTCTTCTTGGTCGGCAGGGCCATGGACGAAGTGGTCAACCCGAGGCTGCGGCAGCGCTGAGATGGAACATCGCACCAGCTTTGGCGGGCCTCTCTTGGAAGTCGACCACTTGGTGATGAACTACTCGACCAAGAAGGGGGACGTGTCGGCGGTTGCTGACGTCTCGTTCACGCTTCACTCCGGCGAATCACTCGGGCTGGTCGGAGAGTCGGGTTGCGGCAAGACCTCGGTGGCCGTTTCGCTGCTGCGTCTCCAAGCCGACAACGCCCGGTTCGACCAGGGGGAGATCCGACTCAAGGGTGAGAACCTTCTCGCCCTGAGCGAGGAGGACATGCGCAAGCATCGGTGGAAGGACATCTCGATGGTGTTCCAAGGGGCGATGAACGCCTGGAACCCCGTCTACAAGGTGGGCGAGCAGATCCGTGAGGCCATGGACCTCCACATCATTCCCACCCTCACCGACGACGAGAGTGCGGCCCGCCTCATGTACCTGTTTGAGTTGGTTGGACTCAACCCGGCGATGCTCGACCGTTACCCCCACGAGTTCTCCGGAGGAATGCGACAGCGCGCCATCATCGCCATGGCCCTGTCGTGCGATCCTCAGCTCATCATCGCCGACGAGCCCACCACCGCCCTCGACGTCATAGTCCAGGATCAGATTTTGAAGGAGCTGAAGCGGATCCAGGCCGAGTTGGGCATGTCGATCATCTACATATCCCACGACATCGCGGTGATTGCCGAGGTCACCGACACGATCGGGGTCATGTACGCCGGCAAGATGGTCGAGTACGGACCGACCACCGAGGTGTTCGCCTCACCTCGCCACCCCTACGCCTATCTGCTTCTCAACTCCACCCCCTCGATCACGGGCCCCCGGCGCAAGCTGGCTCCGCTCGAAGGTGAGCCGCCCAACCTCCTTGCCCCTCCATCCGGTTGTCGATTCCATCCCCGCTGCCCCTACATGACCGAGCAATGCCGGACCGAGGAGCCGTTCCTCTCGGATCTCGGCGGTGGCCACAAGGTGGCGTGCTGGAACTGGCAACAGGTGCCCATCACCATCAGGTCGGGGAGCGCGGCGTGACCGAACCGCTCATCAAGGTCGACCAACTAACGAAGCTCTTCACAGCCTCGAAGGGTCTCTTCAAACCTGCCACCGACTTCATCCATGCCGTCGACGGGATCAGCTTCGAGATCGCCCTCGGGGAGAGCCTGGGCCTGGTGGGGGAGTCGGGTTGCGGGAAGAGCACCACCGGTCGGCTGCTCACCCGTCTCATGGAAGCCACCTCCGGCCAGGTCCTGATGAAGGAGAACGGCTCGATGATCGATGTGGCCTCGGTCCGCCGTGGCAAGGAGATGCGCATCTTCCGCAAGAAGGTGCAGATGATTTTCCAGGACCCCTACGAATCGATGAATCCACGGCGCAGCATCTACGACACCGTCGCCGAGCCGCTGGCGGTCCAACACATCGGGACCGTGCCCGAACGCGAGGAGGTGGTGGCCAACCTCCTTCACAAGGTGGGGCTCACCCCACCGGAGGCCTTCCTGTTCCGATTCCCCCACGAGCTGTCGGGCGGGCAACGCCAGCGGGTTGCTGTTGCACGGGCCCTGGTGCTGAACCCCTCCTTCGTGGTGGCCGACGAGCCGACCTCGATGCTCGATGTGTCCATTCGCATCTCGGTGATGGACCTGATGCTCAAGCTGGCCGATGAGCTGAACGTCTCCTACCTCTACATCACCCATGACCTGGCCGTGGCCCGCTACATGTGTGACCGGATCGCCGTGATGTACCTCGGGAAGATCGTCGAGCTCGGTACGACCGAGGAGATCCTTCACAATCCGCTCCATCCCTACACCAAGGCCTTGTTGTCGGCGGTCCCCATCCCCGATCCGTCCATCGAACGGGCGCCGGTCGCGATCAAGGGCGGAATCACCAAGGCCATCAACCCGCCGCCGGTTTGCCGGTTCATCGAGCGGTGCCCCTATGCCGCCGATGTCTGTCGAGCCAATGATCATCCCCCCCTCGAGGACAAAGGCAGCAGCCACTTTGCAGCCTGCTACCTCGTCCGGAAAGGTGCGGCGTAGTCTTCCGCTCGCGGCCTCATCACCCCCCCCCAAACCCTGTTTTGGCGCGCCATTCACGACCTATAGGTCGGAGTTGGCGCGCCAAAACAGGAAGAGGGAGGTTGGGGGGGCCCAGATTCGCATGCTGACCGTTCCGAACCTCGTGTCGGCGTTGCGTTTGGCGGCGGCCCCGTATCTCTGGTACGTGTTGTTCGGTCAAGACGACGTCCGACTGGCGGCCGTACTGGTATTCGTCATCGGCGCGACCGACTGGGTAGACGGATATCTGGCCCGGCGCCTCAATCAGGTGTCCGAGGTCGGCAAGTTCCTTGATCCATTGGCCGACCGGTTAATGATCGCCTCGGCGTTGCTGGGCGGTTTGCTGAAGGGGGTTGTACCCGGAATCATCGGCTGGCCGCTGGTCGTGCGTGAGGTCTTGGTGGGGCTGGGCGCCCTCTACCTTGCCGGGCGGCGGGCCGGCAAACTCGAGGTGCGGTGGGCTGGCAAAGTTGCCACCTTCGCCCTCTATGGGGCGATCCCCTCCTTCTATCTCGGCTCCGCCGGAGTCCTCCCCTGGTTGTTCACGACGACAGGATGGATCATCGGCGTGGTCGGGCTCGTTCTCTACTACCAGGTGGGCTTTCTCTATGCTCTCGATATCCGTCAGCGGCTGGCCGGTCACCGTGCACCCCCGGCCCAGTGATCGACCTCCGCCCGCTCGTATACTCGCCGCCATGCAGATCCCCGATCAACTCCGATACACCGACCAGCACGAGTGGGTCGAGGATCGTGGGGGCTCGGTGGTTCGACTGGGTATCACCGACTATGCCCAGGACGCCTTGGGCGATGTCGTGTACGCGGCGTTGCCCGAGGTGGGGAGAAAGGTGGCGGCCGGGGAGTCGATCGCCGAGGTCGAATCCACCAAATCGGTCGCCGAGGTCTATGCGCCGCTGGCCGGGACCGTGGTTGCCATCAACGAGATGCTGCGTGACCGGCCGGAGTTGATCAACAGCGACCCCTACGGCGGGGGTTGGTTTGCCGAGTTGGAACTGGCCGACATGGCCGAGCTCACCGCCCTTCTCGACGCCCTCACCTATCGGTCCCTGACCGAGACCTGAGCCGGTCTGGTCCCCCTAACATCGGCGACCATGGCGACCATGTTGTGCCCGTCGTGTGCAGAGGAGATCCCGGCCGGGGCGACCACCTGTCCGGCTTGTGGATTGGTGGTGGAATCCGATCCAACCATCGCCTTCGTGGCGCTCGATTCCCATGGGGCGCTCACCGCCGAGGAGGCCTCTCATGTTCCGGGTATCACCGGTTATGCCCTGGTGGTGAGTCGGGGACCGACTGCCGGGGAGACCTACGTCCTCACCCCTGGCACCACCACCGTTGGCCGTCATCCGGACTCGGAGATCTTCCTTGACGACATCACGGTCTCCCGCCATCACTGCCGTTTCGTATGGGACGGCGCCGGTCTGAGCGTCGAAGACTCTGGTTCGACGAACGGGACCTACCTCAACGAGGCGCGGGTTGACCGGGCGATTCTTCGGCCTGGCGACGAGGTTCTGATCGGCAGGTTTCACTTGATCGTGGCTCATGGCGATGGGTGACGGCTCCCAGCTCTCGCAGCTTTCTCAACTGACCATCGGAGAACTCATCAACAATCTCCGGGAGGACTTTCCGGACGTGTCGGTCTCGAAGGTCCGTTTTCTCGAGTCCCAGGGCCTGGTGTCGCCGGATCGCAGCACCAGCGGTTATCGCCTGTACGACGATACCGATATCAAGCGGATCCGCTTCGTTCTTCAACAGCAGCGGGACCACTTCCTGCCCCTGAAGGTGATCAAGTCGAAGCTCACCCTTTGGGAGAGGGGAGAAGAACCCGGTGCTGGAGAATCGGGGCGTGACGTCCTCCAGAGCGAGGGCGAACCGCTCTCCCGCCAGGAGTTCCTCCGCAGGAGCGGTTTGGATGCGGCCACCCTCGAAGAGCTTGAGTCGCACGGGCTCATCGAATCCCACGACGCGATCGGGGGGCCCGTGTTCCCGCCGTCGGCGTTACGCGTCGCATTGGAGGCGCGGAGACTCCTCAACCATGGTCTGGAGGCTCGTCACCTGCGGATGTTGAGGTTGGCCGCTGACCGGGAGGCGGAGGTCCTCAGGGCCCTGACCGCCCCACTGCTGGCCATCGCCCACCGCGACGCCCGTCGCCGGGCCGAAGAAACCATGGGTGCTTGCGGCGAGGCCATGGCGGAGATCCACAAGACGCTGCTGGGCGCCCGGCTGCGATCGATCCTCGAGTCCTGAGGTGCGGTTGTTGGCGGCGTTCGTCGGGTTAGCGCTCCTGCCCGTGCGCGCCTGGGCCGGCGATGCTGTCCTGCCCCCCCCCGTCCTCCCGCTGCCGGCGCCGCCCGCCGTCTCCGCCGAGAGCTATGTGCTCTACGACGCCCAACTCGGTCTGGAGTTGGCGGCTCACAACGTCGATGAGCGGCTGCCGATGGCTTCCACCACCAAGATCATGACCGCCCTCGTGGTGCTGCTGCGAACAGATCTGGACGACGTCGTGACAGTGAGTGAAGCCGCCGCCGAAGTAGGGGAGTCCGAGATCGGACTCTGGGCCGGGGAACGCTGGACCGTCCGTCAGCTCGTCACCGCCATGGCGATTCGTTCCGCCAATGACGCCGCCATAGCGCTGGCCGAACATGTCGGAGGGTCGGTGGAGGGGTTCGTCGAGATGATGAATTCCGAGGCTGCTCGCCTCGGGCTGACCAACACGAGCTTCACCAACCCGCACGGCCTCGACGCCGAGGGCCACTACAGCAGCGCCCGAGACCTACTCACCATGACCCTGGTGGTGATGGAGGATCCTTTCTTCAGCGCGGCGGTGAGGTCGTCCGAGGCACGTTTCCCAGCCGACCCCAACGGCGTAGCAAGGGTGGCCTCCACCACCAACCGTCTGCTTTCGAACTTCGAAGGGGCCATCGGAGTCAAAACCGGCTTCACCGATCAGGCTGGGCTGGTGTTGGTGGCGGCTGCCGAGCGCCAAGGGCGGCGCCTCTACGCGGTGGTGATGGGCTCGACGGGAGAGGGGAACCACTTCCGAGATGCCGCCACCCTTCTCGACTACGGGTTCGACCGGCTGGCGCTGGTACCGGCCGTGGCGAGCGGGTCGCCGTTGCCGCGGCCCGCACCGACGGCGGAGGATTCCACTGTGGCGTTCTTGGTCCACCTCGCATCCGCCGGGTTGCTCACCGGGACCCCTCCTCCCGCTCCGAAGCCCTCCCGCGTCGAGCTGTCTCCGCCGGCGGCGAGACAGTTACCCGGTTTCGCGGCAGCTTGGGACTGGCCGCTTCGCTACTGGCAATGGTTGGCTGGTGATGGCTGAAGGGGCACGCCCATTGATCTCGGCGGCGGATCTCGCCTCCCGAGTAGCCGAATTGGGTACCCAGATCGCTTCCGACTTTCGCGGCCGGAGCCCGGTGCTGGTGGGGGTGCTGGCCGGGGCTCTGCCCTTCCTCGCCGATCTGTGCCGACTCATCGACGAGCCCATCGAGATCGACTTCCTTTCGTTGAGCCGTTTCGGTGAAGGAGGCCGGGTGAGGATCGCCATGGACACCGAAATCAACTTGTCCGAACGCAACGTGATCCTGGTAGAGGACATAGTCGACACGGGTCTGACCCTGATGGTCGTGCGCCGATTGATCTTGGCCCGCGGACCCGAGTCGATCGCGACCGCGACACTCCTCGACAAGTTCTCGCGACGGCTGGTGACGGTGCCGGTGGAATACCGGGGTTTCGAAGTGGGGGAGGAGTATCTGGTCGGCTACGGTCTCGATCTGGCCGGCAAGTACCGCAACCTGCGTGACATCTGGGCCGTTGCCGATCGGCGGGGCGAGTCTTTTGCGCCTCCGTGGTGATAACCTCGGGAAGGTGGCTCGGGACCGCGAGTTCGTGCCGATGAACCTGGTAGGGGTGAGGCTCGAGATGCCCTCCAATGCCCCGGTGGTGCTGTTGAGGGAGGTCGAAGGCGCGCGCTATTTGCCCATCTGGATCGGGGCTGTCGAGGCCCAGGCAATCGTCGTGGCGCTCGAGAAGGAGGAGTTTCCTCGTCCCCTCACCCACGACCTGCTCAGGTTGATCGTGGAGGGGCTGGGAGCCTCGGTCGACCGGATTGTGGTCACCGAGCTGCGCGAGCAGGTCTTTTATGCCGATTTGGTGCTGATCCTGGGAGGGAGGCACATCCACGTCGGGTCCCGGCCGAGCGATGCCCTGGCGCTGGCGGCCCGGACCGCTGCGCCGATCTATGTTGCCGAGGCCGTGCTGGAGCACGCCGCCATCGAGATCGCCGAGGACGAAGACGAGGACACGGTCATCCAGCGCTTCCGTGAGGCCCTCGAGGACGTCACCGTCGAGGATTTCCTCGATCCGCCCAGCCAGACGGGCTAGAAAGGCCCTCTAGACCGGCCGGGCCCCATCGGGCGGCGATTTTCGAGGTTATCCACAGGAACCGTTGACAACTCCGGCCCCGGCCGACTAGCTTTCCGGCGGGTAATTACGGCCCTGTAAGCAGATACCTGCCAGCAAGCCTGCCACCAAGAAGGAAGGGCGACGCCAAATGTCGGAGATCGGTTATCGCGCCCCCCAGGTGTGCCGCCTGGTCGGGATTACCTATCGGCAACTCGACTATTGGGCGCGCACCGAGCTCCTTCAGCCCTCGCTTCGCCCGGCCGGCGGTTCCGGCACCCAACGGCTCTACGCCTTCAGCGACGTCGTTCAGCTCAAGGTGATCAGGAAGCTGTTGGACGCCGGCATGTCCTTGAAGAAGATCCGCCAAGCCGTGGAAATCCTTCAAGATGAGCTGCAGAGCGCGCGACCTCTGGCCAACGTGACGCTCCTTTCCGACGGTCAGACCATTTTTGCGGCCCACTCCCCTGGTGAGGTTTGGGACGTGCTCAATCGTGGACAGGGGGTGTTCTTCATCGCCGTCGGCCCGGTCCAAAACGAATTGGAGGGCGAGATCCACGAGCTGTTCCCCTCGGTGGGGGCCCCAGCCGTCGCCGAAGCGGGGGCCACCTGAGCGACCCGTCTTTCATCGACAACTCCGGCGACTCCTCTCCCAGCGACCATCCGGGCGAAGCCGAAACGATCGTTTTTGCCCACAACAGTGAGCGGCAGTTCGCTCTGCTTCTCGATTTCTACGGGATGAGATGGCAGTACGAATCTCGCTCGTTTCCGCTGGCATGGAGCGGTGAAGGCAGGCCGACCCAGTTCTTCACCCCCGACTTCTACCTACCGGAAGAAGACCTCTTCGTCGAGATCACCACCATGAATCAGAAGTTGGTGACCAAGAAGAATGCCAAGGTGCGTCGGCTCCGCGAGCTCTACCCGGAGATCCGTTGCAAGATCCTCTATCAGCGCGACTACTTGCATTTGGTGGCCAAGTACGGTCTGGAGGAGCCGGACCAGTTGGCCGAGGTAACACCGCCGACCCGGCTGCCAGGCCCTCCCCAGGTGACCCGCCTCGACGCCCGCGGGGAGAGAGCGACCGCTTCCTGAGGCGGTCTATTCTCCGGGGCCGTGGCCCGGCGGTCTCCCCTTCACGACCAGCACGCTGCCCTCGGGGCGCGCTTTGTCGATTTCGGGGGTTGGGAGATGCCGGTTCAGTACGACTCGGTCCTCGCTGAACACCAGGCGGTACGCCAACAAGCCGGCGTCTTCGACGTCAGCCATCTGGGGCGCATGAGCCTGGGTGGGGAGGGGGCCGCCGAGCTCTTGCGCGGCCAACTGTGCAACGACATCGACAAGATCGAACCGGGGCGAACCCAGTACACCATGGCCCTCAACGAGAACGGGGGGATCGTCGACGACATCGTCGTGTGGCGGTGGGAGGAGGAGCAGTTCTGGGTGCTCCCCAACGCCGCCAATTACGACCAAATCGTGGCCCGCTTCGAGCAGGCGGCCCCCTCCGGGATCGAGATCGAGCGACTCCAGGAGAAGACGGTGATGTTGGCGGTCCAGGGCCCCGATGCCCCGAAGGTTCTCGACCGGGTGCTGGGCGGGCACCCTGGTCGGTTCCGGACCTGGGCTGGCGAGTTCGCCGGAGCACCGGTCTGGGCGGCCGGCACCGGCTACACCGGTGAGCGGGGGGGGGAAGTTTGCACCCCCGCTGAAGTAGGAGCAGGTTTGCTGGCGGCCATTGTGGAAGCCGGCGCCAAACCGGCTGGCCTCGGTTGCCGGGACACCCTTCGCCTGGAAGCCGGTCTCCCTTTGTGGGGCCAGGACCTGGACGAGGAGACCACCCCCCTCGAGGCCGGGCTCGACTGGGCGGTTTCCTTCGGCCGGAGGTTTGTGGGAGCGGCTGCCTTGGAGGAGCAAAGGCGGCGGGGGTTGGGGAAGAAACTGGTGGCGTTCTCATTAGAGGGCCGCCAGATCCCACGCCACGGTTATCGGTTGCGGGCGGGGGGATCGGAGGGGTCTGTGGCCAGCGGAAACTTCAGCCCAACTCTCGGTCACGGCATCGGCTTGGGGTATCTCGCCCCTCCGGAGTCGGACGCCCCAATCGAGGTGGAGATGCGAGGACAGTGGGTGAGCGCCGAGCGAGTCGATCCGCCGTTCTTGAAGAGGAGCTGAATGGATTTCACACCCCATACCGACGCCGACATATCTTCCATGCTCGCCACCCTCGGTTTGTCGGAGCCCGAGCAGCTGTTCTCCCACATACGGGCCGACGCCTTGCTCGACCGTCGGCTCAACCTGCCCGGCGGGTTGGCCGAATCCGACCTGGCCGGTTGGGTGGCGCAGACCGGCAGCCGCAACCGCACCGGGCTGGCGTGCTTCGCCGGCGGTGGCTTCTACGACCACTACCTGCCGCCCGTGGTCCGCTCCTTGACGATGCGTCCAGAGTTCGTCACGTCGTACACGCCCTACCAGCCCGAGGTGAGCCAGGGGGTGCTTCAAGCCCTCTACGAGTTCCAGTCGATGATCTGTGACCTGACTGGGATGGAGGTCGCCAACGCCTCCCTCTACGACGGTTCCTCGGCGGTGCTCGAAGCCGTCAACCTGGCGGTAGGTGCCACCGGTCGGCGCACCATCTGGGTCTCGCGGGGAGTAAGTCCCCGGACTCGGGAGGTGCTCAGGACCTTCGCTTTGGCTCGGCGGCTCGACATCGTCGAACACCCGCTGGTGGGTGGCCGCACCGCCTGGGTAGACGAGGGAGCCGAACCGGCGGCGGTGGTGATGGCCCAACCCAACTACCTCGGGGTGATCGAGTCGTACCAAGAGATGGTGGAGCTGGCCCACCGTAAAGACGCCCTGGCCATGGTGTCGGCGGACCCGATCATGCTCGGGATGTTGCGATCGCCGGGTTCGGTTGGTTGCGATGTGGTGTTTGGAGAGGGGCAACCGCTCGGCAATCCGCTCTCCTTCGGGGGCCCGGTGTTCGGATTCTTCGCCACGACCAACACCCATGTGCGGCGGCTACCCGGCCGCCTGGTCGGGAAGACCAAGGACGGTGCGGGTCGAACCGCCTACGTCCTCACCCTCCGGGCGCGCGAACAAGACATACGACGAGAAAAGGCCTCATCCAACATTTGCACCAACCAGACCCTCAACGCTTTGGCGGCGGCTGTCTATCTGGCATGGGCCGGTCCGGAGGGGATGGCCGAGATTGCCGACCGCTCGGTGCAGAAGGCTCATTACCTGGCGCGGCGGTTGGAACAGCTCCCCGGGGTGAGTCTCGCCAACGATGGCCGGTTTGGGCGCGAGTTCGCCATGCTCTTGCCCATCGAGCCGGGGGACGCGGTTGCGGCCATGGCTGACCGCGGATTTCTGGCCGGCATCCCGCTCTCGATCGATTACCCCGAGCTGCCCGGCGGTCTGTTGGTGGCGGTCACCGAGCAGCGGGCGAAGGCCCAACTCGATGGCTACGCCGCCGCTCTGGCCGAGGTCGTGGCCCGATGATTCGGGCGGGCGGCTCGGCCTCCTCTTCCCCCCTGGTCGGGGGGGGGGAAGAACCTACGCTCCTGGAGATCTCGTCTCCGGGGCGGCGGGCATCCTCGGTGGTCGACCTGGATGTGCCTCGCCGCCACCTTGACTTACCGGAGCTGGCCGACACCCGCCCGCCCCTTCCCGAGCTCTCCGAACACGACCTGGTGATGCATTTCACCCGACTGGCCCATCGCAACTTCGCGGTCGACCTAGGTGGTTATCCCTTGGGCTCTTGCACCATGAAATACAACCCGAAAATCTGCGATTGGGCCGCCGAGCACCCAACCTTTCGGAATCTCCACCCGGCCAGCCCGGCCGAGCTGACCCAGGGAGCGCTGGCGGTTCTCGTGGAAGCCGAACGTTGGCTGTGCGAGATCACGGGCATGGCCGCCGCCACGTTCCAACCGCCGGCGGGAGCAGCGGGGGAAGTGACCGGATTGCTGATCATGAGCGCCTATCACGCCAGCAAAGGGGAGAACCGCCGTCGGGTGATCATCCCCGACGCCGCCCATGGGACCAACCCGGCTTCGGTCTCCCTGGCGGGATTCGAGACGGTGGTCGTGCCCTCCAACGACCGGGGCATGGTCGACCTCGATGCGCTCCGGACGATGGTCGACGGCGAGACCGTCGGCTTGATGCTCACCAACCCCAACACATTGGGGTTGTTCGAACGAGAGATCGTGGAGATCGCCGAAGTAGTGCACGCGGCCGGTGGCCTTGTCTACTACGACGGGGCCAACCTCAACGCCATCCTGGGCGTGGTTCGACCGGGGGACATGGGCTTTGACATCGTCCACTCCAACCTGCACAAGACCTTCGCCACTCCCCACGGCGGCGGTGGGCCGGGGGCCGGACCGGTGGCGGTCGTGGAACATCTCGTCGACTTCCTACCCGGCCCGCGCCCGCGGCGCCGTTCCGACCAGAACTACGAATGGTTCATGCCGGCCAAATCGATCGGCCGGTTGCATGGCTACCACGGGAACTTCCTAGTCGTCTTGCGGGCCCTCACCTACATGAGGGCATTGGGAGCAGCGGGCTTGCGAAGGGTGGCGGAGCGGGCGGTGATCAACGCCCGCTATCTGGCGGCCCAGTTGAACGAGCACTATCCCCTGGCCTTCGACGAACCCTGCATGCACGAATTCGTCGTCACCCTGGAGGGTGTCAAGAAGGCCACCGGCATCCGGGCGATCGACATCGCCAAGGCCCTGCTCGACCACGGTTTCCACGCTCCCACGATGTACTTCCCGTTGATCGTCGACGAAGCCTTGATGGTGGAGCCGACCGAGACCCAATCGAAGGAGACGCTTGACCTGCTCGCCTCGGTGCTCGCCGATCTGGCCGCCGAGGCGCACACAAATCCGGCTGCGCTTACCGGCGCACCCGTGAACACCCCGGTCGGCCGGCCGGATGAAGCATCAGCCGCCCGCCATCTCGACGTGCGTTGGAGGAGACCATGACCAGTCTGGCCGAACCCCTCGTGTTTTCCGACGGCCGCACCCGCTTGGTGAGACAGTGGCCGGCCGAGGGCCCGGCATGGTGCCGGCTCCTCTTGGTGCACGGTCTCGGCGAGCATTCCGGGCGGTACGAGGCCATCGCGAGCCAGCTGGCGTCGGCCGGGATCGAGGTGCGCGCTTTTGATCTGTCGGGATTCGGCGCCTCGTCCGGTCGCCGTGCCTATGTGGAGACGTGGTCCACCTATCTCGACGAGGTCGAGGAGGAGCTATCCAAGCTGGCCGGGCCCAAGGTCCTCCTCGGCTATTCGATGGGTGGTCTGATCGCCTTGGAGTACTGCCTGGCCGAACGACCGCCGCCCGACCTGCTCGTGCTGAGCGCTCCGGGGTTGGGGGGCGGCCAGGCCTGGCAGCGGGCTCTGGCGCCCCTGATCGCTGCCGTGGCTCCTCGGTTGCGGCTACCAACCAAGATCACGGGTGAGCAACTCTCCCGCGACCCCGAGGTCGGCAAGGCCTACTTCGCCGATCCGCTCGTTCTGCGGACTGCGACCGCCAAGCTCGGCGCCGAGCTCTTTGCCGCCGTCGACCGCACCCTTGCCAACCTGTCCCGGCTCTCCGTGCCGACTCTGGTCATCCACGGAGCCTCCGACACGCTGGTCCCCCCCGTGCTGAGCCTGCCGCTCCACGAATTGCCCGGTGTCAACAGGCGCCTCTACCCGGGGCTCTGCCACGAGCTATGCAATGAACCGGAGGGGCGGCAAGTGGTCGGGGACGTGGCGGCCTGGTTGAAGGCCAACCTCACTCCCAGGGGCTGACCGGCACTCCGGCAGTCAGATATGCCGGTCTGATCCTCTCTTCCCAAAGATGTTGTTTCAGCGACCACGGGCAGAAGGCCGCCCGCAAGGCACGCCGCGTGACGATC
>Ga0209341_10001938_pt1 | contig 20090 bp, 18 predicted proteins | sample RifCSP13_2_FD_184020 | JGI IMG/M metagenome (GOLD analysis project Ga0209341, IMG submission 184020) | Soil microbial communities from Rifle, Colorado - Rifle CSP2_sed 13_2 (SPAdes) (version 2) | ecosystem: Environmental > Terrestrial > Deep subsurface > Rock core/Sediment | place: Rifle... | reverse complement strand
GGTCGTTTTACTCCCTCGCAAAGACAGTTGAGAAGTCTTCCCTATTTGTAATCCTTCAAATCCACAACCATAAGCTTCAACTCTGTCATCTCCTCTATTGCATATCGAACCCCTTCTCTACCCACACCTGAATCCTTAACGCCTCCATAGGGCATGTTCTCTACCCTGAAGCTTGGATAATCATTTACAATGACGCCACCAACCTCTAGAGCCTTGTAAGCTTCGAATGCCTTTTTAATGTCCTTAGTAAATATCCCAGCCTGAAGACCATACCTAGTATTATTCACCCACTTAAGTACCTCATCAAAGTCCTTATACCTTTCGATATGCACAACAGGACCAAATACCTCGTCGCAGCTCACGTTACAGGTTGGCGGGACATTTGTTAATACTGTAGGTTCTATCAAACAACCGTCTCTGTGTCCACCTGTAAGAAGCTTTCCACCCCTATCCACAGCCTCATCAACCCAGTTCATAATCCTATCTGCTGAAGCTGTATCAATAACAGGCCCCACGTCAGTATCCTCAAGCATTGGATCGCCAAGCTTTAAAGCCTTAGTCCTTGTAACAAACATATCCATGAATTTATCGAAGATCTTATCGTGTATGTACATCCTCTGGACTGAAATACAACTCTGCCCTGCCTGATAAAATGCCCCCCAGCAGTTCCTGTTAACAGCGAATTCCAAATCAGGTGGGTCTTCATCCACGATGCTTGCCGCATTACCTCCAAGCTCTAGTGTAACCTTCTTCTTAGGAAATTTCTTCATTAGCTCCCATCCAATCTCGTCGCTGCCTGTGAACGAAACCTTTCTTATGCGCTCATCCTCCATGACGGGTTCAATCTGAGAGCCTGGAAGAGGAATAATATTAAGCCCGCCAGGAATTAAACCGGCCTCCATCACGACCTCTCCAAGTATAAGAGCAGAAAGAGGGGTCTGTGAGGCAGGTTTAAGAATCATGACGTTACCTGACGCAATTGCTGGAGCAACCTTATGTGCGACTAGGTTAAGTGGAAAATTAAAAGGAGAGATTCCCATTACAATCCCTAATGGGAACCGTTTCACTATTCCAAACCTTTCCTCATTACCTGGGACAATATCAATTGGAATAAGCTCGCCTCCGGCAAACCTGTTTGCTTCTTCCGCAGCAACTTTAAATGTTGTCATCGCACGGCCTACTTCCACTCTTGCGGTCTTTATCGGTTTTCCACCCTCTTCTACTAGGGCTTTAGCAAATTCCTCTTTCCTTTTCTCAATTCCGGATACAATTCTCATGAGTATATCGCTTCTTTCGTAACTAGGAGAGTTCCTGAATTTCTCAAAGGCCTTCTCTGCAGCGTCAACTGCCCCCTTTGCCTCTTCTAAAGAAGGTATATTTATTACACCAACGACTTCATTATTATAAGGGCTTCTTACTTCCCTCTTTTTCGAATTTTTAACCCACTTGCCATTAACTAAAAACCCATATTCCTTAGCCATGAAACTTTCCCCCTTTTTATTTTAACTCGATAATTCCCTCTAGCTTGCTACCGGGTTCCCTCAGTCCCCCCGTGTCATTGCGAACGAAGTGAAGCAATCTCTCATTTTTGGATTGCTTCGTCGTGGAACCTGTACTGAGCTTGGTCGAAGTACTCCTCGCAATGACTACCAAGTCCTTGTTCAATCCTGAAGATACCCTGCAGCTTGCTGCTGGGTCCTTCATTAAGATTTGATAAAGTCTTATCACACAAGCACCTATAAATTATTAAACAAAAGATTAGGGGTTAAGTCAAGTTATTGGGAAATTTGATGACAAAGTTATATCAATCGCCAGTAAAGAGTCTGGATAATTTCTTTGCCATTGTAGGGGCAGGCTTCGTCGTGAGCTCAGCCGAACGGTCTTGCACCTGCCCTAATTTTGGGCAACCGCAAGGGTTGCCCCTACAAGTTGATCATACGGTCTGAATATATGGAACTGGTGGACCACTCCTTTTTATTGAATTTGATCGACGAGAGGCAAGACATTCTTGTCTTGTCACGTAGTGCTAAGAACCTCATACACAATTACATGGTAGCCAGGACATTCCTGTCCTGCATTGCCATAAGAGTGTAGGGACTGATCCCCGTATCAGTCCGGATATTTAGTGCCCGTTCGGGGAACGGGCACTACACTATCTAAAACGGGATTAGAAAAACCCCATGCACAATTATAATGATAGACAGGACATTCCCGTACTGCATTGCCATAAGAGTGTAGGGACTGATCCCCGTATCAGTCCGAATATTTAGTGCCCGTTCGGGGAACGGGCTCTACACAATCTAAAACGGGGTTAGAAAACCTCATACACAATTACATGATAGACAGGACATTCCCGTACTGCATTGCCATAAGAGTGTAGGGACTGATCCCCGTATCAGTCCGAATATTTATTGCCCGTTCGGGGAACGGGCACTACACAATCTAAAACAGGGTTGGAGAACCACGTCTATCAGTACTAAATCGAGAGAACGATAGACGAGACTTTCTAGTCTCGTCAACGCCAATGCGGGACTGGAAAGTCCCGCCTATCCCTTTTGCCTTCCGCATCTGCGCGGGCGGGGTTGGGAAACCCCGCCTTATTATTGAACAATAAAGATTAATGTATTACTTAAAGGATCAGTACCATCGCAACCTGCCGCTCCTGTACTATCAATACATCCATTTATTCTGATTTCATCTCCACTCGTCCCAGCAGCCACATCTAGTGAGAATGTACTCAAAACATTATTCATGATAGGTGCAGCACAAACAAACATCAAATTATTCCCTGGATCTAGATCTGAAACAGGATTGCTGTTAACGAGAAATTGAACACAGAGATCATCTGTATTTTGACCTGAGAATGCCTCAATAACAGTAGATCCACCTGCCACAGGGGTTAGGTCCCCAGCGGTGATTATTATGCCAGTTGGTGGTAAAGTTGGTGTAGGTACAGGGGATGGAGTAGGTGCTGGTGTAGGAGCAGGTGTAGGAACAGGAACAACTGTTACAGATTCAACATCATCTGGGTCACCGGCGCACGAACTATCAATACCAATATCTATACAACACTCGACTAGATTAACCATCGGTGACATAACACCCGCAGTAGCCTGAATGATCGCTGTAGCCACACCTCCTGCATCAGTATTAACACAGACAGGTTCCGGTGCCGGAAGAATCGAAAGAGTAGGCACCGCAGGGCTTATAACATCGAAACATACCTGTTGTCCCGCTTGAATTGTTGAACAAGTACACGTACCCTGGGCACCCGAGACAATCGGATCCGTACATACGAGGTCAGGTAGTGTAGTTGTAGCTGGCACAACTGTTACAGCTTGAACATCCTGTAAGTCAACACTATCACATGTACCATCACCAGTGGATATGCAACACTGCACTAGATTAACCTCGTCTGATACAACAGTTAGTGCCTCAACGACTTTTAGAACGTCACCACCTGTATCAGTGGTAGCACAGGGAGGCGGAGCAATCGTAAGAGAAGCCATAGTAGTAGGGCTTATAACAAAGAGACATAATTCGGAACCCGGACCTAGATCAGTTGAGCAAGAACAAGTACTCTGATCACCGGAGGCAACCTGGTCAGGGCATACAAGGTCTATTGATGGTATTGGAGTAGCTGTAGGAACAGGAGTGGGTGAAGGAGTTGGAGTAGGAACTGGTGTAGGAGTAGGAACTGGTGTAGGTGAAGGAATCGGAGTAGGCGTAGGCGCTACTTGAGTAATTATAACAAACACTTGAATTGTACGTTGTCCCACAGGGACACTTGGACAAGACGGGTCAATATCAAATGGATTGTCAAGAACGATTGTAGCAGTTATAGTTTGTATTCCATTAGAATTGTTTGCAGTTGTATACTGAGTAACGGCTGCGCCATCCGCTTCTTCTCCAATCACCTGTGTCATTAGTGGATTAAGCATTCCTAAGGCAGGATTACTGAGCGAAAAGTTCACATTTGTTCCTGGCGGAATACCTATAGTGTCAAATTCCAAGGTGACAATGACAGGTGGATCAGCAGGAGCAGTAGTAACGGTCTGGTCAGCAGGTGGAATCATCCCTACACCCGCCAATAATATTGTGCCAAAATCAGACTCCTCCTCTAGGTCCGGAGTGGTTAAATTGACTGCCACATTTAACTCTGCTGTAGGTAGTTCACCTGAGCTAAGTTGACCTGGTGTGGCAATAAATATTCCGGCAAGGTAATTTGCAACAGCCTGACCATCTACAATAATTACGTCACCACCAAATACACATCCTGAAAGTAGTTCTGGAAGGTCAGACATTGTTATTTCAAATTCTATAGTTGTGCCATCTTCGAAAACCCCTGTAGTCACCTCTACGAGACTCTGATCTGATGAATTACCAAAAAGCGCAATTGGATTAAAGTTAACAAAAATTATTCCTGTATGAGCGGGGTTGTCGGAAGACCCCTGGTCTAAACTACTAACACAGTTAAGCCCAACAAACACAAAAAACACAGTTAAAATCAATAAATAATGCTTTAACTTATTATTGCTATCTAAGGTTTTTATCAGTTTTTTCACTAATTATTCCTCCATTAAAAAGAGATTGGTCTTTTGTGGCCTTACAGCCCAGCATTCACAGTGAATTCAAAACTATCAACTGAGCCATTATCAAGTGAGGCTTCAAAAACAGCGGGGTCTACTATAACAACGTCAGGGCCTGGTATAAGGATTAACACTTCTGCAATCCCACGGCTATTACTTAGCTTAGTATAAGGAGAATCAACAAACGCCCCTTGCTGAAACCACTGTGTTATAGGTGTTAAGTCGCAGGGTTGTGGCTTACACTTACCATTGTCAACAAGCTGAAGAGCGCGAGCGTCACTCACTCCATCCCCATTTGTATCCACTACAAGAGAATTTTGGTCTGCAAAGGATAGGGAAAATCTTACCCTTACATCGTTTAATGCGTTTCCATCTGGGTCCTGAACGAATGCTTGTATTCGAAACGTTGGCTGAAGGGATTCAGGGGGTATGGTAATATCATCAAGAGGGTTTACAATCTCTACAGTTGAGCCCTGAGGGGCAAATGGGGGGTTTGGACCACAGCTTAGTGCGATTATAAGTGTCAAAATGACAAGTGCAGGGAATAAAGCAATACCCAAAATCTCGGGTTTTTCCATTATCTTTTCCTCCTTTACTTAACTATCCTTGGGGTTATAAAGATTATTAGTTCTCTTCTTGCGTCAGCATTCCTTGTGCTTCTAAAAAGCCATCCAAGAAGCGGAACTCTGTTGAACCAAGGAATTCCTCGCATGTTTTCTGCAATTTCCCTTGTAAAAATCCCTCCAATAACAATAGTCTCACCGTCTGATGCTATAGACTGGGTTTCTGCCTCATTTCTCCTTATAGAAGGCTGTCCATTTGCTCCCGTAAGTGCAGGATCAGGGCGGTTATCCGTGACCTTTATATTCATTAGTATTCTATTGTCGTTTGTTACCTGAGGGGTAACTTCAAGTGAGAGAACTGCATCAACAAATTGTGTCTGAGTACCTGCTGCAGAAACACTGAGGAACGGAATAGAAACACCCTGCTCTATTCTTGCAGGTTGATTATTTAGGGTTAGAACCCTAGGGGATGAGAGGATTCTACCATCTCCCCTATTTTCAAGGGCTGAGAGTCTTATATCGAGATCAAATGCACCTGTAAGACTACCTAGAATAATCCCTAATGCTCCACCTGATCCAGTGCCAACGGCTGCAGGAAGGTCAACTAAAAAGTTATTTCCTATATTTCCAAATGGTGGTGGATTCCCAGGAGTAACGCCCCCTGTTTGAATACTTGACGGGAAGAAGGCACCTGTTGGGTTGCCAGTTGCAGCGGATGCGAGGTAATTAGCACCCCACTGTACACCAAGCTCCTGGACGAAATCAAGTGTTGCCTGAACGACTCGTGCTTCTATTAACACCTGAGGTGTTCTTGTATCAAGGCTTTTTAAGAGTTCTTCAATTTGCTTTACCCTGATTGCTGTATCTGTAACTAATATACTATTTGTGCGTGTATCAACCTTGATATCCCCTCTTGGGCTAAGAAGCGGGTCTGCAAGGGGTGTGAGTTCATCAGCAGTAGCATAGTTTATAAAAATTTGTCTTGTAATAAGAGGCTCAAGCTGTTCTTTTGACCTAGCAGCCGCCCGGATTGCAGTCTGCTTAGCTTGAATCGTCTTAAGTGGGGCGACCTTAATTACATTTCCTTCAACAACTGCGCCAAGAATAGCGTCCTCAAGCACTATGTCAAGAGCCAAGTCCCATGGAACGTTTGAAAGCTTTAAAGTAACAGTTCCTTTTACATCCTTTGAAACAATAAAGTTAAAACCGCTTATGTCCGCAAGGATTTTAAGCACATCTCTCACATCAGCATCTTTGAAATCAAAGGAAACAAGCTGGCCTCGATAGGCTTTCTTTGCTCCTGGCGTAGTTGTGATACGAAAATCAAATGCATAGAGAGGACCCTCTGGCACCGGCTGTAACCCCTCGGTTAACTTTTCCTCTCCTTGGGGTGTTCCAATGTTGACAGTGATAAAATTTCCCTCCTGTTTAACCTCAACAGGTGCGTCTTCTTTGAGGTCCACAACGACTATAACCTTCCTTGCTATGAGTGGGTCTCTAAAGGAAGATATGAAGCTTACGGGGCTATCAAAATCATTAACGTTCCTACTGACCTGAAGTTCTTCAGGAAGGAAAACATCTTGAAGACTTATATTAAGCTTTTTTTCTTCTTTAGGGAGCTCCTCATATGTGACAGGAGCCGATGTTTTTATAGTTACTATTCCTACCCCCTCTTTTACCTCAAAACCTATGCTCTCTACAGTGTTCAAGGCAGCGCTGCCAGGCGCTCCAGATGGAGATGACTGAGTGGACGGCTGAGATTCTACCATTTGCGTTGTTGTAGGTAATACATCTTCCTCGATCACCTTTGGAGTATTTTCCTCTTTGTAGCTCGTAGCCACTGTCTCTTTTGGAGAATTGGGTTGAGCGGAAGGCTGAGATTTTTCCACCTGAGTTTTCTCTGATACCTTTATCTTTTCCTCTCCACTCTGTTTTGTAACTCTTAAAGTAAGCACATTTTCTTGCTGTTTAAGCTCAGCCATTGCATCCTCTTTAAGTTCCACAATGACTATTACATCCTCTTCAACAGCAGGGTCTTTAAAGGTACTTATGAAGCTAACTGGGCTACCAAACTCATTTACGTCTCGCGAAACCTGCAATTCTTCAGAAAGAAAAACATTTAAAAGCTTTATATTAAGCCTCTTTTCCCCTTTAGGAAGCTCCTCAAACTTTACTGGAACAGTTGTTCTTATTGTAACTATTCCAACCAAACCTTGAACCCCAAAACCAATGCTTTCAACCTTATTTGAGCCTGTAGCAATTTGCTGTTTGTGAGTAGAAGTCACAACTTGAGACTGAGACACAAATGACTTATTTATTTTAGGAAGTAAAGGACTTTCTTTTACAGTTTCAGTATTAAATTCTGCGATAACACCAGCAGTATTCTTATTATCGTTCTCTTGACTAGCTAATCCACTAGATTCGGAATTTAAAAAGGAAACTAAAGCAACAAGAAAGAACCCAGCAAAAAATGCTTTCAGGATAAGTTTCATCCAACCATCCTCCTTGAGTTAATCTTCACTCCTGTTATTGCTCATTCTTCTCTAAACGCGAGGACTGACTTTACTGTCTCAACCTTTTTTTGTCCGAACACATCTTCGAAGTATTTTTTTTCTTCAACCATGATCCCACTTTCTCTTACCTCAATAATCTTTCCCTGCTTACTTCCTATTTCATCTCCTACCCCTAGAAAATAAGTGTTTTTCTCAGGGTCTACAACCATTGCCTTTGATTGTTCCCTTACCCAAACAATACCAACCAATTTGAATTGTTCAAGCGCATACCTCTTAATGGGAGGAAGCGATTTACTAACCTCGGTCTCTACCTCCTTTTTTTCAACAATCTTGATGAAGGGTCTAAATGGATCACGATTTACTAATGGCTTGTATTTAGAGCCTTCTTGTATAGTTTTAAAATCGGTAGCCGTCTTTTGATCCTCTTGAGCATGAGAAACAAAGACCCATAGGCTTATCAATAAGAAAAAGGCTAAACTTTTCCTTATGCCGTGTGCACCTCCATTCATTCTTTAGGCTCCGTTTCCTTGGTTGCTTTTTTTCTTTTTGTACCCTTTTTTGTATCCGGTTGAATAGGCTGTGGTGGGAGAAGCCTAAAAGTCACAGCGGTAAAGGCTGCACTAAGCACTATTTTCTCACCTGTGCTTTTCTTTTTATCCTGACTCAGATTGAGGTCCCTAATATTTACAATTCTAGGAAGCTTAGAGACCCTGTCAAAGAACCTTGCAAGATCATAATACGTGCAGTAGACCTTCATATCTATTGGAATCTCAGCGTATATATCCTTTTTCACCTCGGGCTTAGGGGCAAAGGTATTAGACTCTAAACCAGAAGCTGATACAGCGGCATATATACCATCGATCAAAGAAGGAATTTCTTTCTCCTTGGGAAGCTTACGGACAGCTTCTTCAAATTCCCTATTTAGCCTCTTAAACTCCTGCTCAAACCTGGGAAGCTCTTTTGCTATAGCCTCATACTCCCTTAGTTTAGCTTCATTCTTTTGAAGTTCGTTTTTTGCGCTTTTCAGCTCCTCTGTCTTTGGAGACCAAAAGAAATACCAAAAAACCCCACACATAATCACTATTATGCCAAGTAGAATACCAAGCCTAACGTAGAGTCGCTGTCGATATAAAGCTTCACTAATATTTTCAATAATAGCCATTTTCACCTCTGAGCCTTTTGCTGACTTGGCTTCTTTATATCAGGTTTTTCTTGAGGTTTTTCCTCCGTCTTCACCTTGCCAGAATAATTCAATCTGGACTCTATTACAAAAGCCTTCAAAGGTAGTGTCTGTATTTCTTTGGTATTGATAACCTTTAGCTCAACATTTTGGAAATAAGGAAAGGATTGAAGCCTTTTCATAAAATCTGAAACTGTAAGCTCATCCCATGCAAAACCCTCTATTTTCGCTGACGAACTTTTCTCCGATAATTTATCGATCCAGGCCCTATTAGGAATAGCCTGCCCTAGAGCCTCCATAACATAAAGAGGCCCGGTGCGGTTTTCTTCAAGAACCTTTATAACCCTGATTTTCTCTTCTAGTTCTTTATTCTTGGCTTTAAATTCATCAACCTTTTTCTTAACATCCTCAAGTTTCAAAATACGTGCTTTTGTGTCAGCAATCTTGTTGTTTACATCCCTTATTTCTTTAATCCGCCATAATTGTAAGGCTACAAGCAAGATAAATACAGCTAATATCGCAATAACACCTAGAGTTAGCTCGTTGAGACCCTTTATTTTTTTTCTTTCTTTTACTGGAATAAGATTTATTTTTATCATTTATCCCCTTTTCTCCTTAGAGCAAGCCCTATAACAACACCCATCTTCGGTGCTATATCAAGAATATATTCGGGGTCGAAATCCCTTGGATCGTGAATTATATTTTTAAAAGGATTAACAATCTCTACAGAGGCGCCTATTCTTTCCACAAGCCGCTCTTTTATGTAAGGAACCTTTGAAGACCCGCCTCCGAGTACGATTTTTCTAACAGTTTCTTTTTGTGATGTTGTTGTAGTGAAAAAGTCAATAGTCCTTTCTATTTCTCCGCAGATTAAATCAGCAAAATCACGCGTTATCCTATCAAGATCCTTAGAAATTCCAGTGAGCCCAAGAGAATACTTCATTTTCTCAGCCTCATCGTAGCCAATGTTAAACTCTTTTTGTATCCACTCTGTAAATTGCCTACCCCCTGCAGTAATATCCCTTGCAAATATAGAGACCCCGCCCTTAAGAATATTGATGTTTGTTACAGAAGCTCCGATGTTTATTAATGCAAGAACCTCATCCGTCAAGGGGTAGTTAATTTCAAACATATTCTCAAGGGCAAACACATCTACATCAACCACAACAGGATTTAGCCCAGCCTCGTTTGCAACGGCTATGTAATCCTCTGTTACATCCTTTTTAGCAGCTACAATTAATACATCCATATTACCTTCTTGGCTTTCTCCGGGAAGAATCTGGAAATCATAGTTAACATTATCAATACTATGAGGTATATTCTGTTCAAGCTCCCAAGGAATAGCTTCACGCAACTCCTTTTCACTCATATTAGGAATACTTACCTTTTTTATAATAACGGAGTGTCCAGAAATCGAGATTGCAACGTCCTTTGTTTTAACTCCAAGATCCTTCACAAGTGTTGAAATCGTATCTACCACAGCGCCTGAATTGATTATAACCTTGTTAACTATAGCCTCAGGAGGTAGCAGAGTCTCTCCTATGTTTTTAAGTTGATACCCGTTTCGGGCCTCCTTTAGCTCTGCAAGCTTAATCGCACTAGAACCGATATCGAGTCCAACAATCTCTTTTTTTCCGAAAACCAAACTTACCTCCTAGTGTTACTTTTTTATTACTTTACCTTCTCCAAACTGCTTAGAGCAAACAATTACCCTTAACTCTATAAATGTATGTAATAATATAGCATTATAAATGTATGTAATAATATAGCATTCTCGAAATGTACTAGTTGATTAGTCAAAAAGAACCTATCAGCCCCTTCCTCTAAGGTATATGTACATAGCAGTGTTTCCATTTATTTCTGGTTACTAAAAACCGACTCCTTAAATTACGCTTGAAGAACCATTACTGAATTCACTTGCTCCAAGTAGTTTCGATTTTTGGCTTCAATCTTATCTGTATTGTATCTTATTTCAAAAACTCTATTGTTGTCAATACCTATACTTAAAAGCATTATTCAGACAGGTAATACCTACCTTGCATAAGTGGTAGTGTTTAGGTAGAATTTCCACCAATTTATTATTAGGTCGCTATAAGATTCAATATTTAAGTAATCTACGAGTTGTAATTTACTGAAAACATTAAAATGCCCGGATAGCTCAGTCGGTAGAGCAGAGGATTGAAAATCCTTGTGTCGGCGGTTCAATTCCGTCTCCGGGCATGCTTATTCTCTTTAAAAAGTGAGTCAAAACTGGAGATTATGACACTTTTCATCATACTTTTTATTGGATTTATTTTTTCCTAAATATTATAAAAGAAGCTCGATTGGCCTGAAACAACTAGAAAATAACAAGAAAAGTTTTACGGATTCACATTATTCAAGACTCTTCCTTTATTCATTATTCGGTAAAAATTAAAAAAATGGTGTTTTTTCCAACATAAAGTTACCAGTTCCCCCAGATACAATTCCAGTGTAATCTTCCACACAGTTCACAGTGTAATATCACACACTTATATACAGAGCTTATCAGCCTTCTTTTTGTAACTTCCTTTAACGACTAAATATTATGGATATTGAATATGTTGGTATAAATATTGCTCCTATAAACAAGTAAACACTATATGGGAGGTGAAACTAGGTGAGAAGATTACTTTTATCCACACTCATAGCAGCAGGGCTGACTCTTATTGGGATATACGCATTTGCAGCAATAAGCCACTATAAATAATGCGATAAAGAAGCAGAGCACAAAGCTAGTAGCTCAGGACCAATCCAAGATTCAAGGTTTGGTGCTGTACATTAAAGGCGATTACCTGAAGCTCAAGGACCAAGCAGGTAAAAGCCATCTTATTCAGGCTGATGACCTAAGACTCTTAAAGGAAACAGGATCGGTGATAATGTAAATGTAAAGATAGAAGAAGGAATAGCTGTTTCAGTTGAGAAGATTTGAAGATACCTATCGAAGTTTAGTTATAAAGGTGGGTATAATAATCAGATATTTTGAATTCAAGATCAGAAGGGAAATATGTTAGATAATATTTCCCAACTTCATTTAACAGATTGGTCAAGGTATTGAGGAGCAATTTGTTATTCTAGTATTCACAATACCGGAATTTCAATAGCAACAAAATCCCTTGCTATTTTATAGAATTGTTATAGTATTTATAGTAATTTTTTGTATAGGAAGGAAATCTTGATTCTTCGGAGGTCATGCAATGAGATTTGGGGATTATTTGAAAAATAAAAGGAGACAAAAGAATATCACCCAAGAAGATCTTGCTAGGGCGCTTGGCGTCTCTAGCGTATTTATTCATCAACTTGAAACAGGAAAGGTTGATGCACCATCCTTAGAGAGATGTAACCAGATAGCTGATATTTTAGAAGTCACAATTGATGAACTACGGAATGTCGCTAAAAAAGAAAGACTTAGGAGATTTATGGAAAGAGAAGGCATCACTGAGGATGATTTCGAGGTTCTTACTGAGGGAGAAAGAACACTTATAAAACTTTATAGAAGCCTTGACGAAGATTCAAGACGTGATTTTGGAGGAATGGTATACATGCTTCTGAGGCACTCTCATGACGAAGGCGTTCAGGAAATACTCGAAGAGTTTATGAAATGCGCTTAAAAAACAAATTAGGGACTATATCTACAGCACTTGGAGTAGAGCTTTGTATCTTAGCTTTTGTTGGACTTGTATTTCTTTTCCAGTTTGACAAGGCAAAGGTAGAGCTTGTCAATAAAACAAAAGCTATTTCTGAAACTATCGGTGAGCAGGCTAGCAGCTTTTTTTCACAGAGAATGAAAGTGGGAACAAGCGATGAGTTCTTTCAATTCCTAGATCAAAGACTCGGAAGAAAAAAACTCTTCAACACATTCGATGTAGCACCAAAGTTCTTCACCGTTGTATTAAGACGTGATGTTGAAAGTGGAAAGGTAGCAGATGATATTAAGGACGATTTTTACCCTAAAAGGGGATATACTGTATCAAACCAACATGGAATGATATCGGTTTCCGTTCCTTTTGCCATTCAAGGTCAATCTGAGCCCTTCGGAATTGTAAAAATTGACTCGGACACTCAAGCAATTAGGGAAAAAGTACTTGCCGATAATTCCCTTCTATACGCTGCTATTCTTGTAGTTCTAAACAATCAGGCCTTTATACTTTACCTCCTTCAAAGGAGAAGAAAGGAGGTTATCTTTGAAAAGGGATACCTTAGGGAGCATTCCATAGGCGCACTGAAAATCATGTATAGAGTTCTTGGCGATATAATACAAGATCACGAAGGCGCTGGAGAACCAAGCGCGAAGCAAGGAGAAAGCAAGAAAGTAATTTCAATTTCAGAACTTGTTGAAAAAAGAAAGAAATGAAGAAAGTTCTTATATTACTAATCACCTCGTTATCCTTGTTCTGGGCATGTGCTAGCCCAGATGAAACTGGGTCTGTAGCCCTAGAGGGGCCGATCCTAGAAAGCATAAATCAAGAAGGCAACCTTGAATTCAACGGTGCTGTGGTTAACTCCGGAGACACACCAGTTAACTTTGTCGAAGTTGTTTTGATACTAAAAGACGAGAACGGAAAGGTTATAGAGGCAAGTTCCACATCGGTTATTGGAGAAGATTCCCAGAGTCTACTCCAGCCATCTGAAAGAGCTTTCTTTACTCTAACTGCAAAATCAGACCCGAAAAGAATAGCGTCAAAAGAGGTAGAAATCTTTTCTGAAGGGGCTTCAGACTTACCACCTTCTTCTTAGTAATCATTAGCAATAAATCAGCTCACACGAAATAATTATTAGAGGATCCGAGGACAACTTTGTTTATCGAATCAACATGCCTCTAGCTCACAACTATAAGATCGGTTTATTTTCCACCGAGTCAGATATAACGATATTCATTAACTTCAATCATTAGTACCTGAGTCAACTGAGTTTATTAAACAGTTAGACCGGCATGTATTTTTTAAATTGTCATTTTAAAAGACTATTTCTTATCAGAAGGTTACGTATTACTGAGCTCAATAAGATGTATGATTACCTCAATACGACTATCTTCATTAACACCTTCTTTGACACCAAGGCCAACACTCATCACCTTAAATCTTTGGGGAGAAATTCCCTTAGAAACTAGATAGTTCTTTACAGTTTCGGCCTGGGTCTCCCCTAATTTAATATTTTCTTCTTCGGATTTCTGCTCAGTTCCATAACCTTCTATTGTTACTGGAAGATTTGAATATCCAGCCAACACACCTGCCAGTGCATCTAGAGAAGGAAATGCATCAAATAGAATGGTTGTTCCTGAAGGAGCAAAGACGCCATGAAGGTTAACTTTTACGACATCCTTCACATGCTGAATCTTGGCTCCGTATATCCTTGATACCTTGTCTAAGATGCCACTTCTGAGCTCAAATTTTGTCTTTGATTGTTCGTATGCCATTTCTGCTAGGGCTATAGCCTTCTCACCAAGCTTAATAGATTTTTGGTATTCACCTAAAGTTAAATTCTCCTCTGCCATACTGTAGGTTTGACGTGCCTCATCTAGTGCTTGGGGATTAAAATCTTCGGCAGACACATCCTCAGCGGCATTTATTCTCTCTGAGGCCTTCTCAAGCGTATCAAGTGCGCTCGAAAGCATTCTATCCTGAGAAATAGCCAGTTTTTCTTTAATTTCCTCAAGCCTCGTGACGTTTTTTCTTAACTCCACTTCATAGCTTTTCTTTATGGCATTTGTCTCATCTATTTGAGATTTTATTACTTGAAGCTCATTTTCATAGGTTTTTTTTCTTGATATTGATATTGCAGTCTTCGATCTTATTTCAGAAATCAGTCGAAATTCCTCTGCCCTTTCATCTTTTCCATTCTTAAGTTCTCTCTCTGCCTGCTCATAGAAGAACCGTGCTTCCTTCATAACATCAGGAGCATATGTTTCACCACCTTCTCTTTTCGCATCTTCCAAAAGATCGTATGCACTCATTATATCCTTGATAGGAGTTGCTGCCTTAGGGGCACTAGCGAAGGTAAGAGTGACTATGAAAAGAATAAAGATTCTCATTTATCCTCAAATTCATTAATTTCTGCTTCAACTTCTGCATTTGTCGCTTTTAATTCTTCTGTTCGACTCCTGGTTTTTTTAAGAAATTCCTTCTTTTCTTCAACCCCTTTTTTGACCCTTGATTCCTCTATGAGAGCGTTTAGATAGTCAACTTGATAAGAGGCTTTCTCCAGTATGATCTGTGTAAACCCTGGCCTACCAGAGTTAAAAGATTTCTTTGCTTCCTCAATCCACTTCGATGCTTTATTAACTTCTTCTGTAGGAATCTCGGTAGATTTACTTTCAAAACTAGAAAGTTCTATCTCCAGGGCTTTTATTTTGCTTAGTGTCTCCTCATCATCCTCTTTAGACAGAGAATAAGAAAATGAAAGCAACAAGAATAAAACCGTTACTATGATAGTCCTCATTCCAAAATAATATAGTCAAATATAAATTCTAATTTTTCGGCACCTTTTCCAAAACCCTTAAATACCATAACATTCCAAATAATTTTATAAAATACTATATTCAATAAGAAAATTGGTCAAGATAGAGTATGCATAGTATATAAAAACTTAAAAATTTTTAAAATTTTTAATATCACTCTAGGCATTTCCGACTAATAGTGATAAAATAACGGTGGCCATGGTATTGAGAAAGGTTATTTCGAAAGTAGTTTTTTCTTTTGGAATACTTTTTTTCTCGATCATTCCAATTGTAAATTCATCTCATGCGGATTTTTACTCTTACGTAGATCAAAAGGGCGTTCATCATTATACAAACATCCCGCCAACAGATAAAAAATATAAACTTAAATGGAGAACAAAGAAAGCGTCTGTAAAACCAAACGGCATTTACAACTACCCGAAATCCTATGAGGAAGATATTCTAAGAGCCGCCAAACAACACGACGTCGATCCTGATCTTGTTAAAGCAGTAATTAAAGTAGAATCGAACTTCAACTCAAGTGCTATTTCACGAAAAGGTGCTATGGGAATTATGCAGCTTATGCCAGATACTGCAGAGGGCTACAGTGTCGACAATCCGTTTAACCCAAAAGAAAATATAGATGGTGGAACAAAATACTTAAAGAAGCTCATAGAAATGTTTGGCGGCGATCTCAAGCTTGCCCTAGCCGCTTATAATGCAGGTGAAAACGCTGTGATAAAATATGGATTCAGGATTCCACCTTATAATGAAACAATTGATTATGTTGAAAAAGTTTTAATGCATTATAACAATTTAAAAGAAAATAGCGGAAAGTAGATATAAACCGTTAATCATTGAGTGATTCTGTTTAGTAAAGTTTTTCGTAGAATTCAACAAAAGCTGTTTAAATATGAAAAATAATTCTACTTTTTGCCTTTTTGTTGGCCTAATAAATATTATTAGTTGACCCTGATTTTAAATTGTGATAACATATTTTAAATCAACGCCAAGGAAGGGAGCTAATGTTCAAAATCGGTGATCTTGCCGTTTATCCAGTTTATGGCGTTGTGATAGTTAAAGGGATCGAAGTTAAGGAAATATGCAGTACTAAAAAGACCTTTTACATATTTAAAGTTGTAGACAGTGACGTTACAGTAATGGTACCTACCGATAATACCCATACAGTTGGAGTAAGACCTATAATCTCAAAAGCGGAAATCCCAAGAATCTATCAAATACTTAGAACCAGAAAAAGAACGAATAATTCAACAAACGGTCATAAAAGTTGGAATAAAAGGTACCGTGAATACGCCGAAAAATTAAAGAGCGGAAACATATTCGAAGTAGCCGAGGTATTAAAAGACATATACCTTCTCCAAAATGAAAAAGAACTTTCTTTCGGAGAAAGAAGAATAATGAATGCCGCACGCACACTGCTTATTAAAGAAATCTCGATCTCAAAGAACTTGGAAGAAGAGTCAATTGCTGGAGAAGTTGAAAAACTCCTCGTCGAATAAGTAGAATTCTTGTATTTACTTTTCTCGATCCCTTGAATCATGCCAAAAGATATCATTGACATAAAAGCTGCCTTAAGGCTCAAGGGCTTTTCTTTTCGTATTTCTTCCCGCGTAAAAGGTATAAAAGCAGGAATTCATAAAAGTCAGCATAAAGGGATAAGTCCGGATTTTCTTGAATATAAAGAGTATTCCTATGGTGATGAACTTAAACATATTGACTGGCGACTATACGGTAGACACGACCGTCTTTATGTTAAAAAGTTTGAAGACGAAGTGAATCTAAGCTGGTGCATGCTCATTGATAGAAGTGGTTCAATGGGTTATGCATCTAATGGGAATAATAAACTCGACTATGCAATAAGGCTTTCTGCAACACTAGCCTATTTGCTTTTAAAACAGGGAGATGCTGTAGGAATAGGAGATTTTTCTGATAACGATTTAAAAATGATCACACCGAAGACAGGCATTGCGAATCTTACCCCTATAGTAGAAAAACTTAATTCATTTAATGCGTATGGCAATACTGAACTCAAGGAGGCTATACTAAGAGCTATTGAGAAGACTAAGAAGGGTTCCGCTTTTGTAATAGTCTCAGATTTTCTTATTGATTTAGATAAAATAGAGGAATCTATTAAACTTCTTCGTGCTTCCGGTAGGGAAGTGATTGCTTTTCAAGTGATGGATACAAACGAGATTGAATTTAACTTCGATGGATCAATTGAGTTTATAGATATGGAAGGGGAGAATAAGATACTCGTCGATTCTGGAGATATAAGAGACGCCTATAGAAAAAGGATGAAAGAGTTTATTGAAAGATTAAAATTTGTATGCCTTCAACATAAATCACGATATGTGTTTTCACCAACTATCCTCCCAATCGAAGATGTACTTATTCAAATTGTTGAGAAATGATGCATGATACAGGATACACGACGCAGGATACAGGATGGATGGAACTTTCATGTATCATAAATCGTGCATCATGTATCATTTTATTAGCAGGTAAATAGTTACAATATGGAAAAGAAGTGAATATCTCTTTCTTAAACCCATTTCTCTTAATCGGGCTGGTAACGGTTTCCCTTCCCATCGTCGTACATCTAATATCAAGGAAAAGTGGTATAAAAAAGAGTTTTTCTGCAGTTAGTTTTCTTCTTTCTTCACAGGTAGAAACACTAAGAAGATCAAAAATAAAGGACCTTATTTTACTCATTATTAGATCCTTAATCCTAGTTAGTCTGGTTCTTGTGTTTTCGAAACCTAATGTTTTTTCTTTATCGTACGTAGATGTTGATGTTAATGATGTTAAAACCGTTGCGATCGTGATTGACAACTCGTTTAGCATGGGCTATGGAGACAATTTTACAATTGCCAAGAATAAAGCAAAATCGCTAATAGAATCCCTTGCTGATGGGAGTTTCGGAGCTGTTATTCCACTTGTTCCAACTGATATTACAGAACATGTTGTTACAAAGGATAAAAGGAAAATGTTTGAGGTTTTAGAAAACATAAAACTATCCTTCTCTTTTACTGATAATGAAAGGAGACTCGAAGATATTTTCAGTTTTATTGGGAAAGCACCCAATAATAAGAAAGAGGTATTTTTATTTTCCGATTTTCAGCGAAACGGATGGATTAACGAGAAATTCAAAAGAGAATGGCTAATACCTATTGACGCCACATCAGATTCTAAAATGCCAAACCGTGCTATATCTGATTTAGGTGTTAAAGATGAGGGCGATGCAACTAAGGTATCAGTAAAAGTGTCAAACTATTCAAATAGTCCTGTAGACGCACTATTAGCTACTTTATTTCTTGATAACAAAGAGATAAAGGGGTTTTTCAGGATTGAACCCAGGAGCGAGCAAATAAAAGAGTTTATAGTTCCCAAAGGTACTCTTAATTCGGATGAAACAACAGGAAAAGTTGAAATCTCTCACGATAATCTAAAAGTAGACGATTTTAGGTACTTTGTTCATTCTCAGTCAAAAGAACCGCGGATCCTGCTTGTAGATGGTGACCCTAGAGAGGATACAAGACTGAGTGAGACCTATTATCTTGCCAGAGCTATCGAAACGATCTCTGAGATATTTCCGCTAAGGCTATCAATAATAGACAACGATTCATTTCTTTCTGAAAAGTTAAAGCTAAAGGATTATGATCTATTAATCATGTCGAACGTAGGAGATATATCCACAAAAAAGGCATTTGAGATAGAAGAATTTTTAAGGGGTGGAGGTGCAACTGTGATATTTCTTGGAGATAGAGTTAGAAACGATTTGTATAATGTAATGCTTAGGAACGTTCTCCCAGCTGAAATAGGAGCAATATCACAAGGTGATTACTTTCTGAATGCTAATGAGTTAAATCAATTCACAGACGAAATGAATGAGAAATTTAGACAAGTAGAAGTAAAAAGGGTATTTGATCTCCACCCGGTAAAAGATACAAATATTATTTTAAGCACCTCATATAATAAACCTTACTTAACTCAACGAAGGTTAGAGAATGGAAATATATTTCTTTTTTCCTCTACATCTGACACCGCTTGGAATAATTTCCCAATTACACCTGTTTTTCTTCCAGTTATAAAGAGAGCGTTAGACTTGTATTTATCAAAACAACCTAGTATTAAAGGCTTGTTAGTTGGTGAATCTTTGGAAATTGATTTCCCAAATGATATAGATGAAGTGAAAATTGGAACCCCCTCAGGAGAAGAAATAAAAGTACTTAGAGCAAATCCTAATTTTAGCCACACTCTTATTCCTGGAATCTATACAGTAAAAGTGGGTGATAAGGCATTATATAAATTTTCCGCGAACATAGATCCTAGGGAGTCAAACCTTGAGAAGATTTCCTTAGAATCCATCTCTCCTCGATCAGGTATTGAAAGAGGATTTGTAAAAGTCTTAAAAGAGATATGGATCTACTTTCTATGGGGAGCTATTGCTTTATTTATTTCAGAGTCAATTATAAGATTTGTATTTTCAAGGTAAGCGTGAATCAATCTACCAAACTCACCCCATCCGTACCCTTGGGAATAGGTTTTCCAAGACTGTGAAGTATCGTAGGATACAAATCAACCGTTCTAACAAATTCCTTCTTTGTCTTTATATTAATACCAAGGGGGACAAGTATCTGTTCCCTAAATAGCGCTCCGTGAGATGAGCAGTGTTCAGGGTTTTCATGCTTTGCTCTAAGATCAAAACCTTGCTTTGCACTAACTACTAAATCTCCAGAGCGTGGAGATTCGAGGAGCTGGATAATCTGT